>VOFB01001240.1_pt1 | contig 40077 bp, 55 predicted proteins | sample 5384141 | NCBI WGS metagenome assembly VOFB01 (sample SAMN12384721, study PRJNA508395) | human gut metagenome | isolation source: healthy gut A | host: Homo sapiens
AAGGATTTTTGAAAACAGTTGATTTATTATCCCCACCCGGATCGATTGAGGAGCCGCGGTTTGTTCCCAATTCCGTAGAGGAACTGGAAAATCAACAAAATACAGTGTCATCTGTAACGGAACGGAACGCGTGGTATATCATACGGATTCCTTCGATTATGTTGTCGTGGTGGATGACGAAGCCTATGATCTGGAAATTTCGATTCATACACCCTTTGAGAAGCTGGCGATTCGTCCGACCAGTTTTGAAATCGTCCCTTCTGTAACAGGAGAGACTGTTCAGATTCATCTTGAGGAGCCGAAGAAATTTACGGTAGAGACCGACGGTGGACTGCATGACGCATTATTCGTGCTTTGCTCCCGCAGAATTGAAAAACCGGAAAATACGACGATCTGTTTTGAAAAAAGGGAAAGGTATATACAATGTCAGGATTCTTACCTTAAAACCCAATGATACGGTCTATATCGAAGAGGGGCGCCGTGGTATCCGGCTGTATTTATGCGGATCATTGCGATAACGATTTCCATTGTAGGAAACGGAATCGTCAATGGAGCCTGCTGGCATCTGCCGGACAGTAATGCCCATCGATTTTTATCTATATCAAGTGGTGCAACAATGTCCTTTTAAAAGGCATTTACTGCAGTAGACGGACCATCCTGGCATGTGGTTCCGGCAGCCTGCGATCATGTGGTTATTGATGATATGAATATTATGTCAAGAATCGTAACAGGAGACGGAATTGATATTACGAGCAGTCAGGATGTGGAAAAGAATTGCTTTATCCGTTCGACGGATGACAGTATCTGTATTAAGGCCCATGGGCTGATTGGGGATACTTCGACGGTTCGGGATGTGACGAAGGTATATGTCCACAACAACGTACTCTGGAATGCGGAGCCGGGCAATGCAATTGAATTAGGCTATGGGCTTCCAGAGTGAGATCCACGATCTTGTATTTGAGGATTGTGATATCATTCACTGTCAGTACGAAGGAAATATGGGCGGTGCGGCAATTTCTATCCATCAGGCAGATGGCGGTCATGTACATGACGTCCATTACAGAAATATCCGGGTAGAGCAGGCGGAACAGAAGCTGTTTGATATCAAGGTTCTGCTCTGCAGATATACACAGACAGGTTGCCAAAGGGAGATCAATGATATTCATTTGAGAACATTCAGGTATTAAACGGCGATATTCCGGTTTCGCTGATCCGCGGATATCAGTCACCGACAGAAGGAAGTACGTGTCCATGATATTTACCTTTGATAATATCACCTTTATGGGGAAAAATGTGAAACCTGGCAGGACCTTCGTTTGGTTACAGAGCTGGCAAACGATATTTATGTCAATGGTGTCAGAACCTGCAAGCAGATGAAATTGAGATGGGTAGTGAAAATAAGCGTGATCGCTTATTTTCACACTGCTATTTGAATGCCGCAGGCGCCACAAAGTAAAGCATGATCGCAGAGCAGAACTGGAAGTTCTGTCGCGATTCCTTCGGCGCAAAGCGCCTGCGGAATGGAGATTACTATGACGGACAGGCATCCTTATTATGAATTTGAAAAAGGTACTTATGAAATCGATGAATTTGACTGCTCGTCCATTTTTCTGTTTAGGAAAAAGAGCGTGCGCTGCTTCTGGATACAGGCTGTGGAATCGGTGATCTGAAAGGCGTTATCAGAAAAATTACCGATAAACCGTACATTGTGATTGCTTCCCATGGACATATGGATCATATCGGCGGGCAGGCGCATTTGACGAGTCAGCTGTATATCAACCGGCGGACAATTATTTTCTGGATGTATCCTTTGAAAATGCTGGAAAGCCGGAGAAATTATGCAGATTTTATCCGGAAGGGGAGGATAAATTATCCTTACAGCACAGAGAAAGATATGCTTTGTTGGGAGAAAAAACCGAAGCTGCTTCCGCTATCCGACGGTCAGACATTCGATCTTGGAGGGCGTATCATTACGGCATATAGTCCCGGACATACCCCCGGGCGAAATTTTATCGATTCGAAAACCAGGTATCTGTTCTGTGCCGATGCGTAACCGTAATCTTTTTGCTGATGCAGTCAGGCGACCATACAGAGGGAAGATATGTCAGTGTGAAAAAGCTGCAAAGGCGATGGAACGAATTGTGTCGATGAAAGACCAGTATGACCATGTGATCACTCCATCATGATTACTGCTGGCGCACCGTTGGCGGATTATGTGGTCGATCAGGCACTGGAATGCATGAAGAAAATTGTCGATGGGACCGCAGAAATCAGGGAGATCTCCAGATCCGTTGCAGCTGAATGCAACGAAAACGGTCGCTTTACATGCGATGTTTTCATTACTGCAGCAAGGAGGCGTTATGAAATAAGATAGCGCACTTTTGATTGTCATGAATAGTGTAAAACTTATGATCCCAGCGGCGTCCAGACAATCGTTTTGGCGTCGCTAGCGGGTTGTGCAAAATAATCTGTACGCCGTGTGCGATGGTGATTTGCTCTGTGGATGTGCAGGCAATCGTAAATGCGGCAAACAACTCACTCCTTGGCGGCACGGTGTAGATCAATTTTGACCGATGCGCTGGGGTGGCGGACGTGCTGTTGTTTAGCAGTTGTACACTGACATTGGTAAATGAGGAATTTATAAAATTTCTGACAGAACTGAATGAAATTCTCGTAACAAAATATATGTCGATACCGTTACCAAAACAAGTGTATCAAGGCAGATTTTATTGGTTTCATCTCCTGGTAATTTGTAGTAAAGGAGTGATTCATGGAGTATTCTGTAAAAATCAGTGTGATTTTCCTGTATGTGGTGGAAATATTAAGGACGAAAGTAGTCGGGAAGATACCGTGTTGTATCATCAACCATTGCTTTTTGTCCGAAATGCAGAGAGAGTATCTGTAAATGTAAAACAATTTAAAAACTCAAATTGTAAATGAGCCAGACGCCAAGACGCAGAGCTGATCCAAAAAGAAAAATGGATTGGTTCTGCGTTTTTGTTATGGCGACGAGGAAAATGCACGCATTTGCAAGTGTGCATTTGACGACCGCTAGAAAGCAGATTCGCAGAGCGCATCTCGTCTCTGCTAATTAAGTATTGAGCAGAAAAGGTGTAATTGTAAATTTTTGCCGGGACGGTATGAAAGAAAGGATAGAAAGCAAAACATAACAATACATTATGAAAAATTGCATGCTAAAAATTTTAACACATATCTTCACTGGATCATTTCGTGAGACATCAACGGGTAAGAATGTTGGCGCAACGTGGATGGACAGTGGTGATGCCGACTATTCCGGGCTGAAGACAGGCGGATAACAATGGATATTATGTCATAACCGGCATCTTCAGTTTATGTTTCGACTAATTGAAACTACGCCGGTCGAATTAAAAGCAGTTCACTTTTAAATCATATAATTAAAGCGTATAAGCAAAGAAGTGCGAAATTGAACAGAATGACTAAGGAAAAATTGAAGGTATTGAAGGAATATAACGGTTATCTTATTACCTCTTTGGTGTGTAAATGAAGATATTTCTAAGACCTATGTTGCACAATATATTAAGGAACATGGGCATGGAGAAGGTCTCAAGAGGTTTATATATAATGGATGATGTGTGGCCGGATGAGTTGTTCATTTTGCAACAAAGAAATGGTGCGATTATTTATTCCGAGAGAAACAGCACTATATTTGCACGGTTTGACAGATAGAGAGTATTCATCTGTGTGTGTTACTGTGCCACAGGGATATAATGCGAGCCATCTTAAGGATAATGATTTTGATGTTTCGGTGAAATATGCGGCGCCGGATTTATACAAAATAGGAATTTGTGAGATTGCATCCAGCAGTGGAAATTTAGTTAAGGTTTACGATAGGAGCGTTGCATTTGCGATTTGATAATGAATCGTAATAAGTATGAAGTACAAGTATTTCAAACGGCTATCAAGGAATATATGTCATCGAAGGACAAAAAGCTATCGCAGCTGATTGTATATGCGGATATGATGGGAATTCGAGATGAAGTGATGAAGTACGTGGAGGTGTTAGTGTGATTAGTTCATCAAGACAATTAAAAGATAAGGTGAGAAATATTTCGGATGGGAACAGTAATAAAGCGACTACGCTAATTCGAAATTTTATGATGGAAAGATTTCTGGAAAGAGTATCTATATCGTCATATCGAGATAATTTATTCTTAAAGGGTGGGATGTTGGTAGCGTCAATTGTTGGGGTGGATACGAGCTACGATGGATATTGATACAACGGTAAAAAGCATTACTACTAAATGAGGCTGATGTACAGAGGATAATTGAAGAAATTTGTAACATCCCGCTGGAAGATAATGTTAGCTTTCAAATTAAAAGCACAAGAACTATCATGGAAGAGTTTGATTACCCGGCATTCGCGTAATGTTGGAAGCTACGTTGGACAGAATGCGTCAACCAATTAAAATCGATATTTCTACAGATGATGTAATCACACCAAGGCAATAGAATACGACTATAAAGAGGATAGAACGATTTCCGTTCTTACATATAACAAGGAAACATTGCTTGCTGAGAAAATGCAGACAATAATAAATAGGGGAATCGCGAATACCAGATTAAGAGATTTTTATGATGTTTACAGTATCATGAACTTCTATGAAGAACAGATAGAAGCGGGTTTTTATACGATGCATTTTCTGCTACCTCAGAAAAGAGGAAAACTATTTTTTACCAAGGATGATATAGAAGCTATTGCATTTGATATTCTGACGATTTGCACATGGCAGAGCTTTGGGGGCAGTTTCAGAAAAGCAATTTTATGTAGGGGACCTAGAGTGGAAAAGTGTGATTGATTATGTAGAATAATATTGTTGACCGTATTTATATCGGACATATTCCAGGTGTCGGTGCCGCAGCATTAACAGGTGTTGGATTGTTTACGCCAACCCTCATGCTGATCAATGCCTTCGCCATGCTGGCAGGATCCGGAGCAGCTCCGCGTGCGGCTATTTTTATGGGGAAGAAAGATAATAAGACAGCGGAGAAGATTCTTGAAATTGTTTTGCAATCCTCATGCTTATGGCCGCAGCTTTGACGGTGATATTCTTTTTACTTTGCGCCACAGTTACTGACGATGTTTGGTGCTAGCGATAAGACACTTCCTTATGGCGTGGATTATGCAAGGATTTATATTCTTGGAAGTATTTTTGTTTTCGATCGTGATGGGAATGAATCCATTTATTACGACACAGGGATTTGCGAAGATCAGCATGATGACAACTGTGATTGGTGCTGTGATCAATATTATTCTGGATCCGATCTTTATCTTTGTATTTCATCTTGGAGTAAAGGGTGCTGCGCTTGCAACTGTTTTGAGTCAGGCTGTGGGGGCAATATGGATCCTTCGTTTCCTGTCAGGAAAGAAAACAATCCTGCATCTTAGAAAAGAAAACTTTAAATTGCAAAAGGAAATCCTTTTACCATGTCTTGCCCTTGGTATCTCTACCTTTGTCATGTTGTCCACGGAAAGCATTCTGTCTATCAGCTTTACCTCCAGCTTATCAAGATATGGCGGAGACCTTGCAGTAGGAGCGATGACAATTATTACAAGCGTCAGCCAGCTTGCAACATTACCGTTGCAGGGAATTTGTCAGGGCGGACAGCCGATCATGAGTTATAACTTTGGTGCAGGCAACAGAGATCGGGTAAAAAAAGCATTTTTTACACAATTTACAACTTGCACCGTTTTTACGGGATGTTTCTGGTTGATCATGCTTCTGTTCCCGAAGGGATTTGCAGGTATTTTTTCAAATAACACAGAATTGATCACATATACTGCATGGGCATTGAGAATTTATATGGCAGGTATTTTTTCTCTTGGATTCCAAGTTGCTTGTCAGCAGAGTTTCATGGCATTGGGGCAGGCGAAAGTTAGTTTATTACTTGCCTGCTTAAGAAAAAAACAGCCAAAGAGCTGTATCAGATTTTCAGATCCTATCAGCCGGAGCTGGCAGAGCGTGACTTTACGAGGCTGGAGATCGGATCTGCAGGCATCATGCGAGGTTGCATGGCACATCCGTGTGATGCAGAGCTGACATTGGAGAAAAGCTTCGCTTATCACGATGAGCCTTCGAGGCCTGACGTTCCAGAGGAAGAAATCGGGCGATTGATTCGTGGAGGGACTCGATATCCGCGCGATCTCTCGACCACAGGTAATGCAGAAGCTGTTCAGCACTTTCATGCACTATGAATTTTTCATTGCAGGGATAATGTAAAAATGAAAAAGGAAAAAGAGGGAGGAAACCCAATGAAGAGAGAGCTGACAGCAAGTATGATCGCACTGGTCATATGAGGCGTAAGCCTGCCGCATGACAACCTATGCCGCAACTGGTATCTGAAGATGGCAAGCATGGTAAACGCAGACAATCCGGAGAGGTAACGCAGGCAACGCCCTGTGCATGTGATGAGGTCTGTATTACGCAGCGGGAGAGCTCTAGAGACAGGAAACACAATTGCGATATCCACGTCTGATAATGCGACTGCAATGTGACCATTAAGGATATCAATATTAAAAGCAAAGAATGATGCGATTGATGAAGTAGGAAGTTCAGAGCCAACATTTACACTGAGGGAGACAAGATCTTCTCTGAAACCGGCTCTGCACTGTATATTGATGGCAATGTCACCATAAACGGAAGCGGTTCTCTGAAGGCCGAGATTCAGGATGAGCCTTTGGCTATAACCATAATGCCAAAATCAGCGACCATGAGAAAGGAGGACTTCGGCGCATCCATATTACAGGAGATGCAACCGTAAACAGATGACAATATAGCACCGGACTGCGGCGGAGCCAGACGGGCATTAGCACCGGCGAAAATGAAGTCGTCGGAAACATTGTCATTGACGGAAATGCGGGTTGAAGTATCGAAGTAATGACAGGGGTGCGGGCATTGGAACCGGCGATGATGGTAACCTAAGTGGTAACTTTATTATGATTGGCGGGAATACTAGGTTTCGGCAACCGGTGCTGAAGGCGACGGGCATCGGCACCGGAGATGACGGCAATTTCACAGGCAGTATCACCATGGATGGAAACGCAAGGGTTACTGCCAAAGCAGGCGGGAGATCACAATGGTTCTGACGGCTCCGGTATCGGCACTGGAGATGATGGGGGATTTTACCGGGACGTTACCATAGGCGGAAATCTTTGCTGTGATTGCTGCAGGCTCGGATGAAGGCTGCGGAATTGGCGCTTCAGATGGTGAGAATATGAACGGCATCATCATCATTCGGGATCATGCAAAGGTCACTGCCTACGCCGGAAATCAGGGCGCAGCCATCGGTTCAGAGGATGAATGGGATATGACAGGAAAGATTATCATTGTCGGCAACGCCATTGTGAACACCGGAATGGTAGATGATGCAGGAAATGTTCTTTCGAACCGTATCGGCTATATTGGTGACGGGCAAGACTCCAACCATAATAGCAGTAAGGGACATTATATCCTTGGACCGGACGTAACGATCAACAACAGGCGGCAGTACGACACACAGAAGCGCGAAGAGTACGTCAATATGCACCTACTGGACAGCGAAGGAAATCCGACAAACCTGACGGAGCTGGATATCAGGGTGGAAAATGGAATTTTAAGGCAGAAGCAACCGGTGCGGGCAGCGTAGAAAAGGTTCTCTACAATGGCAGCGAACTGTACCTGTTGCTCCAAGCTATCCGGTAACCTGCATAATCAAGATTGACAGCGAAATGGAACTTCCGATCGGAACACTGGTAATACCGGAGCCGGCATCCCGGTGAAACCTCCACCTGTGAATACAGAAATGCAGACATCTGCATCAGAGCCGGTACAGGGAAATGGAAAAACACAGGATACAGGCTCCCATTTTCTAAAGGACATTTTATCAGGGTAGGTCAGGACGGAAAAAGACATGATTTTGCTACTGCGCGAAGAAAAGACGATGCTGGCAATTGCGACGGATTCGAGTTTGCCATGCTGACGGGAAAAATGAAGGACATCGAAGCGCTCAGAAAAAACAGGGTGTGAGAAGTTTATCTTCGCTACAAAGCAACCTCGACCTTCCTTCTTTCGGGCTTCTTGAAAGAGCATACGGAAATCTGGAATCATCCCGATGGGAGAGAACGTTGCGTTTACTGCGGTCGAAAAAAAATGGATATAAGCGGTATCCTTACCCGGTTACAAACGAAATAAAGCGATATAATAGGTACTGACATGACAGAAGCATGACAGAAACAAAAGAGGGAAAGCAAGATGGAAAACGAAATGGAAAACAAAATGGAAGAAATCAGTTCTGGCAGGCTTCTGTAAAGCTCTGGAGGAAAATGGCACACTCATAAGAAAGAAGACGGAAGACATTTTTGCAGTTGGACTGCGAAAAATGCCAAAACTCTCCATGAAGTGGGAGAAAGCTGTATCCGTTTACGAAAACAAGGAAAAAGTGGATTTTGGAACTGCCATTTTCTACGCTGTGAATTATAGTGCAGATCTGTGTAGATGGTCAGGAGGTTCTCAGCCCGGAGCTTCCCATCGCACATGGCTACGGTCGTCCGTATAACTATATTGAGCTGCCGGATGAAGACGGATTATTTGAGCTTCGGGATGTTCCCCACGGAACACTGACCCGGGAATTTTATAAATCCAAAATTTCTGATAACTGGGGCTTGATAATATATCTTCCGCCATATTATTTGTACCGTCTGCAGGGCTTCCGGTTCTGTATTTGCAGCACGGATTTGGAGAGCGAGATTTCCTGGTCAACCACAGGAAAAGTGAATCTCCTGATGGATAATCTGATCGCGGCAGGAAAAATCAAGCCCTTTGCGATCGTTATGGGAAATGGCATGGTAAAGCAGCGAATCGACGAGCTTAAGCTGAACACCGTGCGCTTTATGAACTTGAATGCTGGTAGAGAAATTCTTCCGACACAGAAAAAGTATCAGTTTGGGATGCAAGGAAAAACGTGGCATGGCAGGATTGTCCATGGGTTCTGTACAGACAACAAGAACTGTATGCGATCACCCAGATCTGTTTAGCGAAGTCGGAATCTTCTCCGGTTTTTGAGACAGGATTTTATCGAAGGAGACCCGGATGGGATGTAGTTGACAGAAAGCCTTATGAGCAGACTCATTTAAGGCAATGGATAATCGTCCTTCAACCTATTTTCATACGTTTTCAGCGCATTGGAGATGAGGACTGGTTTCTTCAAGTTTCCTGAAGGAGGAGGATGAGAAATTATCCAACAGGTGTTCGAAACCAGAAAAATTTATCACGGAGGACTGAATGTGGAGACCGTGCTGCAGACTTCGCACAGATGATTTTCGGTAGAATTTTATAGAAGGATATCAAGGGATCCCGACAGCGGTCAGACAACAGTCCTGACAGCGCGGGATGTTGCCAAAAGTAACTGCAGGGGTGGATGATTGGGCATTTGATATGGTATGATAGAGACAGAGACATTGGAAGCGATTTACAAAACGAATGGAGACTCTGGATCATAATTTGAATTTTTGGATTCCTGGATGAGTTCAAAACCTCAGAACCCCGGCAGCAGATGTGCTCTCATGCTTTCGTTTATAACCAGCTTTGGAAACGGAGGTGTGATATGGATTGCACTACAGTTATTTTGCTTCTGATCGAAAACACGACCGGTTCGGATCCTGGGAGCAGCGATTGATCCTGGACGGAATATTCTGCAATTTGCTTTCTGAAAATCTGGTGAGAAGGATCCGTCCCTGCGATATCAATGATGCCGTCAGGCTTTTGATTCCGTATCCGTCCAGATTATTCCTTTCCTTCGGGACATACCGCAGTGTCGCTTTGCCGGCCGCATCGGCGCTCTATTTTGCAGGGAAAAAGTACTCCTGGCGGAAGGCAACGTGGTTTTGGCGGTAGCCTTTTCATTGCATTTTTCCAGAATGTATTTGTATGTACATTATCCAACAGATATTCTGGGTGGAGCGCTTCTGGGAATCCTGTGGATATCTCGGATGCCGGATCGTGCAGAAAACAGAACAATATAGGAAGATATAAGGCTATGAGCTATCAATTTTGGGGTTGGGAGCATGCAGATGCTCCGGCAATAACAGAAGAATATCCGGGGATCCATAACCCGCGACAGCTGTATGACGCACTGTCAAAGCTCTGGTGTGCAGATACCTGTGCACCGCGGATGCGGAAAGACTGACAAGGAAAACCTTCCTTGGGGCAATGTTCCATTACCGCTTTTTGCCCAGGATATTTTGAGGAAAGGTATACGGAGTTTTGCGCCCGGGCGGGAATTATCATTGTTATAATGTAATCGGGGACTGGCGGTTTGATCTGACCAGTGAGCAGTTTGAGAGGAAGCTTTGATTATGAAAATAATCCGGAGCAGTTCCGCAAAGTACATTTTGCCAAAGAGGAAAAAGGCAAAGATATGAAGCCTTTAAAGGCTTTAAAATGTTGCGCTGGAAACTGTTAAAACGAATTTGGGATAAGCTTATAGCTTACGATGCGGATGCATCAGAACGGGGGAAAATGAAAAAGAGAAGGCTTTATTTCTGTATTACTGTGCATTTCTATTTTTGCCGGAGGCTGTGGACAAAAGACAGCAGAGAAACAGCCGGCGATACAGAAACTGCAGAGCAGACAGCAAAAAGAGACACATTGCGTCATGAGCGGGGAAACGCAGGAAACCGTGCAGGAAAACACGCCTGCAGACGAGCAGGAAGAAGCTGCTGTTGAAACTGGTGCAGCCGACAGTTTTACCAATGCTTGTCGATTATGACGGCGAGGCAGAATAATATGATCAGGGACAGCTATGAGAAACCCCTCATCAGCATTGATATACCGGAAGATCCTAAGTTATAGAGTAGCGGCACGATGCTCTTTGCGCTTCCCTGGAGGAATGGAACCAGAAGACTTACAAAAGTCAGATGGGGGCCTACAAAAGCGTAATTTCGGACAACAGGGAGCTTTTGGGATGAGTGGAGTGGGAATGATCAGGGCTTTCGATCGAAGCTGAAATATTACCTTCCACCAGAGCCGATTCCCCTGTTTTGAGTTATTATATGGACAATCAAATGAACGGTTGAGCACATCCTTACAGCTTCATGGAGACCTTGTACTGCGACGTAAAAACCGGCAAGGATTTGAAGCTTTCTGATGCGGTGTCTCGATTACGATACCTTTATAAAGAGGTATGCGCAAGCTGGAAAGAAAGAAAAGACGAATACGGTTTTTATGAGGATTATCCGGATACCGTATGTATTCTTATGGCGATAAAGAGGAATACGGGGAGCCGCTTGCGACGCCGTCAGCGCGATGGCATTTACCGTTTATTTTAATACTTACGTGCTGGCACCTTATGCGTCAGGGCATAGCCGTGTTTGTCCTTACAGAATATCCGAGCTGATCCGAAAGCAACATCAGAAAAATCTGGATCAATGGGCGATTCCGAACGCAGAAGATGAACTGGCCTGGTGGATCTGGAGGAGACGGTGCAGAGGAGGAAATTTCCTATTCTGCAGACCGGGATGAGTATGATTATGCGGGACTTCATCGTGATTCACTGGTGACGACAACAGCTATGATACGGAGATGTTTATGGACCTGATTATTATGGCGGATGTGGCTACAGCGCCTATGGATATCTGATCCGACACAGAACGGGAAAACATGGCTGTATCTGAAACAATGGAGAAGAAGGTGACGGTAAATATCTGCAGATTTTAAACTGATAAAATGACTGAGACTTTGTAACAGCAGATTATCTGGGAATTGATCTGAATCAGCCTCGAACCTGAGAGCTGAAGGAGAAACGCTTTGAGGCCTCTTGGAACCCATGAGGGTTTAAGGCAAGAAATTCCATGGAGAAGATGGAATTCCGAACAGAGGATTTGCTGTGGACAATTGCTTCCACTTATACAGAGACTGGAAAGGAGCTGACTCCCGTCCATTGAGGCGAGCTGTTCCAGCGGGAGGCGAATACAAACGCGGCAGTTGACAGAAAGAGACGCCTCTGCCGGAAACGCATTTTCGTTCCTTCTGAAAACAGATGGCGAAGCATATGCGGAAGCAATGCTGATGACGACAAATTTGCGAGTTTGAGCTGGAGCATCCTTCCGAAGAAGAGTGGGAAGGAAGAATTAACGGTGTTTCACCAGTGACTGCTTTGAGTATGTGCCGTAGCGACAGCGATCCGGCCCTGCATCAGGGATTTGAGGGGAGGAAGATTGAAAAATAAAATTTTTCAATCACGACGGTGTCTGCGCGCACTTGACACAAACTCGGTATGCGCAAAAGCGTGCGCAGAAATGAGCGGAAAATAATGTTTACAAAACCGGACAATACCTATAATGATATCAGGGAAAAGTCGCTGATGCAGTGGCTGGATGAAATGGAGCAGCATTCCATGTGGCAGTGCGCGGAGTGAAGCTGACCCGGGAATATGTGCGTGATTGCAGGAGAAACGGGATTGGCTGGAGGAAGAAAACTGAAGCGCAGTATCTGAAAAATGAAGAGAAAAGTCGCAATAATCGCGTTGATTTGTTGCATTTCGGCAATGAGCGCAAGAGAGCGGAACAGGAGAAACTGCTCATTGCGAACGGCGTGTCGATCATAAACGCATTATTTTTCTGGGGAGAAAAATGTTTTACAACAAAAATCTGGGCGTGAACTTCATATTTTGGACGGAATATACGGCAGATATCATCAGAAGAGCGGATGGAAAACAACACATAATTGCGACAGTTGACGATCTGTTTGAGCTGCTGCTGAAAGTATGGTGTAGAATGCCGCATATCCGTCCTGCCAGAAAGATTATATTCTGGAGAATGACCCTACTTACGGACAGTGCGCGATCTCAGCGATGTTGGTGTATGATATGTTCGGCGGGACGATTCCACAGAATTAGGGTTTCTGGTGGCGGCATTACACCATTTTAATCAGATCAACGGTCATTATATTGATCTGACAAAAGATCAGTTTGATTTATGATCTTCCGGTATTATATGAGCCAAATGAAGAAATGCCGAGAGAATATTGCGGGAAAAATTCGGATATCATTTGTTGCTTCATTTTACTCCGGCGCAGCGGCAACCAACATGCATTGAGAAAAAGGGGGATGGATTTAGTGTGTAATTTATCTGGATATGTAGAAGAAAAAGGCATTGAAAAAAGGCATTGAGAAAGGTATCAAAAAGGTCGTGAAGAAGGAGAAAATGCCCTCGGCAAGCTGATGGATATTTTTTACTCAGTAAAGGGTGTGATGTCGCGAATGCAAAGCTTGCGGCGACAGATGAAAAAAACAAAAAAGAGCTGTATCCTGAGTATGGGATTATCGAAAAGCCCTAACCAGAAATTTACAACATAATAGTGGCCTTTCGGCAGGAAATTGAAGAATTTTTCTGCCGTTTTTTCTACCGTGTGGGAACAAGAACGAACTCGTAAACAATAGATGCACGCTCTGCGAGCCTTCTATTGTTATGAATAAAAGTAGTAATAATTACTATTACTATATTGACGCTGGAATAGATTGGGATATAATACAAGTAAAGAAAAAAGACGGGAGGAATCAAAATGAATAAAGAAGCAATGTAAAAATTAAGCTACGGATTATTTGTTTTAACTGCCAAAGAGGGAAAAAAGATAACGGTCGACAACAATAATACGGCGATTCAGGCAAAGGTTCGCGCCGAATCTAGCTGAGTATCTGTATAACAAGGCGAATGCGACTCATGATATGATTGTGAACACGGGGAAATTCACGGTCTCAGTCCTCAGTCAGCAGCAGATTTTGAGCTGTTTAAACGGTTCGGTTTTCAGTCCGGCAGGGATGTGACAAGTTTGAAGGGATACAGCCCGCAGACGCGCGGCGCAAAATGGAATTTATTATGTGACAGAGGGCAATGGCTATATTTCGGCAAAGGCAGATCATATGATAGACCTCGGCTCCCATATACGATGTTCATCGGAGAGACGCTTGAGGCGATGTTTCTGAGTAAGGAGCCAATCCGTAACCCATGAATATTATCTAAAGGAGATCAAGCCGAAGCCGAAGCGGTCGGAAAGACTGAGAATGGTCAGACCGTGTGGCGCTGCAAGATTTGTGGATATGAGTATGCCGAGAAGCGCCGCTGGAGGATTATGTATGTCCGATCTGCAAACACCCCGGCGCTTCGACTTTGAAAAGATTGTCCGCTGAAAGATGGCAGGAAGGGCGGATAATTAAGGCGCAAATACAAAAGCTTTTTTAAAGCTTCGAAAAGCGAAGCTCATAATAAAACGGTTATGGAAAGAGAAAGATCAGGAGGAAATATCAATGGCCGTTAAATAGTAGAAAAGTAGCAATGGTAGGTTGTGGCTTCGTAGGATCGGCTTCTGCAATGAAATTGATGCAGAGTAAGTTGTTTTCGAGATGGTGCTGATCGATGCGGATCAGAAGCCGGGCAGAGGGAGAGGCTCTGGATATCCAGTCATGGGATGGCTTTCGCCAGTCCGATGAAAATATATGCAGGAACCTATGACGATGTTTTGATGAAACGATCATCGTGATCACAGCAGGATGAATCAGGAAAACCGGAGGCACGGCTGTGGATCTGATCCAGAAAAAATGCAAAAGATTATGCGATCCATCATCGGTGAGATCAAAAGCGGATTTTGAAGGCATTTTGCTGATCGTTTCCAACCCGGTGGATATCCTGACCTATTGCGCTGAAGGAATCGGGCTATCCGGGCGAACCGCGTCATCGGTTCCGGAACCGTTCTGATACCGGAAGATTTCGGTATGAGCTTGGCGAGCATCTGGGTGTAGACAGCAGAAGCGTGCATGCCTATATCATTGGTCATGAGCATGGGGACAGTGAACTGGCGCGATGGGCGATGCCCGTGTCGGCGGACTGAAGATCAGTGATTTTGCGAGCTGCACGGACATTTTAACCACGAAGATTCGATGACGAGGATCTTCGATCATGTGAAAAACAGCGCATATGAAATCATTTCCAAAAAACATGCAACCCCTATTACGGCATTGCGATGGCGGTGGTCAGAATCTGCTCAGCGATTGTGCGGGATGAGAAGTCGATCATGCCGGTATCCAGCCTGATGACCGGAGAATACGGTCTCTGACCGTGGTACTCAGTATTCCGGCAGTGGTGGATGCAAACGGAATTGAAACAGTTATTGCCGATCGAGCTGAGCGAAAGCAGTTTCGCGCTGAAAAATCCGCGGATATTTTAAAGGACATTCTCAAAGATAATGTATAACTGATCAGTATTTGTCATTTTATGGCGGAATTTCCTGTGGTATAATAAAGGAAGATCCGGCAGGCTGATGTTCTGAAAAAAGGATATCACCTGCCGGTTTTTTGTTCATGACAATAGAATGCTTGCAGAGCGTATATTCTATTGTTCATGACAATAGAATCTTTCGTAAGAGCGTGCATTCCTATTGTTTTTTGGTGGGATGAATAGTTAAAAAAACGAAAGAGGAGAGGAACGCACATGAACAAATTTATTTATCAGAAAGACTATCAGTCGATGCAGACAAAGAGGGGGCACTGCGGGGATATGAATGGAAGGGGAACCTGCATTTTTAAAAATTCCGCGTGCATGCGCCGCTTCCGGAAACCGGAACGGTAAAAGCCCTGGATGGAGTCAAAGATGTACAGTCCTATGGCTATGTGAGCCCGCTTTGCATCCGGAACAGCCGGGCGGAAATGGAGAAATGGATGGTTCGGCATATGTACTGGTCAGAAAAAGAGGATTGCCAGAACTTAAATATCTGGACGCCGTCCATTCGGGATGGCAGAAACGTCCGGTTATGGTACACGCATGGCGGCGGATTTTCAGCGGGGTCTTCCATCGAACAGCCTGCCCATGACGGAGAAAATTTGCTGTCGGAGATGTTGTTGGTTGCATCGGTGAATCAAGCAGGCCGAATGTGTTGGGATATCTGAATTTGTTCCGTTTGGAGAAAAAAATACCAGGATTCTTGGTGAATGGTGGGGAAATTTGATCTGATTGCGCCTGAAATGGATCCGATATTGAAGGGTTTATGAGATCCGGCAAATGTAAATCTGTTTGGTCAGTCCGGCGGCGGGAGTAAAAGTCTGGTCGCTTTTAGCAAATGCCTGAAGCGGATGGTCGATTCATAAGGAATTATTGAAAGCGGCGTGTAGACCCGGATCTTCGGCGATATAGAGGTGACGGGAACGGAAGAGAGATTGTCAAAGCAATGCTTTGTAGAGCTAGGGTCTGGAAGAAAAAGATGTCGATCAATTGGAAACCTTCCTTACGGATCGCTGGTGCAGGCTTATGAAAGGCAAGACCGAAGGTTGCACAAAAGGCGAATATGTCGGAAATCATCCGCACAAAAATCAAAGTTATTTCGGAGATGCGATCAAACATGGATTTCAGGAAGAAACGAAAAATTCCCGCTGATGGGCAATGTGCTTGAGAATTTGATTTCGGACCGGCGATTTCCGGAAAATACGAATTTACCAGAAAAGAAGTGGAAGAAAAAAGTAAGCGATGCATTTGGGAGAAGAAGGGATTGAGCTGATGTGATGAATTGGAAAATCTACCCGGATAAAAGCGCCGATTGATCTTCTGTCAGTGGATACGATTTTTCAGAAACTGACAACTGGTTTATCAAAGAGCGGGTAAAGTGTCCGACAGCAAGATTTATTCTTTTCAGTTTACCTATGAATTCCCGATGTTCGATGGAAAAATTGCATGGCACTGTTCGGAAATTCGTTCGCTTTTCATAATATCGATAAGGTTCCGGTGTGCAGTACGGTGAAAAAACAAATCGGCTGCCAGGAGCAGATTTGTCAGGCATGGGTAAGCTTTGCAAGGACTGGAAAACCGGAAATTTCCGGGATAGAATGCTCCATGTTGCCGATGGCGATGAAGCGGTAATGATGCTCGATAAGGAATGCAGAATCAGGCATAATCCGGATCATGAGTTGGTCAACCGTCTGAAAACTGCAACTGTGGAATATTCTGTAGAAAATGTTCAGCACTGAATAACAGTCCTCATCGAAAAGAAATCCCATGAAATCCTTCCTTTCATCAGGAAAATTTGGGGAATCGACATCATTTTTTTCGTGGGAACCATTATTATGAGAGTGCTAAATGTTAGATTCCTCAAAATACATTAGGTTTTTTGTTGAATTTTGAAACGTAGAATAGTATAATCAAAAAAACGAGTTGCCTGGGAATTATAACAAGGAAAACCTGAAAATAAATTGCATGAGTGAGTGAATCTGTTATGCTGAACTGAACAATTTGATACACTGGCTTCTTATCAGAGCTGGAAAGCAGAGCGTATCAAATTGGCGGAAGGATAACCGAGAAAAATGGCGCGGAGCGTGTAAAACCTACAGCAATCTGGATCGTGGATGGTCTGACTTTAATTATGCGGCAAAGTTGGTGTCGATGACAATGTGCTCGTACCTGGACAAGCTTTGCCAAAGAGGCTCAGCTGGTGAAAAATATGAGCCACAATGGCGCAGTTATCAATACAGGAGAGAAGCGTCTGGTTCTGCATCAGCTGACCCGTGGACAGCTGGGCGAAGGTCATGGCGGACGGCGATGGACAAGCGCGCGTTTTACGTGAAACAGCAGAAGCGGTGGCAGAGTTTGCCAATCAGGTACATGCCGGTGAAATCGTAAACGAGGCCGGCGAAGTTTCACAACCGTTGTACAGATCGGTATCGGCGAAGTGACCTGGGTCCCCGCGCCTTTATATATCGCTCTGGAAAACTGGGCAAAAGCCAACAAACCTTCAAAATGAAGCAAATTCATCAGCAATGTAGACCCGGACGACGCGGCTGCTGTACTGGCGTCCATCGACGTGGCATTCCTGGTTCGTGCTGGTTTCCAATCGTGGTACGACCCTGGAAACCCTGACCAACGAATCCTTCGTAAAGGATGCGCTGGCAAAAGGCAGGTCTTGGATCCTTCAAGCACATGCTGGCCGTTAACCAGTGAGACATTCTCGCGGCAAAGAGCGACGATTATCTGGCAGATTCTTCATGGATGATTATATCGGCGGACGTTATTCTTCCTACCTCCGCGGTGCAGTATTATCCTGGCTTTTAACTGGAAGTTTTCGCAGAACTTTCTGGAGGCGTGCAACCGAAGACAAGCGACCACCAACCGTTCTGGAGAACCCGGATATGCTGGATGCTCTGATCGGCGTATATGAAAGAAATGCAGGGATATCCTTCCACAGCAGTTCTGCCTACCTCAGGCACTGAGCCGTTTCCCGCACACCTGCAGCAGTGTGACATGGAATCCAACGGAAAATCTGTCAACCGTTTCGGTGAACCCGGTAGATTATTAACCGGACCGGTCATCTTCGGAGAAGCCGGGAACCAATGGACAGCACTCTTTCTACCAGTTACTGCATCAGGGAACTGACATCGTTCCACTGCAGTTTATCGATTCAAACAGCCAGCGGGTGGGATGTGGATCATTCGAGGGCAGTACAAGCCAGCAGAAGCTGTGTGCGCAAACGTGGTCAGCATTGTGATCGCTTGCATTTACCGCGGTAAGCGCAGATGACCCAATAAGAATTTCGAAGGCGGACGTCCTTCCAGCATTATCATCGGTGACCAGCTGAATTTAAGACTCTGTGCACTGCTTGCACATTTTGAAAAATAAACTTAGGCTTTGTATGAATGTAAACAGCTTCGATCAGGGAAGGCGCAGCAGCTGGGTAAGGTTCTGGCAAAACGCGTAATTGGCCCAAGGAGACAGGATTGTGCACTGAAGGTATATAGCGACCCGCCAACATCTGATAGCTGACCGTAATTTTCAGGATAAAGAAGGTATTGTGCCTGTTCCCGCGCCCGCTGGCAGCGGTGCCTGGGTACGGGCATGCGCCGGAGAATTAATGGCGCTGAGACACGGACAGTGTCCACATCCTGGATAAGAAAAGATAAAAAATAAAACTGGCGTGCTGCCGGTGGAAACCATTGGAATCCACTGACAGCGCGCCAGTTTTGATGCGAACAACTTCGCGCCCGCACAGCGGCGGATCCAAAATCCTCCGCTGCATGCTTTCTTAACTTACGCGGGTTTGCTTATTTCCGCGATCTGCTTGATCACATACAGCGTTCAACCATCAGTGCAAAGCCGATCACGAGCATAATCAAGACGGACGAACGAAGATCGGCGATCAGGTAGGGTGACAAGGAAACAATGCAACGGTGATGACGTAGAACCTTGTGCGTGGTGACATGGGTGACATGCTCACACTGTGCACCGGCGGAAGCCATGATCGTCGTATCGGAGATAGGGGGAGCAGTGGTCGGCCGCAGACAGCGCCGGCCATGGGCGAGATGGAGATAATCATTGCTGCGGGTCGGTGTTCTGAACACCAACGTGATCGGGACCAGATACCAGCGTTCCCCAGCTGGGTTCCGTGGCAAAAGGCGAGAACGCAACTGATCAGAAGATGACAGCAGGAGCCACCAGTTTCAGCTGCCCGGCTGATGGCACCGGAACAAATCCGCAGCGCCGAGGCTCAATGGCCTTTTAAGGTCCAGCAAAGGTCAGGGATCAGGATTGCGGGAAACCATTGCCTTGAAACCGGCAGACAGCGTCGCATTCCCGGAAGCTCATAATCCGGCGCAGTAAAGAATCGCATCGCCGCCAGCGAATGCGGAAACGAAATCGACGCCGGAGAAGAAGCCGCCGGAATACAGCATACCGAGGACACAGCAGACGATCCTTTGAGAACCGGAAGAATGAGGTCAGGCACACGGCCATTGGGGTTCTCAAAAGGTCCGCTGGGTGTCTTTTTTTTCTTCCTTGCTGTCCGGAGAAACGAATCGCCCTTTAAAACATTTGTCTCATATTTGCCATCGGGCCGTAATCAAGTTCCATACGGTAATCAGAATCATCATGGCGATGGTGAACAGTGCATAATAGTTATAAGGAGATTGCGCGGACAAAGATGGAGAAAGCCGTCTTCGCCTTCTACCGCTGACTGCAGCGGCCCAGGAAGAAATCGGCGCGATGATGCAGATCGGTGCTGCGGTTGCGTCGATCAGGTAAGACAGCTTGCGCGGGATACCTATGGCTGTCTGTGACGGCGCATAACGCTGCCGACAGTCAGGCAGTTGAAATAGTCATCAATAAGTAAAACCGGCAAACCGCCGGCACGGTTCATCAGGCTGACCATTGTGCCGAGGATAACCAAAAAGATCAGGATGCCGACGTTATAGCTGTCCGGACAGCACACTGATAAATCCGTCTTCGAGAACATGCATGGTCGTTCCTTCAAAGGAAAAACCGGAGTATAACAAACCTCCCATTACAATTCCTAAAAATAAGGAACTATAAACTTCTTTTGTGATCAGCGCAAGACCAATCGCGATGATGGGGGCAGCAGCGCCCACATGCGGTTGCATAAACGGACGGAGTGTAGCTTCTTCCCCTGCTTCTGCTGCGAAAACAGACGGGCTGAATCGCAGCTGCGGTCAGAACGAACAGAAGTTTGCCCAGAGCCTTGCAGGCAGTTTGAATGGTTTCATAATCTTTCTCGCTTTACAAAAATTTACAAAAAAACGTAGATGCGGCGCTAATCTTGCCACATCTACGGTCTTTTTCCTCTTTCTGGCAATATCAGATAGCGCTCCACATAATTGTGACAGTCTGCAGCATATTCTGATGCAGCCCAGGGAAGCATCCCGGACGGATAAATCCCTTCGGCGGAATCCTTTCTTATGCAGTGGCAAATTGTCTGAGCGTTCTCCTGCACGGTACTGATGAAGTCCGCGCCTCTATCGTGTTTTTTGTTACGGCAGATTGTACCGATAATTTGTCGAAGAAAAGCATACAATCTGCTTATACGGGCATTCTAACACTCTATATTGAAATAGCAAGATGTTTTCCAGTAAAAGATGTTGACAAAAATCGTCCGTTGATTTCCGGTCTGTCGGGAAGTATAATAAAAAACAGCGTAAGCAAAAGGCAGGAGACAGATCATGAAAACAGCAATTATTGTACGCATCCACTCATCATGGGAATACAGAAGAAGCTGCTGGACGCAATCGCGGCGGCATATGAGGTGGATCTGATTGACGCGGTAAAGGTTCGGAAAGGATTTGAACCGATACGACAGGATCAGTTTGCATCCAGTATTTACTATTCGAAATTTCATCAGGCGCATAATTTGCGGCAGCCTGGTCATGTTCCAGAATAAGCAGACCTTATCAGCACCTACGGCGGCAAAGCGGATATACCTCGATCGAAAAAGCTGCTGACAGTCAAAAACAGGTGTCCTTCTGGGGAAAATATGGCTGTAAGCTACCGATACGTGCCTGGGCCGTTTAAAGCGGATGGGCGCTTGCAAAGGGACACCCGATGAGGCGGATGTCGCCGGTGCAGTGGCATTTTGGCAAAGAAGATACGCAGCATAGTGCCGGCATCGACGGGATGCACGGGCGATTGAGCCCAGGCAGTGCTGTCAGATTATGACGGAATACGCGAGCGGAGGCAGCGCGGCAGAAATGGAGACAGACTATGAATATTGCAGCAGGTTGCGGCTCAGCGTCAGGCAAATGCCCTTCCTTTACGGAAGGTGCAAAAGTACTCGGCGTTGGATCGCCCAAAACGGGCATACCTTGTTTACGGCGTGGCTCCCGCACGGACTGTGGGGCGAGCGGCGGACGCGGTTTTGGCAGGCGGCGGCAAGGTCATCGGCGTGATTCCTGATGTGAAGCTGATTCAGGAACGACGTCATCCGGGGCTGACAGGGTGCATCGAGACAAAGGATATGGCGGAGCGCAAGCGAAAATGATCGAGCTTGCGGACGCTTATGTGGCGTTGCCGGGAGGACCGGGAACGCTGGAGAGATCTCAGAGGTCATCTGCCTGGCGCGGCTTGGAATCGAAAACAAGGCGTGCGTGCTGTTTGATGTACCGACGGCTATTATCAGGCATTTGAAGATTTTCGAGGAGATGGTAGTCGGTTTTCGAAAAAGAAGACTTCAAGCGGGTTCTGGTATCCGCAGATCTGGACGAAATCGAACGCTTTATCGAACAATAGAACAACGTGCCAAAAAGAGTACTGCGGCAGACGGAGACGAGCGGGGTTCCATCTACGGATTTTTTTTCTTTGTGAAAACAGGTAGATCGGGTTATCATGGAACTATCACAAAGGAGAGACGCAATGTCGCAATAGCGATTGCAGAACGGAGGACGTTATGTGGGACAGTATGATAGAAATGATGGAGCTTGTGGATGCGGCACATTGTAGAGATTGGCGATTCTGTGTTTTGAATTTATCGGAGTCATTGTCATTATTATTTCCGCAAAAGGGTTCTTGGAATTACGTGCGCAAGGGAAGCCGGAAATGAAAATTACGCTGGCACAGGCTGCATCGGGCTGGAATTTAAGCTCTGCAGTGAAATTTTAAAGACGGTTATTGTTCGGGAATGGAAAGAAATCCTGACAGTTGCCGGTATTGATCCGGCCTCGCGCGCCGCCTTGACCTTCCCGACTCACTCTGGGAGATTAAGGAAGGAGTCAGGGAAGAGCATGGCAAAGAGAAAACAGTTCTGGAAAGCGGAATGCGGATGATCACCAGCTCCAATATCGGTGGAATTTTGTTCCGGCCTGTCCGTTTGAACAGGAGCAGGCTGACCAAAGGAACTGGCGGCGGATGAGGCGATTGCGGTGTATGACGATCCGGTTGTGCGTTACGGCCTTTGCCAGGCGCTTTGACGGATTCGTCAGTATGAAAAGAAGCTGAAACGAGCAATTTGCTTCATCAATGCGCGACGGCGAACGTGTTTGCGGAGGACAGCGAACGGGCGTCGCGTGCCGGAATGGACGCCCACATGGGCAAGCCCGTGGATGTTTCTGGCGTGACGATGATGCACTGGATCGGATAACGCAGTAGGAAGCACTGGAATAAAGATTGAAACTCGATGGACTGCCGTATACTATCGGAGAGGATTCTGATGAGGGCGGATGCCTGCAAATAAGTCGATGGGAGAAAGAAGTTATGTATTCGATTCTGGAGCATTATCTGAGCACGAATCATATCCTGATGATCGTAATGATCGTGACGTTTATTCTGACCTTTTTTTTTACTGGAGCATCCGTTTTCCTTTTTTGCCCAGTGATCAGGGGCGGGCGTTTTGCCGTAAATGAAGCCTGTCGAAAGGAAAGCTGCGGGGGTTGGTTTCATTTTTGTGCTGTGCTTTTTAATCAGCAGCGTGTTATTTCTTCCGCTTGACGTGGAGTATGTGATCTATGGGATTTTACTGTTTGCAATGATGATCAGCGGATACCTGGATGACGCTTCGAAGACGCCATGGAACGAATACACAAGAAAGGACTGATCGACCCGTCATTTCTTGTCGTAGCGGTTTTAACTTATATGAATTTTAACTCCACGACGATCTGTTTCGGCGCGGATGAAATCGTGATTCCGAAGGCGCTGTTTCTGATTCTCGGCGTGATTCTGATCTGGGTTTCGGTCAACGTGACGAACTGTACGGACGGCGTGGATGGTCTGTGTGCGAGTCTTTGCAGTGTGACACTTCTGGCGTTTGGCGTGCTGTTTGCGTCCGTTCTGCAGAAATACGCGATGGCAAACTTTTTGTTCCTTTCGGTTTTGTTTGCTTATTCTGTATTCTTTAACAGCTCACCCAGCAGCATGCTGATGGGTGATGCAGGTTCCAGGGCCCTTGGGTTTTATATCGCGGTTATCGCACTGAAATCCACGCATCCGTTTATCTATATTCTACTGGTCTGCGGTAATGATTGTGGACGGCGGAATCGGGCTTGTGAAGATAGCGCTCAAGCGCTTTTTGAAGATTTCCATTCTGAAAAAGACGAGAACACCGCTGCATGATCATGTGCGTAAGAATCTTGGCTGGTCGGATACCCAGGTTGTTGTGCGCTTCCTGATTCTTCAGACAGTGCTGGCGGCAGTTGCGTATTGCCTGATCTGATTTCTGGCAGGAAAATGCCTGCCCTCTTGGCGGGAGGTATGTAAACTCAGCTGACAAAAAGGACAGGCAGATCAGGATTCGAGGAATAAAACGCCGAGGGTTCCGGGACCGCAGTGGCTGGAAATTACGCCGCCTGCCCGGGTTTCGAGGATTTCACGGAAGATTCCGAGACCTTCGAGATAGGAGCGGACCGCATTTATAATGGTTGGCTCACAGCCGGAATGTGTGATAAACACGCGATCCGGACGCGCATGCTTTAAAGCAGGCTCCATATCTTTCACATAGGAAAGGATAACGGAATCCATTTTGCCCCGGTATTTTTTTGTCGGTTTCATGGCACCGTGCTCTACGATGATCTGGGGGTGGAGCTTTAAAAGCCCTCCTGCCATGGCGGCGATGGCAGCGTCCTCCGCGATGGATAAGTGAGTCAACGACAAAGCTGGCACGGACATACGGTTTTAAACTTTCTACAGCGACAGAGATTTGCCGCTGTTTTGTTGTTTTGAATGCCAGAATACGGCTTTATGACCAGAAGACCGATGCCGGTGGATAGATTTGCAGAGTCGATCACCAGATCAGATCCTGCGCGTCCAGTTCTTCTGCCGCAAGCTCGCATAACATTGCCGGAAGAGGACATACTGTTAGAGATCGAGAAACAGACAATATTGCGTCCTTCCTCCACATAAGGGCGGAATAGATCGATGGTTTCAGAAAGAGCGGGTGCAGAGGTTTTGGGTGTTGTTTTATTAGCATCTGACCAGGAATAGATTTGATCCGAGTAATATCTTTTCTGTCTTTATATTCTCTCTCCAAGCAGGATATGAAGCGGCAGAATATCGATATCATATTTGGAAAGCAGATCCGGGGTGAGGTCACAGGTACCAAGTCGGAAATTATTTTTTACCATAGTTTCAAGTCCTTTCTGAGAGCAGTTTGCCTGAAGTTAGTGTAGCACAAGGGAAAAAAAAAAAGAAAAAGGAGAAAAGAATATTTGACAAAATTTTTGCAGAAATGGGGGACAATTGTAAAAAGAAATATGAGAATTTCACGATATTCTCATATTTGGCTCATGATAGAGAAAAAGAGATAAAAGATAGGAAAAAAACAGGACAAAACATTTCTTTTTTTCACAAAAAATGGCTCAGAACAGGAGAAAACGGACGTTGACAAATTGCCAAAACTGCATAAAATAAAACCAACAACAGTGAAAGCCGCTGGAAAAAAATTTGAAACTGTTCGAAAGGAGATATCGGCATGGATAACATGAATAAAATGAAAATCCGTTTGAATGCGACGGCTGATGTCCGGGAGTCGTAAGGGCAGCAGAAAAAATGCGACTTTGATGTAGATATTCAGTATGATTCCACCCGCCATTGTGGATGCAAAATCCATTCTGGAATTATCAGTCTTGGTCTTGCAAGATTCTACCGTAAACCGCCATGGTGAAACGCTGAATTCGTAGATGCGATTCAGAAATTGCAGTAGCGTAAAAATTGCTTATTTCCTCTTTTATACACCCCTTTGACCAGCTGCCATCCCCAATGGCGCTGGTTTTTTATAACGAGGCAAAGCAGGATTTACCGGGTGCGGATGGGAGAATCCCATCCGTGAGCCAGCGGTATTCTGTATCACACCGGAGTGAGGGGAAGATGGTTGCCGAAGCAACCGCGCCTCGGCGCGAATCCCATCCATGAGCCCATGGAGGCTTAGAACTTTTGACTCTGGCATCTCAAAAATAAATTATTACAAAGTTTTGGAAAATAGAAAAAGTTTTTGTAGCAAAAAGAATGTGAGAACGATCCTTATAGAAAAAAGTGTTCACAATTCATGGATATTTTTTATAAAATCGGATAAAAAGAAGCGAAAGCAAATTGAAAGTGACAAAACCCTTGATTTTATGCGGGTTTGGGGCATGGACAAATCTCAGAAAAAAAAGATAAAATGGAATCATCGAAAGGCGAGAGCGAAAAAAGCCAATCGATAAAGCTTAATGTTATATTAAGCGTACCCCTCTTTTTTATATACTATACCCCTTTAGAGCCCCCCTGCCACCCCCCCTTCAGGCAGAAGGGCGCTTTTTATTGTATAGGAAACTTTGTTTCCATACGATAAAACGCCTGCTTAGGATGCGCACCGGCGCAGGGGCAGATGGTTGCCGAAGCAACCGCGCTGGCGCGAGAACGTGCCAAGGCACATTCTTTTTTTTACAAAGCGACAGGGTTTCCCCTGTGGACAGATTCCATGCCTGCGTGAGAATCTGTCCGCAGGGAGCCACGAAGCGCATTCTAATGTTTGCGCTTTTATGCTGACAATTGATACAATATCTGTAATTGTTCATGAGGCGGGATCAAAACACGCCGGATATGCGGCGGAGACGGAGTGAATCTATGAATCAGAAGATGCAGGAAGAACCAAAGGAAAAGGACATGGCATTTTATACGTCCGACAGTGATCAGTGTTGCTGTAGTGCTGCTTTTTTTCATTATGCATTGGGAAGACCGCTGGCGACGACACTGGACAGGCGTACAGATCTTGTATCTGTCGTTGTGACACAAAACGGGGCAGAGCAGGCTTTTACGGATCAGGACAATATCGTACGTGCGGCGGAAGTGGCAGGTGTCCTTTCGAGACGGTTTAAGACGACACAGGGAGCATGAGCCGGATACCTGCTATGTATTCACTTTTCAGGATGGAAGAGAATTGAAGATCGGTGTTTATGAAAACGATATTTATTACGATGGACAGTGGTATACCGGGGGCTTCTACGCCGGATCTGTTCCGCAGTATGACCGGCAGCAGATTTTTCGTCATCGAAACAACGATGCCGGAGACGGAAAGTACCGCGGAGTAAGATTGAAAAATAAAATTTTTCAATCACGCGATTTGTGTCTGCGCGCACTTGACACAAACTCGGCATGCGCAAAAAGCGTGCGCAGAAATGAGTGGAAAGAACGGAAAAATGTGAGGGGCAGGCTTTAGAGAAGTCTGCGGAATGGAGTAGGATATGAAAATCCTGTTGGTAATTGACCAGTTCGATCAGGGAAATAACGGAACAACGATCAGTGCGTCGGTTTGCCCAGGCGCTGGCGGCGGATGGAAACGAGGGGTTCGCTGCGCTGACGGGAAACCTGCGAGAGGCAAATATCCGATGCCGGAGATCCATTTTCTGCCGGTTGCGGATTCTATTATCAGAAGTCAGGGCATGGTGTTTGCGAAACCGAAACCGCAGCGTGCTGGAGCAGGCGATCGCATGGGCGGACGTGGTGCATTTTATGATGCCCTTTGCGCTTTCCCGTGTCGGACTGCGGATTGCAAAGGAAATGGGCAAACCGGTGACAGCGGCGTTCCATGTGCAGCCGGAAAACATTACATCGACGATTCATCTTGGGAAAAATAAAAAGGCCAATGAGCTTTTTGTATGAATGGTTCCGAGATGATTTTTATAATGAATTTACGCATTATCCATTGCCCGGAGCCCGTTTATCGCGGGGCAGTTAAAGGAACACGGCTATCAGGCAAAAGCTTCATATTATATCGAACGGCGTATCGGATGAATTTTATCCGCGCGTGCGCCAAAAGGAGCCGGAGCTGGCGCATAAATTCGTCATTTTGATGATTGGACGTTATTCAGAAGAAAAACGGCAGGATGTTTTAATAGAAGCGGTAAAACGATCTGCACATTCCCACAGGATTCAGCTGATTTTGGCGGGACAGGGACCGAAGGAGCGCAGCCTGCGCTGGCAGGGAAGGTCGCTGCGCTATCCTCCGATCATGGGATTTTTTGATACGGAGCGACTGTGCGAACTGATGGCGATGAGCGATTTGTACGTCCATGCGGCGGACGTCGAAATCGAGGCGATCGCCTGCCTGGAAGCGGTTGCGTCCGGGCTGGTTCCGGTCATCGCGGATTCGCCGCTTTCAGCTACCCCGCAGTTTGCCCTCGATCACAGGAGTTTATTCGAAGCGGGCAACGTAGACGATCTGGCGGAGCGGATTGACTGGTGGTATGAGCATGCAACAGCACGGCATCAGATGGCACGTGTCTATGCGGAGAGCGCCAACCAGTATCGTCTGAAAAACAGCATTCGGAAAGCAGAGCAGATGTTTGCGGAAGAGATTGCGGAGACCTTGGGATAAATGGAATGGAGGCAGCACAGGGATGATTTTGGTGAAAGACCGTACAGGATCAAAAAGCGGCACCATAGACAGCACCCTGGTCGGAGTGTTTGACTCCAAACGTCCGTTGTACCGACTCGTAAAGTGGCTGATCCTGCACATTTTTCCGCCGGTGTTCCGGCTGTTGTACGGATTTCGGGTGGTCGGCAGGATACCGGAGGAAAAGATGGAGAACGGCTGTATCAGTGTCTGCAATCATGTTCACAAGCTGGACTGCGTGATGCTGGCATGCGTGTTTCAGAACTATACGATGCAGTTTTTATCGTTGGAATCTAATCTCCACATTCCGGTCGCAGGTGCGATTGTGCGTCTGATGGGCGGAATCGGATTGCCTGCAAAGCTGGACGGGTGGCGACCGGTTTTAAAACGCATAAAACAGGGACTGGATGAGGGTCAGATGCTGCAGATTTACCCGGAGGGAGAGTTGAACGACGGCTGTCGGACGCTCCGGGCGTTTCAGCCGGGGGCGTTTCAGATCACGTGTTGGTTCCGGAAGCCGATGATTCCGTGCCTGCTGCGGTTTTATCCGCGTTTTTCCAAAAGCGGCAGACGAAAAAGGGACGGAATGGAGCTGGTTATTTTAGAGCCGGTGGACATTCCGACCGATAAAAAGGGCAAACGCGCGGCAACAGAGCTGGAAACGCAAATCCGATGTCAGATGGAAGCGGCACGGCTTGCAGTTGGTAGAGAGGGTGCATGAGGATTGCATTCTATTGTTTAGATAGAGCAGGAAAATCCTGCGGAAATGGAGCAGAAAGTGAAAATTACCTGGCTTGGTACGGCAGCAATTCGTCTGGAAGCAGACGGTGAGACAGTTTTATTCGACCCGTTTGTACAGCTGATCGGTGGGGAAAATCCGAACTGTCTGGATGACTTTTTACAGGATCAGACGATCTGTGTGACCCACGGGCATCTGGATCATCTGATGGAGGTTCCGGAATTTCTGGATCCGGAAAGCGATGCGGAGGCGACCGTTTACTGCGGAGAAGTGGCGGCAGAGACGCTTTCCGATATGGTGGAGAACACCAGCAACGTAGTAAAGGTGAGACCGGGCGACGTGATCCGACTCGGGGACGTGGATTCTGTAATGGAAGGAAAGCATGCGAAGCCTCCGGAAAAAGTCAGGTATTCCAGAAGCTGTTTTCCCGCAGATTTTTGCAGTATTTCAGAAATGCGCTGGCACTTCGCATTATTTGAATCCGAAATTTCCGGAGGGCGGACAGACGCTGATGTACGAGGTGCATGCGGAGGGCAAACGCGTGCAGGTGATGGGAAGTCTCGGACTGCAGGAGGATCAGGAATACCCACAGGGTGCCGATCTTCTGATTCTGCCGTTCCAGGGAAGCGAATTTCTGGAAGCAGTAGCGCTGGAGGTCGTAGAGCGGCTGCAGCCCAAGCGGATTTTGCTGGATCATTTTGACGACGCATTCCCGCCGGTATCGGAGCATGTCGATACGAGACGGTTTAAAAGCTGATGGATGAGGAATATCCGCAGATCAAAGTCGTAAAGCCGACGGCAGGAAAAACGGTGGTGCTGTAACGGGATTTTATAACGTATGGAGAAACACCAGTGCTACCGGTTTGCAGTTTGAGATACAGCATGATATAATAAGTAGAAAGAGCGGCTTTTCGTGCAGATATCACTCAAATAGCCGTATAACATTTTGACAGGTCTTTGCAACATGGAAGAATTGCAGCTGCGGGGGCTTATGTTACAATAGGAGGGAACAAATGGAAAACCGACATTAGTAATTTGGCAAAGCAGGAATGGGAAGCCGTTATGGCGGCTTAAAGCAGATTGATCCTAGATGACAAGGCATAAGATCATTGATTTCTCGATCTATGATGCAGTCAGAGCGGGATTCGGCAAGGTCGTTTTCATCATTAAAAGAGAGCATGAGCAGGGATTTCAGAGAGTGCACGGCAATGCAGTCAGCAAGAAGCCCTGGGAATATTATGAGAACAATATTGCCGGTACCCTGACCCTGGTAGATGTCATGAGAAAACATGGTGTGAAGAGCATTATCTTCTCTTCCAGCGCTACCGTATACGGCAACCCCGCATTTGTTCCCATTACGGAGGAATGCCCCAAGGGACAGTGCACCAACCCTTACGGCTGGACGAAATCTATGCTGGAGCAGATCCTGACGGATATCCAGAAGGCAGATCCCGAATGGAATGTGATCCTGCTTCGTTACTTCAACCCTATCGGAGCTCACAAGAGCGGTACCATTGGCGAGAATCCCAACGGTATCCCCAACAACCTGATGCCTTATATCACACAGGTAGCAGTCGGCAAGCTGAAAGAGCTGGGTGTCTTCGGTGATGATTACGATACCCCCGACGGAACCGGTGTACGTGACTACATCCATGTCGTTGATCTGGCAAAGGGCCACGTAAAGGCTCTGAAGAAGATTGAGGAGAATGCAGGACTGAAGATCTACAATCTGGGAACTGGTGTGGGCTACAGTGTTCTGGACATCGTGAAGAACTTCGAAGCAGCTACCGGCGTGAAGATTCCTTACGTGATCAAACCCCGCCGTGCAGGCGATATCGCCACCTGCTATTCCGATGCTTCTCTGGCAGAGAAGGAACTTGGCTGGAAGGCTGAGAATGGCATCAAAGATGATGATTATTCTTTTTCCAAGTTAAAGGCAGCATATTATAAACAGACGAAGAAAAGTATGGAAATCAAAGATTTTGAATCATTTGGTATTATTGACAGGAATGGTATGTTAACGAATGCAGGAGCTTTGTTTGCGGATGAATCTCCTGTTTATTGTTCGAGATTATTTTGCACCAGATGGAATGGTATTGACAAAGCATCAGGAGTTATTGATGCACTGGATGATGAAGAATATACAGGCAGTCTTATCCTGCTTTTGGAAGAGGGCATGAATTTTGCGCGAAGAAATTCAAAGAAAATGTGGAAAAAAGAGTCTGATCGGAGAGTAGAATATCCGGAATATCCAGAGAGAAGTATTTTTGAAGGATTAGTGAATGGATTAGTACATCGTGATTATTTAGATATGGGAAGCGAAGTTCATATTGATATTTTTGATGACCGTTTGGAAATATATTCCCCGGTGGAATGTATGATGGGACGCTTATTCAGGACAGGGATATTGGTAACGTTCCATCAAAGCGCAGAAATCCAGTGGTTGCAGATATTTTTAGTCGACTTGATTATATGGAACGAAGAGGAAGCGGTTTTAAAAAGATTATGCAGGCATATGAAGTAGAACCGAACTATACGGAAGACAAAAAGCCTGTTTTTTTATTCAAATGCAACGGAATTTAGAGTTATCCTGAAAAATCTTAACTTTAAGAATGAAGTTTTGAACGAAAAAAATGAAGTTTTGAATGAAGTTTTGAATGAAGTTTTGAATGAGGTTTTGAATTCTGGCAGAACAGAAATGGAAATAAAAGTAATAAAGAAAATACTATATTCGCCAAGAATTAAACAGAAAGAATTAGCGGAAGATGTAGGTGCTTCTGTAAGTACTGTTCAACGGATTATAAAAAAATTAGTGAAAGAAGAAAAGATAGTTCGTATGAATGGAAAACGGAATGGGTATTGGAAAGTCTTGTAGAATGTTTGCTAAGTTGGATGATGGAGTTATAGAAAAAAGATACATGGATTTTTTCAAAATTGACATGTACAATATTTGAGAAACGCAAAACACCTGCGGAATGGAGAGATGTGATATGACACAACAATATCAGGAGCTGACAGAGCAGTTGGCGGCGCTGATGGATGCAGAGTGGCCGATGGTCAGCAACCTTGCAAATGCGGCAGCGCTTTTTATATGAAAGGCTGGATCGCCTGAACTGGGCAGGATTTTACCTGACGGACAATCATGTGCTGTGGCTGGGACCTTTTCAGGGAAAAACAGCGTGTGTGCGGATTGCAGAGGGAAACGGCGTCTGCGGGACAGCGCGCAGACGGACAGCGTACAGCGGGTCGAGGACGTGCATGCGTTTCCCGGACATATTGCGTGCGACGCGGCATCCCGGTCGGAAATTGTGCTTCCACTGCACAAAAACGGAGAGGTAATCGGTGTGCTGGATATTGACAGCCCGGAGGTTGGAAGATTTTCGGCGGAAGATGAAGAGGGATTGCGAGAGGTTGTGCGGATTCTGGAACGGATTATAGTTTGCTCGTAACTTTTGACAGGCAGATTCCTGCTCACATGAAAATCTGACTGTCAGAAATCATGAAGGGAGCGGGTGAACTGCTGAGGAAAACAAAATGGATAAAATAGCAAAAGTACCGCATCTGCGGGAAGAACTGGACTGGTTGGATCAGACCTATGGTGTGGAGAAAGAGGGATTTTTTTTCATCAGGAGCACTGGCAGCTGCTTGTTGCGATCATGCTGAGCGCGCAGAGCACGGACAAACAGGTGGATGAAGTCCTTCCGAAGCTGTATGGTCGTTTTCCAACCGTGCAGGAGATCGCGCAGGCGACAGAAGAGGAAATCAGGGAAGAAATCAAGTCGGTTGGCTTGTATAAAAGTAAGGCAAAGCATATTAAATCCTGTTGTATGCGCTTGCAGAACAATATGGCGGCGAAGTGCCGACGACGATCGAAGAGCTGGTAAAGCTGGCGGGAGTCGGAAGAAAGACCGCAACACTCTTTCTGGCGGATGCGTATGGAATTCCGGGCGTGACTGTGGACACGCATGTGTTTCGGATTTCGCATCGGCTCGGCTGGGCGAACGGCAAAAATCCGGTTGAGACGGAACAGGAGCTGATGCGGGTGCTTCCAAAAGATCACTGGAACCGGATCAATTTTCAGCTGATTTATCACGGCAGGAGCATTTGTACCGCAAGAAAAGTGAAATGCAGTGAATGTGGACTGCAGGCGTGGTGCGAAAAGCGTGGAGAAAAAGCAGGCGTAGGCATTGGTTTATGTGGCGATTATGCGGACAGCGGGCGGGAGACACAGGAACAGCTGACAGTACAGAATACGGGATTGGGGAAACAGTATGTACGAAAAATATGAACTGCCGATACGATTTACGGAAGAACAGAGAAAAAAGTATGCAGAATGGGGCATCAAAAAAGGAAAAGTTCTGATGCCAATGGCTGCAGTAACAATTGGAATCGATCTGCTGACAGTGCTTTGGGTTGTCGGAAGAGTGTGGCTGATTCGTGAGAGCGATCCGATCTGGTTTCAGATCATTTGCCAGAACGATGGAATCGGGGAAATTTCAGTACGATTGCGATTATCCTGACCTTTTTGATTTTAAAACCGATCGATCTCATTCTGGATAAGATCTGGCATCGTCCGGAAGGAACGGAGTGGCTGGAAGTTGGGCTGACGGAAAATGGCGTGACGGTGAAGCGGACATATAGAGCAGGAGATGCCGGGACGGGTGTGGACAATGCCGCTGGCAGAGGTTGTTGTGGGGAAATTACGGTTTTCGAAACACATCCGCTGATACAAATGGACGAATACCTGGACGCTGAGAAAAAACGCGGTGCGTGTCCAGGGTGTTTGGCTGGAAATCGGGGAAAACACCCGGGAAAATATTTACACGCCCCAACAGCAGAAGCACTGGCTGGATCAGCCGGAGGGAAAGAGCGGCAGCATTAACAGCGTGCAGAAACTGCAGAAGATTATCAAAAGGCTACGCGGCAGCGCTGGAGGAAAAAGAAAAAGAGCGGGCGTGGCTGATGGAACAATGAATGTACGTGATGTAGTTCCAAGATCTGTGATCTGGTAGATTTCCATATCCGTGATTGGGCTTTCTCCGAAATACCACTTTTTTTACACATATATGCGCCTAATCTTCCTCGAAAACAGCGTTGCTCCTCTTTATAATAAAGACAGGATTCAAAAGGGTGAAGTCTGTGCATCGAAAAGCAGACTGCGGGAGGATGATATGCGCGAGTTGATCTATGATAATGTGCGAATTCAGTTTTTGTCAGAAGAGGTACTTCGGCTGGAAGTCAGATATGGGGCATATTTCACGGATCGGAATACGCTTTGGATTCCGGACAGGGGAGCGTTTGAAAAGGCAGGAAAAGAGGCTGCCGGAAAGTCAAAGCAGATCCCGGGAAAATCAGGGCAGGCAGCAAAGCTTGGTGGTAAGAGAAGAGGCAACTCAGGAACACAGCCGTCCGCAGCGGTTTTGCTGGGAGACCTTCTTCTTGTTTTGCCGAATCCGAAAGAAGGACTGAGGGGCTTCAGGTTTTAGAGAGGGCAAATGCGTTTATCAGTACGAAAGAGTAAAAATAAACGGAAAGCTTCCGGCTCCGGCACAGACTCCATGGATTTATCCGCTGCTGGACGTACCAAGAATTTTGCTGCCGGAAAAAAACTGCAGCACTTCTGAAAAGAAAAAAATATCCTGCAATGGGATGCGGAGGATCTTTATCTTCTGGTGTGCAAAAAAGATGCAAGAAAGCTCCAGGGAAGCGTATGTCTGTCTGACCGGAAGGGCAGATATGCTCGGGAGGCTGTATTGGAGGATCAAAAATTGAGCCTTGTTTGAAGCGAGCCACTGAGATTACTCAAAGCGGCATCAGATGGAAGAGTGAGGCAGAAACACCTGCCAATGGATTGTATACAGAGATCCTGAAGAACCCTGAGAGATATTTTCAGGACAGAAAAAAAGAATTGCCCTATCTGGATTATCTGGAAATGACGGAGTGCCAGAGAGAGACAAATTTAAAACAGATGCTTCGAAAACCAGGAAACGGCAGTCTGTTGCCGATGCTGTACAGAAACGTGTATGAAAGCTGGGAGAACGGCATGCCGATCTGCCACCGCCTGGACTGGGAATATCCCCAGGATAAAAAGGTGCTGCTATATTTGCAGGAGTTTATGATCGGAGATCTGCTTGTTGTGCCGGAAAAAGAAAAGTCTGAAATCTACCTGCCGGAGGGATTGTGGCTGTATCCGTGGACAGGAAAGGTATATCAGGGAAAACGCTGCAGGAAGCTGAAAAATCAGTCAGAGCAGCTGGAACTCTATATCCGGCTGGGAGCGGTTTTGATCCTGGCGGAGGATACTGCCTGGTGTCAAGGAGCAGAGCTGGGAGCTTTTGACGATGGATTATTATCCCTGTAAAGAATGTTTGCAAGACGGATTTCTGTATGAGGATGACCGTGAGACGGACGCCTACAAAAACGGAAAATATCGCAAGACCTATTATCATACCTCCTATGATGGAAATCAAAAGGCATATGGACTTAGCATTTCAAACGCGGAGGGAGACTTTGCGGGCAGGTTTGCAGGTAAAAGGCGGACATTGCGGATCCGGTGTCATGAGCTTTTGGGAGAACGGGTAAAACAGGTGTTGATCAATGGGAAAACAGATTTTGAGAGAATCTTGAAATCAAAGGAGGCGAAGGTATTCGGGACAGGCAGGCGCAGCACCGGACAGCGATGTGGCAGAGCTTGTGGTAGAACATCCGCTGTCAGAATGCTTGCATGTGGATTTTGTGATGGAATGACAGGGCGTTCGCCTGTTTACGTAGGGGGGAGCGGCTTGACATAATCGTCGCGCGTGGACAAGTCATTTTCGAAACCAGCTGGGCGTCACGCCGGTCCAGCTTAAAGAGGTTGGTGAAGTGTCGGTAATCCGGGAAGCTCAGCAGGTCGGATATTTCCTGAATGGACATTTCCGTAGAGCGCAGAAGATCCTGTGCAATTGCCAGCTTGCGGGACAAGTAATAATGATAGGGCGTCATATGAAAGGTTTCTTTAAACAGATGAATCGCACGGGGAATTGGAAAGATGTACCTGTGCAGCGATATCTGCGATGTTGAGCGGTGCAGTCAGATTCTGCTCTGATGTAGGTTTTCATGATCTGGGGGGCAGAGGTATCGGTCTGCAGTCCGTTTAACTGCTCGGAAAACTGAATGATATGCTGATGGAGTAAAAGAGCCAGCTCGTTTTTGTTGAGCGAGGGCTCTTTTTCCAGCTTCTGAAGGATCTGCATCAGGTAATCGCTTTTCCAGAAATTCCGGACGCAGCAGTTGAAGCCGAGCTGATAATCACTGAGCAGATGACTGATCAGGTTTCCCTGACCGTTGAACCAGATCTTTACCCAGGGATCATTATGGTCGGAATAATAATGATGAAACGTACAGGGATGCAGAATGTAGGCATCCCCTGCCGTGAGCCTGGTTAAGGTGCCATTAAATTCCACATAGCCGGTTCCCTGCAGCACGCATTCAAACACATAATGATCTCCGTTGAAGCGCCGGATGTGGTAATAAGGATCGCGGTAGCTGATCCCGGCGGAAAGCGGGCAAATTCCGGAGAAGCCATGCCTGTGTAGGGGGCAGATCTTTTCAGAGTGGATTTCATAAAAGGTCGCGTTTGGTAATCAATGTGGTGTCCTTTCTGTCAAAGAGCAGGAAAAGTTACAATTGGTTTTGCCCGGTTCTTTTGTTTCTTGTTTGTGCAGTTTTTGTATCGATATAACTGGGCATCCGCTTGAAATCGCTTGCGTTATGCTGCCCTCAGATTTATGATAAATGCTGTATCCCATAGAAACCAGAGGAAGATTGCAGTCCTGCTCCCGGCTGGAATTTAAATTATTTATAAAAAGGCTGATTGCATTTAAAATATCAATTTCATCTGCTTTATCAGATAATACACCAAATTCGTCGCCGCCGATCCTGTAACAAAATCCGATGCCTGAAAAAGACTTCCGTATCAAACCGGCAATCGTGCTGAGACACTGGTCTCCATACTGGTGCCCAAATTGGTCATTGATTTTTTTGAAATCATCCACATCAAAGAATATAATCGCCCCATAACCCAGGGACTCCAGATGCTGGATTTCATATTCATAGGCGCGGCGGTTAAACAGACCGGTCAGGATATCGTGCTTCTCTTTCAACTCACAAAAAAACGCATAATAAAGGATGAGGGATAAGGAAACGCAGGACCAGGTTGTATGGATGGATGGAAACAGAACCTGTATAGAGGTTCCTCCAAGAATGAACAAAAACAGCAATAGCAGTGCAAAGCAATCTTTGTTTTGATAACGCTTGGCGATGTATAAGGTTTCTTTAAAAAGTATGGTCATGCTCCAGATATAAGCGGCAACATAAACAAAAAAACAAGGTCCGCGGAAATATTCATTTTGCTGAGAAATGGAAAATATCAGACCGAATTTTGGCGAGAGCATAGCCAAAAGCATGTTGGTAACAGCTGGAAGGAACAGGTAAAATATATTTCTGTAATTTTTATGGTTAAAAACAAATGCAAGAGAAATGGTAATAAATGGAGAAAGTGAAAAGCCGAGCACATTAAAAAACATATTCGGGAGACTAAAAGAGGCAACCGGCTGTCCAAAAACAGAGGTTCCGATTTCCGCAAGGATGACAAGTATCGTGCAAAAAATGGCAGTGGAAAAAAAACGCTTCATTTTACGGTCCAGAAGGTTGTTTCTGCCGACAACAAAAGCTAATAGCGAAGCATGGCTAAAATATTCGTTATGGATAGGGCAACATAATTTTCCAGCATTTCTGACCTCATTTCTGGTTTGAGTTATTGTAAGATGATGATAGCACTTTTTTATACATATACGCAAGCTTTTTGTATAGTGAAAAACGGAGGCGGAGATTATGATGAATGAGTAAAAGTGCATAAGGAAAGCAACAAAAAGATAAAAAATGACAGCAATGTTACTACACTGCCCTCCGGCAGAAGCTTTTTTGCAGATAAAAGGGAATCGAATAGGTGCAAAAGTAGTGAGCATTTGGGAAAACGCGTGACAGACGGGGATCTTTACCGAAAGGTTTTCATTGCGGGAAATAAAAAAGGAGAGAGAGAGGAAATTATGAAAACCAAAGAATATGCTTCTGACGTTGGATACATGTCTGGAACAGGAAAAAGGGGAGAAAACAGGGCTGCTGGTGACGGCACTGATGAATGGACTGATGCTTGTTCTGTCCCTACCCTTTATGGACTGGATCCAGCTGGTAAATATTCCGAAGCTTTTTGCTAAGCTGGGGATTACAAGAGAAGCAGCAGGCAGCCTGTATTCGAGCTACAGTATTTTTTCCCTGCTGGGATTTGTAAAAAATTCCGGAAAAGGCGTTTTCGGATTGTATGCGATGCTTGCTGTTGATCCTGCTGGTTGCAACCTGGTATCTGGAGCTTCTGTATATCTGGAAGGTCTGTCGCAACAGCAAGGGGACGATGGAGGGAGAGGCTTCCATACTTATGTGATCGGAAGGCCTCGACACTTCTGACAGCACTTCTGGTGTTTGGCTCTACGGTTTTGTCCCGTATTCCAACAATGTGGTGAAAATGAAGGGGCTTTTCCGGATCGTGGATCCTGGCAGTTGAACTGATATTGGCGCTTGCGCCTATGGACTGATCAAGCGGATGGAGGCGAAGGAGGATCCGCTGCCATGAACTGCAGGCTGATCAAAGGTACAGAAAACTAGGTACTGTTTCACAGAAATTCTTTGATCAGCCCGTGCGGCGGATCACCTCCTTCGCCTCCATCAGCGATCGGTATAGGCTGTCAGTTCAACTGCCGGGATCCACGATCGGAAAAAGCGTCACCGATGTTGGAGATACGGGACAAGGCCGTGAGCCAAACGCCAGAGTGCTGTCGAAGATGAGAGACTTTCCGATCGCATAGTAATGAAGCTCATCCGTCCCCTTTGAACTATACAAGGCTCAGATGCAGGTTACGGCCAGGATCAGCTGGCGACATCACGCTGTCAACGCCTCGATTTTTGCAAATCAACGAGAAAAATACTGTAATCTGGCTGAAACTCGAGGTCTTGCAACGGATCGGAACAAGAGGCGGACAGGTCAGCTCCCCATTGTTTCGTCGAAACATTCTTTGGTTTCGCGCGATAACCTTTCGTCAAATCCCGTCTGTGCGCGTTTACTCCCAAAATGCTCACTGCTGCATTCACTTTATCTGCGAAAGCTATGAACAACAATGACATTGCTGGCTCATTTTATCTTTTGTTGCTCACTGCTGCGCTTGCTCGATGCATCGCAATCTCCGCCTCGCAAAAAGCGCTGTGCTATCGCGAAATAGTCAGGCCAGCAACAGCCATCTTTGGTCGCGTTGTCGGCAAGCTGGACAAGTAATGAAGCGTTTCCACTGCGTCAGGGCCTGTTTTTTGGCCGACCGCTGCTGTCCAGTAGCAATGTGCTCGACTCACTGCTCGACTGATACCATTTCTCTTGCATTGTTTTAATACGAAGCTCACACCTGTTCCTTCAGCTGTTCTGGCAGCTCTTTGGCATGCTCGCAAAAAGTCGGTCTGTATTCCATTTCTCAACAAAACGAAACTCCGCGGACGCTGCTGTTTATGTTATATCGGAGCATGAACGCTGCTTTTAAAGGAAACGCCGCCATCATGGCGTTAGCTCAAACTGGAGCGCTGCACTGCTGTATGACACTGTTCATTCTGGAGGAACACTACATACGAGTTGCATTTCCATATTTTGATCTGCGTTTCACTATCCCTCGTTTTTGTGGCGATATCTGACCGTGTTCGCAATCAGCATCTCTAGTATAATACGGTATGAATGATCAAAATCAATGATATTGAGCAACGTTGCCGGTGCGGAGTCTTTTCGAGCATCGTTTGTTGGGATCGGCGACGTTGAATTGTGTGATATCTGACAGATGAAACGATATTTAAATGCAATCGGCTGCTGTGGTACAAAATTCAATGAACAGACTGTCTTTCTGAGGATCCAGCATTTATCGAGAAGCGCAAGCGACCAGATTCTCATGCAAACTGCATCGGGCAAAACAGTATAACCTCCTGCTGTTGAAGAACACATTGATGGCTGCGACTGCTAATCACTTCTAGTGCTTGGCGTAACTTCTGCCCAAGGATCAGCTACCGCGATCCTCTATATGTGTTTCGAATGTTGCGAGCTCCTTTGTCTTCAGGCTCACAGAGACCATTCTGCGGGCA
>VOFB01002661.1_pt1 | contig 40067 bp, 56 predicted proteins | sample 5384141 | NCBI WGS metagenome assembly VOFB01 (sample SAMN12384721, study PRJNA508395) | human gut metagenome | isolation source: healthy gut A | host: Homo sapiens
TCTGTGGCCGTTCTTAATGTGATGTTTCTTTGAATTTTTTTGTTTGCAAAAAGTCAATTCTTGATCTTTAATGATCTCATATCTTCAAAAATGGATCACCATCTGTTTTTAATCATCTTTCATTAGCTGTATCCGTTGCTGGGATGAAGAGAATATTCCTGGTCTTTAGTTACATACGCCTTCTGGTCTTTAACTTTCTTCGCTATATAGTATGGGCGTTCTGTTCTCTTTGAATATCTATGATCGCGAACTTGTTTTTGTTCTATCTTTGTCTCATAATGCAAGAACATGGTTAAATCTGTTTAATCGTGTCCTTCTAACTATATTGCTTACTTGCAATGTGCTACACCAGTTCAATCTTTCACCCTGATAACTGTCCCATCATCTTCAATTCCAATATGATTTTTCTCCATCAAGCACTGGCAATGCTATGATCTTCTTGATGTCTGTGACTACAATGGATTTTGAATCGTTCTCTCAGATTCTTGTAACTTCATGAAAACCCTCCTTGAAATTATTCTGTCCGTTCTTTCTAACTTTATTTTAAATCCATTCTAACCATTCTGGCTTCAATTATAAAGCAGTGTTTAGAGCATTAAGTGGTTTGAATCACGTAATTATTTGAATAGTTATAAAAACGATCATGTCCGTACGGTTGCAGGCATAATCGCTTTCTTTATAAATATCTTACTCAATACTTTCAAGTTATTCAAATCAGAATTTAATAGTTTTCCCCATGCACTTCAAAAATAGCCTCCAGATGTGTGCACAACAGGGTTAAGGCCTCCGGTGCTTTGTTCCAACTACGATATGTCCGGTTAATTACGATATCTTCTGATACTTTCACTTCACTTCTTTTCAAATACCCGTGAAGTTTCGATATTCTGGGCGCACGGCATCTTCATGATGCTTCTCAATCTCTCCGACTGCTCTGAATTTTGTTGCAAGTTCTGAAAACCTTCTTCTGTGCAGTCTTTTTGCAAATCCTTTCCTTATCTGTCCATTCCGGGTAATTTTCACCTTCGGCTTCAGATTTTCCTTTTGTATCCATTTTCTGCTAATTCTTTTAAACCCATTTTGGCTTTCTTCTTGCAACGGATGCGACATCTGCTCATATCCTTCTTTCTTTAACGGATGCGAAATACTTATTTCTTGCCTGTAATTCTCCTGAAAATGCTTCTAATAAATTCTTCTCTGTCTGTGTTCCTACATATCTATTACTTCCCCCATGATTCTTCTCCTTACTGATTCCTTTACAATCACTTTATATATTTCCCTAGAAATTGATAATTTCTATACTTCAGATTTCCATAATCCATGCAGATTACAATACTCATATGCTGCTATGAATTCATCTCCATCGGCTAACATAAATACCGCCTCTGGTTTATCCCCTGGTGCAAATTTATGGAGCTGTCCACCGTTCTTTGTTTCGATATATACGCCCATAATATAATGTTCTGGAAGCATTGGATGTTCTACGGAGGAAACAGCAACGGTAATCTTATTACCTTCCTGTGTCACAACTGGTAAATGGTTTTCTACTGCAGCATCTGTTGTGTTTGCTTTAAACTTTTCAAATTCTCTATGGAACTTCCTGCTCCAAATACTTCTAATAATACTGTTTTGTCTTCTGAACGATAAAATTTAGCCATAACTTCTTCTCCTTCTACTACAATATATCTATAAAATTATTCTTTTGAAAATTGATCTTTCCTACAAAACATAATGGACATTCAAAATCTTCTGGAACATCTTCCCATTTTGTTCCTGGAGCGATTCCTCCTTCTGGATATCCTTTTTCTTCATCATATTCCCATCCATACATCACATACGTATTTCATTATTTCATCCTCCTTATACTTAAATCGATAATAATTACTGTTATTATATTTACATAATAATACATGTGAGAAAAAAATGTCAATAATATTTTTTAGAATTTGAATAGTGATGTTTCTTTCTATGAATTATGTCCAATTTTTGTTATAATTAATTCATACTTATTGACACGCCGGGTACATCAGAGCGTGACAAAATTTACTTTTGATACTCTCATCATTAATATACAAAGTTACTGAACATTTACTCAATAAGGGAGGTGGCAATTATGGAGGATAAGATTACAAAAATATTTAACGCAGCTGACCAGATTCAGGCTGAGATGATTCATGATCATTTAAACAAAACGGAATTGAAACCATGTCCAAACAACCTGGAACAGGAGAATATATGAGTATTGCAATGGGGTATTCTGTTTATGGAACGGATATTTATGATAGAGAAGATCAGAAAGCTAAGGCAGAAGCTTTGATCAATGAACTGTTATACGATAATGACTACAATACATTCGAAGATGAAGTGATCAAATTGCCTTGGTGGCAAAATAAAGTGATTGCAGCAAAATGCATTTTAGGATTTTTTATTCTTGTGATCATTATCATGATCGCAATGCAGATTCTGCAATAAAATCATAAATTTAAGAAAGAACAGGTATGCTTTAGGAATTCCTTGAAATCCTTATGCATACCTGTTCTTTGTTGTTGTTCATTATTTATATTTAGTTTATAGTTACCTTATAGTTAATCAAATTTCTGAAATACACCCTTAAGTGCTGGATAAATTTCTCTAAACTGCTGGTACTTCGCCTCATACTTCGCAACAAGCTTATCATCAGGTTCCACCGTATCCACAACTTTCACAAGCTGATCTGCTGCTTCCTGTACGCTGTCGTATTCTCCACATCCAACGGCTGCAAGCATCGCTCCTCCATATCCTGGGCCTTCTTCGCTTTCGATCACGTCGACTTTCAGATTCATCACATTTGCAATAATCTTCTTCCATAATGGGCTCTTAGCTCCACCGCCGCAGATCTTTGTGCGTTCAATCTTGATTCCAAGACTTCTTGCGACTTCCAGAGAATCACGAAGTCCAAATGCAACTCCTTCTAACACGGCCTGTGTCATTTCTTCTCTCGTTGTATCCATGGACATTCCGATAAATGTTGCTCTGGCTTTTGGATCATTGTGTGGAGATCTCTCCCATTAGGTATGGAAGATAGAATACATGGTTTTCTCAAGTTTGGTGATTCCTTCTTGTTCTTTGCTGTATTCTTTTGTCTTTAAGATCTCGTCCATCCACCATTTATTGCAGGATGCTGCACTTAACATGCATCCCATGAGGTGATAGTATCCATCTGCGTGGTCAAAAGAATGTAAGGCATTGTTGGAATCTACACCAAATGTCTTACTGGAAATGAAGATTGTTCCAGATGTTCCAAGGGAAATGTTACACATTCCATCTCCAACAGTTCCGGTTCCTACCGCTGCTGCCGCATTGTCTCCAGCTCCCGCGATGATCTTGACTTCTTTGGATAAACCAAGTTCTTCTGCAATATCTTCTTTTAATGTTCCGACAACTTCATAACTTTCAAACAGTTTCGGAAGCTGTTCTTCACTCACTCCACAGATTTCCATCATCTGTTTTGACCAGCATTTATTCTTTACATCTAATAATAACATTCCGGATGCATCGGAATAATCCGTGCAAAATGTTCCAGATAGTTTATATGCCAGGTAATCCTTCGGTAGCATGATCTTTTTGATCTTGTTGAAATTGTCTGGTTCATTTTCACGCATCCACAGGATTTTGGTGCCGTAAATCCTGCAGAAAGCGATATTAGCTGTGTACTCAGATAATTTATCTTTTCCAATCTTGTTATTTAAATAATCTGTTTCTTTCTGTGTACGTCCATCATTCCATAGGATTGCAGGACGGATCACAACATCATCTTCCTCTAAAACGACAAGTCCATGCATCTGCCCTCGAAGCTGATCCCGGCAACCTGTGATTTATCACATTCGCTGATCAATTCTTTGATTCCTTCCATAGACGGACTGTACCAGTCTTCCGGTTTCTGCTCAGACCATCCTGGATGTGGAAAATACAGCTCATATTCTTTGGAAACGATTTTTTTGATTTCACCTTTTTCATCCATTAACAGTAATTTCACTGCGGATGTTCCAAGGTCTACACCAATGTATAACATACAAACCTCCGATCTTATCCCCAAGGATTTTCTGTTGGATATCTGACTCCAGCTGGCTGATTGTATCCAATCTCTTCTACTGGAACTCCAACATATTTAAATACTTCATATAATGTTTTTCCGAAATTACCAAATGCTACAGCTCCATGATGAGGGAAGTTTTTCTCGATCTCAACTCCTCTGCAAATAATCTTTATAATTGATTCCTGCATATTTTTGAAACATTCGAGATAGATAGGATGGAGAATACCCGAAAATCTCTGCAAAAAGATAATTCGTCTTTTGTAATGTTCTTTCATGTAATCAGATCACAGATAACTTGGTTAACTGTTTGTGTTGATGTAAAATATCTGGGTGTACATTAATCTCACGGTATCTTGTAACCATCAGATATAACATATCATAAAACAGGCTTTGAATCTTCAGATCATAGCCACAATGCTTATCAGAATATGCCATATACATCTCACAGATCATTTCCATGAGTTGTTCATCCTGTGCTTTGGGGGCATGGGCGAAGCAAATGAACTGATCCCCAGTGTAGTATTTTTTCAAACATATTAAGCGGCATCTGGAGCACAACAGTCATATTTTCTTTTGGTGCATGAATGGAATGCACTTCGTTGGAATTGACAATAATAAAATCTCCACATTCCAGTAAATACTCCTGATCGTTTAAATAAAACTCCAGCGTTCCCTGAAAGACCGCAAAAATCTCAATCGATCTGTGCCAATGTTTTTCTCTGATATAATTACCATCATCTCTGCCTTCAAAAGGAACATCTTAAATGGAAGATCCTTATTCGGCATGATCAGTTCATGTTGAATCTCTGTCATCGCTTTATCCTTTTCTTATCCTCGTGGATATCCTTTTATTTTGTCACAACCATCGATAATAAAACTGATAATATTCGTTTTTTCATACTCTTTCTCCTCGAATATTTGTAAATCTTTCTCTTTTTTGCAACGATTCAATACTCAAATTATACAATAAATTCTATCTGACCGAAATAGATCTTTATCAATTCCAATTCTTTTATTTTTCTTTCTCTTTCCATCTGTTCTATCTTGCGTTATACTTATTTTAGTTTAAAAAATCAGAAGGAGTTTTTTTCATGAAAAACCAGCATTAGTAATTCTGGCTGCCGGGTGGGAAGCCGTTATGGAGGATTAAAACAGATGGACCCTATGGATCAATGGGACGTACGATCATCGATTATTCCATCTATGATGCAAAACGTGCCGGATTCGGTAAGGCGGTCTTTGTGATAAAGAAAGCAATTGAGAAAGATTTTAAAGAAACCGTTGGAGCAAGGGTTCCTGAAGGGAATGGAAGTATGTTATGCATATCAGGAAGTAGATGCATTACCAGAAGGTTGTAATGTCCCTGAAGGACGTGTCAAACCTGGGGAACTGCACATGCTGTTTTATGTGCAAAAACCATTTATCAATGAACCATTTGCCGTGATCAACGCAGATGACTATTATGGTGTTGATGGATATAAAGTCATGGCTGATTTCCTTACAAGCCATGAAAGAGAAAGATGGAAAGGCACCATTTGCAATGGTGGGATATCATCTTGGAAATACAGTTACAGAGAATGGATACGTATCCAGAGGTGTCTGTGAAGTTGATGACAACCACCAGTTACTTTCTATCACAGAAAGAACTCATATCGAAAAACGTGAAGATCATGCAGAATTCACAGAAGATGATGGTGCAACTTGGGCATCGCTTCCATTTGATACTTTAGTGTCCATGAACTTCTTTGGATTCCAGCCTATGATCATGGACGAGTAGAAAAGGATTCCCTGCTTTCCTTGATCAAGCGATCAAAGAGAATCCATTAAAAGGTGAATACTTTATTCTAGTGTCGTAAGTGACCTGTTACATGATGGAAAAGCCTCTCTTGAAGTGCTTGTATCTAAAGATCAGTGGTATGGTGTTACATATCCAGAAGATAAACAGAGCGTTATTGATGCTTTAGCTGCTTTAAGAGAAAGTGGTACTTATAAATTTTAATACCGTTAAATATTCATTTGTAAAAAGCAAAAAAATATCAGCCAGTTTGAATTCATCTTTTCTTCCAAACTGGCTGATATTTTTACGCTATATTTTATAATCATCATTCGTATCTTAATTTACCTTTTATAAACTTTAACACCTGTTTTCTTACCAAATCTCTTTGTCTGTTTATGAGATTTAAAGAATACATCGATATGTTTTCCTTTGACACCGCCTCCGACATCTTCGGCTACGTATGTTTTTCCATTGATCTGTACTTTTGATCCTAATTTGATCTTTCTTTTTATCTACAGCAATAGTTCTTCCCCTGTTTTGCTTTCTTTCCAGAAGCTGTTCTTGCTCCCCATTTTCCACTGCACTTTCTGCATCCGCAGTAAGCTGTTAATTTATATTTTCCTAAGTACTTTACGTCGTTATCTTTTGCTTTGGTTGAAGTTGATCCTGTAAAGATGATTCCTGATGCTACAACTAACATCGCAATCACTACTAACAATTTCTTCTTCATAACTTTCAGCATATAAACCTTTTCTGTGCTCAATAGTTTCTTAAACTTCGAAACAATTTTGTAACATTTTCGAAATCTATGTTTCATACTTTTACCCGATATCCATCAATATGTCAACCTTGTACTCGATAAAATGCAATTCATTTCCAATATATGTAAGTTTGTTGTTGCAAATTTATTAACTTATACGATTTGTTTTTATATATTTATATAAAATATTTCTATTTTTCATTGCATTTTTTCCATCAAAAAGAAGCGGAAAACCGCTTCTTTACGTTGTTTCTTCTTATAAATGATATCCATTACACCATCTAAGTAAATATTTTCCACATCCTCGATCAGCCCTGCGTCACATGCCTGTGTTAATTTTGGATCAATTGGAAGTTTTCCGAGTACTGGAATGTTAAACTTCTCAGAAATTTCTTCAATATGACTGTCTCCAAATACCTTAATCTCTTTGCCGCAATCTGGACATTTGATGTAGCTCATATTCTCGATCAGACCCAGAACTGGTACATTCATCATGTTCGCCATATTCACAGCTTTTCTCCACGATCATTCCTACTAATTCCTGTGGAGTTGCAACGACAACGATTCCATCTAATGGAATAGACTGAAAACTGTTAATGGAACTTCTCCGGTTCCTGGTGGCATGTCCACAAACATCATCAATGTCTTTCCATAATGTCTTACCCCAGAACTGTTTTACAACGTCTGCTACAACTGGACCTCTCCAGATCACTGGCTGTGTTTCTTCTTCTAACATTAAGTTTAAGGATACAACTTCGATTCCGAAATTTGTCATTGCTGGAAGAATGATTCCTTCTGCATTTCCTAATAATCTCTCATGAAGTCCAAATGCCCTGCGGGATGGACGGTCCTGTGACATCCGCATCAAGAATTGCTGTATGCAACCCTTTTCTCATTGCTGCGACTCCTAATAAAAGAAGTTGTCATGGATTTACCTACGCCCCTTTTCCACTGACGATACCGATAACCTTCTTTACTTTACTTTCTATATAATGGTTCAAGGAAATCTGTTTCTCCTGTGTTCTGCTTCCGCAGTTTGCACTACAACTGCTGCAGTCATGACTACATTCACTCATTTTTACGCCTCCATAGCTTAAAATATCTTTTGCACTAGATGCAATATTACCGTTAAATACAGCGGATCCTGCTACAAATACGTTTGCTCCACATTCTTTGACATGTGCATGTTCTTGCTGAGATTCCTCCATCTACTTCAATATCGATATTCAGTCCTTTTTCATTGATGATCGCTCGTAATTCTTTGATCTTGTCATCCATCTTCGCAATATAAGCACTGTCCGCCATAACCTGGGTTTACAGTCATGATCAGTACCATATCTAATTCTTCTAATACATAATCTAATGCAGATAATGGCGTTGCTGGATTCAAGGCTACTCCAACTTTTAATCCTTTCGCTTTTACCTGCTGGATCGCTCTATGAAGATGTTTTGTTGCTTCTGCGTGAAGAGTGATCGATCAGCCCCTGCTTCCCAAAATCATCAATATATCTTCCTTGGTTCTTCAATCATTAAATGTACATCAAATAAAGCTTCTGTCTCTTTACGAAGTGATTTAATCACTGGAAGTCCCAAGGAAATATTAGGTACGAACATTCCATCCATAACATCAATATGCACCCATTTTGCACCTGCTTTTACTGCTTCTTTTACATCTGCTCCAAGATTCGCAAAATCTGCTGACAAAATTGATGGGGATAAATATAATCCATAACTCATTTCTCCTTTACACACCTGTTTTTAGCACTCTTTTAGTATAACGTATTGTTTATAACAAGTCTAGTTATTAAAAAAAGAACCTTCTTATTTTAGTTCTTTCAGAAGGTTCTTTTTTGAATTTTATGTAATTGTTTTACCCACGTTCAATGATCTTTGCCATCTGTTTCGCAACATTCCATGTATGATCACCGATACGCTCAAAGTCTGTTAACATTTCAGAGAAAAATGATGCATGCTTCATCATTACATTCTCCTCTGTTGATACGTTCCAAGTGACTTTCGTAGAATTCTTCTGTCTTCTGATCGATAAAGTTCTCAGAATCATGAACTTTCTGAAGCCATTCTGCGTATCCTCTGGTACCTTAGAAATGTTATGGAACATTTTTTCACAGATCATTTTCATTTCTTCCATCTGCTGTTTTGCGTCATCTGAAAATACAATATGTTTTTCTTCGATCAACTTTGTATAATCACAAATATTAACTGCATGATCTCCAATTCGTTCGATATTACTTGTCATATCAAGATATGAACTGATATTTTTGAAGCTTTAACATTCGTTTCATGCGCCATCATCTTTGCTGCGGCTCTTGAAATTTCTTTTGTTCAGATAATCAATATAATCTTTCTTTTATCAACATCACCTAAGAATCTGCTGCTTCCTGCCAAAATGCATCAAAACTTTCTTCTACATTGACTTGCCATCTCAAGCATTCTCTGAATTTCATTTCTTAAGTTCTGTAAGTTGATCATTGATGTACCAAATGTTGCATCCACTCTTTGTATCAACTGATTTGATGTATTTTAAATGTTTGTGATGTTCTTTCTCTTCTGCTTTCTCTGGAAGGATCTTGCTGCAAAGTTTTGCCAGATAATTTCCAAATGGGATCAGCAGGATGGTTGTACTGATATTAAATAATGTATGCATATTGGCAATCTGTTTTGTAATACTGCTTCCACTGAATCCTGCCACATAATTTGTCAAAGGTGTCACTAAACATAAAATTGTAAAAATGGTTGTTCCGATAATATTGAAGTTTAGATGAATGACGTTGCTCTCTTCGACTTCTCTCTCTGTTGACGATGCTAAGATCGCTGATCATACCAAATAATACAAAGGCTGATGATTCCGATCAATGGATTACAGAAGCTGAAGATGACTGGATGACCGCTTGTCATCGATGATTCCGGTTGATAAAGGTTGGTCGCGGATACTCACGAAGTGGTATCATGGAATCTCCCATCATGTTCATTCCAACAAATAAAATACCAAGTCCTGCAATGATTTCTCCGACAAACTGTACTTTTTTCATTCTTTGAAAATACAACGATTGCTACACCGATAAACGCAATTAATGGTGCTAATGCCCCAACATCTAAGGCAATTAACTGTCCTGTAATTGTTGTACCAATATTAGCTCCCATGATGATCCATACGGCCTGATTTTAATGTCATCATTCCAGAGTTTACAAATCCTACGACCATTACCGTTGTAGCTGAGGATGACTGGATCACGGCTGTGATCAAAGCTCCTTACGATAATACCTAAGAATCTATTGATGTCAATTTTTCCAAATGTCTTTCATTTTATTTCCGGCAACGGATTCTAACTGTTACTCATCATCTGCATACCATATAGGAATAATGCTAATCCTCCCAACAGACCTAAAATGTTTGTACTGCTCAACTTTTTTCTCCTTTAGTTGTTCTTTTCTTTACTTTTCTTTCAATTTATTTTTTACAACAGTTTTATTTTAACTTATTTAGAGATGTTGTGTTAAATGTATGTAAAATTTTTGTAATTTTTATATGTTTATACTTTGTTTTTTATTGAATTAATATATGTTTTTCTGTTAAAAATAAACGTCAAGGTGTTACTTCACATTGACGTGAATGGCGGTTTTGCCCTACGGGGAGTTCTAGCCCTTTCGATTATTAGGATCCACCCCCTTTCATAGAAATCCTTGACGGAAAGGGGACTTTGAAATTATGCTAACCATTACAGACCCATCGCAGTAATCTCACTGTGTGCGATTTTTTATAGTCTTGGCTATGTGTGGAAAGCATGATGCCAAGACAGAAAAAGACCGCCCTACCCTGAGAAAGTAAGCGGTCTATAAACTTATATTAATCAGGGCAAACCGTCATCGGTAGCACCTTTTTATATTGTTATATTAACATCTATAATTTTTATGTCACTCCTATTATCTAATTTATATTTAACTTTTCTAGTCAAAATAAAACTCAATCACCAAATGACACAACACACTTCACAAGAAAGGCAATAAGACACGGAAGATAAAACCAACTGTAATATCTATTATGTTGCAACAATACCACTTGCATTTCATAGCCAACCAAGAATAAAAGTCTTCGCTAATGATCATTGTCGCAAATCTGTTTTTACTTCATCTGTCCAATGGCATTGCTGTATATGCCTGATAGATCGATGCACGTCCATATGACTCATATATGATCATATAAAGAATGGTTAAAACAACTTTTGTTTTTGTAAAATCCTGAAAATGTCGAATCGGTATTCCTTTGAAGTAGCTTCTCCGTGATATACAATACTTGTATATAAATCAATATATCATTTTCTGCAAAGAAGATAAAAACTGTTGTAAAACTGATGATGATCGCACTGAAGACCTTTGACAAGATCAACTTTTCTCTCAGTCACTGGAGGTGTATGTGTAAGGTAACTTTCCTTTCCATACGCTTTCCAGAACCTTTGTATCACAAGAATAATATTCACGCAGAATATAAAATAAATGGTCACAACAACAATAGCCTGTGCCTTTATTGGGATATGATCATAAAATTGCTCACAATTGGAACAGTATGATTCATAAATATTCAGTGGCAGCATGATCTTACAGGTAATATTTTAGATCATATTTCATCAATTTCCTACTAATTTTTCCTCCTCTCCTTATCCTTCTATTTCTTCCTACTCAGATTCAATTTCTTTTAATATCACTTCTGTAACAATATGATAAATGATAATGATCACAATATTCTCTACAAGATAGATCCAATAGATCACTATCAAATCCAAATGTGTTCTGCAGACTTGATCATATTATCTAAGTTTGTCATACTTGGAATTCCGATCAGTGATACAATGATTGATAAACTGCATATGCCACAAATGCAAACAAGAATCGATTGCCATTACTCAACTGTCCGATCACCATTGCTGCATATATATGGTAGATTCCACTTAGCAAACCTACCACTGCGATCACCGCTCCATATCCAATCCATGGTCCTGCATGTACTTTGATGACCCAGTTTCCAAAATATGTTACGGTGTCCATAAGTTTTACCGGGCTTATCGCAATGATCTCTACCCCATAAAGAGATTACAAGGTGCTGTCCCATTGTGCCACGATCAATGCACTAATCACTTTGGACCCAAAGATCAGGCTTTTTGTAGTAACTGAAGCGTGAGCATTAAATATCCTTCTTCCTGCAATAACCCATTCCAGAAGCGCTGAATCACAATGATCACATTCATTACAAAGATCGCAACGATCACTGCAACAATGACCACAAGACTAAATACGATCATCGTATTTCCAATTCCGTCAAAAGATTCGACCGAATACTGATTCCAAAGATCAGTCCCATCACTAAGAGTGGCCCATAATAATGGTGCTAAAATCTTCGTTAATGCTTTCAGATCATACTCTTTATTAATTTTCCTAGCATACTTCGTCCCTCCTCTGTATACATCTGTATGAAATATCTCACGAACAGGGCATCGATGGATTTTGCCGCTTTCTTCTCTTAAGTCATCAGCTGACTTGTTATGTTATTATTTCCTTCTTTTGATAAAATAACCTCATCCATGATCTTCTCGATATCTGCGATCAGATGTGTTGAAATGATCACGGTTCCTTCCTCATTATAATTGCTTAAAGATCGTATCTAAGATAAAATCCCTGCTGCAGGATCGACTCCTGCGATCCGGTTCGTCTAGCAGATAGAGTTGTGCTTTTCAGGCATTACCCAAAACTAACTGGACTTTCTCTTTATTTCCTTTGGATAAAGCTTTTGATCTTCGCTTCAGTTGATCTTTAATGTCTCTACGCCCTTTTTTACGATCGAAGTCTTTCGTAAAATCTTCAAAAAAATCCATCAAATCTGCAATCTTCATCCAATCTGCAAAATACATCTTATCTGGCAGATAGCTGATGATCTTCTTGGCTGTCAACACCAGGTGCTTTACCATTGACTTTAATCTCACCTGATGTTGGCTGCAACAGACCGTTTAATAACTTAATCAAATGTTTGTCTTTCCAGAACCATTGGGTCCCAAAGCCCGACGTCTTTCCTCTCCCTATTGTTAATTGTTGATTCCAGCCCTTTCTTCCTTTCCATACCGTTTCTTAAATCAGTTAATTTTATTAAATTCAAATCCTTCATTCTTCCTCTTCCTTCCGATCAATGCATCTTCCTTATTGTATCCAAGTTCCTCTAAATCCCTGATATTGTTTTACAATCTTTGTGTGCTATATCTTTCCGACATTCTTCTATCTTCGTCACATCTTCTGTGACACAGCGCGCTCCGCTGCTTTGTTCGGTTGGGGTGATCGTTAATCCATCCTGGATCGCGCTGATAATCTCTGCATCATCGGATTCACCCCTGCTTCTCCTGCAAGATCCCTGACACTTTGTGTAGTTTCTCTCCGCTTGAATAGGTTCCCTGAGCACAATCCTCTGATCATCTGTTCCTTCCAGTTGTGTCCATTTGGTCTTCCATCATCTATCTTCAACTCCATAGTTCTCCTTCCTTCTTATTGTATTATTGTATTACTTCCTTAATACAATAATATTGTACGCTACTTTTATAAAATGTCAATCCTTATTTCATTTATGTACTTTTGACACCTCATCATAAATTGATAGAAAACACAAAAGACATCACGAATATTTGTATTTCGTAGGATGTCTTTATATTCCAATAGTAACTATAAATAAAATAGTTCGCTTTTATTTGATCATTGTCGGGATCCGTTCTCTACATCCCAGACCAATACCATTGGCCTGTTCGATGTTTTCTCTAGTTAAAATTGTTCAAGTGACCGGAAGGAAGAAAGATGCCAATCTCGCTGCTTTTTGTTCAAATTTGTTTTCATCCATTACACCGTAATACATGTGAACGCTCTTGGTAATTGTTCTTCCAATCTCGCAAAATCCCAAACAATGCAATGATGAACTTCGTTATCCTCTATCATTTCTTTTACTTCTTTGGGTGGTTTAAATAATAGTAGGATTCCAATATGTTTCCCAATCTTCATTGTGTTAATTTCATTTTTGTTCCGACAAATCGTGTTTTCACAGAAATCCATAAGCAAGACAATTTCGCAATCAGTATATCGTCCACCCTGATCAAAATCTGCTGAAACATTTTTATATTGTTTTTTGTGAAATCTGTTTGTTTACGGATGATGTTTGTTTGATCAACAACCCTCTGCACATTGAATCTTTTCAAGATTTTTACACCTTTATCGCGTGAATCTCATAGGAATCAAAAAACATTTCTTAACAGATCAAACATACTGTTTCACAGATTCCCATCAAAAGCGGAAAGATCCCTATTTGATATGCAAATCAAAGTGCTTTTCACAAACTGTTTTTTCGAAGATCACGATCTCCACTGTTGGCAAACTCTTCATAAAATAACTCTCAATCGTTCAGGCATCATTATTTTCAAATTTTTTTTAAATATGCTCTTTTTCTTCTCTTCTCTTGGAAAAATTGTTTCCACGCTGATCATCCTTTCTTGACTTTTCATCAACTGTATTATACTTTTTAGGAAGAACGATAACCATAAAAATATATCATATCATTAACATACAAATTTTATATAACTAGGAGGTCAATCATGCCTTTTGACTATTATCGTGTATCTTATTATGTTGCAAAATATAGAGTTTCTCTAAAGCTGCGAAATTCTTACATAATAATCAGCAAATATCACTCATGCATGAATATTATGGAAAGTGAACTTGGCTTGCACTTTATTTATCCGGTCACACAGGGAATCAAAATCAATTAATCAAAAAATCTGAAATCTGGAACTGTTACGATCGGGTAAGCGAAACTGCACTTCAAAATTTTTTGCTGCCGAAATTAAGTTTCACAAGCTTCCCACATATTAAATTAAATTTCCAGCCATTCCACCACAGGCAATCAAGCTTTGAGAAAAGGATTCGTTGATTTTAGTATTGACAACACCATTGTATTGCGCGAACATCCACTACAATCATAACGACTTTGCTTTCTTTCCGTGACATTTTAATTGGCGGACCTTCCCTTAGGGACGTGGTTTTCACCGAAAAGACACGTGATCTGCAGGGACTTTCCTTTTATTTCATTCGTGAAGGAACAGCAATAGAAATTTTTATGAGAAATATTTCTATCAGAATCAGTTAGTTTTCTCGGATATGGAAAACTGCTACAACGAACCTTATCTCTGATTGCAGCATGATCTTGGGGTGGTTTCTGTCCGGGAAGCTCTTGCTAAGGACTATCTTGATCGTGGTGAAATTATAGAAATTCCCTGTAAAGGAACATGCTAATCCTGAGACATTTGTCTCCTTGCCGATTCTGCGATAATTGGATTGCTGGGAAAAATTATTAGAGAAATACTTATGGATTCGGAGGGGGTGATATATATGGAGGAAAAGAATTTCATAATCATATGCGGATTCCTTGGCATGATTATACAGTATTGGTCGTCCGATTGCAGGCTTCGTTAAGCGAGAAAGCCCTCGATCATCGGTCGTACGCGGAATTATGTTTACTCTTGCCGGAACTGGGAGCAGGTACAGTTCTATGAACACACTGGCTAGAGAACTTGGAATTGCCTGTGCCTGCTGATATTGGTTTTATTATCAATTGAATATACTTGTATTGATGGTGGTAACTGTTATACGAATCCCTATGTCTGTTTAATACGAATAATACATCAAACTTTATCGAATGAATTGTTTGTTAACAAATTTTCCAAAAAACTGCAAGAAGATGTCTGAGATGAACTTCATACACTACTTGATCAGATTCATGAAATTCATGATTTTACTCTCCGCCATTCCTTGGTCTGGCTGCAGCTGTTGCATGCAGTGCATTTACTTTTTACTCGGTGGCGGACCGATTGAGATGTTTTGTGCATTCTTAGGTGCTGGTGAAAGAAATTTTCAGGCAAAAAAATGAATCAACATCATTTAACTTTATTCCTATGCATGCACGGTTGCTTTGGCAGAAATTGCCTTTGGCATGGAAATCTGGATTTCATATTTCGATACACCATCAACCTGGTTATATCTGTTCTATGTTATTCATTATTCCAGGATTTCCATTTATCACAAGTGGAATTGACCTTGCAAAATTGATATGCGTTCCGACTTGAACGTCTGGTTACGCACTGACTATCATTGCTGTTGCAACTTTAGCCGCATGGATGCTTGCTTTAGTTCTTCATTTAAACCGATGATTTCCTCCATTGAATTTAAGCAAGTCAGAATACCTGGATATTTCGACTGATCGCAAGCTTTTGGAGTTTTTGGTTTCTCCGTAATGTTTAACAGTCCATTACAACCTGTTGCTACAGCAGGGATCATTGAGCAATTAAAATACAACTCTCGTCTGAACTGGTTGATCTTTGCATCATTTCCGCCAGTTGCGGCTCGCATCTCTGGAGCTTTGTTGCTGGTCTTCTAGCATCTATGATCAAACTTCGATTGGTTATCCTCGAATTTCTTTGACTGTGCCTTCATCGATCGTTATTATGGTTCCTGGATTGTATCTGTACCGGGCAATTTATAACATTGGCATTACTCCATTGATGCGGTGCATTTTGGTTTACAGAAGCCTTGCTTATTATTATGGCATTACCACTTGGATTGATCTTTGCAAGAATTATTACAGATAAGACGTTCTGACGTTGTTCTTAGAAATGGATAGGAATATAGGGGCTGTCTCACTAAAAGTGACAGCCCCATAAAAAAGACTTATATGAACACAAGAAAACCTTATTCAATATTTAATCTGTCAATTTTACCTGTCAATCAATGCAATTTCCGCCATTATTCAACTGCCATTCAAATGCACTGCAATTTTCATCTGCCTGTGCAGGTGTATTAACCCAGTTAATTAACAACAAAACTCTTTTGGGTACTCAGTTGATGGATACCTGTGCCACTGGTACATTGTGCTTCTGCAATTTTATCTAATGTCTTTAATTCTACAACATTAGAGAATACCGGTTCTTTAAAGAATGGATAGAATACCTGACGCACGCCCTTTGATCTTGGTTTTGGATGTTCTTCGCGAATAGCTCCTGTTAAAATTCCACCACCTTAGAGAACCAGTAAGTCATTGTCCCAATTCCTTGAGTTTCAGCCCATTCCATTAGTCTCTTCTTGACTGGTTCAATGATAGAAACGGAGGCCGGGATTACATCAATTTTAAGTATATTTTGTGCCTGAATTACTCTTTGGAAGAATTAGACATTCCAATGTAACGGATTTTCCTTTTTTTCAACATATTGCCAGACTGCCATTGTTTCTTCTTCAATCGGTGTATTTTCATCTTGGCCAATGCATAATATAAAGTCTATATAATCTGTTTGTAATCTTAAAGAGATCTTACCACTTCACGCTCTATGAGTTATATTTGTTATTCTTACAGATTTTCCTGTGTAAGACTGATGTAAGAACCAAACTTTGTTGCAAGATTAATTTTTCACGATATTCATCTTTTAATGCTTGGTCCAACGACCGTTTCAGAATGACCGTCTCCAGATTGGGCTGTACTACCATATTAACCCATTATCTATCATCTGGCGAATGGCAGCAATCGATTCTTCTGTATCTACATCTCCCATGTCACTCCTGCAGAGTTTGCCCTGCAATCCCCCACGACCAACCGTTAATGCAGAAATATCAGCATCTGTATTTTTAAAATGTTTATATCTCATAATTTTTCTCCTTTTTAACGAATTTTTTCTGCTTCCTTTATACCAGCCATAATCAATTGTTTTAACTCCCATTCATTTTCTGTCAGACTCACACAATAAACTTCTATAGCTTTTTCAATCCCATGTTCTTTTTACATAGTTTGTAATTTCTATACTGGCAATATCGCTTTCATCACGGTATAAAAACTATTAGGCAATCCCTTTTACAAATAAAATGGCAGAATATGATGTTTCATACATACCAATGTTGGTCCTACAAATCGATTATCTCTGAAATTTTTGTCTTAGGATCTGCTACTCTCGTAAAAGCATCTTCAGATTTCTTTTGGTTTTAGGGAGCTTCTACACAAATCAATCCACCTCCTGATGGTCAGTTTCATCAAATTGATATTCCGCTCTGAATAGCTGCATCCGCTTCAAAAAATGCCCAAGTACACAATCCTCAATCCATCCATCATCATAAGTATCACGAATGTAAGTATAGCCTTGCTTTTCCCAAAAAGCCAACATGCAATGCTTCATATTTCAGTATAGATTGATAAATCTGAGCTTTCCTTTTTGAAACCCTCCAGTTTGTTTCACCTGTGCAGCTCACCTTTAAAGGTTCTTTAACACCTAATATCCATCTAATTTAGTTGTAACTGCAAATGCATCTTCATAATTACCTTCAGAAGACGGCATTGCCGCCATTCCTACCATAACCCGACAGATTCCTATTTTTCTTTAAGATAACGACTAGGCAGCCGGGTTATTTTGCAATAATTTTGCTAACTCTGTCTCAAAGTAATCCGGAGCCCCCAATTTACTAACACAAAGCAGTATGTTCAATGGAGCGCTCTTTGTTCCTGCACGATATTCAATAGCTTCCCTTTTAAATTTTGACAAATACTTTGAAAGCACCTTCGTATACGCAACAGGCAATCAAAATCTATTTTTTAATATGTTCAATCAAATCTACTGTATCTGAACAATCTAAAACATCAAAATCGTCGACAAGAACTCTTCGTTTATTGTTCGCACTCTACCCGTTCAATCAAATAAGTGCCTTGTTCTTTCAACTGTTTCATCCGTTCTTCCATAATATCGTAAATATACAAATGGTAACCAGATTCATAATCCCACCCTGATGACACCTCGTCCAATATTTCAGCGCAATCACAAGTAATTCTTTTCATCTTTAGCCTCCTGCCCTTAAGCAATCGCTCCAATTGCGAATAACAGTACACCGACAATAATGGTTCCAATCAAAAGCGGTACTGACTTTTACACCTCAATAACCAATATTCAATACCAACCAATGCAATTTTTAAGCATTCCGCATGACTGTATCTAATGTTGTTTGCAATACAATGCCGCCATTTTTACATTCCAATAGTAATTGGTGTACTAATGTTTACAGTATAAAAATATCATAGCACCGATTGCCATTAATCCAACTACTCGTACAAAGCATAAGATACTTTTATCCATAATACCTGATTTCTGGGATTTTACCATAAATTCATTCCCATGCTGTAACCATATTTCAGGCTGTACCATCTTGCCAAATAGTTTGGAATATTATAAATTAATAGAGAATAAAATTGGTGCAAATACATTTCCAGCTGCCATAGTAATTACAAGTGAGGGTTGCCAGAATTCTTAATGTTGCAGGAAATAGAGTATCTCCAATTGCTGATAGCGTCCCATTAATGCCGTTTTTACTGTATTGATAGTTGTATCATCAAACTCTGGATTTTTTGCATTTTCTTCCATCGCAGTAGAAATACCTGGGGCAAATCCTGCAATATTCGGAGTAATATTAAAGTATTCCATATAGTAACTTCTTGGCCTTGATACGTTCTTCTTTGTATCTTTATAATCTTATCAAGAACTGGAAGCAAGGAGAATATATCCATTATGCATCTGTCCCAGATAGTCATTCATACTATTTAGTGCTAAATATCTTCATTATTGTTTTTAAATCTTTCTTTTCAATCTTAGAGAACTCATTTCGTCACCTCCTTCATTTTCTACAGCTGCTGACTGATTTATTCTGTGATATTTTCTAACTAATACAAACATAATTCCCTAATAGAGAGTTACTGCAATCGTCGGCATACTTAAATATGCTGCTAAAATAAATCGATAAGAAATATGGTGACATCTTTTTGTAATTACCATCTGGGTAAAGAGTGCAAAACCCTACCCTTGACAGATTTTGCAGAAGCTGCCAAACCATTAATAAGTACTTTTGGAATTGCATTTACTGCCTTCCACTGCTGCACTTCCTGCAAAAATGCAAACAAAAGCATAAGCAAAATACACTACAAAAACAGGTGAAAACAGAACCCATTATATATATTCTAGAAGCACCTTTAGAATCATCTTTTCAAGATATTTCATCATAATCTGTCCAAAAGCTGCATTCATCAATTTACATCCAATGAAAATGAATCCACTAACAATGCAATTGGCAATGCCATTGCAGTGCTACTACTTTCCACCTCAAGTTAAATTGCAAAAGCTTGTTTATATGGCTCCTGAAATTATATTGAGCTGACTGCTGCTCAATTGGAAATGAACCGATAAACATTAATTCCAAAACACTTCCATAATCACACCTTGCTGAGATCTCCCAAAAACGTCACCATTGTGTTGAGACTACAATCGGACGTCAACGAGGAATCCAGCAAATCCATTCACTTTTACATAAACCTAATACAAGCCCCACTAATATTGCTTTTATTAACATCTTTCCTCCTAGCTTTCTAATAGTTTTCATCTACATGTTGTAATAACTGTCGGAACTTGCTGAATGTCCCATTTCTATGTTTTTTGCAAGCAGTTTTTTCAGTCTTTACATCTTCTGATGTTACGATAGTATTGCTTTAGCAATAACGACATTTTCATTGCAGGCAATACACCAAGATTCACATAATTTAATTCTGGTATTTCCTTTGCCCAACACTCTCCACATCCTGAATATTGTTTGGCAATAGCATTTTATATATTTGTCTGTCCTCTGATTTGAGATTGATTTTACAGAATCTTTAATCAGTTAATATAATTTCATTCCTATTGACGGAAAGGGTCTTAACATTGACTTGGCGCATTTCTCTTTGCACAACCTCATCATTGGCTTGGCTGCATCTAATCTGCCAATATGACGGCGACATGAAAATAACTTCACCCTGTCCGTAGCTTACCGGCTTGATAATCTACTCGCTAATTATTTAATCATCCACAATTCTCCTTTTAATCCAAATACTACACTTGCGGTATGCTCCAGGTACAATTATACAACACTCAAATGCCTGTTCCATCATCAATTATATTTTGCTTCTACTAATTTTGATAAATCGATTTTCTTACTCTCGCGCTTGTCAGCTCTGCAAACTCTTTCAAAATCACATTTGATGCTGCAAAAGTTCAATTAATTCCATTTTACGATAATGAATTAAGTTAGAATCAACTTTTATACGCTCCGGTGCAGGATACCCCGCTACCAAACATTAAATTCTTCCATGCAGCCGTTTTAATCATTTCCAATGCCTGATCATTGGCTGCTGTCCTCTCTACTGCCAAAATAACTGCATCTACACCTCGTCCATCCGTCCATTCTTTAACTGCTTTCTACCGGATCTTTTTCTTTTTACATCAACAACATTTAACCCAAGTTCTTTAACAGCTTCAATTTTTTTGTCCATCATTTTCTGTAATCATGACTTCCACAGCCTTCTGCTTTCGCTACCAATGCATTCAAAACACCCATCGTTCCTGCACCAATAACAACTATTTTTCTCCCTGCTGTACACGAAGTTTCCGAATTCCCTGACATACAGTTTCAACCGGCTCTACAAATGCTGCTTCTGACGGATCCATGTTCTGATTTAATTTAAATAAAAGAACGATAAGGTTTGATGCGTATTCAGAGCAACCAAATCTCCGTGATATCCCATCTGGAGACAGCTTGTTTCTTCAGCCCCCAAGGTAACATTCACTGGTCAATCCCTTTTACCAAATTCACACTCACCACAATTATCATATCCACGATTCAACCATTTCGCCAACTTCAAATTCCTTCAGAACCCATATCTACTATAGTTCCTGCAAATTCATGTCCCCATGCCATAGGAAACATCAGATTTTTCTTGCTCCTGTATACTGCCCATAATCTGTCGTACAAATATTACAGGCACCATTTTTAATCAATACTTCATCGGCTTTTAACGCGGAATTTCTCTTTCATGCTTTTTACGACACGTTCTGCTTCTAAAACTGCAAATCTTGTTGTCTTTCTTTCACTCATTTCCTTCTACACTTTCTATTATAAATTTTGCCTTATGATGTAATATGTTTTTCTCATAAACCTTAAAAGGCTCCAAAAATTATTTACTATCTGTATATTCAACACAAATGCCAGAAAAACGATTGCGATCAAAAATATCAATATTTCTTTTATGTCAGCTTCTCCATCTCCCATGCCAGATGTGAACGGATACCATTTTATAATCCATAAAATGACAATGATTTAGTTTTTTCCCAAATGTATCAAAATAATCTTGTAGATTCCTCAGCATTGTAAATTGTATGAATATCTGCTGTAATTTAAATGCTTTAGAATTCACTTCCTTCATCATCTGTTTTAAAATCGCCTGATAGAGTTGCACTAATGTGTTTACTTTGCCTGGATAATGTTCCATTGTCAAAGACACCCATATTTTTCAGAAATCTGCAACAATTCGCCAACCATCCAGACTGATCGCTTTCCTGTCTTGCTCAGAATAAGACTGCCAGCCGGATGTAATCAAAGTTTCGGACACGATAATCATGCTGCTAGAAATGTTCCCTTGAAAAATACTGTTTTGCTTTTTTCTCTAACTCCCTGTCTTTTTACTGCCATATGAAATGGATTAGTTCAAGATTGTTCTTTTAGGAGTAATGCTTACTATACGGGATCATACTGACTCCTCATTAGTTTTTTAATATTTTGCATCTCTTCTATTACTGTCAACGAAATAATGGGACACAGGTCCAAAGATCATAGAATGATAACCAATCTAAGTGATTGATTTTCATATAATCATTCAGTTCATAAAACAATATATATTCATTGGGCAAATTGTTCACTCCCCAATGTTTTTCATTGTTCTCAGACCCAATTCTTTCATATAATGTTTTAACTCTGCTTGGAATCCTTGCCACACCTTGTTTCGCAATATTTCTGCGGTGTGGTGTCTTTCAGGTCATGAACTCTGTGGAAGCAAGGGCTTCTCTTGTCACCTGCTTTTCCTGCCCCTCACGACATCTCATGTTTAAATTTACACTGCAATTCTGTACACTGCTTTTACAATTTTCATCAGGTCAGAGGCTCCGTGCAATAACAATGGACGACACTTCGCATTCAATGTTAAAGTTCAAATTCCAAATGTGGTTCTCCTTTTCATGAAGTTCAACTGCAACTGCCAGACAATCGCTCCACGGTTTCTTCCACATGCTTTAATGCTTCTTCTAATTTGTTGGTCTGCATCTCTTGTTTCTTCTATTCAGCACCCTGTCCTACATGTTAAGTTCTGCCTCACGAAGTTCCCTGCATGAGCGATTTTACAATTTCTTTTACTTCTTCTACATTCTTTTTCATAAAGCACATGTAGAACGATCAATCATAATAACAGAACTAAATCCTGTATGAATTGCTTTTACAATATCTTCATAAGCTCCACTGCATCTAAGTTTAGAGCAAATGGTACTTCTGGATACTGTTTTTCATATAATATCAGCACATTCATAGCCCATGAACGCTGCAACATTCAGCCAATCGGTGCTCTTAATTTTTTGCTGCTAAAAAACACAATAGCTTCTCTATTAAATACATTCGGTGCTGCAACTCCATACCCTTCTTTTGCTTTTGCTAACAATTCTCCCATTGGTATCATCATAATCGTTATTCTCCCTTTCGGCTTTTTCATTTCATCATTGATCGGATGTCTTTATATAAAACAAAAAGCATGCCAACTTAGTGTCATGCTTTTGTTAAAATATTAATTTTCCTCGAAAAAACCTCATATTCGCTAAATATCAAGAATATAACCAATTTCAGAAATTGAATTTTCACACTATAAGTCTTTTTCAATCACACTAAACGCTGCCTGTATCTGACGAATTTCCTTTTTGTGAATTTTTGAAACTTATCTTTCTCTGGATAATTCAATTCGAATACGACCAAACGTGTTCTGTCACAGGCAGCTCCACATGAATAAAAGATTAATTTTGTACTATTTTTTAGCTTCCTTCCTGTCAAAACCTCCATACTGTTTCATTGTTCTTCATATGTGCATTAAAATTTTTTTCGTGTCTAAAATTGTCAAAATCCTAATAAATCCGTTCATAGAAAATTTCGTATTAAATTATCTAATTTTTCCATAGAAACTAGGTCCGCAACATTTTTCTCAACATATTAATCATCTGTTCCGTTGCTGCTCCGGAAACTAATTGTTTAATGGAATAAACTTTTTCCTGTCCTATTTGGGGATTTTTTGTACCTACAATTCCTAAGACTTCACACTTCTGGATTCCTTTCACAATTTATTTTGAATAAAACGTACCCGGAACAAAATTACTGGCATCTGAGGCTTAAGAATTCCTTCTTGCACTGCAAATTCATAATTTCTTTTGCCATAAAACTTTTCCCTGATCCGGTTTGGCCCGTGAAGAAACACTGAAGACTGGTATTGGGATAAAAAATAGTTTTCATCTGTTCAATTGGGTTTTAAACTTCCATTAGAACCAATCAGATTTTGAAAACATCCTGTTCTTCTTAACCAAAAATTTATTTCCTGTTTTTCTTCCTTTTGGATGCCATTTTTCCGCTTATTTTCATCTAAGAGGTCATTCACACTAGCAAACATCCTTTGACACTTAAAAAAATTTTTTCAAATACTTTTTATCTAGAAAGCGAACCGGTCTTGTATTAATTTTAAAAAATGTTTTTCCAATTTTTGATTCAGATAATAGCTGACTGTATTTCTTTTTACTTGAAAATATCCGGCAATTGCTTCCGCTGTCAGCACAGTATCTAATTCTTCCAAGCTTAATTTTGCTGTATTTTCTTTTTTACATATTGAATAATGGAATCTTTCAGCAACTTTCTCTCTCCTTTTTCTCATTTTTGTATTATTATTATATATACAATACTTTTCATCTGCAACCCTCTAAATTTTCACACTAACACTTGCATCATTCTGCTTTATAAAAATATCATTTAAATTGAACTATTTTTAATAACGAGGTGTATAAAAATGAAGAAAACTTTAATTGCAACACACAGTGTATTTGCTGATGGAATCAAAATGCTATGGAACTTGTAACTGGAGAACAAAATTCTGTTTCTACTTTATGTGCATATACCAATGACATGACAGAGGTAGAAACTCCTATCAAAGAAATTATTGATGCGTTATGTGATGACGAAGAATTAATTGTAACAACAGATATTTTCGGAGGAAGCGTCAATAATGAATTTATGAAATATCTTTCAAATCAAATATTACCTGATTGCTGAGTAAATCTTCCTACTTTTGAACTAATTATGAATCTTGAATCCGGAAAATACAGTTCAAATGATAGAAAATACAATACAAAAATGCCAAAGAAACAATTACAATACTGTAATCTTTTGATACAATTTCTATTATAGAAGAAAACTTTAGTAAGATTTGGAGTGTGATGAAATGAATTTCGTAGCCCTAAAACTACTTTAGTGCAAACCCAAACGTTATCCCAAACACAACTACAGTCTTTAAAATACTGTCTTTGGATAATTTTGAGTTAAATAACTTCCTTCAAAATGAATATATTGAAAATCCTTTGCTGGATTATAATGAAAATTCAAATCTTCCTTCATGAAATCAATATGTTCCCTATTCCTCTGCAAAAGAAGACGAGGATATTTACAAAAGAAATTCCTGACTTTTCGAGAGTGGAATCAAAGAATTCTTCTGGATCAGTTAAACCAAAGAGATTTTTCAGATTTACAGTGGGCAGCAATGCAGACCATGATTGACTGTCTAGATGACTGTGGTTATTTTAAATTGTCGTTAAAGGATTTCAGTCAATGGTTTGGTATTGATATATCTACTGTAAAATACTGCTTGGACATACTATCCTCTTTGGAACCATTAGGGATTTTTCAAAAGATCTTCCCACTGTCTTTACGTCAGTTAGAAGCAAGGCAGGAACTGACACCGGAACTCAATCAAATCATCCGTTATCATCTGGATGACATTGCTGCTGGAAAAATTAATACTATCACACAAAAACTTTCTATGTCTACACAGGATGTCCGAAAATGTATTGCAAAAATCAGAGAATTAAATCCACGCCCAATCTCTGGATTTCTTACTAATTCCACAGATTATATTGTGCCAGATATTCTTATAGATTATCAAGACAGCAGTTGGATTATTAGATTAAACGATCAGTGGATTGGAAATTATTCCCTCTGTGACTATTATTTAAATATGATGCATACTTCGCAGAGTCCGAAAGTTAAAAGAATATTTCCGCTAAAATACAATCGTGTGCAATTGATTATGCATAGTATTGAACAACGCCGAGAAAACAATCTTAAAATTACATCTGCTGTTTTAGAGCGCCAAAAGACTATTTTACTGAAATAGCACATTAAAACCTATGACACTTGCCGATATCGCTTCTGATATTTCGATGTAATACATCCACCATCAGCCGTGGAATCAAAAACAACACTCCAATACCCTTTGAGTGGTTTATTTGAAAGATTTATTCATCTTCGTTGAAAAAGGATAACAACATCCAATTGCCGTAAAAACAATTGAAACTATAATCGCTTCTGAAAACCCTAACAACCCTACAGTGATTCGACATTATCAAATTTATTAAAACAAAAGGAATCAAAATTTCCAGACGTACTGTCGCAAAATATAGAGAAGAGATAGGGAATTAAAAATACATATAACCGAAAAATATATAACGAATAGAAAGGCCGCATCTGGGAATCTGCAATGCAGAAATGGTACGAGAAATGATAAACGCTGAGTAGACCACCTGGAATCAGTCATTCCAGCGTCATGAAAATCATTTTGGAATTAGCTGCAATTGAAAAAAAATCATCGTAATCTTTCTAATATTACTGTTATGTTACGAAACTGTATTCACAGCATTCCGATACTGTAGCAACATGATGCCTTCATCCTTATACATGGTAACATCAACAATTATCATTGCTTTTGATAATTTCAGTCAATTTTTCTAAATAGCCTACTGCATCCACTGGGAACTTCCAACATATTCCTGACTACCTGAGTACAGAATACAATCCTATGTCAACAAAAAACAAAGTTAACACTAGACGATCTTTTTGTCTCATATAAAAAATTTTCAAAGAACCTCTTTTTAATCACGTACTTTTATGTGTACTTTCTTAATTGTTGTCTGTAATCTCGCCTTTGGGGCCCGTACAAACTCTGTGCAGTTCCGCTCATTGGGAAATCATTGATATAGCAGCAGTTCATCTCTGATCTGCCCCTGCATAGATGGGGCTGGCCTTTTTCCTGGCGCTGCTGATCTTGCGTCTGTCGTATATTTCTGAGCAACATTGTATTTTAATCACATCTGTTAAAGGTTGATCCTGCCCCCTGTTTTTGTACCGCTTCCAACTTCCTCATTGTCAAAAGACACTGCACATCGTCACATAATCCGATACCATGGTTGATACATGGAGCATAACCGATAATGATTGAAGGACCGTTGTAAGACTCAGCCTCGTGGATAGCCTTGATGCACTGATTATAGTCAGCACCCATTGCAACGTGAGCTACGTATACGTAGCCGTAAGACATTGCGATACCGGCGAGATCCTTCTTCTTAACTTCCTTACCAGCTGCTGCGAACTGTGCGATAGCGCCTGTAGGAGTTGACTTAGAGGACTGACCGCCTGTATTTGAGTAAACCTCAGTATCGAATACGAAGATATTTACGTCCTCGCCCTGAGCGATAACGTGGTCAAGACCGCCGAATCCGATATCGTAAGCCCAGCCGTCGCCGCCGAAGATCCACATGTGACTTCTTTCTCAGATAATCTTAGCGAAGCAAGGATTTCCTTAGCTGCGTCGCAACCGCATGCTTCCAGAGCAGCAACAAGCTTTTCTGTAGCAGGTGTGTTAGCGTTGCCGTCATCAACAGTGTCAAGATATTCAGCAATTGCTGCCTTAACGTCAGCATTGTCTGTAGTTTCATTTAAAGCCTGAACCTTAGCGATAACTCTGTTTCTGATAGTTCTCTGACCAAGGAACATACCGTAACCGATACTCAGCGTTGTCTTCGAACAGTGAGTTAGACCAAGCTGGACCCTTGCCTTCCTTATTTACTGTATAAGGAGTTGAAGGAGCAGAGCCACCCCAGATTGAAGAACAGCCTGTAGCGTTAGCGATGTACATTCTGTCGCCGAAGAGCTGAGTGATGAGCTTAGCGTAAGGAGTTTCACCACAGCCTGCGCAAGCGCCTGAGAATTCGAGCAGAGGCTGCTTGAACTGTGAACCCTTAACTGTTGTTTCCTTGAACTTCTCAGCAACTTCAGGCTTTTCATCAATAGTAACCATAAGTTGAATATTTCCTGTTCGCCGAGCTGTGATTCCAATGGCTGCATAACGAGAGCCTTATTCTTAGCAGGGCAGACATTAGCGCATGAACCGCAGCCTGTACAGTCAAGAGCGGAAACAGTCATAGCGAACTTCATACCTTCCATAGCAGGCTTGGTCAACCATCTTCATGCCTTCAGGAGCATTTGCAGCTTCTTCGGCACTAAGTGCTACAGGACTGATTACAGCGTGAGGACATACATATGAACAGGTTACACTGAATACAGTTTTCAGGAATCCACTGAGGAACCTTAACTGCGATGCCTCTCTTCTCAAATGCAGCAGAACCCTGTGGGAATGTGCCGTCAGCCATATCCTTGAATGTTGAAACAGGAAGCTTGTCGCCTTCCTGAGCATTGCAAGGGATCTGAATGTTGTTTACATAGTCTGCAAGAGTCCTTGTTGTCGCTTGTAACAGCAGCCATACCCATCTGAGTATTTCGGCAGCATCAGCCCATGAAGCAGGAATGTCAATCTTTACAACGTTCTGATGCACCGCGTCAATAGCGTTCCAGTTCATTTCTACGATAGCGTGACCCTTCTTGCTGTAAGAAGCTTCAGCAGCTGCCTTCATATACTTAATAGCGTCGTCGAAAAGGAATGATGTCGGCAAGCTTGAAGAATGCGGACTGAAGAATAGTGATTAATTCTTGTACCCATACCTGTTTCTTCACCCAGCTTAACACCGTTGATTGTATAGAAATTGATGTTATTCTGAGCAAGGTATCTCTTAACCTGACCAGGAAGATGCTTTTCAAGACCTTCCATATCCCAGATAGTATTGAGAAGGAAAGTACCGCCCGGCTTGATGTCCGAAACCATATCGTACTTGTCGATATAGCTCTGGGTTATGACAGGCAACAAAGTCAGCCTTGTTAATGAGATATGTCGACTTGATAGGTGTCTTACCGAAACGCAGGTGAGAAACTGTAACACCGCCTGATTTCTTTGAGTCGTATGAGAAGTAAGCCTGAGCGTACAGATCAGTATGGTCGCCGATGATCTTGATAGAGTTCTTGTTAGCACCTACAGTACCGTCAGCGCCAAGACCCCAGAACTTACAAGCTGTTGTGCCTGCTGGAGCAGTGTCAGGGCTTTCTGTAATATCAAGTGAAAGATTAGTTACATCATCGTTGATACCGATTGTAAATCTTGGCTTTGTTTATTATTGTATACAGCGATGATCTGTTCAGGAGTTGTATCCTTAGAACCCAGACCATATCTGCCTGTAAATACTGGAACATCATGGAACTTAGTACCCTTAAGAGCAGCAACAACGTCAAGGTAAAGAGGCTCGCCCTCAGAACCTGGCTCCTTAGTTCTGTCAAGAACTGAGATCTGCTCTCACAGAGTAAGGGATAGCTTCAACGAGCTTTGTCTGCACGGAAAGGTCTGTAAAGTCTAACCTTAACAAGACCGTACTTGCCTTCGTTGCGTTGAGGTAATCTATTGTTTCTTCGATGGGTCACTAACAGAACCCATAGCAACAATTACCGTGTTCAGCGTCAGCAGCGCCGTAGTAGTTGAAGAGCTTGTAGTTTGTGCCAAGCTTTTCGTTTACCTTGTTCATATATTCCTCTACGATTGCAGGCATATTGTCATAGTATGGATTACAAGCTTCTCTTGCCTGGAAGAAGATATCAGGATTCTGAGCTGTACCTCTTAAAACAGGGTGTTCAGGGTTCAGAGCGTGATTACGGAATCTGTCAACAGCTTCCATATCCAGCATTTCTTAAGATCTGCATCGTCCCAAGTTTCGATCTTCTGGATCTCGTGGGACGTTCTGAAGCCGTCAAAGAAATGAATGAAAGGAACTCTTCCCTTGATAGTGGAAAGATGAGCAACAGCGCCCAGATCCATGATTTCCTGAGGGTTTGAAGAACAAAGCATAGCATAGCCTGTCTGACGGCATGCATAAATATCGGAATGATCGCCCGTGAATAACTGAAGGGAGCAGTTCGCCTGCAATCTTGTACATATTAGGAATCATAAGTAAAAGACCTTGTGATGCTGTAAACGTTGTTGTAAGAGCACCTGCTGTAAGAGAACCGTGAACTGCACCTGCTGCACCGGCTTCAGACTGCATTTCAACAACCTGTACAGGCTGTCCGAATAAATTTTCTTGTCTTTTGCGGACCACTGGTCAGTAACTTCTGCCATTGGTGATGACGGAGTAATAGGATAAATAGCTGCTAAATCTGTAAAAGGGTATGGGTATGGCAGCGTTATTGCCGTCCATGGTTTTCATTTTTCTTGCCATTGGAAAGTCCTCCTGATATATGTTAAAAATAGATTTGGGGTTATATGAAAACACATCTTCAACATTAATAATATCACAAATCCGCTATTTTGTAAATACCTTTTTTGTAAATTGCACATAAAAACTATATAAACTTTCTAAAGCACAATTAAAATATAAATACAACAATCAGTTCGACAATTTTCAACAAACACCAGTAATTTTTTTAGTGATTAATAGTTCAAAATGTCTAATTACAAATGTGTATAATTGGTGAAAATTCCAAAAAACGTCTAAATCAGAAAAAAAAATCTAATTTTTTGTTGACGATTAGCACATTTTGGTGTATAATAACAACAGTGTTAAATAATAGTTGATTATTTACACTCGTTTTGTTGTCTCCTTTCTTTTTGTTCTACACATATTTTATTTATTTATTTTTATTTGTCCCGAGTACGTACAACTCGGGTCTTTTCTTTTTTCGGATAAAATATTAACGCCTGCATCAGCTTCATGCAGGCGTTTTTTTATATATAATATTATCTTATTTTTGTTCCCGCCGGTACGTCATCGTCCAGAATACCACCTTAATACCGCCGTCAGGCATATCCGCCGCACAGATCATACCCATACTTTCTTCACCGCAAAGCTTTGCAGGTTTAAGATTTGCCACAAGTATAACTGTTTTGCCGATCAGATCCTCCGGCTTATAGTGTTCGGCAATTCCCGATACGACCTGTCTGCCGCCCATATACCGTCGTCAAGCTGCAATTTAAGCAGCTTTTTAGACTTCTTAACCTTTTCACAAGATTTAACCTTAGCGGCTCTAAGTTCTGTTTTGAAAAATTCATCAATAGCAATTTCAGGTGCAAGCTCGATTTTTCCCTGAGCTTTCTGAGTTTTTTGCCATCTGCGCTTCAATAAGCTTGTTTAATTCGTCGATTTCTTTTTCAGTATCTATTCTCGGGAACAATACCGCTCCCTTGTTTACTGTTACGTCCAGCAGGTAAAACTCCGAATTTTCCGGCATTTTCGTAGGTCACATCATCTTCTGCTGCACCGATCTGTTTCCAGACTTCCGGCATAGTAGTCGGCATAAACGGACTAAGCAGAGCAGAAGTTATTCTGATCCGCTTCAAGAAGATTGTAAACTGCGGCAAGTCTCGGTTTGTTTGCCTCGTCTTTTGCAAGTACCCACGGAGCCGTTTCGTCAATATATTTATTTGCTCGTGACGACCTTAAATATTTCCGCAAAGGGCATTTTGCAGCTGAGTTTTATCCATGTATTCGTCGACTTTTGCACGAAGTCCTTCACATTCGGCAATTAACCTGTCAAACTCACCTGAGGCTTTTCAGCAGGCAGAGTACCGTCAAAGTATTTGATAACCATAGCGACAGTTCTTGAAACCAGATTACCGAAACCGTTAGCAAGGTCGGAGTTGATACGGTTTATCATAATCTCATTTGAGAAAGAGCTGTCCGCACCCAGTGCCATTTCACGCAGGATATGGTAACGGATAGCGTCAGCGCCGTAACGCTCGCCCAGTACAAACGGGTCAACTACGTTACCCAGAGACTTACTCATTTTCTGACCGTTAAAGGTGATCCAGCCGTGTACGGCAAGGTGCTGGCAGAGGAAGATCAAGAGCCATAAGCATTGCAGGCCATATAATAGCGTGAAAACGCATGATGTCCTTGGCAACCATATGGACGTCTGCCGGCCAGAACTTTTCAAATTCGTCATGAGCGTTATTCTCGTAACCCAGAGCAGAGATATAATTTGAAAGGGCGTCGATCCACACATAAACTACATGGTTTGTATCAAAAGTAACTGGGATTCCCCACTTGAAGCTTGTTCTTGAAACGCAAAGGTCTTCCAGTCCGGGCTTGATAAAATTGGTTACAAGCTCTACAGCACGTGTTTTGGGCTGAAGATAATCGGTTTCTGTCAGCAGTTTTCTATTCTTTCGGCAAAAGGCGACATTTTAAAAAGTAGGCTTCTTCTTTTGATTCAACTACATCACGTCCGCATTCGGGACATTTTCCGTCAACTAACTGAGAATCAGTCCAGAAGCTTTTCGCATGGGGTACAGTACTTTCCTGAATATTCGCCTTTATAAATGTATCCTCTGTCATAAAGAGCCTTGAAGATCTTCTGAACAGTTTCAATGTGATAATCGTCAGTAGTTCTGATGTATCTGTCATAGCTGATGTTCATGTAGCTCCAAAGCTTTTGAATATTTCAACTATATTGTCAACGTATTCTTTCGGCGTAATGCCTGCTTCAGCGGCTTTCTGTTCGATTTTTAAGACCGTGTTCGTCAGTTCCGGTAGAAACATTACGTCATACCCCTGCATTCGTCTGTAACGGGCGATCGAATCGCATGCTACCGTTGTGTAGCAATGTCCGATATGGGGATTTCCCGATGGGTAGTAAATCGGCGTTGTAATGTAATATGGTTTTTTGACATAATTGTTCCTCCTTGAATTTTCATATACTTATTATTATAACTCAATTGGAAGCATTTTTTCAACGCTTTTTGAAAAAAAAGCTTAGCAAAAACTTTTATGCCGGATTTCATAAACTTGTAAATGCTTTTAAAGGCTCGCAAAGTTACTTTTATACAATATTAAAAAGATTAGAAAAAACTTTTATGCCTTCCGCTTTTGAAAAAGCGGAACCAAAACTTTTATACCGGATCTCATAAAATTGTAAATATTTTTAAAGACTCGCAAAGTTACTTTTATACAATATTAAAAAAACTTAACAAAAACTTTTATGCCTTCCGCTTTTGAAAAAGAAAAAGGACAAAACTTTATACCAGTTTCATAAACTTGTAAATATTTTTAAAGACTCGCAAAGTTACTTTTTATACAATATTAAAAAGCTTAGCAAAAACTTTTATGCCTTCCGCTTTTGAAAAAGCGGACAAAACTTTATGCCGAATCTCATAAAATTGTAAATGTTTTTAAAGGCTCGCAAAGTTACTTTTTTAATAAAATCTGAGGTTAATATAAATAACCTACTTTTAAAAAGTAGGTTATTTATAAATCTATTATATTTTGTTTATTTTACGCCATTGCTTATAATCATCTATATCTGATTTTACTAACTTTATACATGCAGCAACTACAGCTGCATCATCAAGATATCCAACCACAGGTAAGAAGTCCAGGTATTATATCAACTGGAGATACAAAATAAATTAATGCGCTGATCATTGATATTATTGATCCTATAGGTATTTCTGTATATTCTTTCCTAACATAACTCCTTATCATTGATATCATAACTGGAATATATGAAAGCGCATTACCTACAATAGACTATTGTTAATTTATTTTCTATTTTTTGTAAAAAATTTCTAACTTATTTTCATCGTGTAACAATATTTCTGCTTTTTTGTAACCTTTTTTTAACTCGTTTTGCGCCTGATTCTCATCAAAAAAGATTCTGCTTTTTTTCATATTATAAATCCTCCTGCAAATAATCTGCATTTCACAAAAATGTGATTTACAAACAAATTATATCACATAAATGTGAAAATGTCAACACAAATTTGTGTTATTTGCTATAATTTAAGTTATACTAATGCAGGAGGCTAAAAATGGGTTATCAGCGTATAAGAGACCTCAGAGAGGATTCGGATAAAACTCAAAAACAAGTTGCCGAAGACATGCACTTGCATTTAACACAATATCACCGATATGAAACAGGTGAAAGTGAAATCCCCTTGTCATTTGCCATATCTCTTGCAAAAAATACTATAATGTATCAATAGATTATATTGCGGGGCTTACCAATGAAAAACAAGTGTAAACACAAATGACATATCTCTTTCTGATTTGAAATTTTTAATTCGTTTCCGTCAGCTGTCGGAAATACAAAAGGGCAGAATTCTTGAACGCATTGATATGATTACAGAAAAAATATATGATCCCCCTATCCTAAAAGGACAGGGGGGATTTTTTACCGCAGAAATTTTACAAATCTATTGCATATTATAAGGTGTTGTGGTATGATTAATACAGTAAGCGCCGCTGTGATTTTTTTTATTTTCCGACGCTGAATATTTATCCTGAAAGGCGATGATAACTATAAAAATAAAGTTTGCGGCAGCCGTTACTGCTTTTTTGCTGTTTTAGCGTGTATGCAGAGCGTCTCGGCTGAGACGGCTGAAAATATAACTGTACTGGGCGACAGTATTTCAACAGGATACGGTCTTGACGACGACGAGCTTTCCTACTGCGGATATTTACAGGAGTACTTTGACGCTGATCTTGATAACTTTGCAAAAGACGGCAGACAAACTGCGGAGCTTATCGAACAGCTCGAAAACGACGCCGATGTCAGAAGCTCTGTTGAACAAGCGGATCTGATATGCGTTTCAATAGGCGGTAACGATGTGCTTCAGATCTTTCTTGATTCGCTTTCAGAACTGAAAAACGCAGGAGGTAATAATTCAGAAGAACAATTTGTGTTTTCACAGGAGTTTGTTCAGGGATTTATAATGAAATATGCGTCTGCATTCGGTCCTGCCGCTGCACAGGCAGGTGAAAATATTGCTGAGATCAGAAAAAAATAAGCGAATTGAATCCGGAAGCGCCGATAATCATGCAGACCGTTTATAATCCTTTTGAAACAGATAATGAAAAAATTAAACAGTATAATGAAGCCTCTGAAAACGTTTACCGCTATGTATCTGGGCGTTATAAATAACGCTGTCAGACAGCAGCCGACAGTAATTGCCGATATACATAAAAAATTTTCGGAAAATTCATGGCTCTATACAAATATAAAAAGAATTTGATATACACCCGAATTATGTCGGTCATATGCTTATTGCAGAGGAAATTATTCAGACTCTTGAAAAACCGGGAAACGGTGAGGTTTTCAAAACTCAGCTTGAAAATATTCGGAAGATTACCTCAGCGCAATACCTGAAAGATATAACCGGCGAAATTATAAGGCTTGCAGACGGGGAATTCCGTACGGAAACCGCAGACGCATTTTCTGCGGAAAATGAAACCAATCCGACTGAAGTGACTTCCGAAGCTTCACAGAAACAAAGCTCTGAAGCCGAAAATATAAATAAAACAGAACAAAAGAAAAAAATAAGACTTTCATCAGTATTGTTATTTGCCGGAATAATTTTAATTTCTGCGGCAGTATTGCTGAAAGTTTATTCAAAGATCAAAAAAAGGATGACGGAAAATGATACTTTACTTAGTTATACCCTGCTACAATGAACAGGAGGTACTGCACGAAACGGCAAAACAGCTTAAAGAAAAAATGAACAGTCTATGCGGTATGGGGAAAAATTTCACCGAAAAGCCGTATTGTTTTTGTTGATGACGGTTCAAAGGACAAAACCTGGGAAATTATCAGTGAACTGCATAAATCGGACAGTATTTTCAGAGGAATAAAACTTTCCAGAAATAAAGGACATCAAAACGCTTTGATGGCGGGACTGATGACTGTTAAGGACGAATGTGACGCCGCCATTTCTCTGGACGCCGATTTACAGGACGATATAGACGCAATTGACGGTATGACCGACAAATATTTAAATGAAAAAATGCGATATAGTTTACGGAGTCAAGCGCACGTAAAACGGATACTTTTTAAAAAGTTTACTGCGGAATCTTTCTATAAAATAATGTCAAAAATGGGCGTTGAAGTAACGTATAATCATGCAGACTACCGTCTTATGAGCAAAAGAGCGTTAGACGCTCTTGAACAATTTAAAGAAGTGAATTTATTCTTAAGAGGCATGGTTCGATGGTGGGCTACAAATCAGACGTTGTTTATTATGAAAGAAAAGAACGTTTCGCAGGAGAATCCAAATATCCTTTAAAAAATGCTTTCATTTGCCATGGAGGAATCACTTCTCTTTCCATAAAGCCTATCAGAATGATCACAGCTTTAGGAGTCGGAATATTTACTGTCAGTATAATTATGCTGATTTATTTTCTTATAAGACACTTCATGGGAGCAACCGTTCAGGGCTGGACTTCTATTGTAGTCTCGGTCTGGGCAATCGGAGGATTACAGCTGCTTTCGATCGGCGTAATAGGTGAATATATAGGAAAAATCTACCTCGAAACTAAGCGGCGTCCTAATTTTATTGTAGAAACTTATTTAAATGACGAAAGCGAAGATTGTAAATAGTGCAACTTTTATTTTAACAAATATTAACTAAATTGTTCAAAATGTCAATTGACGAGACGTTGCTTTATATGATAAAATTTATTTAGTTAAAAATTTATATGAGGAGGTTTATTTTGTTAAAAAAATTATCTCAGCTGTATCTGCGGTGTGTGTTATGGCTGTAAGCGGGTTATTCCCGCAGCCGGCTTCAGCTGCCGGCAGTCAGATGAGAAATTGGACTACTGCGGAAATTGTTCGGGATATGGGCATCGGCATAAATCTTGGAAATACCCTTGAATCCTGCGGCGATTGGATAGCACAGTGGGGAGACGGCAGTGTTAAATCTATGAAACTGCATGGGGAAGTCCGGAAATTACCGAAGATATGATCAATGGCTACGCTGAATCCGGTTTTGAAACCTTGAGAGTGCCTGTGGCGTGGTCTAACCTTATGTCTGAAGATTATACCATAAGCGGAGCATATCTTGAAAAAGGGTAAAGCAGATAGTAAACTGGGCGCTTGACGCCGGAATGTATGTCATTATGAATCTTCATTATGACAGCGGATGGCTGGAAAATATACCTTCCGATAAAAAAACTGTATGAATAAATATAAGAAAATCTGGACGCAGCTCAGTGAGGAATTCAAGGATTACGGAGATTATCTTATATTTGAATCACAAAACGAAGAATTAGGCTGGGATTCCCTTTGGAACAGATGGAGCGGCAGTACCGAAGGCAAAGCGGAATCTTATGATCTGGTAAACGAGGTAAATCAAACCTTTGTAGACATAGTGCGTTCTTCCGGCGGAAACAATGATTTACGTCATCTTCTGATTTCAGGATATAAAACAGATGTGGAGCTTACATGCGATCCGCTTTTTGAAATGCCTCAGGATCCCGCAGACAGATGTGCGGTTTCAGTTCATTATTATACACCGTCAGATTTTTTTTTGCAATACTTGAAGAGGACGCAGACTGGGGTAAAAACCGTACTACCTGGGGAACGGAAGAAGATTTCGCAGAACTTAATAAAAATATGGATCTTATGAAATCTTCATTTGTTGATAAGGGTATTCCTGTTATTTTCGGCGAATACGGCTGTCCGAAAAACAATAAGGAAGAAGATTCGGTAAGACTTTTCCTTTCTTCTGTCTGCAAAGCAGCTTACGATCGTCAGATGTGTCCGGTTTTATGGGATATTACAGGACTTCATTATGACAGAAATCAATGCTGCATGATCGATTCAACCCTTAATCAGCAGCTTTTAAGCGTACTTGATAATAATGTGCTTAAAGGCGATATAAACCAAGACGGCAAAGTCGATACACAGGATGTCGCCATATTGGGAGACTGCCTTGTGAAAAAGCATTTCTCAGTGCTGAGGATACGGAATATGCAGATATCAACAGTGACGGAAAAATTAATGCTTTCGACTATGCTGCCATAAAAAGAATTGTTATAAATTCAGCATCAGATAAAGAACAGCTTGATTTAAGCGATATGCCGACAGAGTATCAGGCGGCTCTGGACTGGGTCTGGACCAACAGAATAGAAAGAGAAAAATCAACTGATAGATGGAATACTATTTTTGATCAGATTGACGCAGGAAACGGTACGCTTAATTACGTAGTACGCTGGCAGTCCTACAAAACGGTTACTCTCGATCAGAGAAAACAGTTTGAAAAAGCTGATTGAAGATTCCGTAAATAATTGGACTGATTATCTGGTCGGCTACGATGGCTGGAAATACGATCATGTTGATGTAAATGTCGTTGGCTGGGCAGTTATTGATGAAAGCGTTATTCTAGACAAACAGCCTGATGAAATAATTTATACAGATTGTACTCCTTACGACAGCAGCGGAGATACCTCAAACGGCTATGAAGAAATTCCAACGCTTCTTCCAAATGCTCCGGACGAGCTTTCACGTATGGAACACTTCTATGACAGAAGCTATCAGTATCCGGGCGGTCTTGACAAGCGTTTCGACATGTATCTCTGGGCAACTCAGGGATTCCCTGACATCGGCGGCTGCGGAGGCGACTGGGGGCAGCGTCTTTCAGACAATGCATATTTGAATATGCTTAACGGCGTAAATGTACATGTATTTGAACATGAGCTTGGTCACGGCTTCGGAATTACTGACTTTTACGGTGAAGAAGGCGCTATCGACGGATTCCGCCGGGAGGCTTTCCGGAACCTACAATTATGATGGCCGGTAATTCAGCAGAAATAACCAATTATGACGGCTGGCAGTTAAGATACATCTGGAGTAAAATAAAAAATCAGACAGATTCAAACGGTACAAGAAGGTTTACTGAATAATACTTTATTGTAAAAAAAATCACGGAAAGCAAAAAGGCTATCCGTGATTTTTTTATTAATGCCAAAAGCTATTGAATACGTCAAACTTGTTATAATAAAGTAAAAGCATTGACAAATAATATATAAATATGGTATAATATGCAGGCTTATACTTTTAAAAAAGGTATTTATTCTTTTGATAATCCTACATTTACCGCTACAGCTGCCGACATTCTTAAAGTGCCTGCACTCGCAAATATTAACAAAACATATGATGGATATATAGCTGTTTGTTCCGATAACTTACTTTTAGGCGATGCAAATTGCGACGGAAAGAGTTACAATAGCTGATTCAGTTGCTATTTCTCAGTCTTTGGGTAAGGACAATGCAGATTGCTGTGATCGAGGCGACGGCGTAAATGCTAATGATGCTAAAGCAATAAGCATGATTGAATCAGGATATATAACTGCTAATGACTTTCCTATAAAAAGCAGTGATTTAAAATAATAAAATTATAAAATCAATACTAATATAGCCGATGCTGATAAAATTTGAAAGCATCGGCTTTTTTTGTATATAATTGTCCTATTTATAAATCAGCTGATGTGATTGTAGTGAATAAATAAAAATTCGCCAATGGCGAAATTTAAGGAAAGGTCTTGACATTACATAAAAAAATATTGTTATAATAATAAAAAGGGGCACACTGATAGACGGTCGCTCCCCAAATTAGCTAGTTTATAAACCGCTTAAGTTGACAGACTTGGGGCGGTTTATTTCTTTATGTTCTTGATAACATTATCTAATGCAACAAGAAGCAGGATAGTGAGAACTAAATATGTAAGTTCCATACCTATCACCTCCCTGCCAACTTATTTCGCCTGCCCGTTAGGGAGACGATCAATTAGCTTATGGCGTAAGGAGGGAACAACTGCTTCAAAAAGCTTGCTTGAAATTAAAATATTAATATGTTATAATAAATTATATATATTTTATAATAAAGGAAAAAAAGAAAGTGACATATTTAAGAGAAAAAAACAGTGTGCTTTACAGGACACAGACCGGAAAAGCTTCCGCGATACGGAGAAACAGAAAATGCGTCGTTGAATGTAATAAGAAGTATGCTTTACTATCAGATTTATCAGTCGGCGGAGGAGGGGTATAAATACTTTATATCCGGACTTGCAAGAGGCGTTGACCTCTGGGCAGCGGAATATGTGCTCGAAGTGAAAAACAGATTTCCTGATATTAAGCTTATCTGTGAAAAGCCTTTTGCCGCACAAGGAGAAAATTTTACAAATAAGGATCTGTGGAGCTTGTCAAACGTCATCGAAAAGGCAGATGAACTCATATGTGTATCGGAAAATTATTCA
>VOFB01000297.1_pt1 | contig 40060 bp, 43 predicted proteins | sample 5384141 | NCBI WGS metagenome assembly VOFB01 (sample SAMN12384721, study PRJNA508395) | human gut metagenome | isolation source: healthy gut A | host: Homo sapiens
CTGATGTTCTTTCAGAAACTGGAATCTCACACATTCTTTTGCTTCAAGAAGGCCTGGAGCTTTTTTAATAGATCGTTCTCCATTTCCAATTCTTTGACCCGTTTTTGCAGCTTTTTACTTCATATGTAGAATTGAAAAGTGCGTTTCCATGCCCTGGGAACGCACTTTCTCCATATTCGTCATACTCGTTGATCCAGCGACGCAGACTGCAACCACTGATCCCTAATTCAGTAGCTGTTTGCGTGACGGATTTGTCTGATTCTTGCGCCAGTTTTACCGCTGCCATCTTGAATTGCTTGTCGTATACCGCTCGTTTCATAATCTGGACCGCCTTTCTTTTGCTCTTTTCTTTCTGTCCAGTTTATTATACACCCTCCAAGGGGTATTTTGTCTATTGTCCGTTTTTTATGGTTCGGTTCAAATATCAACGCCCGGTTTTGTCTTTACTCTTTATTTTTTTCAGTCGGTTAATCCACAATTTCGGAGAGGCTCTCCTTGGCCTCATCCTCACCGGCCACATCGCTGAAATGAATGCCCTCCGACGAGGGGACATACACCTTCGCATTGCTCTTTCCCATGCCGAACGCCATGGCATTCGACCCGCCGAGCTGCGACATCAGCTTCTTGCTCAGATACTGTCCGACCCCGATGAAAATCAGCATCGCAGAATGAAGGTCAGAAAAAACTCAGCAGCGGAGACATCGTCTCCTCCACGTCCTTCGCAAACTTGGCACCGGAGGTATACAGACGCTCCGTCAGCGTCGGGGCGTTCATCGCCCCGGTTTTGTAAATGTTCTTTCCGTCCTTGTCGGTAAAGACGATCTGGGAATCATCGACCTCGACCTCTCCGATGTTTTTCTCCTCGATCATCTTCATAAAGGTTCCGTAGTCCACCTCCGAAACGCGGCTGCGCATCAGCAGCGGTGAAACCACCATATTGAACAGGAGCACCACGAGCAGTGCCATCCCGTAATAATAAATCGCGGTTTTTTTCGGGAATTTGACTTCCTTCATACTGCATCTCCTCCTTGACACACAAGCTTTTCGCCGGCGTTTTTCCGGGCCAAAAAAGGTATATTGTGAGTATAGCATGGTTCCCCGGAAAAATCAAATCCCGCCGCCCCGGATTCCGCAGACGGGCGGCCCCGGAGGCGGACGAAGGCCCTCGGCAAAACACCGAGGGCCTCCTATTGTTCTGTGACCGGGCCGGCTTACAGCACACACGCCGTCGCCGTGCGGCTCCAGTTATTATGCAGCAGCGGCTTTTGCGTAAACCCGGCGGGATTCTCCTGTGCGTCGAGCAGCGACTCCTCCAGCTCGGCAATGCTCTCCGCATCCCCGTCGGCCCACGCCTGCAAGCGTTCGGTACAGTGCTGCACACGGCACATCAGCCCGCCGAGGCGGATATCCTGCACATCGAAGCCGTAGGGCTTGTTTTCCTCCATCCACTGGCGGCGAAATGCCTCATAATAGGCCCGGAGGCGCGCCGAAAGCTCGCGGTATTCCGCCGTCAGGCCGCGCATCGCCTCACGGTCGCCCGCTGCATACGCCGCACGCGTCCGGAGCCCCAGGCTGTATTTCAGCTCCATCACCCGGCACAGCCGATAATGCGATTCAAACAGATAGCCCCATGTCCCGTGCTTCCGCAGCGGCTCGAGCCGGGCGGCCTCTCCCGTAAGCAGCCGCCTGCTCCGGCACCGCCGTGGAATCGTAGATGCCGGAAAAGCAGTCGTTATACAGCATATACTTCTCCGGATTGCGCGGTCCGTCCTCCCGCTTGCCGGGAGCCTCGGGCAGGTCCATCTCCAGAAAGTCCTCATAGGACATGCCCACGATCTCCTCAAAGCGCCGTGCGCTCTCTGCGGAATCGGTATTTCCGCGGGCCAGCTCGGCGGCATGCCACAGCGCAGGCAGCGCCGCAAAGCAGGAGCACTCTCCGCCGTTATCGCCCCACAGCGTCACAAATGCCTGACGGATTCCGGCCTGTATGCACTCCGTCAGTCCCGCCTCAAGCGAGCGCATGGCAAAACGGTTATCCGGCACCCTCCGTTCCATGTCTAGGCCCCGCCCGCAAACCACAGCGGCCGGCCGAATTCCCGGTGTGATGCAATCATACGGTGGTACCGCTCCCGGTCGGAGGAATAGTAATCCCAGTACACCAGCGACATATTCTCCGGCACCGCCTCGCGGACATGCTCGGGGATGGCCGTATGTCCGATATAGGTTCCCTGAATGCAGCGGTAATACATATCGCTCCACATCATCGGGGAGAAGCCGTATTTGCGGGCAATCTCCGCCACCCGCCGTACATGGCGGGAGAACAGGGCAAACCGATCCGGGTCGCCGTGCTCCTCCCCTGTATTTGCCGAGTCCGAACAGATAGGCCTCGTCCATCCCGACATTGATCAGCCGCCCGGAAAAGGCCTCGGCCAACGAAGCCATCATATCGTCGATCAGGCGGTAGGTGCGCTCGTCGTCGATCAGCAGGATATCCTCGCAGTCGATCATCTGATAATAGCAGTCCCACCGCGTGATGGCGTTGATGTGCGCCAGCGTTCTGGATACAGGGAACGACCTCCATCCCGCGCTCCCGGGCATACTGGTCGATCTCCTGCAGCTCCGCGATGCTGTAGCGCCCGCGCAGATATCCAAAATACGGCTGATGCATCACCTCGAAGGTATCCTCCATATAGAGCATCAGCGTGTTATAGCCCATCGCCTGCAGCAGATCCACCATCTTTTTCAGGGTCGGAAGGCTTCGGACCGCGTTGCGCGAGCAGTCCAGCATTACTCCAAAGCGGTCAAACGGCAAAGTATTCATCACGATTCCTCCTGCAGCAGCTTCTGAAAATACGGCAGCAGCTTTTCGGCCGCCGTCCGGTGGCCGGCCCGCAGCGGATGCAGCGGCTCACGGGGAAGCCATCCGTCCGTATCCACGACGGTGACCGGAGTCCCGTGCTCTGCGGAAAAGGCCGCGGCCACCTCGTGAATCTCCTCCTTGCGGCAGCCGATAAACGGTACGATGCACAGGATTTTGGCCTGCGGATGCGTCTGACGGATGACCTCCAGCAGGCGCCGGTACTGCATCACGAAGGTCTCGCGCGATGCACCCCAATCGTTGGTACCGAGATTAATCGACACCAGATCCGGCACCTCCGTCGCGGGCTCGCCCTCAAACACATAGGGATAGGCGTCGGCCGCGAACGGTACTCCGCCGATGGCCTCCAGGGTCACTCCCCGCCGCCGTAGCCCATGTAGGAGCCGCGCACCTGCAGCATCCGCACCAAATGAGCAGCATAGGTGGCGTCGGCATCCGAAGTCATGCATTCTCCGTATCCGCCTCGGGGATATCCTCGCCGGTCATGATTCCCTCGGTGATGGAGTCCCCGACGAACAGAATCCGCGGCCGCAGATCCGGCTCCTGCGGCAGCAGCTCGCGGGCATACACCGCCCGCAGTGTCACCTTTGCCGCACAGCGGCTGCTTCCAGCGCGGCAGGCGCTCCTGACAGTTCTTGAGAATCACCCGCACCCGATGGGGAGCGCCGTCCTCCGGCAGTTCGACCCGCATTCGTGCCGTCAGCTCCGCCTCCACCTTGACATCGTCCACACCAATCCAGACATGCGGGAACGGCATCTCGTTGCCGCCCATGTCGAATTCAAACACCACACAGTCTCCGCGCGCCGTCACCTCAAAGCGCGAGCCGGGCGCCGCCGCCACGGCCTGCCCCTCCCGTATGCACCAGCGGCCGTCAAACTTCAGTTCCTTTGCCTCTGCCGTATACTTCATCGCCGTTTTCCCCTTATTCCGTCACCGTAATCCGCACCACGCCGTTGCTGATGACCTTCACGGTCAGCGTCCCCGTCTCAGCGTTATAGTCAGTGCCCGCCTGTGCGTGGTTGCTGCCCGTAATGCTCACCGTCGGCTCGGATGTGTAGCCGGAGAGCACATAGACCGTCTCGCGGAAATCCTCCGGATTGTCGCGCTTGCCGCCGTTCCAGAGCTCCTCCAGGAACACCTCGATGCGTTCCTTCTTATCGAAATATTTACGGATGTCATAACGGTAGTTGGTCAGCTCGATCTCCACCGTCCGGTCGGAGACCTCCACGATTCCGAGCGTATTCTCCCGCATGGAGGTATACAGCCGCCGCCCGTTTTCCAGCGTCAGCTCCGCCGTTTCCGTGCCGGTAAAGAACTCGCTGCTGTTGAACAGATACCAGAGTCCCTTTACATGGAACACCACGGCATCGCCCCGATAGGTCTCAGGGGTAGAGACTGCGAAACAGCTCCTGCTTCGCCTCCGGCGTGCCGATACGGGATTCGTAGTTTTCCGCCGTGAGAATCTCCGCGCCCGGCAGCACGGCCGCCGCATCGGCATACTTGCTGAGGAACGGGATGATGTAATAGCGGCCGGAGATGGGAATCCACTTTTTGCTGACGCCCATGTTCTCATAGGCGCGGATGTAGGCCGAGGTGCCGCCGTACAGATCCATCAGCAGCGTGGCCTCGATGCCGGTGATCTCCGGGGCCTCGAGATCCGTCACCTGATAGGCCGCATGCACCTGCTGCCGGACCTCCTCCCGCGTCGGGATGACGTTCTCCGCCAGGATGCGGCGGTACAGTGGGCAGAGAATCTCATCCCATGCCTCCTCCCACTCTACCTCGTATTCCCCGGCAGAATTGGTCACCGTATGATACACGGCGGCCGAGGTTTCAAAGGAAAAGACCGTGGCCCCGCCAATCAGGTCGGCCACCGTATCGATGCCCCACAGCGAGCACGGATAGAGGAATTCGCCGCCCGTCACCGTCCGGATTCCCTCGCCCGGATCGTCGTAGCCGCGGATGCCCTCCTCCCAGAACAGCCAGCTCTCCGGATTGGTGCCCCAGTTGTCGCACAGTCCCTCCAGCCAGGCACCGAAGGTACAGCTCTGCGACGAGAAATGGCGGCCCTGTCCGTTGTGCTTATCGATAATCACCACGTTATGCGCGTAGGAGTGCATCAGGTCATACAGCTCCCGATCCTCCATAAACCGGTAAATCGTGGTGGTGGAGAACTTATACTCCATCTCGTGCCAGAAGAACAGTGCGTTGTTTTCCTGACAGGCCCGGAGTGTGATCTTCATCCGCTCGATCTCCTCGGGATGCACACCCATGCAGCTCTGCTCGCCGTGCTCCAGGCCGACGAGCGAGGGATGACGGCGCAGCATCGAGGACAGCTCCTCCACCGTCCAGCGCTCCGGCGTCTGATAGGTATCCCACATCTCCACCGCCCAGATCACCTTGATGTCCGTCTTGTCGAGCTCCGTCAGATAGGCATCGACCTGCGCATAAATGCTGGCGCGGTCATCGCGGTTGAATTCGAGGCAGTTGTAGCCCATAATCACGGCGGAAAAGGCCCGGATATCCTCCGGAATGGCCTCCCACATCCGCTTCATGTCTCCGATCGACGGGAAGTTGGCATACGACTCCCCGGACAGCCCCGCAAAAAAGGTAAACAGCGGGTTTTGTGTGTTGATGACCATGCGGGTATTGTCGGCCGTGTCGCGCTGACGTACCGCGGTCATGGCAGTGCGCATATCCGTCTGCGGAGCTCCGCCGTCGTCACGCGCTCAATGCCTGACAGATCGATGGAGCCCTCCGGCTGAGAGCCGGATGTCGGGGTACCCGACGCTGAGGAGTCTGAAGTGCCCGAGCTGCCATCGGAGCCGGCCGGCTCCGTATGGCAGCCGCACAGTCCGAGCAACAGCGCCGCGGCCGCCGCCCAAGCCAAAATTCGTTGCTTCATGATATAACCTTCCTTTCGCTGTCTCCTTGTACGGAATAGGACGGCACAGGCGCAAGCGCTGCTCCGTTTTGCCCCTTTGCCCTCCTATTCCGCTCCGGCGGCGGGAAGCGCCGGTTAAGCCCCGACGCCTCCCGCCCTTGGAGAATAGCGGAGTTTGTTTTATTCTGTCGCTGCGGTTCAGCGTTTGTTCTTCCGACGGATGCCGACCGTCACCAGCACGGCTCCGGCCGCCAACGCCGCCAGCGGCAGCACCGTGGAGCGGGCCGCGCCGGTATCCGGGGATTCCGGCTTTTCCGGATTCTCAGGGTTCTCCGGCTTTTCCGGGTTCTCGGGAGTCTCGGGCTCTCCGGCCGTATCGAATTCGCCCTTGCTGTAGTCGCCCTCGGTCAGGCAGAGGCCATCCACATACAGGTAGCCCTCGCCCTCGAAGAAGCCGTTGAAATGGAACTGCAGGAAATGAATCTGCGACGTATCAAAGTCCTTGACCGTCGTGGTCCACTCCGACAGCGGCACGCTGTACCAGCCCTCGTCCTTCACCGTCACCTTGGCGTGGCCGCCCTTATAGTCGGCCTGCAGATAAATGCGGAAGGTGACCCCTGGTCCGCCTTGGCATAGAACGTGATGTACCGGCACTTGGACGCATCGATCGGGGGAAATTCGCCCATGATGTACTTCTGATGCAGACCGCCCTGCTGATAGTGCAGCTTCTGCCACTTGCTGCCGTCCAGACCGCCGTCCACAATTTCCGCAGACGCCTCGGCATTCCACTGATCCGAGCCATCAAACTGCCACTGATTGTTCTCAAAGCCGGTGATACGGGTCTTTTCGGGGCTCATGTCCTTCGGCGGATCCTTCGAGTCTCCGGCTGTACGGGCGTTTCGGGAATCGATTTGTCCTCCTCGGTCAGGCAGAGATTATCCACGTACAGGTTGCCCTCGCCCTCGAAGAAGCCGTTGAAATGGAACTGCAGATAGTGAATCAGCTTCACATCAAAGCCCTCAACGGCATCGGTCGTGGACAGCGGCACGCTGTACCAGCCCTCGTCCTTACCGTCACCTGAGCATAGCTGCCCTTATAGTCGGCCTGCAGATAAATGCGGAAGGTCGCCTCGCTGTCCGCCTTCGCATAGAAGGACAGATAGCGGCAGCCGGTGCCGTCCACCGGCGTGAACTCTCCCATCGCATACTTCTGGTGCATGTCGCCCTGTTTGCCCTGTTTATAGTGCAGCTTCTGCCACTTGCTGCCGTTCAGCCCGCCGTCCACCTGCTCCGCAGACGCCTCGGTATTCCACTGATCCGAGCCGTCAAACAGCAGCTGTCCTTCTTCAAAGTCTGTTATGGTTTTGGTCAGCGCTTCTCCGAGCGCCGTCTGTCCTGCCGCCAGCATCCCCACACAAAGCACGGATGCCGCCAGCTGAGAAATCCATCGTCTGATTTTCATGGGTCATCCTCCTGTTTTTGTGATAATTGTATTCGGGGTCTCCGGGGAATGTTCAGGTTCCTTCCGACCACCTCCCATCGCTTATCCTCCGCCTCAGGCCTGCTTTTTCCTGCGCAGCACAAAGAATACCGCCGCGCCGCCGGCCGCAAGCACCGCCACAGCAATCACGATAATCAGCCAGACACTCACGCCGCCCGATTCGGCCTCACTGCCGGCCGTGGTGACATTGGCAGGGGTGGTCGTGCTGCCCGCCATCGTGCTGCCCGCCGGCGTCTGACTGCCGGACGGGCCGCTCGTCGTGGTCTCGCCCCTGCACCTCGCTCGCAGTGGTGGCGCCGGGCTCGGTCGCCGTCGTCCGGGATGTCGTCGTAGTCGTCATCTCCGGGCGGGTCGGCTTCGGGGCCGTAAACACCTTGCCGTCGGTATCGGTGGTATCCTCTCCGACAAAGGTGTACAGGTCATCGAGCCAGATGGAGCCCTTGGTCTGATGGTCGGGAACTGCGCATGGCCTTGCGACTCGATATAGCACGGATCATAGATAAGGAAGCTTAGCGAATTGACTAAGGTGGCTCCCTTTGGCGGAATACGGGGCCGTGCCCTCCATCTCCTCCGCCTCATCCCAGATGATTGTATACTCTCTGGCCTCCGGCGTCAGCGTCACCGGAATCCATTTGGCCTTCCAGTCAATGCTGATGACCACGTACATCTTGATATTGCCGGTGGCCTTGGCACTGAATTTCAGGCCGTCACCGACCGTCATGGACTGAAGATCCGGGAAGAAAATGCAGCGCGTCCAGCCGCCGCCCTCGCCCCAGACATCATAGTCAAAGCGCATGCTATTCTGTCCCTGCAAGGCGCTGCTCGTGTCGAGATGCAGCTCTCCGAGCCGATCGTCATTGTTGAACAGACCCCACTCAAACAGGGTATCCCCATCCTCCGCAAACCGCTCACAGTCGCTCAGCAGGCAGGCCTCCTGCCCCTCCGCCGACACGCCGAACACCGGCAGCAGCATCAGACAAAGCGCCAGCAGCAGGGCCGCCGTCTTTTTCATACTCATAAAAGCTCTCCCTCTTTCTGTTTTAGAATTATCCGGTGATGCGCATGCCGCTCCACAGATCCATCAGCACCGATTTCATTGAGGTTTCATACTTGCTGATAGCCGCACCGGGCGTGGAAATACCGCTGATGATCTCGTAGGCGATGGTCGAGACACCGGGATCCGACCACAGGGTACCGGACATGTTGCTGATTTCGAGAATCTTATCGCTGTAACACCGCTGATACATCTGGTCATACGACTGCTGATCCGCGATTTTATAGCCGACCACATTGTAGAATTCGTCCTCCGGTGTCTGCGCGGCGTTCAGCTCACGCTGCACGGCCTCCATGAGGAACAACAGGTACTTGGCCGCATCGTCGTCGCTCACCGTCGGCGGCATGAAGAAGGCCTCGATTCCCGTCACGCAGTCGGTCTCTCCCGTCGTGTTGGACGGACCGACCGGGAAGGTGATCATGCCGAACTCATCCTTCATTCCGTCGGAATAGGTAAAGCTGAGCGTATTGCCCGTCCCGAGGAACAGAGCATACTTCCCGTTGACGAAATCGTGCATCTTCTTTTCCCACGAGCCCTCTGCGGTCGCGTTGGCCGTCTTGCTCACCGCGCACAGATCGTACATCCACTGCAGTGCCTCCTGCGCCTGTGCGCTGGAGAGATCCACCTGCAGCGAGCCGTCCTCTGCCACCGAGACCACGCGGCCGCCGTTGGCAATGACCGCCTGCTGCAGCAGGCTGTACTTCGGCCCAGGAGCCGAAGCCCCAGGTGGTCACCGTACCGTCGCTGCGGCGCTCGGTCAGAAGCTGCGCGTATTCCGACATCTTGGCAAACGTCCACTCGCCCTGGCCAGCAGATCGTGCGGCATTTCCAGGCCCTTTTCCTGCAGCAGGCGCTTGTTGTAATAGATGCTCGCGCCGAAGGTACCGCCGAAGTTGAAGCCGACCTGCTGGCCGTTGATGTTGAAATGCTTGGTGTGCATCTGACTGTACACCGGGCTTTTGAAGTCCACGCCCGCCTTATGCGCCGCCGCCGTCAGATCCTTGAGCACACCCGCCTTGTACCAGCCGGCAAACGCCAGATCCCCGACCGACATCACGTCGCCCATGGCCTTGCCCGCCAACACGGTGGACACCATGACCGTGCTGTAGTTGGAGCCGGAGCCCTTCATGTTGATCTCCACTCCGTACTTTTCCATCACGCGGTCAATGGCATCGTACTTGGCATCCGCGCCCACGCTGGCGCCGCGTTCCTCGATCGCATACCCGTAGATCCAGGTCATCTTCGTGCCCCTGAGCGACTCCAAAAACTCCTGCGACGGGATGTTCTGCGCGTCGGGGCCGGGGCGTTCCGCCGCCGCAGATCCCGAGGTTGTGCTTCCCGAGCTGCCGCTTTGTCCGGGAGCTGCCGAGACCGTTGAGCTGCCGGAGGATTGCTTTGCCCGTGTTGCATCCGCACGGCAGGCACACCATCAGCAGCAGCGCCAGCATTCCTGGCAACCATCTTTTCATCTGTATCCTCTCCTGTTTCAAAAATTTATCCTACCAACCCGCTGCGCTCCACGCTCTGTACAAAATACTTCTGCACAAAGGCGTACAAAATCACCAGCGGGAAAATAGCAAGTACAATACCGGCGTTGCGCACCAGGCTCGCCGTCATCAGCTGACTCCCCGCACCGCTCAGACTGATGTGGTTGAGCGGGGATTCCAGCGTACCGATCAGCACCGGCACCAGCTCCGAATTGGAGCAGAACACCGGCGTATAGGTGGCGTCCAGCCACTGCCACACAAAGGAGAACAAAAACACCGTCAGCAGCATGGAGGAGGCCCCCGGCAGAATCACGCGCACCAGGGTTTTCATGGTTCCGGCCCCGTCAACATAGGCTGCCTCCTCCAGCTCCTTCGGAATGCCGCGGAAATACTGCCGCAGCATGAATACGTAAATTCCGTTTTTCAGGCCCATGCACGTCGCTCCGAGCAACACGAACGGCCACGGGGTATCGATGAGCTGAAACTGCCGGAATTCCAGAAAATACGGCACAAGCAGCACATCCGGCGGCACCACCATGAAGAACAGCATCAGGGCAAACAGCAGGTTCTTCATGCGGAACTCATAGCGGGCAAAGCCGTAGGCCACCAGTGCGGAGGACACCATATGTACCAGCGACACCAGCACCACCGTGCCGAGGGTCTTATACAGCGACACCGGATAGTGCAGCATATCCCATGCGTTATAGAAATTGGTCAGAGTCAGGGAGGTCGGGATGTATTTGACACTGCTGTTGTAGACATCCGACAGCCCCATAAAGGCGGAGGTGACCTCCTTGAACAGCGGGTACAGAATGATAAAGCAAAGTCCGATCAGAAAGAGCAGACGCAGCACCCCGACCAGCAGGGCCCGGCTTTTCTTCCGAACGGTATACCGTGAAATCATGGACACCACCCTCTTCAGCGATCCTGATAGAATACGAAACGGGAGACCACGCGATATACCAGCACCAGGAACAGCATGGACAGCAGCATATAGGGAAAACGCCATCGCCGTTCCTCCCCCATCTGGAGCTTGTCAAACATAGCATCGTGCAGTGTGCGGATAACGCGGCTGCTGACATCCGTCGCACTGTTGATGATGCAGTACACAAGGCAGACCAGAATCTGCGGGCTGACGATCGGAAGGCTGATCTTCCAGAAGGACTCCCACGGCGTGGCCCCCTCCACATGCGCCGCCTCAAACACCGAAGGGCTGATGGTCTGCAGGCCGGCCAGAAAGATGATGATGGGCACCGCCGCCATATTGGTAATCTCCGAAACGCGGTTGACCGCATCCACCACGAACTGCACCAGCCGGTTGTTCAGCTGGATTTGGTTCATCAGACTGACAAAGGCCGTAGCCAATCCCTGACTCTCTCCGACTACGCCTCCCGAGGAGGAGGACGACAGCACGGAGGACATCAAGTCGTTCTGCATCAGGCTCTGGACAATACCGGAGGAGAAGATAATCGGCAAAAACAGGATCATGCGGGCCGCGGTTCTCCCGACAAAGCGGGTATTGAGCAGACTGGCGACAAAGAACGAGAAAATAATGGTGATCGGCAGATTCAGAGCCATATTCTTCAGCCATTCCAGCAGATACCGCCGGTAGTTCGGATCCACGGCAAAAATGCGGTAATAATTCGACCCGCCCACAAAGCTCAGCGTGTAGCCGTCCGCGGTCACCTTCAGCTCGCAGAAGCTGAACACCAGCGCGCGGATCAGCGGGATCACGCCGAACAGAAGCAGTCCGATCATGAGCGGCAGTACAAACAGCATTCCCTGCCACCGTCTCCGCCCCTGATAGCTGAGCCTCCGTATTCTGCTTTTCATGAGGCATCCCCTCCCGTTACTGCATCCGCCATGCACCGCACGGCGCTGTGAGCCGCCACTGTCTGTCCGGCATAGAGCACCTCGGCCCCGGAATAATTCACGATGACGGCGCTGCCGTCCTCAAACACCGTACAGTTCACCTGCGGCTGCAGCTCAAAATGGTCCGTGATCCGCCGGCCGAACAGGTCTCTGCCCACGGCCGACAGCCTACGGCAGGTCTCCGTGATCCGTTCCCGGGCGGCCGCATATTCGATGGCGTACCAGTCGGAGAATTCGCTGTTCATCAGCACCTCGGTATCCTCGGTGCAGACGGTGTAATAGGGAGCGGCACCGGTCTCCAGCAAGATCAGCCAGTCCCGGTCTCCGGTGCAGGATACGCTCAGATCCGGCCCCGTATAGTTCACATACCCCGACAGCACCATCGCCGTAAACGGCACCGAGCGATCGGTGATATCGTACCCGGCCGACGAAAGCGGCAGCTCCAGCACGCTCTCCGCATACGGCAGCAGCGCCGCCGTTCCGCCCGAAAGCATAAGCCCCGGAATCTGCTCCCCGAGCTCTCGCAGCAACTCCTTTTGACGGTTCAGCACCGTCTGGCGGTCCTCGGTCGCTCCGGGATGGTAATCTCCGTACAGCGCCGAGCCGATACTGCCGACCGACAGACGGCCCCACCCCTATCCTTCCACAGCGCCTGCACCGCAGCCGCCTGACGGCCGACCGCGGTCATATTGACGGCGTAATACGGCCGTTTGTCCGTGTCCTGCCGGAACAGGGCCGGATCGAAGGGGTAGAGCTTCGCCGGCGATTTTTCCAAAAGCCAGGCCGCATCCGTGCGGCGGCTCAGGCCGCTTCCCCATCCCGCCCGCATACACAAGCTGCAGCTCCGTATCCGGATACACGGCAATCCCCTGTGCGGACAGCGTGCGGTACAGAGTCTCCAGCTCCTGCTCCGTGCCGACTCCGCGCTCCGCCTTCAGGCGGCGCAGCAGCTGTTGATGCACTCCGCCGTTCCACAGGCCCTTCAGCCGCAGGACGGGAGAAATCCCCTCCTCCCGCAGTGCGCCGCACATGGCCTCTATCCCCGCGCAGGTCGAGAGCGCCGTCTGTGTCGTATAGGAAATTCCGAGTACGTTATGCCTGGTCTCCACCGCACCGATGACATTGAGGAACAGCGGACGCTCGGCCGCCGCGGAGGCCTCCCGGTCACCGAACAGCCGCTGCCGGTACAGCCGCGCCATACCGACATAGCCGGCCTCCTCCCCGCTCAGGAAGGAATAGCTCTGCCGGATGCTGCCCGCATAGGCGGTGTCCTGATAGAGGGCGTAGTATTCCGGTGCCGTATTGGCCGAGGCGTTGGTGATGGTCTCCACCTGCGCCTTCCGGTGGATGCCGTATTCCGCAAACACCGCCGGGCGCTGGCGGCTGCCTCCGGGCATGGCGTGTACATATGCCAGCGCCTCTCCCTCGGAGAGCTCCGTAAAGAAGGCGTGGTCGCCGCGGACACAGCCGAACACGGGGAACACGGCGGGGACCTCATCCCGCGTTATTTCCGACTGTCCGACCGTCAGATCCTCCCCGTAAATCGGCACCCGGTAATCGTTCAGGCCGTCCTTGCCGTTGTAAAACTCCATCAGCGAGCCGGAGCCGTCCGGCAGCAGAAAATAGCCGGTCTCCCCCTCCTTCGGACGCCCGAAGTTCGTGAGAAGCTCGAGAGTAACCGGGATCATCAGCGAGCGGTCATACTGCATTTCCGACAGCGGGACCTCCGCCTGCAGGGAGGCGCCGTCCAGGGTCAGATAGAGCGACACGTTGATTTTCGGCTCGGTATCCCGCGTCTCTCCGCCGGACAGCACCAGATCCTCCGAGTATTGCTCCTCGGTGTAGCCCGCCGCCACAAGCGCATCGTGCAGCGCCTGCTGCTGCGTCGACGGCAGCGAGGTGTTGCGCAGCAGATACACCGCATGCCCGACCGCCCCCGGATACCGCCCGGAGAGATCGGCCCGCTTGGCGGCGGTCAAGGTATCCCAGTCCACCGCATAATACAGGGTTTTCAGCAGCCGCTGACCCGCCGCGTTGGAGCGGCCGAGGAGCTCCCTCATAGCGCGCGGCCGCCACAACGGGCGGATTATACAGCTTACGGCGCACATTGCCGAGGGAATAGGTCACACAGACTCCGTTTTCGATGGTCCGAATGCGGTACTGCCCGTTTTTACGGCATCCGCATAGGCCGAAAAGGAGCGCAGCGTTCCGTCCGCCGCCTGAAAGGAGAGTGAAAACAGCTCCGGCTCCTCCTCATCGGAGGAAGACCAGACGTATCCATCCTCCTTGACCTCCACACGAAAGGCCGTCGTATCCGGATTGACATACAACGCCAGCTCCGCATTTTCCGCCATCCTCCGGTATTCCGTCCGGCTCACATCGTTTTCGGCGGTTCCGTGGACAATATAGTCAATCTCCGCCGTCCCGGGAGTTGTCGTCCCGGCGCATCCCGTACAGAGCGCCGCACACAGGCAAAGAGCTGTCAGCCCGCTCACGGCACGCTTCAGAAAGGCTGTCATCTTCCGGTCACTCCTTTCCGCTTCACATCCGCAATGAGATTTCGGTATAAATATCCGATACAAACGCGGCTATCTGCCCGGCAAAGGCAAACACGAGTACCAGCAAAAATACCACGAACGCCATGACCGCCACGGTGATGCCCAGCACCGCCACCGATTTGGACATGGAATAGTTATGAATCTGCCGATTGGCGCACACCAGCAGCGCGAGCATCCACAGCAGGGCCACCGTCAGCAGCACCCGGTAGATATCTCCTCATCCTGCGTCAGGATACGGCTGAGCAGCGTGGCAATCGGAAACAGCAGCACCAGTGGGAAGGACGCATAGCCGGCCGCCATCACAATATCCCGGAACGAGCCCTCTCCCTCCATCAGGGAGGTGACGCACCAGTTGCAGACGCAGAACAGCAGCACGGGAGCCCACAGCTTCAGCAGCTCCAGCAGCACATTGACCTCCTCGGGGCAGGTGGTGCGGAAAATGAAGCCGCAGTAACGCGCATATACGGCAATGGCCACCGAGCCCAGGGAAAGCCATGTCAGCGCCGCCGCCAGGCTGCCCTTGCCCTCACGGCGCAGATCCCAGAATCCGTCGAAGGGGTGGACGGCCGTATGGCGTGCATACCCAAAGCTGCGCACGGAATGAGCCGGGCTGCGGCTGCGGCACCTTGCGCTTCCACAGCCTCCGCAGCAGCACCAGCGCGGCAATACCGCACACCAGCACCGCCATAAACGGAGCAAAGCCTGCTTCGATACACAGCATCCGGTATTTGCGGAAGGCCTTGGAGTAATTGGCGGTGTCCTCCGCGCGGCGGAAATACTCCATGGCCTGCTCATAATTCTGCCGCCGGTATTCCGCCTTACCGAGGCCGGTCAGCGCGATCCGGCTGAACCGGTTTTCCTGCAGAACAGACTGCCACACCGCCTCCTCGGCATCGTATTGGTTTTTCTCGTGATACTCTGCCGCCAGCAGAAGCTGTCGGCCGTAGTCGTTCAGTGCATACCGCGTCAGCGTCGCCTTGGAGGAATCCAGAATATACAGCGCTCCGTCTCCGTAGGTCATGGAAACCGGCACCTGAAACAGGCCGTTGACCTGCCCGGGCCTCCGCCTCAAACAGCAGCTCCCCGCCCGCGTTATAGACAAAGAAGCGGCCGCGGTTGCTGTCCAGAACGGCATAGGCCCATACGGCAACGCGCAGACATCCACCAGACTGGAGGCTCCCCGGTAGGAGCCGGTCTGGACAAACGCGGTATCTTCCGTAGGGACGAAACCGTCCCTCCCGTCACCAGAATATCGTTGCCCTCCGCATTGAGCTTGCGCAAAGGGGTAATTTTCCCGGCCTGGTAGTCGTTTTGTGAATAGGCGTTGGTGGTGACATAGATAAAATTGCTGCTGTCCACGGTCATGCCGTTATATTCCGTCGGCACAAAAGGCATAGGTACTTTACCCACCTGGGCCTTGGTGGAACTCAGTCGCCAAAAATACTCCGTCACCGAGACCGTCACCTTGGCGGCCCCGTAAAAGGACACAAATCCGCCATCCCGGTCGAGTTGGATCAAACCCTGGTTGAAGCCCTCGGAGATTACAAAGATCCGCCCGTAGGCATCCACTAAGATCCGACGCGGGTTGAACACAAAATCCGACTGAAACAGCGGGGAGTCCGGGGTGCCGATGAGGCGGACCAGGCGTCCTTCGCCGTCCATCACCACCACCCGGTGATTCCCGGTATCGCAGACATACAGCAGTCCGTCCCGCACAAAAATCCCCTTGGGAAGCGAAAAGCTGATGCTCTCTCCCTCGGCCGTCGCCCCCTCGTATACACGCACACACCGGAGCTGTCCGTCCAGCTGCACCACGCGGGAATTGCCGGTATCCGCCACATAGAGGTGCCCGTTTTTCGGCATACATCACCTCGCCGGGGGAGGAAAACGGGGAGGTGCCCGTCTCCCGTGCCGGTGACGGTGCGATCCAGATAGACGGCGGCCGGTGCGCCGACCGCATCCCCTGGGTATCGTACACATAGCTCGGAAATGCATTTTCCGCGCCCGCGCTCCACAGCGAGCCATTGCCAATATCATTCCGGCCGCCAGAGCCGCCATGCGTTTCATAAAGCCACCTCTTATTCCTTGATGCCCGACGAAGCCATGGTGTACAGAATGTTTTTCTGCGACACGATGAACACGACCACCGGCGGAATGACCATGAACAGGGTTCCCGCCGCCCCGGCACCGGCCCGCACGATGCCGCCGCTCAGAATCTGATTCAAAGCGTAGTTCAGCGGCTTCAGCTCCTCCGAAAAGATGTAGGTGCCGCCGGTGATGGGCCACAGATTCTGGAACGAAAAAATAATCAGCGTCAGCCAGGCCGGCTTGACGCAAGGCATGGCAATCCGCAGAAAGCTCTGCCATTCGGAGGCCCCGTCGATGCGGGCCGCCTCCAGCAGGCTGTCCGGAACGGTGCTCATAAACTGCTTCATCAGAAACAGGCCGATCGGGAGGCAATCGCCGGCACAATCAGCGACCAGTAGGTATCGATCCAGCCGAGGCGCTCCATGATGATGTAGTTCGGGATCGAGGTGATGGCCGTGGAGAACATCAGCGCCAGCACCACCATCCTGAAACAGCAGCTGCCGACCGGGAAATTTCCGCTTTTCCAGTGTAAAGGCCGCCAGGGAAGCAATCAGCAGATGCAGTCCCGTCGCCACGGCCGTCACAAAAATCGTGTTGAAGATATAGCGGATCATTGGCACCTGAGACTCTCCGAGCAGGTTGGCCAGTGCGCGGAAATTCCCGACGGTGGGGTTGCGCACGAAAAAGCGCGGCGGAAAAACATACAGCTCATCCAGCGGTTTGAACGCATTGCACACCACATAGATCAGCGGCAGCACCATGGCGCTGCCCAGCAGGCAGAGCACCAAAAGTCCCCAAAAGCGTCCGGCATGCGACTGTCCGACCGCCCCCGGCCGGGTCTCACGCGGAAGCGTTGCTTTTTCCGTCATCGTCTATCTCCCCACCTTCTCAAGCAGCCTTTGAATCATCTGGTTGGCACCGATCATCACCGCAAACAGCAGTGTGGCAATCGTGCAGGCATAGCCCATATCCATGCGGGTCGTACCGTAATCCACCATGTGGTTGATGACGGTATGGGCCGCATAATCCGTGCTCGGGAATCCGAACAGATTGGTCGAAACATCGCCGCAGGAAAATGCGGAGGTGATGCTCATCACCACGCCGAACATCAGCTGCGGTTTCATGGCGGGCAGGGTGATGTACCACAGCTCCTGCCAGCGGTTGCGGATGCCCTCCACATAGCCCGCCTCATACATGCTGCGGTCGATCGTCTGAAAGCCCGAGACGAACGACAGAAATCCGGCACCGAGGCTCATCCAGACGGTCACAAGAATACAGACCCAGATCATATAGCGGCTGTCCGTCAGAAACTGCACCGGAGAGCTGACCAGTCCGAACCGCAGCAGCAGGCTGTTGATATAGCCGTAGGAGTCGCCGCTGAAGAACAGCTTCCACACCGCGAAGGCTCCGCCCGAAATCGAGGGTGCATACATTACCGTCACCATCACGGCCCGCAGCCCGGGCCGCAGATCGCTGATCAGCCACGCCACCATCAGCGACACGAAATAGCCGACCGGCCCCGTAACAAGTGCAATCAGAAAGGTGTTCTTGACCGCCTGAAGGAATACCTCGTCCGATGCCAGCAGGTGGATGTAATTCTTCCAGCCGACCCACTCGGGAGACTGAAACACGTTATAGTAAGTAAAGCTGAAAAGATCGAAATCAAAACGGGCAGCACCACAAACAGCAGAAAGATGGCGTAAAACGGCAGCAGATACAGATAGCAGTCCCTGTTATCCCATATTTCCCGCCATACGGTTCCCCGCAGGCTCCCGTCTCCCCGTCCGCAGCTCCTCGGCATGACACTTTCCTCCCTCGCGGCATCAGGAATCCAAATGGAACTCCTCACGCTTGATCTGAATTTCCTGATTGATGGTATACACATAATCGAGCAGCGTATCCTTCGCGTCCGCGGAATGGAGCACCACCCGGCGGAACGCATTGGTCAGATGCCGCGGCAGAAAATAGCTTCCCGCCGTCTCCGGAATCCCGCGGCATACCGCCTGCTGCGCCTCCAGCACCGCCGCCTCGTCATAGCTCCAGTTGAGCCCGGCGAAGGTCTCCCGGTTGGCCGCCATATACCGGGCCGAGGAGCCGAGAATGCTCTCCATCTCCCGGGCATACCGCGTCTGCGTCTCCGTGCGCGTCCACCACTCCAAAAACTCCCAGGCCTCCTCGGGATACCGGCTGTCCGCCAGGATCATGCTGCAGGAGGCACTGTATACCGCCGCATGATCGACACTGCCGTCCTCCCGCACTGTTCCGGGAACGGGGCAATCTTCCAGAAGCCCTTGATCTCCGGCGCGGTCACCGCCAACGAATTGTACAGTGAAATATCCGATACCCCGACAGGGGATCTCCCCGGTACGGAAGCGCGACATAAAGTCCGTTTCCAGCGGCAGGCTGTAATTCTGATAAAACTCCGTCCAGCGGCGGAAGGCCTCCACCGCCCCTTCCTCATCCAGCGCACAGGAAACGGGATCATCGCGGTAAATGCGGCTGCCGTTTTGCAGCAACAGCGTGTAGAATACCGGGAGCCCTCCCGACGGATTGAGCACTGTGGAGCTCGGCAGACCGAAGGTCATGCTGTGCTTCTGAAGGATCGGGAGCATCCCGATGACATCGTCCCACGTATCCGGAACGGAGAGCCCGAGCTCCTCCAGAATATCCGTCCGATAGAACAGCACCGGAAAGCCCTGCGTCTCCGGCAACGCATAGCAGCGGCCGTCCCAATACAGGGGAACCGACAGCTCCTCACGGAACCGGCTCTGCACCTCCGCAAAGCCGGGCATATCGTTTAAAGAGAGCGCCGCACCGCGCAGGGCATAGTTGACGGGATCGCCCTGCCCGAGACCGAGCGCCACGTCGGGGCCGATGCCCGCCACGGTCGCCGTCAGCAGGGTGCCCTGCGCCACCAGCTCCAGCTTGACACCTGTTCCCGTCTGCGGAATGAACGAATCGTTCAACAGCGATTTCAGCACCTGGGCCTGGTCGCGGCCACTCGAAATCCACACCGTCACCGTGTGTCCCGCCGCCCTCCCCGGTCTCCGAGTGCGTTGTAGTCGGTGAAAAAGGAGCGGTAAAAGCTGACCGCCTGGAATTTCACGGTCGCCCAAAGCCCCGCGTTCGGGCGGCGCAGCTCCGTATCCGCCCCGCACCAGGTCATGTAATCCACCTCAAGCGGCTGCAGCAGGGCCTCATTCAGCCATGTACCGAAGGCTCCGATATTGCTCTTGAAATAGCTGAGCTGCTTCGGAATGATCTCCGGATCCTCCGCCATGCGCTGCATCTGCCAGGTAAGCGTATTCAGCACGGACATGGAGCCACCCTTCTGGCCGATCCGCTCCACGAGCTCCCGATAAATGCTCGAAACGGCGGCCGCCTGTGCGGCAATCTCCTGCACCGTCTCGGGGAAGCAGCTCCGCCATGCGGTAATCGCGCATCGGATCGGGCGTGGTGCCGGTCACCGTCACAATCGAACGGTAAATGGCATTCAGCCGGTTCAGGCTCTTGCGCGCCGCATACAGCACCGGCCCCAGCTCCCCGAGCGTCACCTCCAGGGAGACGGTGTGCTCCCCGGCCTCCAGATAAAACAGCCAATCCCCGTTTTCGTCTCCGGGACGATGCTCTGCCACCCGGAGGAATAGCCGATTTTCAGGCTTTCCGCCTCGGCAAACGGCACCTCTCCGTCCAGCAGCAGCCGCCGGGAGGAAACGCTCCCCCTCATACAGATTCTGCCGTACCTTCAGCTCCAGCCGATAGAGGCCCGCTCGTCTCCACCCGGAACTGCCATGTGAGCCGCTGTCCCGGATATTGCCACGCGCTGCCTCCGATTTTATTCAGCCGCCACACCGCAGAATCGTAGGGATCGGTCGAGGGCGTGCTGCGGTCATAGGAGGGATACAGCGTGGCATCGGTTTTTCGAAGGCCGCCTCTCCCTGCACCGTGATCGGCTGTACCCCGGTGACGGCACCCTCTGTCCCGTAGCCGGCCGCGACCTGAGCATAGGAGGGAAGCTGCTGCGGAGGCCGCAGCGTGACCGCCCCGATATACATGCTCTCCCGCACGGCCGTAAACGTCAGGGTATTGGTTCCCTGACGAAACCGGAACAGGAGCGGCTCGGTCACATAGCCCTCATCGTCCCGCAGCTCCGCGGTCTGCCAGCGGTATTTCTGCACCTGTGAGGAGCGTAGCTCATTGCCGTTCGCATCCCGCAGGTCCCGCTCCCGATCCTCCCAGCAGAGCGGAAGTCCCACGGCTTTGGCCTCGTCATAGGGAAGCTCTCCGTTGACCGTCACCCTCCGCTGAATATCACTCTGCGTCTGAGCGCCCGGATAATAGGTCACCGCAATCCGGTACAGCCCCTCGGCAGGCACCTCCACGGTCAGCGTCAGATCTCCCGTCTCCGGCGCATATAAAACGCGTGCGGTCTCTCCGCCGATTCCCGTCTCAAAGCGGCTGTCTCCGCCACTCCAGACCGCCGTGGCCAGATTCACCGCTACAGTCTCGCTCCCGGCCGCGCACTGCCGTATATACTCCCGGTAATCCCCGGGCTCGGTGAAGTCCTCGAGCACCTGCTCAAACGGGATGACCGGAACCGATGCGGAATCGGATTCCTTCCACGGAGCCAGCACCAGCAGCAGCCCCGCGGCAACAGCCGCCGCTCCCGCCGCCGCGGCCCACCGTTGAGCCCTCGAAAACCGCCGCAGACGGCGCCACACTGTCCGCTCCTTCATATGACTCCATCCTTTCCCGATTTTATGATTCGGCCCGTGTCCACAGAACCCCGTCCTGCAGCTGCATGACCCCGTCCTGTACACAGAAGGCCAGCCCGCCGTCCTGATGCTTCATCAGACGGTACACAAAGGCTTTCGGATTCGTCCAGATTGATTTCCAAAATATCGTTATGCAGCAGCAGATCCACCTGCGTAAATGCGCCCTCGCGGGATTCCACGGAATCGCCGCCAGATCGGGGCGCTGATCCCACTGGTACGCCTCACGCAGCCGCAGCAGGCCGTCGGCCCGGTCAAACAGCAGCATATAGCCCTCGTCCACCGGCTCCGCAAAGGAACGCCGCTGCTCCGAGGACCGCAGCCGCAGCAGCCACAGCCCGGTGGTATGCTCTCCTGCAGGCGCATACGGCAGGTCAGCCGGTAATTCTGCGGAGCTGACAGCATATAGGCATAGGCGGCCCGGTCGGGCTCCCGCCGAAAAGCCGCGGCTCTCCCAGCTCCATTCCCCGCACGAAACACACAGGCTGTTTTCGTCCAGCGTATCGTACCGCTGAGAAAACAGGACGTCAAGCTCCGGCACAAACCGGCTGTGCGGCGTTCCGCTTCCGTCCACCGTCAGCTCCCGCGGACAGGCCATCACGCCGCCCCAGACCCGCTCGGAGCAGTCGCAGAGCTTGCGCGGAATCCAGCCGAACAGAAGCGTGCGCTTGCCGTCGGACAGCCGCTTTCCCGCCATAAAGTCAAAATGGTCGGGAGACAGCACCGCCCCCCGCTTCCACGGACCATAGGCAGAGAGGGCACTGCGGATGCAGGTGGAATGCCAGTAATAGAGCAAAATCCAGCGTCCGTTTTCCCGGTACAGATCCGGGCATTCCGGCGCGACCGTCATCGCCTCCGTCCAAAGCGGAGGACAGAGCTCCCAGTGCTCCAGATCGTGCGACTTTGCCAGTCCCAGGGAACCGGCAAAGGGATTCGGACGTTCCTGCGGGGGGCGGGCACAGAACAGCATCCAGAAGCACTGCTCGTCCGGAGTCCAGAACACGTGATGATCCCGCGAGGTCTCGTCCCGCCGATAGCCCTCCGCTCCTCGGGCAGCAGGCTGCGGCGATGCTTGCGAAACACCCGGCCGTCCTCGCTCTCCGCCGACAGAATATGGTAGATATTGTGGCGGTCCGTGGAGGCATAAAACGCATAATACCGTCCGTTGTGATACACCACCGAGCCGGTGCAGAGACTCGGCTCCTCCCCGTCCGGCTCCAAGCAGTCCGGCTCCTCCGTCCAGTGCAGCATGTCCCGCGAGGTCAGATGTCCCCAGCAGGTATCCGACCTCTCCTTATACCGCTTCGTGTAATACAAATGGTAGATTCCTGTGCATACAGCGGCATCGGATCACCGAACCACCCGTCCTCCGCACAAAAATGCAGCCAATCCGCCTGTTTTTCCTGTTTCAAAGGTTTCTCTCCCTATTTCTCTGTTTTTTTCGGCCCGTTCCTCACAGGCACTCTCCCACACGGAGCGCAGACGGTATGTGACCGCCTCCTGCAATACAATCGCACCGCCCTCTGCGGAAACGGCCGCCTCCGTAAACGGGGTATCGGCGTCGAACAGCGTACTGATTGCCGCTTCCCCGCGGTTTCCGAATACCTCCACGATACCGACGTCCAGCAAAATCCGCAGCCGGATGCTGCCGTCCTCCTCCGGGCGCAGCCGCATATGCGGACGGCCGCCGAAATACCGGCCGCACGCCGTGGTATCCACCGCAAGCTCCTGCCGCTCGCAGTCGTAGAGAATCCGAAGTTCCCGGCCGTCCGGCTGCCTCAGGCAATACCGGAATACCGCCGCCGCATCCGGATACAGGCAAAGCTCCGTATCCGTCAGCTGCTCCGCTCCGCTCCAAACCGTCCGCTCGGTGCCCGCCGGCAGGCGGCCGACGTTCTCCCGCAGCAGCTCGCCGTCCCGCAGGCTCTCCACCTCGCGGATCGGATAGCTTTTCAGCAGCGGGGCCCCATGCACGGTTGCCAGGGTGGTCTCCATCGGTACCGTCTGCGCACCGATCCAGCAGCGGCCCTCCACCCCGTCGATCCCCTCGTGGTCTCCCAACCAGCTGACCGTGATCCGGCGATGCTCCCGGTCGTTGAAGAAGCTCTGTGAAGCATAGAGAAATCCGCTGCCTCCGGCGCCCTTGGACTCTCCGTTATAGATCAGATGCTCAGACTCCGCTCGGAACCGGAGCCGTCCGTCCTCATCCGGTAACAGCTCCCCGAAAACGTACCGGATGCCCGCCTCGTTGATGACCCATTTCCGCCGCTGCGGATCGCCGTCCACATACAGCGGATAGATGTCCGGACACTCAAAGCCGAACGGAACACCGTCCTTATCTTCCGTGGTGCTGTTATAGGTCCAGTGGCGCATATCCGTCGAGGTCCACAGCTTGTAGTGCTCGAGTCCGGCGATAGCCAGCCACACGGCATTCTCACCGTTTTCGTCCGTATAGCGCGTCACCTTCGGATCAAAGGTGCCGGGCGTACCTGTTCCCCGCACTCCCTTCATGCTGTATCCGCCGTCCGGAGAGCAGGCCACATTCAGGCCGTTATAGAAAAAAAACACCAGCCGTTCCTCCGGCTTCACCGTCTCATTGAACAGACCGGAATCGTTCTGCAGATCCACGACGCCGCTTCCCGAGCAGGCGTTTTTGAACAGCACCGTCCCCGTCTCCGTCCAGTGCATCAGATCACGCGATACGGCATGGGCCCACTGCTCCTCCCCGTAACGGTTGCTCTCCGGCTTGAACTGGTAGTACAGGTGATATTCTCCGGTCACCGCATTGTAAATCAGTCCGTTCGGGTCATTCATCCACTGCGCCTGCGGCGTATAATGAAACTGCGGACGGCGGGGGATGCGGTAAGCCTCCCGCGCCCGGAAATACCGGTATAGGTGAATCTCCGTCTCGCTCCGCCGTCCGATATCCCGGTCGGCCACCCGCAGCCGGAGAATATTCAGCCCCTGCCGCAGCGGCTGCCGAAACGGCCGTCCCGACTCCGCACGCCGCATATTGATGCGGAGAATCCCCCGTGGGGGGACCTCCGGCCAAAGCTCGACCGCCTCCGTGCCCTCATCGGCCCAGGCGATATACCGCGGCTGCCCGCCGGAAAATTCCCGGTCCAGGCGGGCTCCTTTCAGGGTAAGGCCGCTCAGAAAGGGCGGCACGCCGCCGTCGGAGCAGGGCTTTGTTTCAAACCCGACGGCATACAGCTTCCAGGTGTTGCCCCGTCCGGTCCGCCGAATGGCCAGTGCCGCCAGAAGATCCGCCGTATCCGGCCCCGGTTCTATGTAGGACTCCCGTCCCTCGGCTGTCCACTGCCCATCGTCAAACGGGAGAACAATGTCGTTGAGCCCCGCCCGCAGCGGCATGGCATGACGCCAGCGGTTCTCCGAGGTCTGCCAGCGATCCTCGCTGTAGCGGATATGCAACACGGCATGCGCAGCCTCGTGCTCACTGTATATCCGCAGCCGCAGCCCGCAGGCTCCGTGCACCGCATTCCACGCGTTGTAGTAGCGGGGGTCGTGAAACAGCTCCTCCGTCCCCGCGCCGGACTCCTCCTCCGTACCGGTGCATACCAGGCACCACCCATTGGCATTCTCCTGCAGTTCCAGACGGCTGCCGTAGCTCTGCCACCGCTGCCGCCAACCGTCGCTATGCGCATAGTCTCCGCACTGCTCGATCCAAACCGTATGTCCCATAGACTCTGTTTTCATCCTCATTCACACCGTTTCAACCTGTTCGGAATTTTTGCCTGCGACGCCCGCCGCATTTCTCACGCAGCCTCCCCACGCCGCTCCGGCCGGCGGCTCCGTTGCTTCTGCCCAACCTGTAAACGTTTGCAATTTTAGAGAATTCTGGCAGAGTTTTTGGCTTCCGTTTTCTGTCTCCTGCGGCCGTCGGAAAAAAGCTTCGGCGGAGCACAGCCGATTGACGGCCACGCCCGGCCGCCCTCCTCGTGCGGCAATGCGCCCAAGACGGCTTATCTCCTGATATAGCAACGAAAACCGCACGACAGGCTCTGTCCTCCCGTCACCCGTGCGCCTTTGAATTTGTCAACGTTTGCAAATCAACTGTGACTACATCATAGCACGCGTTTTCGTCTTTGTCAAGCATTTTATCCTCTTTTTACGATTTATTTTTGCTTGTTTGGGCAGAATGTCCTACAAGTTTCCTGTTCAGTTTAAGCAGCTCCTGTGTTTGTCAAACGAAAATGTGAGCAAAAGGGCCCCAAAAAAGTGAGCACCTTCAGCACCAGATTTCATGTCGTGAGCAATGCTTTTCCCAAGTACCAAATGCTCACCTTTTGAGTACCCGGAAAGATGAGGGCCTTTTGCAAGAGTGGGTACCCTGGGGGCCTAATGCTCACATCAGTCCCCTGGGGCCAAACGCTCGCATCGGTGCCAATAGGGGCCAAGTGCTCACATCGGTGTCCAAAGCCCTTTTGCACTAATTTTGAGTACCCTAAGTGTATGCCCTCTGGCGGTTTAGGGACTGGGTAAGCCGGTAGCTCTCCCCAGAGAAAATCACAATATGGCTGTGGTGGATAAGCCGGTCAACAAGTGCCGCAGTCAGGCGGTTGTCGCCAAAGACGGTGTTCCACTGAGAGAACTCCAGGTTTGAGGTAATAATCAGGCTCTTGCGCTCGTAGCAATCGGAAATCACTTGGAACAGCAGTTCAGCGGCATCCTTGTGCAGAGGGACGAAACCAATCTCGTCAATCACAACAAGCTCTACCTTTTTCAGCGTACCCAGGTAGTTGTTCAAGGTCCCCTTGGTGTTCTTCTCCAGCAGGATGTTTGCCAACTCCGCCGCAGTAAAGAAGCGGACACGCCGCCCCTCCTGGCAGGCTTTCAAAGCAATAGCCGTAGCCAGATGGGTCTTTCCCGTCCCAACGCTCCCCATAAAAATCAGGTTTTCTTTTGGGGCAAGGAAATGGAGGTCGGTCATGTATTCCTGTGTCAAGCCGCCAGGAAGTTCAATGGCGGAGTTCCACACAAAATCATCCAGTGTCTTCATCACCCGGAAACCAGCCGTCTTTACCATGCGGTTAATCCGGTTGGTTTCTCGTTCCTGCAATTCCAGTGTCAAGAGATCGGTCACATACTGCTCGGTATTTTCGTAGGGGACGCTCCGCCAGCCTTTCGCCATGCCGCCCAGCTTCACTTGCCGCATGAGCTGTTCAATCTGTTCAGCCATGAGCCTCACCTCCCATCAGGCCATCATAGGCTGAGAGGTTTGGATTGTAGTTCAGCAATGGGGCTCCGGAGAGTTTAAGCGGATCTGGGCGGTACTCCTTCTTGGCAATCATGTAATAACACTGCCGCAGGCTGTCCACATCGGCCCGGCCATTGGCGGCTGCCATTTCCAGAGCATCATCACAGAACTCAGAGTTTCCGTCAGCAACGATTTCGCTGAGAAGTTGCAGGGCGCTCTTCCGCTCTTTTCCCTTGGTGGAAGCAAGATAATCCTGCCACCGTTGCGGCATTTGGTGGAAGAAACGGGTATGCTCAATCGCTCCTGGCTTTTTGCAGAGGGTGGACACATACTGCGTCCAGTCGTAGACCTCATCATTGGTCTTGTAGCTTCTGGGAAAGCGTCCAACCGGTCTGTGGTCGTGGTAAAACTCTACATGGTCATAGAAGATTTTGGCCTGTACTTTTTCGCCGGCCAGCATGGGAGATAGCCCGTATTTATTCGTCTCAATCGTTGCAAAGCCTGTTTTACTCACGGTAAGCGTCGTGTAGCGGAACACAGAGAAGGGATACTGCGGCAGCTCTAAAAGTGCCGCCTTGTCCTCTTCCCAAAGTTCCCGGATGGGAACCTTGTGCTTGTAGTGGAGCCGGTCAGCGTCCTTTTCGCACCACTCCAAGAGCTGTTCATTAAATTCCTCAAACGAGGTAATGACTGGGACCGGGACAAACGCATTGCGGCGGCTGTAACCAACCTTGTTCTCTACATTGCCTTTTTCGTTGCCGGAAGCCGGATTGCAAAAATCAGCTTGGAAACGGTAGTGGAGCATAAAGCGGGTAAAGCCGTCCGTAAGGACACGCTCACCATCTTTTAGTACCTGAGCAACCGCCGTGGTCATGTTGTCAAACCGCAGCCTGGGAGGGACGCCGCCAATGTGCTCAAAAATCCGCTTCATGCCTTCCAGCAGGCACTCTTGGTTTTGAGACGGGAACGCTTGCGTTACTCCGTTGTTAGAGCCGGGGAATGAGATCGTCAGCGCATAGAACGGAAAGCGTTCTCCGGTAGCGGCCCATTCGCCTTCCGCAAGGCCAAAGTCCACCTGTCCCCAGCCTTTTGGGGTGCTCCAGAGGGAGATAACCGGCACTCAGAGTTTTCATGACATATTTTTTTTGCGGACATACTTCTTCACGGTGGAATAGCAGCCAGTAAACCCATGCTCATCACACAGACGGTGGTAAATCCGCATTACTGTATGGCGCTGTTTCCTGGGGGCCTTTCGGTCCTCCTCCAGCCATTTATCAATGATGGGGATGAAGTCTTGCAGCACCGGATAGCTCTGTGGCTCAATATCCGGCAGATTGTCCTCGCTCCAGTTTTCCTGGTAGGCGTACTTGCGGACAGTCTCAAAGCTGTGGCCGGTTATGCGGCATATTTCCCGCAAACTTGCCTCTTCATTTTCGTAGAGGTCTTTGATATACTTGATTTGAGCCATTCGTAACACCTTTCTGCTACCCCCTTATGGTTATCCCACCTAAAGGGTAGCGTTTATTTCAGGTGCTGACAATGGCTCTTTTTTATTTGCCATTGGGGTGCTCACTTTTGAGTACCATTTGCTACATTTCATTTTACCGAAAACATCCTATATAGGCAAAAAAGTTGATTTATGCAATTGTTCAATGAGAAATATACAATAAAAGCAGGAGTGCAAATGCTACAATATAAATATCCGTAGGAGAAAGGTGATATGCGTAAAATCTTAACAAGATGTTTCAAAACAGACCAGGAATTTGTTCCGGGATACCACTATCAGTGGGATGTATTCGTGCGGTTTTTGATGCTGTATAACAAGCGGATTATGAAGCAAATCAACGAGGTCATCCCAGTATATGCACGACCTTCCTACCACTCGGGATGTATCCGGGCCGGATTATGAAGCAAAACTGCCCTCTACCAGGCCGGCAACTGGACTTGGGATGAGGCTACCAGAATTGCCAATAAAGCGACTGTTCGCTCCGCCAACGGTACGGTAACCCAGTACGGCCTGGGCATTAGTAGCGCGTTAGATGCTGTGATTAACCTGACAATGGCTAACGGCGGACAGATAGGCACTGTCAATGATAAAGCCGTTTCCACCATTAATTTGAATACCCCCGCCACCCGTGAGGCCCTGGAGCAGCTGTATCAGTGGGGCGTGGAGGACAAAGTGGTTATGGGTAACGGCGGTGAGTTGGCATGGGATGCCATCGCCAAGGAGTTTGCCAAGGGTAATATTGCTCTGCTTAGTGACGGCGCCGCCGCCATCAATATCTGCCAGCAACAGGATATGAGGGATGATTTCGGCGTGGTGCCGATACCCAAGGGCCCCAGAACGACGGAACACGTCACCCCGATGAATATCGGCTACGGCTGGATAATTCCCGTCACCTATCAGAAGGATGTGGACAAATACCTGCTGTTGATGGATGAGCTGTACGAGCCCTATGAGGGAATTACCGAGGACAGCAACTTCAAGTCCCGTTGGATTAAAAAATTCAGTGATGCCGATTCCTACAACCTCTTTAAGTCCATGTACACCGACACCTCTAAACAAAAGGTGGATATGACGTCATTGTATGGCATCGCCTGGACCGATCCCTCTCTCGCTACCGTCATGGGCAATGTGATGAAGGGAGTATTACCCCAGGTAATGTAGTGGAATCCTATGTGGATGCATATCAGGCGATGGTGGATGAGGTCTTTGATGGGTACCTAATTACCGGGATCGGTAAATAAGACATAAAGGAGAGATCAAATTATCAAGAGACGTGCTTTAGGCATCATTTTAACCTTGGCGGTACTGCTGTGCGGTGTACCGTTTGCGTTATTGACGCAGGCGGATACGTCCGATACCGCCAAACCGGTTCTCATCATGCTGGAGGACCACGAGTCTCTGACCGGCGATGGGGATGCGGCAAACGCATGGAAATACGAGGTAGAAGGAGATACAGCCTCATATGGCACTTTTGGTTATTCCAGCAACGGTGGTGTTGATGGGAGCAAGTGTGTGTGGCTCGACTACCGGATGCCCTATACCTGGAGCTTTTTATCGGCTGGACAAAAATATCACTGTTGAGGGTAATGGTCTGCAATTTTGGGTGAAGAACACCCATGCGATAAAGGTTACAGTGGAATTTGTCAGCAACGGCGAATATGTAGGCACCAAGCAGGAATTTGACTTGGATGCGGGGGCAGAAGTACGTATCCTTTGCTTGGGCCGATACAGGATTGACGGCTGGGAACACCTACGAAACGAGACTTGTCTTTACTTATCCCGAAGACCATACCGGCCAAATATATGTGGATAATCTGAGTATATATGGCGAAGATACCGCTGAGGAAATGGATCCTACCCACAGGACTCACGGGGACGATGTCATTATCTGGGGCGACATGGACTATGCCGACTACGCCGAGTCTAAGCAGTTCTGGAATCCCGAGCACTACAACATCAACAACCAGGGCGCTGTCGGCTATTTGGAGACGGACACGGAGAATGTTCATGGTGGTACCGGCACCTCTCTTAAGATGGACTATGACCGCACCAAGACTAATTGGCGTAGCGCGGCGTGGGTGAATATGGGCAGCGAATTTGCTCCTATTGCTGTGCGCGGCGAAGGATTGACCTTCTGGTTTAAGAGCGACCGGGCAGGAACCATCCAAGTGAGCAGTCTGGACAAGGATTGGAGCAACGCCACTGCCGCCGGCATTCCGGTAATTGCCGGTGAGAACATTATCCAGGTGCCTTGGTCTTCCTTTAAGAAGGACGGCCAGCCGGCCACTATGACGCTGCTGCGGCAGATTGTTATCGGCTTTGACGACGAGGGCGGCAATACCGGTACTGCATGGCTTGATGCCATTGGCTTCTATGGCATAGAAGAGGGCTCCTACGACGAGTGGGATTTGCTTCCCCGGACAGCTATGAAGACTACATTGACGGCACGGTCAGTGCCGAAGAAAAACTTTGATCAGTACTCTGGTGAAGAAGATCTGGATTTCTACTTGACATGGGCCAACACTGAGCTGGTCGAAAACGGCGATGGCTATGCGATCCTTTTCACCTATACGCTGGACGTCAACACAACAGCCAACATGGCTTGTTATCGTACCTATGAGGACATTGATTTGGGTGGCGGCCTCTCTATCTACGCCAAGGCGAATGTGGAGGCGTATGTGGAGTTGCAGTTGACCTTGGACGGGGATAATGATGAGGTTTATGTGACGCATATAAAAACCTCTACCGATGGAAAAACCTAGACCATTCCTTTCAGCGCCTTCTGGAAGCGCGATGATAAGAGCGTGGGTATTGATACCACATCCGACCATACGCACACCATTACCCAAATGGTATTTGTGACCGGTTACGGTATTACTCCGCCCGTTGTGGGGGTCGATGCTTCAGGTTCTATTCTGGTGGATGATATTCAATACACCAATTCTCAAAAGGAGATTGCCCGCCCTGAGGCATTCGACAGGACCGAAAACGGTGTGCGCTTCGAATCCACTGCAGGCCAGTTCCCGGTGCTATCCACTCTGAAAATTCAAAAACAGGTGCTAGATACGGACGCCGAGGAGCTTTGGCTGGAAGCAATGGGTAAGCCGGACGCTTCCATCTATACGATGTTGGAAGTAATCGTGGAGAACATGAATGGCAAATCCGTAGATCCTGAGGGTCAGGTAAAGCTGACGTTTGATTTGCCAAACGGTGCTACCGCAGAAAATGTCAGTCTATATATGTGCTACATGGACGGCTCCTCAGAGAAGCAGGAGATAACGGTCTCCGACGGCAAGGCGATACTGAACACCTATTTCTTGGGTACCTTTGCACTGGTTGTAGAGGAATCGCCTGGAGGCTCTACTACCCCCAATACCGGTGTGGCATTGCCCATGGTAGGGCTGGTTCTGCTTCTGGTTTCTGCTGGCACGGTGGTGGCTGTGCGCCGTAAGAAGAATTAAGTTTATATCCCCCGTAGTGGGGAGGCAATCTCCCACTACGGGGGCAATGAGGAGTACAAGGTTGAAACACAGTAATTTAAGCACTATTCCGAAAAAAGGGCGTACAAAACCAAGCCCCCTAAAAGCGGGCGAAAAACGAAGAGATGGTTAAAGTCTAAGGAGTTGGTGGAGCAGACACTAAATAACCTTGCCGTTGGAGAATAAAGATGGCTTCTTCCACGGAAACCTCACGGTGTGCAGGTGGCCGATCACCCTTGCGGTAGAGTTCAGGGTTGTACGGCTCATTCTTCTTAAGCATGTTGTAGATAGCCGTAAGGAGCATCCTGGCAACGGCGATGATGGCTTTCTTGTGTCCCCGGCGCTTTTTGAGAGCGAGATAGCGGTTGCGGACTTCCGGGAATTGTTTGGCTCGAATAGCACAGAGAGCGCACTGGACCAGCAATGGCTTGATGTAGGCTCCAGCCCGGCTGATTCTGGTGGTTTTCTTCTTCCCGGCACTCTCGTTGTTCTGCGGCGTAAGCCCAGCCCAGGAGCAGAAATGCTTCGAGGTGGAAAACACGGACATATCCACGCCAATTTCAGAAATGATGCCAATAGCGGCAAAGGATTGGATACCCGGCGCCGTCATAACAAGGTTGAGTTGAGGAAGATATTTCTCAGCAGTGGACAGAATCAGGGATTCCAGATTGAGCTTGCACAGTTCAAGGCTGTCCATGTGGGAACGGATGATGCGGAGCTTTTCAGCCTGTTCAACACACATTTTCCCGTCCACGGCGGCAAGGATTTCTACGTCAGTTGCTTTCATGCGTTTAGTGCGGAAACCGGAAACATCCGTAATTTTCTCCGATGGATTTTTCAGAATACGGGCAGTGATTGCGGAGGCTGCTTTGCCGAACACATCTGAGAACACATCGTCCAGCTTGAAGTTGGAGACTGTCAGGCAGTTTTGCGCCCGATTTTTCTCGCCAGTGGCAAAGTTGGTGAGCTTCCAGCGGTAACGGACTAAATCCCGAAGCTGGCGAATATCTGCCGGAGGGATAAAACTCCCGGCAACAAGGTCGTGCTTGAAGATGTCGGCGATCCACTTGGCGTCCCGTTTGTCAGTCTTCTTGCCCCGAATGGCTTTGACATATTTGGGGTGAGCAAGAACAATGTTACAGGTTGGTTCCAGAATGTTGTAAATGGGGATCCAGTACTTTCCAGTGGACTCCATGCACACATCTTTGCAGTTGTTTTCTGCCAACCAAGCCGCGCACCGGCGCAAATCTCCGGTGAAGGTGGAAAACCGCTTGCTCTTGTAGGTCGTCACCCCGTGCTCATTGGTAGAAGCGATACAGGCAACAACAAAGGACTTGTGGACATCCATCCCACAGCAGACACGGTATACGATTTTAAGCATAACACATCCCCTCGAAACAGTATTTGAGGGAACAGGCAGGGACTGGACGCTCACTGAAAGATTGAAGTAGTCCGTCTCTCCAAAGATAAGGTTACAGGGTTCTAAGCCCTACTCATTGGTGCTTGAAAGAGCGTCCGGCACACATAATTATTCAGTCCAACGCATGGTTGAGCCTACTCACCTTCACGTGCTCTGTACGACTTGTGTGCCTGCTTTGGTCCTCAAGCGCAGCGGAAAGGAACATATATTCTAACAATTGCGTTACGATGTCTGTCCCTTGCTGCGCTCAATTCAAGACGAAAGCACTACGAGGACAAAAACACCACTCCCGATACGACAGATGTTTCATTCTCTTTGACACCGTGGGCACTACTGGTAAGGTTACTACAACCGAGCCGACGACTGATAAAACGACCTTACCGCCAGTACCGACGGATAATTCAGTAGAGAATGTATTTGATGGCAATCCCAACACTGTTTGGTGTGCTGAAAGTAGAAATAAAACGGTGTTGGAACACAGTTTTGGAGAAATGGCCGATTTTAATGTAATTCGATTTAACGAGTCTGGAAAGAAAGTTGATAATTTTGTTGTAGAAATTAAGGGTACAGACGGTAAATATATCACGATTTATCAACAGGATGAGATGGGTGAACGCACCGGCATCCTGGATGAAACTGTCTCCACTACGGACGTGCGCATAACATTGAATATGGTCAGGAGAATTCGAGATATTACCTTTGAAAACATTACTGCAAAGCGCGCCGAACCCTTCCGGGTGGTAGGGTATTACACGAACAATGACGAGGGAAATCGGAATAATTTTGACAAGCTAGATGTGATGACCGATTTAATTATTCACGGCTATACATCGTTCAATGCGGCAGGGGACCTACTGTGGAATACCAAAGCGAAAATGGAAAGCGTTCTGCAGGAACTGAAAGCCGCCATCGGCAGCCGGGACATTGACCTGTGGTTTTGTATCGGCAACTACTCTACCGGCACTGACACATCTCAGTTGTTTGTGGATGCGGCAGCTTGAAAGAAGCTCATTGATACCTGTGTAAAACTTACCAAAGATTATGGCTTTGTAGGGATTGATGTAGACTATGAGTATCCCTACGAACAGGCAAATTGGGATAACTACAGCATCTTTCTGGTGGAACTGAAAGCCGCCCTGAAAAAAGAGGGCAAGCTGTTGTCCACTGCTCAAGCCCCTTGGGGTGGGGCTGTCAGCCGAGGCCATCGAGGCAATCGATTATGTAAATATTATGGCTTACGATTTGGACGATGCCAAGGGGCGCCACTCCGGATATGAGTTGATTCAGTCTTCTACGGAGTATTTTTGTTAAGCTGGGATTTCCTGAATCCAAACTGGTGATGGGACTGGCTTTCTACGGCCATAGTACCACCGACAAAAGCGACCCCATGTCCGGTCACCCCTATTCTTATTATGTTCAACGTTTTCGTAATGCCTTGAAAACCTATACTAACGAGTTGGGAGGCTATTATTTTACCGGTCGGGATATGAACCGGGATAAGACCTTCTTTTGTATTGAAGAGGGATTGTCTGGTGTATTTGCCTGGCATTTTGCCTGTGACATTGCGTATACGGACGAGCGTTCTCTGTGGCGCGGCGTTGGCGATACCGTTGATCGATTTGTAAAGTAATCTGAGGGGGATAAATGATGATAACACGACCGATATTAGCGGCGTATTGCGGTCATTATGGGATAGATACGATTACCGTATCGGATGTTCAGCGGCTGGATATTCTCTTTTATGCTTTTGGCATCGTACAGAACGGCACAGTGACACTGGAGCACCCTGAAGATTTCGCCATGTTCCAGAAATATCGTCAATTAAATCCTCAACTGAAGATTTTGCTAAGTTTGAGCGGAGGCGGAGAGAATGGCTTTTCGACTGCTGCTCGGACTCCAGCTGAACGGGAACGTTTGGTGGTAGATACACTGAGGATTGTAAAGAAATACGACTTCGACGGGGTGGATGTGGACTGGGAGTTTCCCACCGTCAATGGGGTGGCGGAAGAGCGGGATTGGCATACGCAACTGCTTTGCCTCTTTCACCAAGAACTGGATAAACTGAGCGATGAACGAAAATACCTGTTAAGTATTGCCGCCCCCTGTGGAGAGTGGTGCTTTCAGGTGCTAGATTTGGAAAGATCGGTGAAATATCTTGATCTTGTTAATCTCATGACCTATGATATGGCAGCCGGACTCCATATGACCTGTCACCACACCGCTGCCTACGCTCAAGCAAAGAGACCGTTGGCCCAGGCCAGCATTGTCGAGAACGTGCAAATTTTTGCCGCCCATGGTATTCCCCGGGAGAAAATGATTGTTGGTGCGGCTTTTTATTCCCGGCTTTGGCACGGGGTAGAGGCGATTGGGCAGGGCTTATTTGTGCCGACAAAAGATGGTAGTGAATACGGTCCCGGCTACACCGAGTTAATATACCACTATGAGAATCGCAACGGCTACACCCGTTACTGGGATGATACTGCCAAGGCCCCCTATCTGTTTAACGGGGATACCTTTATCACCTACGACGACAAGGAATCACTGGCGATAAAGTGCCGTCAGGTACATGAACTGGCGGTGGCAGGCATTATGGTGTGGGGTATGCTTATGACAAGGAACATGTCCTCATTAGACATATGCGCGAAAGCCTAGATAATAAAATACAGTAAAAAGGAATAAAACGATGTTTGATTTTCTGACAGTAGGTAAGGCGGAAAGCTTCGGCTTTTCTGCAGAAAATCCCACCGGTGTGCGGGGTGGAGGTACCGGTAAAGACTGTGACAAGCCCTCAGCGTGGCTGAAGGTGGCCTATGGCGAGACAATAACCTTGGTAGAGGTAGACGGGCCAGGACGCATTGAGCATATTTGGATGACCGGGGATCTAACCCATCACTTTATTCTGCGTATTTACTGGGACGGGCAAGACCATCCCTCGGTAGAGACACCTGTTAGCGCCTTTTTTGGATGGGCCTATGACCAGAATTTCAAAACCGCCGACGGCCAGTATCCGACCTTAAATTCCGTCATGATGCTACTGTCCCCTGGTATGAGCGGCAACTGTTATTGGCCCATGCCTTTCCACAAGCACTGCCGCATCACACTGGAAAACCGCGGTCTGGAGCCCCAGGGCGTGTATTATATGATTGTCGGCCATCGGGGGGCTCAGCCGGCAGATGCGGGATACTTTCATGCCTCTTATCGGCAACAGCATCCGGTGACTGCCGGCAAGGCATACACCGTGATTGACGGCATCCAGGGTGCTGGTCAGTTCGTGGGCGTCACACTGGCTGCGGGGTTGAATGGTCCCAATACCTGTTGGGTTGAGGGGAAGCCCGGATGTATTTGGATGGCGAGAAAACCCCTTCTCTTCACTACACCGGCACAGAGGACTATTTCTGCGGCTCCTTTGCTTTTGGAAATGATAACTGTCTGCATCACTATCAGACCTATTCCGGAGCGTATGTGGGGATGTTTGCGGTGTGTGGCGACACCCGGGAGATGTATAAGGGACAGCAACGTTTTTTGCTGTATCGCTGGCATGTAGCGGATCCCATTCGATTTAGCACCGGTTTTCGTATGACGTTGGATAATTTGGGATGGAGCGGTCCACGGTACGACGACTACACATCCGTCGCCTATTGGTATCAAACTCTACCGTCGATACCGCTAGTTCCACTTCCCAGCGATCAACAACTGGATATGACATAAGAACTGGTGAGGAGAAAGGACATTCGTATGGAAACCTGTTTGAAGCTACAATTTACCATGCCTTCTGCCGGAGCGGCAGGAAGCGAAGCCGTGGGCTTGACCATTCGCCCCGTCGAAGAGAATATTACTGTGGCGGTGACCTACGATTTTCGGGACACACCTTTGGTGCTTATTGGTGACGCTAACGAGGGGGATGAAGTGACGGTGACGCTACTGCCTTATCGTATAGAATTGGCAGTGGCAGGAAAAAAAAGGTAGACGAGGAATGGCCGGCTGGTCGCTGCCTTTATACGCCGAGCAGCCCTTTTTTGGGAGATATTTCTGTAACGGTGGGAGAGGAGCAGTATATTCGGGAAATACCGCCTACTGTGGTGAACAGCTTTATCGGTGCTGAAGGCTGGCGTCCTGACGAATCGGTGTATGTGGGGGATTGTATGCCCTATACGGATGAGGGCGTATATCATGTTCTCTATCTCAAAGACCGACATCATCATCAAAGCAAGTGGGGTTGGGTGCTCACCAGTGGGGAACACATTTCTACCGAAGATTTTGTCACTTGGCATATTCATCCCATGGCAGTGGAAATTACTGACTGGCAGGAAGGCTCCATTTGTACCGGTTCGTGGATTAAAAAGGGGACAACCCATTATTTGTATTATACTGTCCGTATGACAGACGGCACAGCAGCACCTATTCGCCGCAGTTTGTTTGACGATGGATATCATTACACGAAAGACGAGAATTTTTCCTTCACCCTGTCAGAAAAATATCATACTCCCTCCGCACGGGATCCCAAGGTCATTTTGGATGAAAACGGACTCTACCATATTCTGTTGACCACCTCGCTACTAGCGGAAAATAAAAGGGGTGTCTTGCTCATTTGACTTCCCTGATTTGGAAAACTGGACGGAGCAGGAGCCGATTTACATACACACCGATAATACTCAACCGGAGTGCCCCGATTACATATTCCATGACGGTACCTATTACTTGATTTTTAGTATCGACGGTGTAGCGCAATATCGAATTTCTCAAAATCCCTTTACCGGTTGGCGAATTCCAGCCAACCCGGTGATTCCTTGTGAATCGGTACCTAAGGGAGCTACGTGGCAGGGAAAAATCGTATTTACCGGCTTTTCCCGCATCGATGGCTATGCCGGTACGTTGGCCTTCACCGAAGCCCATAAAGACGCACAGCAGGAACTGGTGTTCCAAAAATCCAACAAAGTTTTTTGAAACTCATATGCCGGATGAAATCCGGCATAAAGCTGCGTAATCTCTTGTAGTTTTGCGATCGGGTTTGTTTTTTGTGTCTGTTAACCTAGAGCAACTCAAAAGTTCATCTGGACCCCAAAAGCGGGAAGATCCCGTCATTATGAATGACAAGGAAAACGAATTCGCAAACCGGAGGTTCTATTCACTTTGATCAAATTAGTTTCAATGAGTATATTGACCCATTTGCGGGTAGCCAGAATACATAGGCATAAGAACAGACCGCTTTAGCGGCGGCCTGTAAAAGTAATGCGGTTGGTGGGCTTATTGAGTGCGTCTTGAGGCGCTTGCCAGTAATATGCCCTTTTAGGGCTTATGCATACCACCAGTTTAACTGGTGGTTTTGATTTTCGTTGTCTAAAACAGAAAGAAGCGGAAGAGGGTGGAGAACCGCATCTTACGATTCCGGCTGCCCCGCTTTGTCCGGCAGGTTTCGATGCGAAAGCGGTTAGCCAGCCTCTGCCTGGTCAAATTGCGCGTTATACAGGCTGGCGTAAAATCCACCGGCCGCCAACAGTTGCTCATGCGTCCCCTGTTCGACGATATCCCCGTCCCGCATCACTAGGATGATATCTGCATCCCGAATGGTGGAAAGCCGATGGGCAATGATAAAGCTGGTACGTCCCTGCATAAGATTGTCCATTGCCTTCTGGATGAGAAGTTCCGTTCGGGTGTCGACCGAACTGGTTGCTTCGTCGAGAATCAGGATTTTCGGATCGGCCAGAATCGCCCGCGCAATGGTCAGCAGCTGCTTTTGACCTTGAGACACGTTGCTCGCTTCTTCGTTGAGCACCATCTGATAACCGTCTGGCAGGGACTGGATAAAGTGGTGTACGTGAGCCGCTTTGGCCGCTTCAATGACCTCCTCGTCGGTTGCGTCAAGACGTCCATAGCGGATATTTTCCATAACCGTCCCATTGAACAGCCACGTATCCTGTAGCACCATACCGAACATTTCCCTTAGTTCGCTTCGGTTGAAATCACGGACATCATGACCATCCACATAAATAGCTCCGCCACTGACATCGTAAAATCGCAGTAGAAGCTTAACCATTGTGGTTTTTCCGGCACCGGTGGGTCCAACAATGGCCACCTTCTGGCCGGGCTGAACCAGCGCATTGAAGTCTTTTATAATCTGCTTGTCGGGCGTATAGCCGAAAGAGACATGGTCGAATTTTACGCGACCCTCCAGACCGTCGATAGAGTGAACTGCCCCAGAATGTGCAGACAGCATAAAAAGCCCCTGTGGAAAGGTCAAGAAAAAACGGACAGAAAGAAAAAGAGCGATTAAAGAGATTGAGATTCAAATTGAGTTGGGCTTAACCAGCCAAGCGCAGAATGGATGCGTTTAGTATTGTAGTAGAGTTCAATGTATTTGAAGATATCCATGCGGGCTTGTTCGGGATTGTCGTAGTGGGCGTCCTGAACAAGCTCTCTTTTTAGGGTACGGTAAAAGGATTCCATAATGGCGTTGTCATATGGATTGCCCTTTCGGCTCATACTTAAGCGAAAGCCATATCGGATACACATAGCCTGAAAACGTTGGGCTGTATATTGGCAGCCACGGTCTGTATGAATGATCAGTCCCTCGGGCGGATGTTCCCGTCCAATGGCTTGATTGAGAGCCGACAGGACAAGGGTATCGCGGATTCTGGTATCCATTGCCCAGCCGGTAACCTTTCGGGAAAAGATGTCGATGAACACAGCTAGATATAGCCAGCCACGCTTTGTCGGTATGTAGGTAATGTCTCCAACCCATATCTGGTTCTTTGCCGATGTCTTAAACACTTGATTCAGGATGTTTTCTTTCTCATCATAAGCCGTTTTGTTTGCTTGATACCGATAGAATCTCCGAGTTCCTTTCGCAATCAAACCATGTTCGCTCATTAGCTTAGAAACACGTTTGGGGTTCACATGGACATTTTGTTGTTCCAATACCTTTTGGATGCGTCTGGCTCCATACCGGCCCTGATGCTCGTGAAAGATATCCTCGATCATTTCTGTCAGCGCCTCGTTTTCAATGGCGCGGTTGCTTTTTCTGCGCTTGAGATAATCATAGAATCCAGAACGTGAGATTCGCAAGATTTTACAGGCCTTCTGAATGTTGTATTCTTTCTGATGTTCTTTCAGAAACTGGAATCTCACACATTCTTTTGCTTCAAGAAGGCCTGGAGCTTTTTAATAGATCGTTCTCCATTTCCAATTCTTTTTGACCCGTTTTTGCAGCTTTTTTACTTCATATGTAGAATTGAAAAGTGCGTTTCCATGCCCTGGGAACGCACTTTCTCCATATTCGTCATACTCGTTGATCCAGCGACGCAGACTGCAACCACTGATCCCTAATTCAGTAGCTGTTTGCGTG
>VOFB01002059.1_pt1 | contig 40032 bp, 46 predicted proteins | sample 5384141 | NCBI WGS metagenome assembly VOFB01 (sample SAMN12384721, study PRJNA508395) | human gut metagenome | isolation source: healthy gut A | host: Homo sapiens
GCACATCCATCTCCACCAGTTCGGCGTAAGCAGCCTGCCAGAGCATGAAGTTGAAAGGCGCTTCTCGCCCGAGGGACGCAGGATGAAATCCGGGTCCTTCTGGCCGGCGGTATACATGTGGTCGCTCATCATCTCTTCGGTGATGTCCTCGGGCTTGAGGGTGCCCTCTGCCACCTGCTGGGCCAGCTGCCGGGCGGCCCGCACGATCTCGGGGCGGCCGCCGTAGTTCACGGCAATGTTCAGGGTCATGCCGGTCTTGGCGGCGGAGTCCTCCTCCAGCTCGTTCATCAGCTTCTGGAGCTTTGCATCCAGCGCGGCCCGGTCGCCCAGGAACTTGATGCGGATGTTGCGGTCCTTATAGTTGAAGCCCTTGAGCAGATACTCGCCGAACAGCTTCATAATGGCGGAGACCTCTTCCAGCGGGCGCTTCCAGTTCTCGGTGGAGAAGGCGTAGAAGGTCACGGACGAAACGCCCAGCTCCTCGCAGTAGTTGGCGATATCCTGAAACACGGCGGCTCCCTTTTTGTGGCCCGCGGTGCGGGGCAGGCCCCGCTGCTTGGCCCAGCGGCCATTGCCGTCCATGATGATGCCGATGGAAAGGCCCTCGGCAAATTCTTTGGGATGGTTCATAATCATTCTCCTGCGTTTGCGGGGGGGGTTCCCTGCCCCGGTTTTTAAAAAAAAGTGCCGCGCACTCGTTCCAGCGCACGGCACCTCACACGTTTTGTTTCGCCGCGGCGATCAGACGGACACGATCTCCTTCTGCTTTTCCTCAACGGCTGCGTCGATGTTCTTGATATACTTGTCGGTCAGCTTCTGGACCTCTTCTTCCATGGTCTTCTGGGTGTCCCCGGTCAGCTCACCGGCCTTCTTCATGGCCTTGGCCTTGTCCATGGCATCGCGGCGGACATTGCGCACGGCCACCTTGGCCTCCTCGCCCAGCTTGGCAACTTCCTTTGCCAGCTGCTTGCGGCGCTCCTCGGTGGGAGCCGGGAAGTTCGTGCGGGCCTCACTCACGGCCACAGAGGCCACCTGCTGGATGGGAGTGGGGGGCACCGTAGTAGTCCACGCTCACCTTATCCAGAACGGCGGGGTTGGCGCGGCCTGCACGCACAGCGGCCAGCTCGCGGTCCAGATGCTCCACGGAGCTCTTCATCTTTTCTTCAAATGCCTTGGTGTTGCTGCTCATTGTCCTTTTCTCCTGTTATATATTGTTCTGCACAGGCGCTGTGATTGCTGCCTGTTCCATTCTATGGTACGGGGATGCGGGCTATGCTCAGCCCTCGTAGACCAGGGTGCCCACGTTCTCGCCCTGCACGGCCTTTGCAATGTTGTCCGGGTCGGCCAGGTCAAAGACCAGGATGGGGAGCTTGTTGTCGCGGCAGAGGGTGGCGGCAGTGCCGTCCATCACAGCCAGGCGATCCTCCAGCACCTTGGTAAAGGTCAGAGTGTCGTACTTTTTGGCATCGGGGTACTTGTGGGGGTCCTTGTCGTACACGCCGTCCACCATGGTGGCCTTGAACATGATGTCCGCACTCACCTCAACAGCACGCAGGGCCGTGGTGGTATCGGTAGAGAAGAAGGGGTTGCCGGTGCCGCCGCCGAAGATGGCGATCTTGCCGTCTGCCATGGCCTTCAGGGCATCCTTGCGGGTAAAGGCGGGGGCCACCTGCGGCATGGTGATGGAGGTGAACACCTCGGTCTCCACCCCCAGCTGCTCCAGCTTGTCGGAAACGGCCAGCGCGTTCATCACGGTCGCCAGCATTCCGATCTTGTCGGCCAGGGTGCGCTCCATTTTGCCGCTGGAACGGCCGCGCCAGAAGTTGCCGCCGCCCACCACGATGCCGATCTGCACGCCCAGGTCGTGGGCCTTTTTCACGCCGCCGCAGATCGCGTCCATGGTCGGCTCGTCAAAGCCGGTGCCCTTTTCGCCGCCAAGGGCCTCGCCGCTGATCTTCAGAAGGATCCGCTGATATTTCAATGCCATATCAATACACCACCTAAATCATTTCTCTCATCAGGCCGGAGTTTCCCCTGCCCCTGATTTATTCATCTTATTTTACTATAAAATCGCTTCAAAGTAAACAGGTAAAGTGAACAAGCTCTCCCCATCAAAAAAGCAGACAGCCCGCAGGCCATCTGCTTGAGGTTCACTTTGCCGGAACAAATTCGATCTTGACCCGCATCCCCATACCAGCAGCCAGCCGCTGCAGGGTGCGAAGCGAAGGATTTCCGTTGCCGCGCTCCAGCTTGCTGATGTCTGTCTGGGCAATGCCGGTGCGCTCGGAAAGCTGCTGCTGGGTCAGTCCGCTTTCCTTCCGGGCAGCAAGGATCGCCTCGATCACAGCAAATTCGGGGTCAAGGGCATCCCACTCTGCCTTAAACTCAGGGTCTTTCATCTGTTCGTTGAGAAAATCATTGAAATTGGTCATTTAGAGCACTCCTTTCGGCTGAGATAATCGGCACGGTACTGCTTTGCAAGTGCGATCTCGGAAGCAGGTGTCTTCTGCGTCTTTTTGACAAAGCCGTTCGTAAGGATGATCCTTCTGCCGATCACAAAAAAGTACAGCACACGGGTAATGTCGGAGCCGAACTTGGTGCGGATCTCAAAAATGCCATCCTCCAGATGCTTGGAGTACGGCTCCCGCAGTGAAGGCCCTTCCTCCCGGAGAAGCCCGACCGTGCGCACGACCTTAGCCCGCATTTTCGCATCCAGAGCCAGAATAAACTCTTTCGCCGGTTCGGAGCCATCGGCTTTGTCATAAAATTCGATCTCGTATTCCTGCACGCCGCCGCCTCCATTAAATAGTGGTTTTATCCTATATTCAGTATAGCGGATCAGGCTGCCATTGTCAAGTGGGTTACAAAGTGGGTTACAGGCAAAACAAAAAGCGCCGATTCTGGACGAATCAGCGCCTTTTCTGCATGGAGCGGGCAATGGGAATCGAACCCACCTCCTCAGCTTGGAAGGCTGATATACTAGCCGATGTACGATGCCCGCGAATGCAGGAAGAATTATACCACGTTTTGGCTCAAATGTCCAGTGCTAATTTTTAAGAACCGGACTTCATGCCCAGATAGACGGTGCCCACGCCCGCAGCGATGTTCAGCAGGCCCATGCCGATGCCGGCAACGCTGGAGAAGTAGGTCAGGGTGGAATCGATGATGAGGTTGCCGTTGATGGTGCCTTCCGGCTCAGGGTACTTCTCGGGGTCTTTCTTCTGCAGCTGGACCGCCACACCGGCAATGTTGGAGACATTCAGGTAGGCCAGCATGCTGGTGGCCAGGCCCATAACGGTGGAGCCCAGTGCCATCCAGTTGATGGACAGGCCGCCGCTGGTGTACTCCATTTCCTCTTCAGCCAGAGGAGCATAATTCTTGGGATAGTTGATCATGGTTTTGTACCTCCAAATGTGTTTCAAGAGGGGTCATCGTGGTTTCATTATAGGTTCTGCGGCTCCGGCTGTCAAGGGTCGAAACTTCAGCAGACAAAAGCAGCGCCCTCCCTTCTTCAGGGAGAGCGCCGCGTTCCGGTTCTTTGTTATTTTTTCTCAGAGCCGCTCTGCTGCTCCTGTTCCTGCTCCCTGCGCAGCTTTTTGATCCGCTTCTTCTCGCTTTCCACATGGGGCCAGGGCCAGGAGAAGCCCTCGTTCTCGCGGCACCATTTGACCAGCGGATAGAACGAGAACGCCAGCCCGAACAGATACAGCAGGACGTAGAGCACGCCGGAAAGGCTCACCAGCGCGTCCAGCGCACCAATGAGCGCCATGATGAAGCCAGCTTTCAGGAAAAACAGGCCGTTCTGGCGGCAGTACTCGGGGAAATTTTCGGCCTTGACGGCCTGACGGCCCTGGTCTCCCCAGACCCGGGGATTTTTCATGACCGAATAGCCGTAAAAGACCAGCATCAGGCCACAGGTAAGTTGGAATCCAAAAAACATCTCACACCTCGCAGGTTTTCAGGGGGACTCAGTCGTCGTAGCCCTCGAACAGGGGCTTCATGACGGGCAGGAAGTCCAGCGTTGCAAAGTAGTCCCGGGGGAGTCTCGGCACGGCGGATGAGGCGGTGAGAGCCGTCCTCGCAGAGCAGGACCTCGGCGCTGCGAGCTTGCCGTTGTAGTTGTAGCCCATGGCCGAGCCGTGCGCGCCGGTGTCGTGGATATACACGATGTCGCCGATGTCGATCTTGGGCAGCATACGGTCGACGGCAAATTTGTCGTTGTTCTCGCACAGACCGCCGACCACATCATACTTGTGGTCGTGGGGTGCGTCTTCCTTGCCCAGCACGGTGATGTGGTGGTAAGCGCCGTACATGGCGGGGCGCATCAGATTGGCCGCGCAGGCATCCAGACCGATGTACTCTTATAGATGTGCTTCTCGTGGATGGCAGTAGCCACCAGAGCGCCGTAGGGGCCGGTGGTGAAGCGGCCCATCTCGGTGAAGATGGAGACATCGCCCATGCCGGCGGGGACAAGGATCTCTTCAAACTTCTTGCGGACGCCCTCGCCGATGGCCATGATGTCGTTCTCGGTCTGGTCGGGGCGGTACGGGATGCCAACGCCGCCGGACAAGTTGATATAGGCGATGTGCACGCCGGTGGCCTTCTGCACCCGGACCGCCAGCTGGAACAGGATGGCGGCCAGCTCCGGATAATAGGCATCCGAGATGGTGTTGGACGCGAGGAAGGCGTGGATGCCGAAATTCTTGGCACCCTTGGCAGCCAGCTTCTTGTAGCTGTCGATCATCTGCTCCTCTGTCATGCCGTACTTGGCGTCGCCGGGCTTGTCCATGACCTGGAAGCCCTCTTTGCTCTCGCCCAGCTGGAAGGTGCCGCCCGGATTGTAGCGGCAGAAGATGTTCTCCGGGCACACCGGCCACCCGGTCGAGGAAGTCCACCATCGTGGCGTCATCGAGGTTGATATAAGCGCCCAGCTCGTAAGCCTTCTTCATGTCCTCCACGGGGGTCTGGTTGGAGGAGAACATGATATCGCTGCCGGTAAAGCCGCAGGCCTCGCTCAGCATCAGCTCGGTCAGGGAGGAGCAGTCCACGCCACAGCCCTCTTCCTTCAGGATCTGCAGGATGATGGGGTTGGGCAGCGCCTTGACGGCAAAATACTCGCGGAAGCCCTTGTTCCAGCTGAATGCCTTGTTGATGCGGCGGGCGTTCTCGCGGATGCCCTTTTCGTCGTAGACGTGGAAGGGCGTGGGTACGTCCTGAATGATGTCCTGGGCCTGCTCTTCGGTCAGAAACGGTCTCTTTTCCATAATATACTTCCCTCTCGTTTTTATAGCGCATACGGCTTTGGAGCCGCAGTTGCGAACGTAGTTTACTCCCTCAGTCTGCTTCGCAGACAGCTCCCTCGGAGAGGGAGCCTGACCGCACGGCAAAGCCTCCTGAGGGAGGTGGCATCGCGCCAGCGATGACGGAAGGAGTTTACACCTTTAGATTTTTCCGGGTGGGGGTAAAGGTGGGGATCATCTTTTCCAGCTGATCCACCACGCCCTCGTCGTTGTGCTGGGCGGCAGCGGCAAGATCCTGCAGCTGCTGGTAGAACTCGGCCAGGTCGATGTTCCGGGGCGAAGCCACAAAAATCTTGTTGTGCTCGGTGCGGCGCATCTTGTCCTGCTCCTCGTCCATCATCAGCTCCTCGTAGAGCTTCTCGCCCGGGCGCAGGCCCACGATCTTGATCTCCATGTTCACGCCCGGCTCATAGCCGTAGAAGCGGATGAGCTGCTTGGCCAGGTCCATGATCTTGACCGGCTCGCCCATGTCCAGCACATAGATGCTGCCGCTCTCGGCCAGCGCACCCGCCTGCAGCACCAGCTGGGCCGCCTCCGGAATGGTCATAAAGTAGCGCTCGATGTTGGGGTCGGTGAGGGTGACGGGGCCGCCCTTCTTGATCTGCGCCTCGAACAGCGGGATCACGCTGCCGTGGCTGCCCAGCACATTGCCGAAGCGGACAGCGACGCACTTCATGTCGGTGTTGCCCGCGAAGGTCTGGATGAGCATCTCGCACAGCCGCTTGGTGCAGCCCATGACGCTGGTGGGGTTGACGGCCTTGTCGGTGGACAGCTGCACGAACCGCTCCACGCCGTGCTCACTGGCGCTGGTGAGCAGGTTCTTGGTGCCAAAGACATTGTTCTTGACGGCCTCGGCGGGGCTGACCTCCATCAGCGGGACGTGCTTGTGGGCGGCAGCGTGGAACACCACCGTCGGGTGGTACGTTTCAAACACCTCGTCCAGCCGCTTTTTGTCCCGGATGGAGCCGACCAGCACCGTGACCGGCACATCGCGGCCATACTTCTGCTGCAGTTCCATCAGCAGCTCATAGGCGCAGTTCTCATAGATATCAAAGATGAGCAGCTTGCCGGGCTGGAATCGCATCACCTGGCGGCAGAGCTCACTGCCAATGGAGCCGCCGCCGCCCGTCACCAGAACGGTCTTGCCGGTGAGGTAGCCGGAAATTTTCTCCGTGTCCAGCGTGACTTCCTCACGGGAGAGGAAATCGGCGGTGTTCAGCTCACGGAACGCGCCCTGCTGGGGGCCGTTGCTGCCCACCAGCTGGGGATCGCTCAGGATCTGCACCGGGCAGTGGGTGGAAACGCAGAGGTCGATGACATGGTTCAGCCTGCTGCCCCGCAGGGTGGGGATGGCAATGATGATGTTGTGGATGTTATACTGGGTGCAGAGCTGGGGGATCTGCTCCAGCGTGCCCTTGACCGGCACGCCGTGGATGGTCTGTCCCTGCTTGACCAGGTCATCGTCCACCGCCACAACGGGGTGGCCGTAGCTGCTGTTGGATTTGCAGACATTGATGGCCCAGGCACCGGCCTCGCCCGCGCCCACGATCATCACGGGGCGGTTGGGGTCCTTGTTGGGCACGCCCCGCAGCCGCTCGCCCATGGGATGGTTCAGGAAGAGCCGCCATGCCAGACGGCTGCCCCCCACCAGCAGGAAGATGAGGACAGCGGCCATGGAGTTGGCAGAATCGAACAGCACGCCGTGGACGCAGAAATGGTTCACGAAATAGACCACCACCGTGGGCACGGCGATCATGCCGCCCAGACGGATGAGGTCACGCTCCCCGGCATACTTCCAGAGCACATGGTACAGCCCGCCCGCCAGAAAGCTGAGCAGGTAGAGCGCCACGATCCAGGGCAGGTTCTGGTAGAGCAGGGCACGGTTGTGGGGCCACCAGGTGGCCTCCACCGCGCCGTCCGCCCGGAGCAGCAGGGCAAAGTAAAAGCTGAATATCACGATGGCCGCGTCCAGCAGCACCAGGATCATCCGGCGCAGCAGCACCTGCGGCACAAGCTTCTTTGTTTTCTTCACAAAAATCCTCTTTTACATCGGGGCGGGATCTGTCCGCACCCGTTTTTTCCGGCGTTGCCGGCCGCAGGGACCAAAGCCCCATGCGCCTGTTCCGCCATAATATCCATTGTATTATACTCAATTCTCCCCCCTGTGTCCAGAACAATTCCGATTCTCCGGGCTTTTCTGCCGCTCCCTGCGGGATTTTTCTGTCCGCAGGATGGCCCGCACCTCTTCGCCCAGCCCCAGCGGCCACTGCACGGCAAGGCAGACTGCCGCCATGCCAAAGCCGCCCGCGCAGAGCGCCGCCAGCCGGGTGGGCGTGCTCCCGCTGCCCAGCCACCCCGCCAGCAGAGTGCGCAGGGCCTCGCCCGCCCCCGCTGAGACCAGTGCCGCCAGCGCCGGAGCCCCAGCCACCGCCAGAGCCTGGGCTTCAGCCCGCTGACGTGCAGCAGACGGGCTGTATTCATCTGGCAGGTATAGGCGCTGGACAGCAGGATCACCCACAAAAAGCCCTTCATCCCCCATCTGGGCAGGAGGAGCAGCACCCCCGCAATGCGGAGCACCGCGTCCCACATGCTGTACCGGAAGACGGCTTTCTGTTCCCCCACCCCCTTCATGGCACCGTCCACCATGCTCTCGAGATACATCAGCGGCATGGCCGGGCCCAGCACCCGCAGATAGAACCCGGCCTCCTGGCTGTGGTAGAGCAGCAGGGCCAGCGGCTCGCCCCACACCCAGAACAGCGCCCCCGCCAGCGCCGAGAAGCAGCCCGTCAGCCGGAGCATCCGGTCCAGCAGGCAGTCCAGCCGGGCGCGCTCGCCCCGGATGTGGGCCTGGGTGATCTCAGGCATCAGCAGGACGGAAAGGCTCCCCAGCAGTCCGAAGGGAAAAGTCAGCAGAGGCAGGGCCATCCCCTTCAGGCTGCCGTACTGGGCCACCGCGGCACTGCGGCCCCCGGCATCCAGCAGGCAGACCGTCAGGCAGGCGGGCACCAGCATGTTCTCCGCCGTGTGCAGGGCGCTGGCAAGGCACCGCCCGCCCTCCACCGGCCACAGGATCTCCCAGAGCCGCCGGGCAGGGTCGGCAGGCCGTCGGGCCTTTTCTGCGCCGAACGCACGCACCGCCTCCCCACGGTAAAACAGCAGCAGGATGCAGGCCGACACCGCTTCGCTCACCGCCGTGGCGGCCAGCACCGCCGTGCAGCGGGCGCTCACGTCCTGTGCGTTCCCCCATTCCAGCGCGTACCAGATGATCCCGATGCGCACGCTCTGCTCCACCAGCTGGCTCAGCACGTTGGGCTCCACCCGCCGCCGGGCGATAAAGAACCCCCGCAGCACAGCCGAGAGGGCCATCCAGGGCATCCCGAAAGCCGACACCCGCAGCGCGCCCGCTGCCCGTACGTCTCCCAGCCACCACCGGGCAGCGGCCCCGGCCAGCCCGTACTGCGCCGCCATGGCCGCCGCGCCCAGCAGCAGCCCCGTGCCCGCCAGGCGCACCAGCATCCCCGCGCCTGTGCCCGGCCCCGGGCCAGCTCCTCAGCCATCAGCCGGGTGGCCGCCACCGAGACGCCCGCCGTTGCCAGCGTGACAAAGAGCGCGTAGACCGCCAGCACCAGCTGGTACAGCCCCATCCCCTCGCCGCCCAGAGCGTTCGCCAGATAGATGCGCAGGCCCATCCCGGCCAGCCGCAGCAGGACATCCGCCCCGGTCAGGAGGGCGGCGTTTTTCAGGTAGCTCTGCCCCATGGTATTCCTCCTTCCCCCGCACAGGCGTTCGGTTCAGTGTATGCGGCCTTTCCCGGGCAATATGCACTCTTGTGAAGATGAGCGCCTCTGTGGGTTGTTTCCCACCCGGTTTTATGGTATGATATGGATTGGTCAAGACGATCTGTCTAATTAAGATAAAGGAGAAAAGGTTAGAGTATGAGCGAAGAATGTACCCATGACTGTTCCACCTGCGGGGCAGCATGTTCTTCCCGCACCGCCGCACCTGAGCACGATGCCCCCAACCCCAACAGCAGCGTGAAAAAGGTCATCGGCGTTGTTTCGGGCAAAGGCGGTGTCGGCAAGAGCATGACCAGTGCCCTGCTGGCCTGCGCCATGGCCCGCCGGGGCTACCACTGCGGCATCCTGGATGCCGACATCACCGGCCCGTCCATCCCCAAGCTATTCGGCATCCATGGCCGTGCCATGGCCGATGAAAGGGCTGCTGGCCCATCCAGAGCCGAATGGGCATTGATGTGATGAGCATCAACCTGCTGGTCGAGAACGAGGAGGACCCCGTTGTGTGGCGCGGCCCCGTGATCGCCGGTGCGGTCAAGCAGTTCTGGACCGATGTGGTCTGGAAGGACGTGGACTTCCTGTTTGTGGACATGCCTCCGGGAACCGGCGACGTGCCCCTGACCGTGTTCCAGAGCCTGCCCGTGGACGGCATCGTGGTCGTTGCCAGCCCCCAGGAGCTGGTCAGCATGATCGTAGCCAAGGCCGTGAACATGGCTGAGATGATGAAGGTGCCCATGCTGGGCATCGTGGAGAACATGAGCTACATCGTCTGCCCCGACTGCGGCAAGAAGATCAGCGTGTTCGGCGACAGCCATGTGGACGAGGTGGCCGCAAAGCACGGCCTGCCCGTGCTGGCCAAATGCCCCATCGATCCGCAGCTGGCTGCCTGCTCCGATGCCGGCATGATCGAGACCTACGGCGGCCAGTACCTTGAGGGTGCCGCCGATGCCTGCGAGAAGCTGCTGAAGAAGTAAATCATGCGCCTGTCCCCCGCCAGCGCCAGCCGCCTGCGGGGGATTTTTGTTTGCATTTCCGGCATTCTATGGTACAATATTGGTAGAGAATTTTCGATTGGAGGTGTCCGCATGAACACGCTTTCCCGCACTGAGATCGAGCAGGTCATCCGGGAGCTGCTGCACAAATATCACGCCGAGTATGCCCTGCTGTTCGGCTCCTATGCCCGGGGAGAAGCCACTGCCGCTTCGGATATCGATGTGATCGTGGTGGGCGGTGCCAACTTCCGGCCAAGGGACATCTTTGCTTTTGGGGAGGAGCTGCGCCAGCGCACCCAGAAGGACGTGGATGCCTTTGAGATCCGGGAGGTCAACACCGGCACTCCCTTCTATGAAAGCATCATGCGGGAGGGGGTCAAGATCGCATGAAGAAATCGGACAAAGAGCGCCTGAAAAAGATCGTTGCCACATGGGAAAGCCTGAAAGCCGAGATGCACAAGCGCGGCATTACGCCGGAGCTTCTGCTCGAGGACGAGTTTTCCCAGTGGGCCGTCACGACCCCGCTCTATAACATCGGGGAACAGGTCTACCAGCTCAGTCCGGAGTTCAAGGCCTCTTATCCGGAGCAGCCCTGGAATATGGTCGCCGGGCTGCGCCACCGGCTGGTGCATGACTACGACGGTATCAACTGGAGCATCATCGTCGAAGTCCTGTTTGAGGATATGGAGCCCTTTGTGACTGCCGTGAATGCCATTTTGGCTGGAATGTAAAGGAGAACGCAAATGCCGAACGAACTCAAGATCGGCCGGGTGTACCGGCACTTCAAGGGCGACTTTTATCTGGTGGAGGCCGTTGCCAACGATTCCGAAACGGGGGAGCCTTTTGTGGTCTACCGCAAGCTCTACGGGGACGGCGGGCTCTGGCTGCGGCCCCTTGCCATGTTCCTCAGCCCCGTGGACAGGGCAAAATACCCCGATGCCGCGCAGGAATATCGCTTTGAATTGCAGGAGATCCCCAGCGCCGCCGGCCACTGACGCTGTGAAGCAGATTCATTTTTATTTCGGCTTCACTGAAACATTTTCCGATTTCCTCTATTGTAAATCGCTGCACAAAGCTTTATAATGATAAAGCGCTCTGTGATAGTGGGCAGAGCGAGTGTAAATAATGGGAAAAGGAGTATTCTATTATGCTGACGAATGAATACCTGAAGCGCGTTTACGATGGCCTTGCACAGCGCAATGCCAATGAGCCTGAGTTCCTGCAGGCTGTCCGCGAGGTGCTGGAGAGCATCCAGCCCGTGGTGGAGAAGCACCCCGAGTACGAGAAGGCCGGCCTCATCGAGCGTCTGGTCGAGCCGGAGCGCATCATCAGCTTCCGTGTGCCCTGGGTCGATGATCAGGGCAAGGTGCAGGTGAACCGCGGCTACCGCGTCCAGTTCAACAGCGCCATCGGCCCCTACAAGGGCGGCCTGCGGTTCCATCCCTCTGTCAACCAGTGCATCCTGAAGTTCCTGGGCTTCGAGCAGACTTTCAAGAACAGCCTGACCACCCTGCCCATGGGCGGCGGCAAGGGCGGCTCTGACTTTGACCCCCATGGCAAGAGCGACATGGAAGTCATGCGTTTCTGCCAGAGTTTTATGACCGAGCTGTACCGCCACATCGGCCAGTTCGTGGACTGCCCCGCCGGTGATATCGGTGTCGGCGGCCGCGAGGTTGGCTACATGTTCGGCCAGTACAAGCGCCTGACCAACAGCTTCCAGGGCGGTATGCTCACCGGCAAGGGCCTGACCTTCGGCGGCTCTCTGGCCCGGACCGAGGCCACCGGCTACGGCCTGTGCTACTTCACCGCCGAGGCTCTGAAGTGTATGCGCAACGACAGCTTTGAGGGCAAGACCGTGGTCATCTCCGGCTCCGGCAATGTTGCCATCTATGCCTGCCAGAAGGCTCAGTCTCTGGGCGCAAAGGTCGTTACCATGTCCGATTCCAACGGCTACGTCTACGACCCCAACGGCATTGATCTGGCTTACGTCAAGGACCTGAAAGAAGTCCGCCGCGGACGCATCAAGGAGTATGCCGAGACCCATGCCGGTGTAACCTACGTTGCCGACTGCACCAAGGTCTGGACTGTCCCCTGCGACATCGCCCTGCCCTGCGCAACCCAGAACGAGATCAACAAGGAGTCCGCTGAGGCTCTGGTCAAGAACGGCTGCACCGTTGTCTGCGAGGGCGCAAACATGCCCAGCACTCCGGACGCCATCGAGGTCTATCTGGCAAACGGTGTCCTGTACGGACCCGCAAAGGCTGCCAACGCCGGCGGCGTGGCCACCTCCGGCCTGGAGATGAGCCAGAACTCCGAGCGCCTGAGCTGGACCTTCGAAGAAGTCGATGCAAAGCTGAAGGGCATCATGGAGGGCATCTTCCACGCTTCCTACGATGCATCCGTTGCTGCCGGTTCCGAGGGCAACCTGATGGTCGGTGCAAACTGCGCCGGTTTCCTGAAGGTCGCTACCGCCATGATGGCTCAGGGCATCACCTACTAATTGTTCCAAAGCATTTTTAAGAGCTGCGTTCGCAAGAGCGCGGCTCTTTTTGTATCTATTCGCTGGCCGCATCTCCGGGAGCTTTTCCCGGCGGGTCAACGGACATTCCATCCCCGCCCCTCGTGCGGCCTGTATAAAGCCCCGCCAACCCGTCCATACTGACCACATCAAGCGAAGAGAGGGTTCTGAAATGGACGAACAGATGTTTTGTTTTCAATGCGAGCAGGCGGCGCACTGCACTGCCTGTACCGGTAAGGCCGGTGTCTGCGGCAAAAGCGCGGACACGGCAGCGGCGCAGGACCGCCTGACCGGCGCACTCATCTCCTACGCCAGCCAGCTCATCGGCGAGGGGCGGGCCCCCGCCCCGGAACAGGCACTTCTGCTGATGGAAGGGCTGTTCACCACCATCACCAACGTGAACTTCGACCCGCAGACCGTGGACCAGCTGACCGAGAGCATCCATGCGGCCTGCCCCGGCATCGGGTTCGACTACGACATGGCAAACCTCTGGCACGAGCCGGACGAGGACATCCGCAGTCTGAAATCGTTCGTCCTGTTCAGCCTGCGCGGCATGGCAGCGTACAATTACCATGCGCGGGTGCTGGGCCGCATCGACCCGGAGCTTGACCGCTTCTTCTGCGAAGCATTGCAGGCCGTTGGCAGCGAATGCTCCATCGACGCCCTCTGGGCACTGGTACAGAAGACCGGCAAGGCCAGCTACCGCTGCATGGAGCTGCTGGACGCCGCTAACACCGGGACCTTCGGCCAGCCGGAGCCGGTGGAGGTGCCGCTCGTCATCGAGAAAGGGCCGTTCATCGTCATTTCCGGCCACGACCTCTACGACATGAAGTGCCTGCTGGAGCAGACGGCGGGCAAAGGCATCCACGTCTACACCCACTCGGAAATGCTGCCTGCCCACGGCTACCCGGAGCTGAAGAAGCGCTTTCCTCATCTGAAAGGCAACTTTGGCACCGCATGGCAGAACCAGCAGCGGGAGTTTGAGGACATCCCGGCGCCGGTGCTCTTCACCACCAACTGCATCATGCCCCTGCGGGAGAGCTATGCCGACCGGGTGTTCACCACCTCGGTGGTGTCCTATCCCGGCGTCCCGCACATCGGGCCAGAGCGGGATTTCTCCCCCGTCATTGCCAAAGCACTGGAACTAGGGGGCTACCCGGAAGACACCGCCATGCCCGGCATCAACGGCGGGCGCAGCGTCGTGACCGGCTTTGCGCGGAGCGCTGTGCTCTCCCACGCCAATGAGATCGTTGCGGCCGTGAAAAGCGGGCAGATCCGCCATTTCTTCCTGGTGGGCGGCTGCGACGGCACCCGCCCCTCCCGCCGGTACTACACGGATTTCGCCAAGCTGACCCCGCCCGACACCGTCATCCTGACGCTGGCCTGCGGCAAGTTCCGGCTCAACGACCTGGCTCTCGGCACCGTGGCGGGTCTGCCCCGCATCCTCGATGTGGGCCAGTGCAACGACGCCTACAGCGCCATTCAGATCGCGCTGGCGCTGGCCGATGCGTTCCAGTGCAGCGTCAACGACCTGCCGCTCTCGCTGGTGCTCTGCTGGTTCGAGCAGAAGGCGGTCTGTGTGCTGATGGCCCTGCTGGCGTTGGGCATCCGGAACATCCGTCTCGGCCCTACCCTGCCCGCCTTCCTCTCGCCGGGCGTGGTGCGCGTTTTGCAGGAAAAGTACAATCTGCTGGCCGTCACGACACCGGAGCAGGACCTGAAAGCGATTTTGGGCGAAGGATGAATCCGTTTCATCTCATCATCAAACCGCACAAGATGCGCTGCGATTGTGCTTTCACGTTTGGTGCAACTGTCGCTTGAAAATTTTTCAGCGTTCAGTATAATTATAGGTATCGGAACAAAGGCGTTCCAGAAGGGTGAAGTCTACCCTTCTGGAACGCTTTTTGTTTTCTGTGCAAGATTGGCTGCGGATTGTGCCGCGGCCCAGAGGATATTTTGAGAGATAAGGATGGGAAAGGCAATGGATCAATTTACGGAAAACGCCACGCCTCTTGGCCTGTATGACCCTCAGTTCGAGCACGATGCCTGCGGCATCGGCGCTGTGGTGGACATCAAGGGCCGCAAGAGCCATCAGACGGTCAGCGATGCCCTGAGCATCGTGGAGCGTCTGGAGCACCGCGCTGGTAAGGATGCCGAGGGCAAGACCGGCGACGGCGTGGGCATCATGCTGCAGATCAGCCACAAGTTCTTCTCCAAGGTGGCCGACGAGCTGAACATCAGCCTGGGCAACGAGCGGGAATACGGTGTCGGCATGTTCTTCTTCCCCCAGAACGAGCACCTGCGGGCACAGGCCATGAAGCTGTTTGAGCTGGTCACCCGCAAGGAGGGGCTTGAGTTTCTGGCATGGCGCAGGGTGCCGGTAGACCCCGATGCCGTGGGCCAGAAGGCCCGGGACTGTATGCCCTCCATCTGGCAGTGCTTCATCAAAAAGCCTGCCCGTGTGAGCAAGGGCATTGATTTTGACCGCAGGCTCTACATCATCCGCCGGGTGTTCGAGCAGGCCAGCAACGGCACCTATGTGCCCAGCCTGTCCAGCCGCACCATCGTGTACAAGGGCATGTTCCTGGTGCACGACCTGCGCCTGTTCTATCCCGACCTGCAGGACGAGGATTACGAATCCGCCATCGGCATGGTGCACAGCCGCTTTTCTACCAACACCAACCCCAGCTGGATGCGTGCCCACCCCAACCGGTTCATCCTGCACAACGGCGAGATCAACACCATCAAGGGCAACACCGATGCCATGCTGGCCCGTGAGGAGAGCATCGAGAGCCCCATCCTGCAGGACGACATGAACAAGATCCTGCCCATCATCAACACCTCCGGCTCGGACTCCGCCATGCTGGACAACGCGCTGGAATTCATGGTGATGAACGGCATGGATCTGCCCCTGGCCGTGATGATCACCATCCCCGAGCCCTGGGAGAACAACAAGAACATCAGCCAGAAAAAGCGCGATTTCTACCAGTACTACGCCACCATGCTGGAGCCTTGGGACGGCCCTGCCGCCATTCTCTTCTCGGACGGCGACGTGGTGGGCGCGGTGCTGGACCGCAACGGTCTGCGCCCCAGCCGCTACTATATCACCAAGGATGGCCGGATGATCCTGTCCTCCGAGGTGGGCGTGCTGCCCTGCGCCCCGGACAACATCCTGATGAAAGACCGCCTGCGCCCCGGCAAGATGCTGCTGGTGGATACCGTCAAGGGCGAGGTCGTGGATGACGAGAAGCTGAAGGAATACTACGCCAGCCGCGAGCCCTACGGCGAGTGGATCGACCGGAATCTGGTCCGGCTGAAGGATCTGAAGATCCCCAACATCAAAGTCCCCAGCTACACCGGCGAGGAGCTGACCCGCCTGCAGAAGGTCTTTGGCTACAAATACGAGGAGATCAAGGAGCTGATCCTGCCCATGGCCCGGCTGGGTGCCGAGCCCTCGGGTGCCATGGGCACGGATACCCCGCTGGCTGTCCTGAGTGAGCAGCACCCGCCGCTGTTCAACTACTTCAAGCAGCGGTTTGCCCAGGTGACCAACCCTCCCATTGACGCGATCCGCGAGAAAGTGGTCACTTCCACCAGCGTCTATGTGGGCACCCACGGCAACCTGCTGGAGGACAAGCCTGAAAACTGCAAGGTGCTGAAAGTCCACAACCCCATTCTGACTTCCACCGATCTGCTCAAGATCAAGCACATGAACGTGCCCGGCTTCAAGACCGCCACGGTGTCCATCAATTACTATAAGAACACCAGCCTGGAAAAGGCCATCGACCGCGTGTTCCTGGAAGTGGACCGCGCCTACAAGGATGGGGCCAATATCATCATCCTCTCGGACCGCGACATCGACGAGTACCATGTGGCCATCCCCAGCCTGCTGGCGGTCTCCGCGGTGTCTCAGTACCTCATCCGCACCAAGAAGAGCACGGCACTGGCCCTGATCCTCGAGAGTGCCGAGCCCCACGAGGTGCACCACTTTGCCACCCTGCTGGGTTACGGTGCCTGCGCCGTCAACCCCTATCTGGCCCACGATACCATCGGCCAGCTCATCGACGAGGGTCTGCTGGACAAGGATTACTACGCCGCCGTGGATGACTACAACAAGGCTGTGCTGAACGGCATCGTGAAGATTGCCTCCAAGATGGGTATCCCCACCATCCAGAGCTACCAGAGCAGCCAGATCTTTGAGGCGGTCGGCATCTCCAAGGATGTCATCGACAAGTACTTTACCGGCACAGTCAGCCGTGTGGGCGGCATCGGTCTGGAAGACATTCAGGCGGATGTGGAAGCTGCCCACAACGCCGCCTTTGACCCGCTGGGTCTGGATATCAACATGGAGCTGGCCGACGGCGGCGCTCACAAGTTCCGCAGCGGCAAGGAAGAGCACCTCTTCACCCCGCAGACCATCCATCTGTTCCAGAAAGCCTGCTTCACGGGCGACTACAAGGCCTTCAAAGACTTCACCCGCACCGTGGACAACATGGGTGCCGAGGGCATGCACCTGCGCAGCCTGCTGGACTTCAGCTATGACCCCAACGGCGGCATCCCCCTTGAGGAGGTAGAGCCGGTCAGCTCCATCGTCAAGCGGTTCAAGGCCGCTGCCATGAGCTACGGTGCCCTGAGCAGCGAAGCCCATGAGACCATTGCCATCGCCCTGAACCGTCTGGGCGGCCGGAGCAACACCGGCGAGGGCGGCGAGCCGAAAAGCGCTACCACAGCGAGAGCAATTCCAAGATCAAGCAGGTGGCTTCCGCCCGCTTCGGCGTGACCAGCAAGTATCTGGTCTCCGCCGAAGAGATCCAGATCAAGCTGGCACAGGGCGCAAAGCCCGGCGAGGGCGGCAACCTGCCCGGTGCCAAGGTGTACCCCTGGATCGCCAAGACCCGCCACAGCACCACCGGCGTGGGCCTGATCTCTCCCCCGCCCCACCACGACATCTACTCCATCGAGGATCTGGCCGAGCTGATCTATGACCTGAAGAACGCCAACCGCCATGCCAACATCAACGTGAAGCTGGTCAGCGAGGCCGGTGTCGGCACCATTGCCGCCGGCGTTGCCAAGGGCGGCGCGCAGGTCATCCTTGTCTCCGGCTACGACGGCGGCACCGGCGCGGCACCCCGCACCTCCATCAAGAACGCGGGCCTGCCCTGGGAGCTGGGCATCGCCGAGACCCACCAGACCCTGATTCTGAACGGCCTGCGCACCCGCGTCCGCATTGAGAGCGATTCCAAGCTGCTCTCCGGCCGTGACGTGGCCATCAGCTGTATGCTGGGCGCTGAGGAATTCGGCTTTGGCACCTCCCTGCTGATGTGCGAGGGCTGCGTGATGATGCGTGTCTGCAATCTGGACACCTGCCCCATGGGCATCTGCACCCAGAATCCCGAGCTGCGCAAGAATTTCAAAGGCAAACCCGAGTATATCATCCACTACCTGACCTTTGTGGCGCAGGAGCTGCGGGAGTACATGGCCAAGCTGGGCGTGCGCACCATCGACGAGCTGGTGGGCCGTACGGATCTGCTCCATGTCAAGCCCAGCGCTGCGGGCAGCCGTTCCGCCAAGATGAATCTGGACTGCATCCTGCACAACCCGGCCATCGCCAACAGCAACGTCCACTTTGTGCCTGCCGACACCTATGACTTCCACCTTGAGAACACCCTCGACATGAAGGTGCTGATGAAGAAGTTCAAGCTGGGCAGCAAGGCACCCCAGAGCGTCCGGCTGGAGGTCTCCAACACCAACCGCGCCCTGGGTGCCATCTTTGGCAGCGAGATCACCCGCAAGTACGGCAGCTCCCTGCCCGACGATGTCTACACCGCCGAGTGCATCGGCGCAGGCGGCCAGAGCTTTGGCGCGTTCATCCCCAAGGGCCTGACCCTCAGCCTGACCGGCGACTGCAACGACTACATGGGCAAAGGCCTTTCCGGCGGCAAGATCATTGTCCGCCCGCCCGAGGGCATCGGCTACAAGCCCGAGGAAAACATCATCACCGGCAATGTGGCCCTTTACGGTGCCACCAGCGGCAAGGCCTTCGTCTCCGGCGTGGCCGGTGAGCGCTTCTGCGTCCGCAACAGCGGCGCGACCGCCGTTGTCGAGGGCGTGGGTGACCACGGCTGCGAGTACATGACCGGCGGCACTGTCGTGGTCCTGGGCCAGACCGGCAAGAACTTCGCGGCCGGCATGACCGGCGGCGTGGCCTACGTTCTGGACGAGAACTGGGATTTCTACCAGCGGGTCAACAAGGAGACCGTGAGCCTGGAACCGGTGGAGCACAAGTACGATGTTGCCGCCCTGAAGGAGCTGATCCGCGAGCATGTGGAAGCCACCGGCTCCCCCCGCGGCAAGGAGATCCTGGACAACTTCAGCGAGTACCTGCCCAAGTTCAAGAAAGTTCTCCCCTACGATTACGACCGGATGCTCCGGGTCATCGCTTCCATGGAGGAGCGCGGCCTGGACGGCGAACAGGCACAGATCGAAGCATTCTACGCTGTGCAGAAGAAGAAGTAAGGAGGGCTGGATCATGGGCAAGATCACTGGATTTATGGATTACACGCGCAAGACCAGCACGGATGTACCGCCGCTGGAGCGCATTGAAAACTTCAACGAATTTCACGTCTGGCTCTCCCGCGAGGAGCAGCAGACCCAGGCGGCACGCTGCATGGACTGCGGCGTGCCCTTCTGCCAGGCGGGTATGATGATCGGCGGCATGGCCTCCGGCTGCCCGCTGAACAACCTGATCCCGGAGTGGAACGACCTGGTTTATCAGGGCAAGTGGGAGATGGCGCTCCACCGTCTGAAAGCCACCAACCGTTTCCCGGAGTTCACCAGCCGGGTCTGCCCCGCCCTGTGCGAGGCGGCCTGCACCTGCGGCGATGTGACCGGCAGCAGCGTGACCGTGCGCGAGAACGAGCACGCCATTGTGGAAACGGCTTACGCCAAGGGCTGGCTCCACGCCGCCCCTCCCCCGGCCCGCACCGGCAAGAGCGTGGCCGTCATCGGCAGTGGCCCGGCCGGTCTTTCGGTGGCCGAGTACCTGAACATCCGGGGCCACGCCGTGACTGTGTTTGAACGCGCCGACCGCGTTGGCGGCCTGCTGATGTACGGCATCCCCAATATGAAGCTGGACAAATCCGTCATCGAGCGCCGCATCAAGATCATGCAGGCCGAGGGCGTGGAGTTCCGCACCAACATGGATGTGGGCGGTGCCGTGGATGCCGAGAGCATCCTGAACAGCTACGATGCCGTGGTTCTCTGCTGCGGTGCCAAAAAGGCCCGCGACCTGAACGTACCGGGCCGGGACGCCAACGGCGTGCACTTTGCCGTGGATTACCTCACCAGCGTGACCAAGAGCCTGCTGGACTCCGACTTTGCAGACGGCAGGGCCATTAATGCGGAGGGCAAGAACGTCCTGGTCATCGGCGGCGGCGACACCGGCAACGACTGCCAGGGCACGGCCCTGCGGCAGGGCTGCACTGATCTGGTGGCTCTGGAAATGATGCCGCAGCCCCCCAAGGAGCGTGCCGCCAGCAACCCCTGGCCCGAGTGGCCCCGGGTGCTCAAGGTGGACTACGGCCAGACCGAGTGCATGGCAAAGTTCGGCAAGGACCCCCGTGTCTACCAGACCACGGTCAAAGAATTTCTGAAAGATGAAGCGGGCAATCTGATCGGTGCCGTCATCTCCTACCTCAAACCCGAGCGTGACCCCGAGACCGGCCGCACCAACATGGTGCCCACCGGTGAGGAGTTCACCTACAACTGCGAGCTGGCCTTCATTGCCGCCGGTTTCGTGGGCTGTGAGAGCTATGTGGCCGATGCCTTCGGTGTCAGCCTGACTGGCCGCGGCTGTGTGGACACCGACCACTTCCGCACCAACGTGGACAAGGTGTTCGCTTGCGGCGATATGCGCCGGGGCCAGAGCCTTGTGGTCTTTCAATGGTGGCATCCTGCGTCATGGCCTCGATGGTCACAGCCTGTGCAGGCATCGTAAAGGTCAGGGGGTTCTCCTTGACGTTCACATCCAGCTTCGCATCACTGTTAATGCTCCACAGGTCAAACACAATCGCATCGGTGGGGGCGGTGTATTTCACCGTCACTTCGGCATTTTCGGGAACTTTAGCCGTCAGGGTGCCATCCTCGGCCTTGGTAAATTCCACTGCCTTGCCGTCAGCATCCTTCACGGTCACTTCGGCGTTCTTGACGGTCAGGTCGTACGTATCTTCCTTCTTGTCATTGTCCTTGTTGGTGTCATCCGGCTTGTTGTCGCCCGGCTTGTTGTCGCCCGGCTTGTTGTCGCCCGGCTTGTTGTCGCCCGGCTTGTTGTCGCCCGGCTTCGGGGGCAGGGTGCCGCCGTTGTTAGTCAGCTTGCTTTCGTCAAACTTGCCGCCGGAGATCACACCGGTTTTCTCATTGGTCACAGCACCGGTAAAGTTGCCGTTGCCAATGGTTCCGTTGTTTGTCACCTTGCCGGAAAACGTACCATCGTTAATTGCGCCATTATTGGTCACTTCGCCGGAAAACGTACCATTCTCAATTTTACCATTGCTCTCGTTTGTCACGCCTCCAGAGAATTGAGTCGCCTTTTCTCCGGTCGTTGTGATTGCGCCCTTATTGGTCACTTCACCAGTTACGGTACCGCCGTTGGCGTTCAGGGTTCCGTTGTTTTCAATGGGAATGCTCAGGGTACTACCCGTACCACTGTCAATCAATGTCAGATTACCATGATTGATGATTTTCTTTTCGGCGTTTTCTCCAGCAACCTGCTTGCCCGTCAGATCAACAGTAACTGTAACGCCCTCGAGGGATGGTCAATGTATTCTCCATGTCGTCCGGTGTTACATAGCTCAGGAATTTGAGCTGAGCATTCCCATGCGCTTTGTCTTGAATCGCTCTTAAGGTTGATTCATCCGGCCAACTGTGGCCAATCAGTTTGACATACGCCTCATATTCTACCGCATTGCATACACCAGCAGTGGAAGCATCTTCAATTCTTTTGAATTTTCCGCTTTCAATCTTTCCCGCAGACTCATTTACGACTGTTCCGGTAAACTCAGCATTCTCCGTTCCGGTAATCGTTCCACGGTTTTGGATTTTTCCGCTGACGGTAGCATTATTTACATGCAGCTGAACACCAGTATGAATGACCATATCATAGCGTTCACTGTTTGTAATGGTGCCGCCACTCAGTAAGATCTCTGTATTGCTACGAGCGGAAGTCCATAAACCATATCCTTTGTTGTTGTCGATGGTTCCTCCACTCATTGTGAACTTGGACGTTCCACTCGAAGCAATCGAAACACCATCATTGCTGCAATTTTTTGATTTCAGCCGAGTCGCTCATGGTAAAAAGTACAGGTGTTCCCAGAGTCAGGATACATTTTTACGCCTGCACCTTCTGGTGCTGTACAATTTTCAATTGCGCCTCCGGTCATGTTGAAGGTGCCATCTCATGTACACACCGCCACCGCTTATGCTTGCGGTAAAGCCCTGAATGGTGCCGCCACTGATCGTCAGGGCACTGCCGGAGCCTTCCATATAGATTGCTCCGCCGTGACCTGTTACCGTACCATTGCCCTGAATGATACCTTTGCCCACACTATCCTTGATTTCCAGCGTGCCGCCATTCGAGATGTTAAACGCTCTCTGGTTATTTTGCCGCTGTAATGGTGTGGCCGTTCGATCAATGCTCAGTTTTTTATTATTGATAGAGAGAGTGCCTGTTAACGTAATATCGCCGCTCAATTGGACATTTCCGCCGTTTGTAGCAAAGAGCTGTCAGCCCCGTCAAATCTGAAACCGATGTAGCTGTACCGCTCGAAGTGCCGCCCGTTGCGTCCGACAGCGTTATCGCATCATCTCCCAGGGTTGTACCCCCCCTACTGTTGCCAGAGCGGGTGCAGGCATTATGCTGACTGCCATACTGACTGCCAGTGCCATACTAATCAATCGTTTTTTCATCTGCAAAAGCCTCCTTATAAAAATATGTTCCGCAGATGCCCCGGCAGGAAAGCCGGACGCATCCGTTGCTTTTTGTCCACGGTGGGCAAATCATCAGCACTATTGTAACAAATTTTGGAGCATTTGGCAATGTTTTAAGGCAAATTGTCGAATATCCGGTAAAATGGCCTTTCAGCCTGCATTTCGTCCCGAGGAAGGCGGTGATTTCTCCTTGACTTTTGCACCTGTGCAAAGCACATAATAAGGTCGCGAATGTAAATTGGTGCGTATCCATGGTATCACCAGCAAGAAGCCCCATCGGTAGTGCCTATACCGACGGGGCTTCCTGCTTTGCTGGGGTTAGTGCTTACCGGCCTTGAACCATCTGTCAAGCCACTTGCAAATGACAAACCCATACAGAAACAGCAACAACACTCTGCCTTATCCGGCAGGGCGCTTTGCGTCAATCTTCTCTCTTCAATTCTTCTTGCAGCACCCGTCTGCGCGGCAGACGGTGTGGTACCGGCAGAAGGGGTCGTGGTCTCGGGCGGGGTGGCGGGCACCTCGGCCTCGACCTCTGCTGCCATATAGACGATGATGGTCGAGCCGACCTCCACCATGGCACCGGGCTCCTCGCTGCAATAGGCCACACAGCCCGAAACATAGGAGCCATCGTTATAAATGGGATAGAAGCTCGCATTCAGCCCCACCTGCGCCAGCTGCTGCTCCGCGCCGTCCCGAGTAAAGCCTGCTACGTTGGGCATCTCCACCATCTGCGGGCCGCGGCTGACCACCAGATCGATGGTGCTGCCCTCTTCGATGACCTCCCCGGCTTCGGGGGTCTGACGGATGATCTTGCCCTTTTCCACAGTATCACTGTATTCCATGGTCACATAGAACAGGTAATCCCCGGCATAGCTGTTGTTGTTGCGCACCTGCGAATCGTAGTCCATCCCCACAAAGTCCGGGGCCAGATTCACCGGCTCTGTCACCAGCGAACTGGCCGGTTCGGAGGCCGGGGTGGATTCCGCAGGCTTTGCGGTGTGCAGCCCCTGATTCACCAGCCCCCACACGATGAGCAATGTCAGGATGGCCAGCAGGATCAGGATGGCCGCCAGCAGGTTGCGCAGGCTGAGGATATGCTTTTTCCGTTCCTCTTCCTCGGTGGACTGAGGGCGCGGCGCGGCCTGCTGCAGGGTCTGGGTGAGCTCCGTGGTATACTCCTGGCTGCTCAGTGCCCGGAACAGCTGGGGCACGGTCTGGATGCGCTCGTCAGGCCTGAGCTGCAGGCCCATCCAGAGCACATCCGAAACATACTCCGGCACCGCCCGTTCCAGCGTGCGGGCGCGGGGGTTGGAGTCCGACACCAGCCGCTGTGCCGCAGGAACAGGGCTCTGCCCGCAGACCATCCGGTAGACCACGGCAGCAAGGCTGTATTCGTCGGTGTAACGGCCCTCAAATTCGGTGGTGGAATACTGCTCCGGTGCCGAGTAGCCCTCGTACAGCTGCTCGTGCAGGCCGCTGCCCGCTGTGCGCAGCCCCACGGTGGCGTAGCCCGTCAGGCGTGCCCGGCCGTTTTCCAGCACCCGGATATTTTCCGGGCAGATGCCCCGGTGCACCAACCCTACCTGATGCATGGCCGCCACGCCGTCAAACACAGGCTGCAGCATATTGCGGGCCGTCTCGGCCGAAACCGGGCTGGGACGCTCATCCAGCCACTGCTGCAGCGGGATGCCGCCGGGGTTTTCCATCACAGCGTAGACGGTGTTGTTCTCCTCGAACACGTCCAGCACAGCCTCCAGACCGTTTGCGGGGGTGATGCGCTGGATGGAGCGGTAGAGATCGGCAAAGTCCATCCGGGTGGTCTTGAACAGCACCTCGCTGCCCGGCTTGGGGCGGAGGATGCAGTCCCTCCCCCGCTCTGCCGCCAGCGTCAGGGGCATATACTCCTTGATGGTCACCCGGAACCGCCCGACGTTCTCCACGCCCCGGTACAGGATGCCCTCGCCGTCGATGCTCTGCATCTCGCCCACGGTATACCGTCCGGCCAGCAGCGTGCCCACCGGCAGGCTGCCCGCCGGGTTGCGCCCGGCCAGTACCCCGCCGCAGTGCGGGCACACCGACACCCGGCTCTCCAGCTCGCCCATGCAGTATGGGCAGATGCGTTTTGCTTCCATGTGCGCCACCTCGTTTCTTCGTGGTCTGTTTCAAATTATTGTACCATATTTGCCCCCGCCGCGCAATCCGCAAAGCAAAAAAGCGCCGCCCTCTGAGTTTTTTCACAGGGGGCAGCGCTCAATTCGCACCAATATCAGCAGTAGAACTTCGATTCACCAAACACATCGTTCCACTGTGCCACAATGTAGCTTGAACGGCTTTCCAGAACATCTACAATTGCGCTCAACGTTCTGGCAGGAATCTTCGAGTTATTGTTGGCCACGATACAGCCTCCCGCTTCCGTAATCCAGATCTTTGTTGCACTGGCATTCGGAACACCCTTTGCAACATGGACATGAACCGGTTCCAGCGGTGCACCTTCATTGCTCCAGAAGAAAATCACATAACCGAACAGCCGGAACAGACTAGGCACTTTCGATTCCCCCCTCATGCGAGAAGCGGATCAGAAGATGTGCCGTTGATTTGACCAACTCTTTCAGGCTCGCCATCTCCATTTCAGAATAGCCATTATTGGTCCACAAATACCCCGGCAGAATACAGGTCGCCGACTTAAAGCCATTTTCTACAGGTGTTTCAATCTGTACCTTTACCTGCTCCTGATTACCATTCTGAATTGGCGAGGAATAAACGATTTCCGTCCCATCATTCAAGGTCATAAAAGGATAAAGCATCCGAACACCCTCTTTCTTAAAAGAAGTATACCATGAAATCCAGAGGGTTTCAATGATTGAACCACAGATATTTTTCCGCCGATTTCCTAAATTTCATGTGTTTTCATTGTTTTTCGCTGCACTCCGCAGGCGTTCTGCGAGCTGCGCAATCAGTGCGACATCCTTTTCATCCAAACCAGTCACGTTTACTGTATTATGCTTTTCTACACCCAGCAGGTAATCTGTCGAGACAGAAAACAACCTAGCCAAATCCACCAGGCTCTGCGGCGACGGCATAGAAAGCCCCTGCTCCCATGAATTGATACCGTTTCTCGTCATATTCATCCTGCGTGCAAGCTCTGCCTGCGTCCACCCTCGCGATTCTCTCAGGGCCTTGATGCGGTCGGCCGTCATAACATCACCTCTCATGTCAAGTATAGTGTGCTTTTATGGTTATTCTTTATCATTTTGGTTCTATTACTTGACACATTGTTATTTTTATGATACGGTGACTGTGACATACCCTATTCTATTAGAAAGAAGGAAAAATTATGAAATCTTATTCTTGTCGGCGAATTCTCCCTAGTATCTGTGTTCTTATTATTCTTTTTTTTCGCTTTCTTCTTGTAGTTCTTCTTCGCAGGCTGCTATTTCTTCTGCTGTCGAGGAAGCTTCCGGCATACCAACTTCTAGTTTCCTATTTTCTGATGCCACTTGGGACACTACCTCTGATGAGCTTGAGGGTTTAGAGAATAAATCTATCTCGACCACGTCCTTTTTAGGGCATGGTGATAAATCCTATGCTTTTAATGATGTTTCTTTTAATAATTTAATTGGCACAAACACTTACACATATCGTGGAAATCAACTATGGAAAGTTACTTTCCATTATCAAGGACATCTTGAAACCGAAAAGTCTGATGCAATCATTGCTAAACTGAAAGAAACCTATGCCGCTCCTACTATTGATAAAAGTGATTTAAATGAAAATGGAACTGGTGTATGGCTTGAATGGCATCTTGAGGCTGTTAATATTACCTATATGTATGTCAGTGGCTCTGCCAGCAACAATAATGTTATTATTCTTGCATATGAACTTCCAGATAGCCAGATTCCTGCTATTGACAGTTCCTCTCGCAACGGTGATTTTCGCATTGGGTATTGGGGTGATTCTATTGACACTATCAATTATTATGAAACTGCAGAATATCAAGGAACTGCCGCTGACAATTCCGGATTAGTATACAATGGAACAGTCTCCGGGTATGCTGCGAATATTGTATATTACTTTGACTCTAGCGAAAAGTTATATAAAGGTGGTTATCAAATCACTGAACAATATAGTCAAGGCGCCTCGTATATTGCCGCATATAACACATTAAAGGAAAATCTAATTTCAAAATATGGGACTCCTACTTCTGATTTAAAAAAGAATCTTTCGAGTCTTGCTTCGTATACTGACGAAGGCTCTGCACTTCAACTGGGCTATACCGTCTATCGGTGTTGTTGGGAAACTGAAACATCCAATATCACTCTTGGCATGCTCAGTCAAAATTATGAGATTAATCTTATTTTAGGTTATGAAGATTTGAACTATGAAAGTTCACCTGACACAATCGGATTATAAACATATTTACATTTATTGACTTTTTTTTTGCAACAAGGTATATATTATCTTTATAGTCTTTTTTATACTGATATCTAATCATACAAGCATATGGCAGATGGCAGCTGCTTAATACCTTTTACATACAAGTTTTCACATAACATATGTGCCATGCTTGTATCTTTATATTAAAGGAGATATTTTTATGAATGAGACTCAGGCTGCCATTTTGAACGCAGCGGAATTCGCTAAGATGTTGAGTTATGCCCTTTATCTTATCGTGTATCTGATGCGTAATACTTAAAAAATCCGCAGAGCGTAATTTATATGCTCTGCGGATTTTTATTTTATATAGTTTTCTCAATTGTATTGTTACAACTTCATTTTTCAGCCCTCCAAAACCGGTCAGTATGTCACAATCCAAAAGTGCCCGTATGTCACAGCAAAACAGCTTTTCAGCGCTCTTCCGCCATGTAAAAGCCGCTTTTTGTGCCTCACAACACAAAAAGCGGCTTCATTACATCCTTATTCAGGTCTGCGGAGCATTATTCCGGCAGGTCCTCTTCGTTCTCGAGGCTGTGCCAGACGTTCTGGACATCATCGTTATCCTCGAGGGCATCCAGCAGCTTACCCATCAGCTTGAGCTGATCGGGGTCCGTCAGGCGGGTGGTGGTCATGGGGACCATGGCCAGATCGTCGCTCAGGATCTCGTAGCCTTTCTCTTCCATGGCCTTGACCACAGCGGAGTAGTTCTCGGGATCGGTGGTGATCTCAGCAGCCTCTTCGCCTGCATCAAAGTCCTCGGCACCGGCATCCAGAGCGTCCATCATGGCCTCGTCGGCATCCTTATCCTCCAGAGAGATGTCAATGACACCCTTCTGGCTGAACAGGAAGGCAACACAGCCCATAGCGCCCAGATTGCCGCCGTTCTTGTCGAAGTAGTGGCGCAGGTCGGCAGCGGTACGGTTGCGGTTGTCGGTCAGGGTCTCGACCATGACAGCAACGCCGCCGGGGCCGTAGCCCTCGTAGGTGATGGCCTCGAACTCGGTCTTGTCACCGCCCTCAGCCTTCTTGATGATGCGCTGGATGTTATCGTTGGGCACGCTCATGCGCTTTGCCTTGGCGATCAGGTCTGCCAGCTTGCTGTTGGAAGCCGGGTTGGGGCCGCCGTCACGGACGGCAACGCTGATCTCGCGGCCGATCTTGGTAAAGACCTTTGCTCTTGCGCCATCGGTCTTTTCCTTCTTGCGCTTAATGTTGTTCCATTTGCTATGTCCAGACATGGGAACCTCCTAAAGTTTTATCGAAATCTCCGCCTGCGGGCAGACGGGCTGTGGTCGCCCGCTTGTGGCAGCACACAAAATCTAACTCTATTATTGTAGCACAATCACGAATCCCATTCAAGGGCTCCGGGCGTGTTTTTCGCCTGTTCGTGTTGGAAAACCGGCTTTTCAGGCCGGTTTACAGCAGCCGCAGGGCCTTGGGGTAATGGTTTTTGACCCGTCCGCCCGACACCTTGCCGCCGCCCATGGGGCAGCCATCCACGGTCACGCAGCACCAGCCATCGGCGGCAGTGTCCGCGGCGATCTCACGGCCGGAAAGGTACTCCGTTACCCGCGGGTCGGCAAGAGTCAGTGCTTCACGGTTGGTGCAGAGCGCGCCGAACGCCGTGAACAGGTGGTGCTCCGGCACAAAACGGCCCTTCTGCACGCTGCCCACGAACACCCCCGCCCGCAGGACATGCAGTCCCGTCTGCGGGAAGGGTACGGGCAGCAGAACGCTGCCGCCATGCACCACGGCAGGGCGGTACGCCAGCGCCGGGAAATACTGCCGGGCAAACTCCTGCCATGCAGCAAGGCTCTGGGCCGGGGTGGCCTCCCCTGCCCCGGCATCCCGGCTGCGGGCACTGCGTCCCTGCACCGCCTCCCGCAGGGCACGGCTGCTCTCCCGGCGGGCGCTGCGGGCATCCGGAGCCTTGGCAGGCTTGCCGCCCTTGCTTCCCTTCTGCTTTTTGCTCTGCTCTGCGGCAGCAGCCAGCCAGAGCTCTTCCTCTGCCGTATAGGTTCCGGGGGCAGGCAGCGCCCGCGGCGTGCCAGCCTTGACCAGACGGGCAATAAAATGCCCCTCGCCGCCCTGACAGGGCCAGATCCGGCGCACTTTGTTCACATCCAGCGGCAGGCCGCCGGTGCGGTTTGCCTCGCCCGGGCTGCCAAAGCTGTAATCCACATTGCCGAACACATCGGCCAGCGTGAACTCCGGGTGGCGCTGCAAAAACGCCGCCACCTGTCCCTCGTCCTCTTCCGGGGCAAAGGTGCAGGTGGAGTAGATCATCTCGCCGCCGGGGGCCAGGCAGGCCGCTGCGTTGTCCAGGATCTGTGCCCCCAGTACGGCGCACTGCTTTACCAGCGCTTCACAATGCTGGGTCACAGCCACGGCTTCCTTGCGGAACATCCCCTCGCCGGAGCAGGGCGCATCCACGAGAACACGGTCAAAAAACTCCGGCAGAGCAGCGGCAATGCGGCCGGTGTCCTCGTTCAGCACCACGGCGTTGGGCACGCCCATCCGCTCCAGATTGCTCCGGAGCACCTCGGCGCGGGCGGCAACGAACTCATTGCTCACCAGCAGTCCCTGCCCGCCCAGCGCTGCCGCCAGCTGGCTGCTCTTGCCGCCGGGGGCCGCGCAGGTATCCAGCACCCGCATCCCGGGCCGGACCCCCAGCAGGGGCGCGGCACTGGAAGCGGAAGGCTCCTGCGAGTAGAACACGCCCGCATGGTGGTAGGGGTGCCGCCCGGGCTTGAAAGCGGGGTCCTGCACCACAAAGCCCGCCTTGCAGAAGGGCGAGGGCTCCACCGGAAAATCTGCCTGCGCAGCAAACTGCTCCGGCGCAGCACGCAGGGCCGAGACCGTCACGCCCCGGGCAGCAGTCTCCTGCGGGGCGGCATAGAGAACATCGAACCGGTCGCCCAGCAAAGCGCGCTCCCGGCGCTCAAAATATTCCGTAGGCATGAAAGCTTATCCTCCCATGAATAAAGCCGCCGTTCGCGGCAAAACTAAGGCTGTGAGGGAAAGCCCCCTCACGAAAGGAGTAACGAACCATGAAGGACCACAGCGAGAATCGCACAGAAAACCGCACGAACAACTGCAAGAACCAGAGCCAGAACCGCACCACCAATCAGACCACCAACGAGCACAAGCACCCCAACCAGTATACCAAGGGTGCTGACGACGAGAGTGCCAAGAACAAGAAGTAACACCGCATAAGAAAGCCCGCTGCCTTCCCTGCACTGTTTTCCAGTGCGGAAAGCAGCGGGCTTTCGCGTTGCTTATTTCTGGTTCGGGTCAAACTGCTGCCACAGGGCATCGAACAGCTCTTCCACACGGTCCATCTGCCCGGTGAGGTAGAGCCAGCCCAGCAGGCACTCAAAGCCGGTGGAAGCACGGTATTCCTCGGGGGAAGCGTGCTTGGCCACACTGGCCTTGCTGGCGTTGCGGCCCCGCTTGAACACGGCCAGCTCCTCCTCTGTGAAGAGCGGCTCCAGCAGCTGCTCCTCCCGGAACTGTGCCCGGGCAGAGACATACTTGACCTTTTCCACATTGAGCTTGCCTGCGGACATCCGGTGGTGCCGTGCCAGACGGGTGCGCACCAGCAGTTCCAGCACGCTGTCCCCCACAAAGGCCAGCGCCAGCGGGTTCAGCTCACGGGGGTCGATGGTTTCCGATTCGTTCATCGTAGTAATACCCTTCGTCTCTGTCCTCCCGATCAGGTGATCCTTCATTCAACCTCTCAGTCACGGGCTAACGCCGTGACAGCTCCCCTAGTAGGGGAGCCTTTGGCAGAAGATTCATTTTTCGCTATCATCGCCTATGGCTCCAAAACCATCATCTGCCGCAAGGCAAAAAACGACGGCAGCAGGGCCAAAAGTAGCGAAGCGCCAACACTCGAAAATGCGACGATATGCCAAGGCCTCCCCTACTAGGGGAGGTGGCATCGAGCGAAGCGATGATGACGGAGAGGTTGGACAGAGCTGAAACCTTTCCTTTAGAAGATATAATCGAACTGATATTCACCAATGAGGATGGTGTCGTTCTCCTGCACGCCCTTTTCCACCAGTTCGGTCAGGATGCCGCTCTCGTCCAGCTGACGCTGGAAATACTGCAGGCTCTCGTAGTCATCCACATTGCTGCCGGCCAGGATATACTCCAGCCAGGGCGCGTCGATGCTCCACACATGGGCCTCCATCCGCTGGATGGTATAGGCACGGTCGTTGGCCTTGGGCTCGGGCTTCTTGTACTCGGGGGTGAACACGGGCACCGGCGGGATGTCCTTCAGGCGGTTGTAGACCAGGCCCGGCAGCTCCCGCACGCCCTGCATGGTGGCGGCAGAGATGGGCACGAAGGTCAGGCCCTTGCCCTCCACATAGGTGCGGAACGCTTCGATCTGCTCCTCGGTGGCCAGATCGCACTTGTTGCCCACTACGATCTGGGGGCGCTTTGCCAGCTCGGGGCTGAACTTCGCCAGCTCCTCGTTGATCTTTTCAAAGTCCTCGATGGGCTCACGGCACTCGCTGCCGGAGACATCCACCACATGCAGCAGCAGGCGGCAGCGCTCCACATGGCGCAGGAAGTCGTGGCCCAGACCGATACCCTCGCTGGCACCCTCGATCAGGCCGGGGATGTCGGCGCAGACAAAGCTGGCACCCTCGCCCACCGACACGACACCCAGGGTGGGCACCAGCGTGGTGAAGTGGTAGTTTGCGATCTTGGGCTTGGCGGCGCTGATGGTGGAGATGAGGGTGGACTTGCCCACATTGGGGAAGCCGATCAGGCCCACATCAGCGATCAGCTTCAGCTCCAGCGTCACCTGAATGTCCTCGCCGGGCATACCGGGCTTGGCAAACTTGGGGATCTGGCGGGTAGGCGTTGCAAAATGTGCGTTGCCATAGCCGCCGCGGCCGCCCTTTGCGATGGTGACCGGGGTGTGGTCGGACAGGTCCGCGATGACCAGGCCGCTCTCGGCGTCCTTGATCACGGTGCCCAGCGGCACCTTGATGACAAGGTTCTCGGCGTTCTTGCCGTGGCAGAGGCTTGCGCCGCCCTTGCCGCCCTCGGGGGCAGTGTACTTGCGCTTGTAGCGGAAGTCCATCAGGGTGGAAAGATGATCGTCCGCCACAAAGATGATGTCACCGCCGCGGCCGCCATCGCCGCCGTCCGGGCCGCCCGCGGCCACGAACTTCTCACGATGGAAGCTCACTGCGCCGTCGCCGCCCTTGCCCGCATGGAGCCAGATGGTGGCGATATCGATAAAATTGGTTTGTGCTGCCATACAGCCCCTCCTATTCTTAAAAAGCCTTTTACCTCTGTTCAGCTCCCCTACTAGGGAGCTGGCCCGCGCCAAAGCGCGGACTGAGAGGTTTGATTTCCAAACAGAAAAGGCTTTTTCGTTACCTAAAAAGAGCCGGGCCACGAGGGTCCGGCTCTTCGGGTTGCAGTTTTTCAGGCAGAAGTTACTGCTTCACGCTGCACTTCTTGCCGCTCTTGCCCACGCGCTCAAAACGGACAGTGCCGTCAACCAGAGCAAACAGGGTGTCATCGCTGCCCTTGCCAACGTTCTCACCCGGCATGATGTGGGTGCCACGCTGACGAACCAGGATGTTGCCGGCCAGAACGAACTGACCGTCTGCACGCTTGGTGCCCAGACGCTGTGCTGCGGAATCGCGGCCGTTCTTGGTGCTGCCTACGCCCTTTTTATGTGCCATTGTAATTTACCTCCTTAGCCGTTGATCGCAGTGATCTCAACCTTGGTGAAAGGCTGACGATGGCCCATGCGGCGAGCACTGTGCTTCTTTGCGCGATAGGTGATGATGTTCAGCTTCTTGCCCTTGCCATTCTTGATGACCTTGGCAGAGACGGAAGCGCCCTCAACAACGGGAGCGCCAACCTTGACCGAACCCTCCTCGCCGATAGCGAGAACCTGATCAAACTTCACTTCGGAGTCGGCCTCAACGTCCAGCTTTTCAATGTAGACGATGTCGCCCTGCTCCACGCGGTACTGCTTACCGCCGGTAACAATGATTGCGTACATTTGTTTCATTCCTTTTCGTTGTACTCGCTGGTCGTAAAGGCAGGCCCTCACGGGGCCGTTTCCGGTGCCCACACCATGCGGCTAGAATATTATAGCAGAAAAAAGTCCGCTTTGCAAGGGCTTTTTGCACTTTACTCCGGATTTTTTTCGTTCTTTTCCGGGTGTTCGCGCCGGTCCAGCGCTTTCTTTACGGTTTCATTCCACGCTGCCGTTTTCTCAACGAACTCTGCGCGGGATGCAGAGGCCGGCAGAGCAGCGTCCGTCCCCGCAAAGGTGGTGGGGCCGTCCAGCTTTTTCATCCGTGCCCGGTTCTCGCTGTTCAGGGGCAGCTCCACCATCAGGGGCTTGTCCCTGAACTTCCTTGTCAGGAGGATCTCGGCGATCACGCCGCCCACAACGGCAATGCCTGCCACCAGCTGGGACACCCGCAGGCCGATACTGGGCACCAGCAGCAGGCTGTCGGTGCGGAGGGCTTCGATCCAGAAGCGGCCCGCGCCGTACCAGATGAGGTACCGCAGGGCGATATCCCCTGCAAACCTGCGCTTTTTGAGGTAGCGCACCAGCAAGAACAGGCCCACAAAGCACCAGATGCTCTCATATAAGAAGGTAGGATGCACCGGCAGGTTCGGGTCGATGGTCACGCCTTTGGGCACCGTGACCACGCTGCTCGTCAGGTAATCGTGGGTCGCCTGGCTGTACATGCCCCAGGGCAGGGTGGTGTTGCAGCCGAAAGCCTCCTGATTGAAGAAGTTGCCCCAGCGGCCACAGCCCTGTCCGATGAGGAAGCCCATGCCGGCCAGGTCGAACATGGGCAGCACGGGAACTTTCCGCCACTTGCAGGCCAGACCTCCGAACAGAAAGGCCCCGATGATGCCGCCGTAAATGGCAAGACCGCCATCCCGGATGGCCAGCACATCTTTCAGGCTGTGGTACTGATAGGGCGAAAGGGCCACATAGTAGAGCCGGGCACACAGGATGCCCATGACCACACCGATGAGGATGACATCCACCATGGCATCGGCATCCACGCCGAACTCCACACTGTGCCGGAAGGCGAACACCAGCGCCAGGCACATGCCCACGGCAATGCAGACACCGTACCAGTAAATGTTCATGCCTCCGATGGAAAAGGCCACGCGGTCAAGCTCAAAGCTCAGCCCCAACCCCGGGAACTGTACCAGATTCGTCATTCTTCCGTCTCCTCCTCATCGTCCTCTTCCCCGGCCGTGCCGTCGGGCTGGATGTACATCACAGCCATCCGCTCCTCGCTCAGGATCTTCTGCAGCGCCGCGTCGGCATCCTCTGCCGTCAGGCCCGCCAGCATGGTGATCTGCTGGGCCACAGTCTGGCCTGCCAGCGCGAAATCTGCCATCTGGCTGGCCGAATCCTCGACGTTTTCCAGATTTTCGATGAGCTGGCCGTATTTTTCGTTCTTGCAGAGGGTGAAGATCTCCCGGTCTACGCCCTCAGCACGGATGCGCCGGATCTCCTCCAGCAGCAGCTGCTTCACAGTGTCGGGCACATCGCTCTCGCCGGTGAACAGGATGCAGCAGCAACCGTCCACCCGGAGCACCTCCCCGCCAAAGCCGGGGTTGGTCAGGCCCTCATCGTAGAGCTTCCGGTAGAGCCTCGACATGCCGCCAGAGATGCAGCAGAGGATGAGGTCATACAGGATCTCGCTGCGCAGGTCGTCATGCTGCAGTGGCTGCTCCTTGAAGCCGATGCCGAAGCAGGGCTTGGACACCGGCATTGTAATGGTCTTTTCTGCAGCGGCCAGCGTCATGGGTTCCTCTGTCCAGAGCCGCTGCACCCGCTCCACCGGGCGCTCGTCCATCAGGCCGTGGCGGGCGCAGGCAGCCAGGATCTGCTCCATGCTGGTGCTGCCTGCGGCGGCCAGCACCATGTTGTTGGGGGCATAGAACGCCTTGCAGCAGTCGTACAGCATCTCCGGCGTGATCTCTGCAATGCTCTCCACTGTTCCCGCAATGTCGCTGCGGATGGGGTGGCTGTGATACAGGCACTCGCACAGGCCGGTGATGAGCCGCCAGTCGGGGCTGTCATCGTACATCTTGATCTCCTGCCCGATGATGCCCTGCTCTTTGGCGATGGTCTGCTCGGTAAAGTAGGGATGTCCCACCATGCCCAGCAGCACGTCAAGGCTCTCGTCCAGCTGTTCCGTGGCCGTAAAGAGGTAGCAGGTGCGGTCAAAGCTGGTAAAGGCATTGGCATTCGCGCCGGTCTTGGCGAACTTTGCAAAGGCGTCGCCGTCCTCATCCTCGAACATCTTGTGTGCTCGAGGAAATGGGCCACACCGGCGGGCAGATGCACTTCCCGCTCCCCCAGCCGGAAATCCCGATCGATGGAGCCGAAGCGGGTGGCGTAGATGACATAGGTGCCGGAGTAGCCCGGCATGGGCCGGACGAGGACCGTCAGCCCCGAGGGCAGCACCTTCCACTCATCGGCGGCGGCCTCGGTCAGGGCACGGTTCGTGTTCTGTTCAGGCATGGGCGCTCTCCTCCTCTCGGGTCAGAAGATAGCTGACTGAAAGGGTCAGCTGCCGCAGGACGGTGCGGACATCCTCCTCGGTCACAGCCTGCAGGGCCGCGCGGGCATCGTCCGGGGTCTGCACCGGGCCGCCCCGCAGCACTTCCATGTAATACCAGGTCTCAATGCCGCCGAGGGTATCTTCCAGCCCGGTCATCCCGCTCAGGAGGGAGCGGCGGCAGTCCTCCAGTTCCTCAGCCGTGATGGGGCCGCTGCGCAGGTCATCCAGCTCCTTCAGGATCGCTTTTTCGGCCCGGGCCGCGTCGGCGTGCTCCACGCCGCTGTTCACAGCCATGCTTCCGGTAAAGCTCTGGAACGAGGACGAGCAGTAATAGCACAGGTGATCCCGCTCCCGCACGTTCAGGAACAGGCGGCTGGTCACACTGCCGCCATACAGCGCCATGGCAAGCCGCACCGCCGCCATCTGGTCGGGGCGCATGGGCACGCCCAGCGTGAACAGCATGCAGAGCTTGGCCTGCACCGTGTCAAAGCATTCCACCCTGCGCACGGCATCCTGCCGGGGCATGGCAAAGTTCTCGCACAATGGCAGCGGGGCCCGCCCGATGTGGGAAAGCTCTTCCAGCAGGGCCTGCTTCACCTGCTCGGTCTCCGCTTCCCCGCAGCCCAGCACCAGCAGCTCGATGCTGGCGGTGCGGAGCATCTCACGATAAGCCTCTGTCAGCGTTTCCGGGGTCAGGCCGTCCACCTCGTCCAGATAACCCTCCTGCCGGATACCGGCGGGGCTGCTCCCAAAGAACTCCCGGTTGGCCTGCCGCTGGCAGTAAAGGCGTTTGTCGTTGACCTCATCCTCCAGCGCCTTTTTCAGCATCTGCTTTTCGATGGCGACCGCCTCCGGGTCAAACACGCCGCCCACAAAATAGGGGTGGAACGCCGTGCCCAGCGCCAGCGCGGCATACTCCCGGGTCAGGGCCTCGCCTTCCAGTGCAAAGCGGTCCTTGATGCCGGTCACACTGACGCAGAGGTTGTGGTTTGCACCCAGCGGGCGGGCATCCACGGTCAGGTCCGCGCCGTACAGCCGGGCAAGCTTTTTGGTCATCTGGGTCATATCCGGGCAATCCGCATAGCCCCGCTCCATCAACAGCGGCAGCAGCGCGTGGGCGGTTGCCGTCTCCCGCCGTGCCGGAAACGCAAAGTGGATGCTGATCCGGCAGCGGTTGAATTTCTGCGCCGGGTCCCAGGAAAGATGGACCCCGGGCGCGATCTCGGTTCGTCTCAACAGTCGTTCTCCTTTTTTATTAAAGCTTTGTGCGCTCCAGCGCAAGGAACTCCTCCAGCGAGAGTCCGGACGCGCGGATGGCGAGGGCATTTTCCACCCCCACATAGCGCCAGTGCCAGGGCTCGTATACCATGCCGGTGGCGGCCTGCCGCTCCTCCGGCCAGCGGAGGACAAAGCCATACTCCGCAGCGTAGGCGGTCAGCCACTCGTAGGCGCGGGTATCGGCAAAGCGGGCGGTCTTTTCGGTGCAGTCCGGGCTGAGAAGGTCCGCCGCATAGCCAGTGGCCTGCTCGCTGGCATTGGCCGGAGGGCAGACGCAGGCGGCATAGGCCGCTGCCTCCTCTTCGGAAAGCCCCTTTTCCAGATACACCTGCTTCCGGGCATCAAAGGCCGCTTCCCGTGCGGAAACATCCTGATAGCCCGTCACCAGTTCCAGCGTGATACCGTCTGCCGCCGCAGCTGCCGCCATGGCGCGGTACTGCTCTGCGGCTTCCGCTTCCAGCTGCTGGCCCGTGGCATCATCCGCCACCGCAAGGGCCGGGGCAGGCTCTGCGTCCAGCGGCAGATTGCCGTTCACCAGCACCAGCCGGGCATCGGCAAGGTTCGGCTGGTATTCGGTGCCATCGTAATTTCTGGCCACAAAGGCCTCCGGCCCCGCGATCAGGGCGTGGGCCTTGGGCAGCAGCCATAAAATGCCGCTGGTCATCAGGGCAACAGCCGTGCCGCAGGCCGCCAGAAACACGGCCCAGTTCCGTGCCAGACGCAGACAGCGCCGGATCCTCCACTCCCGCCGGGTCATCCGCCGCCGGGGCGCTTGCTTGTTTTGGTTCATCGATATCGGTTCCCTTCTCACATCATTTCGCAATGCACAGCCGCACAATTACATTATTTTATTATACACTTCTTTCGCCGGGGTGTAAACGGAAAGGGATGTTAAAAAATTGTGTCTTTCAAAAAAGGGAGTTCCGTTACGGACGAACGTCCGAACAGAACTCCCTTTGGGGGTTATAAAAATCCCGCGTTAAAGCGCTTTCCTCCATTCAGAATTTTCCCGTCAATGGAGAGGGTGACCGGCTACCGTGGCCGAGGACTCGTTCAGGACAGCTTGATCTTCAGGTCTGCCAGCAGATTCACGGCCTCCGGCAGCGAAAATTTTGCATCTTTCAGGCGGCTGCCCAGAATATCCACCTTATAGCCTGTGGCATCCCGGAAGTCGGCTTTCCGCAGATCACACTGGTAAAATTCCGTTTCGTGCAGCTCTGTGCCCATGAAATTCACCATCTGCATCTCGCACTTGGCAAACATGGAACCCACGATCTCAGTTTTCTTCTTTGATAAATCAGAAGTTATTGATTTTCTGAATCCAATCCAAGCTCTTTCAGTTCTTTTTCGTTTTTGATGTCTTCATCAGTTTTCTTTCCGGTGATAGCACTATATGCTTCTTTAATACCATTTTTCACTGCCCACTTGATAACAAAATACAGCGCAATTAAAATAACGATTGCGGTTCCACCGCTGATTCCTAGTTCATTCCACATAATAATATCAATGCCTCCGATTTCATAAATTCCGAGTTGTCGTTCTCAGTATACCATGGTCTCTCTCTGCGGAAAAGATACCGAAACAAAAATGGCCCCGGAGGGCTTGTTGCAGCTCTCCGGGGCCATTTTATGTGCGTGTGTGACTTGGCACACACGACCGGCATTTTACTCGATCTCGATCAGATTCGGGTTCTCAGGCAAAGCCTTCGTCTGCTGAGGAGCGGGCAGCTGGATGTGCAGGACACCATCCTCGAACTTTGCGTGGATGTCCTCCTTCTTCACCTCGCCCACGTAAAAAGCTGCGGGCGCAGCTGCCGGAGAAGGTCTCGCGCCGCACATAGCGGCCCTTCTTATCCTTTTTCGTCGTTGCTGTGGCTGCGCACTGCCTGAATGGTCAGATAGCCATCGCTCGGATCCATCTGAACGTCTTCCTTCTTGCAGCCCGGCAGGTCAACCGCTACTTCGTAGCCGTTGTCCGTCTGTTTGACATCGGTCTTCATCATGTTTGCACCGCGCTTACCAAAGGTATCACGAGCCTCACGGTTCATCATACGTTCCAGTGCAGCGTCATTCCAGAACGGATCGAAGAAATCATCGAACAGGTTTTCATGGAAAACAGTCGGCATAAGCATAAATCATTCCTCCAATCCCGGCGTTCGGGTCGGGGCAAAAAATCTGAAGCGTCCACTCGGGGGGGTTGGATTTTTATGGTACCATCGGCCCGCCTGTGCCCAGCTGGAGACCTTGCAGCGCATGGTGGAGGCCGGCATGACCGGCATCCGCATGAATCTTTCCCACGGGCCCCTTTCGGCCCACAAAGACTGGCTGGATATCATCCACGCCGTGGGCATCCCCAGCTGCTCATCGACCTGCAGGGGCCGGAGCTGCGCATTGGCACGCTGCCCCAGCCCCTTGTGCTGAAACCAGGCCAGAGCCTCCGGCTGGGGCAAGGGGTGTCCCCTGCCCGGCGGCACTGGTGCATGCAGCCCGGCCGGGCCAGAACCTCCTGCTGGACGACGGCAGGCTCTTGTGCAGGTGGCCGAAGCCGATGGCGCTGCCCTGCAGTGTACTGTGGTACGGGGCGGCACCCTGCAAAGCCGCAAAAAGCCTTGCGGCACCGGGGCTGACGGTGGCCTCCCCACGTTGACGGAGGAGGACCTGCAAAACCTGCAGCTGGCGGGGAGCCTGCGGCGTTACCGGGTGATGCTGCCCTTCGTGCGGGGGCTGAGGACATCCGCACCCTGCGCCGGGCGCTGGAACAGGCCGGGGCCGGGCAGATCCGCATTTTTGCCAAGATCGAGAGCCTTGCGGGGGTACAGGCCCTGCCGGAGTTCCTACCCTTGTGGATGAAGTGGTCATTGCCCGCGGGGACCTTGGCAACGCCATGCCCCTGTGGAGCTGCCCCGGTGCCAGAAACAGCTTTCGGCGGTCTGCCGGTCTGCCGGGTGCCCTTTATGGTGGTGACCCAGATGCTGGACAGTATGTGCAGCCGGGCGGTCCCCACCCGCGCCGAGGTCAGCGACATCTACAACGCCGTGGCAGACGGCGCTTCCAGCGTGATGCTCACCGGGAGACCGCCGCCGGGCAGTACCCGGTGGAGGCCATGGAGTATCTTGTGCGCACTGCCCGCACCGCCTTGGAATAACCC
>VOFB01004427.1_pt1 | contig 40019 bp, 50 predicted proteins | sample 5384141 | NCBI WGS metagenome assembly VOFB01 (sample SAMN12384721, study PRJNA508395) | human gut metagenome | isolation source: healthy gut A | host: Homo sapiens
GGAGGAACAGAGCAGCAATTCATGACAACACAGGTGACACCGATGAGGCAGGACAGTCATCAGAGTGATGCCACTGCAAGGAGAATCGCTTCATGCTTCCTCTCCTCCCATCAAATAGCCTTCGCCGATGCGATTACGGATGGGGTCAACCCCAACGCGGCGCGGGGCTTCGCAGGGCGGAGATATGAACCCGGATAGAATTGCTGAAGCTGTCCACGCTGTTATCCCAGACGTGCTCCATCAGCTCTTCCTGACTCACAGGCCGTCCCTGATGCACCATCAGATATTCCAGAATGCCCGTCTCCTTTACGTGTGAGGCAGTCGTGGCCGCCCGTTGACGGCAGCGCGTGCGGGAGCGTGTGGCCGAACGTCAGCTCGCAGGTCAAAGCAACACGGCTTGCTGCGAACTGCCGCCAAAGTCAGGGCTGCGGATGTGGGCCTCCAATTCAGCCAAATGAAAGGGTTTCAAGATAGTCGTTGGCCCCGGCATCCAGCCCTATTGTGTCCTCCACTGCGTGCGGAGTCAGCACCCGCCACCTCGTGGTCTGTCTGCCGGGTGCGCAGCACGGTCATGCCGTCCTTCCGGCAGGCCCAGATCGCTAGTACCAATCAGCTCCACACCCAGAAGTTCCAGCGCCTTTTCCCCCGTCGTAGCAGTAGTCCACACTGTATGCCAAGCGCCGCAAACTGCGGACAATCGTCTCGCATAGGGCGCGTTCATCTTCAATTACCAAAAGGTGCATAAGAGTCCCCTTTTCATTTCCTTTTCTTTATTATAGCAAAGCAGATAAGATCTGCATTAAATTTTCGTTCTTAACAGGTTTTATCTTTCCTGTGCTGATGATGAGAAAAAGTGAAGGGTGATAAATTTGAGCTGTGCAAAAAAGCAGCGCAGGCCACGTTGCTGGTTGTGGTATCGCCATGGCTGGCTGCAGCATGGCGCGGCGAGGCCGCGACGGTACTGAGCAAAGCGATTAAATTATGTCTGAGTGTGTGGCGGGTAAGTATTGCAAGTCAAATTATGTCCCGCTTCACTTGTGGCTGGATACCAGTGCGGGGGCAGCTTTTATTGACCAACCCGCACCTGCCGAACTTTCTCAAGCGGGCAACCTGTACCAAGGCGCAGGAAACCGTCTGTGTGCCCGGGCTGAATTGCTTCCTGCCCGGCACCTCCGGTGCTTGTCCCATCGGGGGCGTTTCAGCGGTAGTGGGCTCTTCCAAGTTCAGCTTTTCCTATTATATCACAGGATTTTGCTCGGCGTCCGCTTGGACGCTTTATCTTAGGTTTTCCTGTGCCCCTTCGGCTGGTTTCAGGAACTGCTGCATAAATTCCACGAAGGTTCTCCACAAAGAGTCCTCAAGCCCCTGCGATACCTCAAGTACGCCGTGCGTTGGTGATGGTTTTTCCTGCTGCCGGCGTTCCTTGTAAACGATGTAGGCATGGGCGACCCGTTCTTCTGTAAATACCTCTGTCCACAAGGCGTGCTGGAGGGGCCATCCCTCTGTCCGCTGGGGCGTTTACGCGCTGTTCAACCAGGTATCTCTTTCAGATAAAGGTGGACAAAACAAGTGTGTATCCTGCGGAAAAATGCGCCAAAACACCGCAAGATGGATATTGGACAACGAAGGCCTTAACCATACCGGGGTGCATCCGCTGCGGAATGTGCATACGCACCTGCCTAAACGCCGTGAGCTTCCGTTAAAGCTTCGGAGACAGGTAAAAGCAGAATAAGCCGGGCAAAAACAACGTAAATCAAATAAAACAAAAAACGGAGGAGGGAACAAAATGAACGTCAAGATGAAAGTATTGCTGCTGCTGGCAGTGATGATGGTGCTGTCTCTGGCCGCGTGCGGCGCAAAGAGGTGAACAGGCAGCGGCGACATCGCATGACCGGAAGCCCAAAAACGCCGAGGAAGCTGTCGCCATGCACAAGAGCTGATGGCGCAGGAAAACCGCGATCCTCTCGGAAAACACCGCGCTTTGGGAAAAGGTTTTCATGGCGGCCGACAAAGAGCATGACCATGCAGGAGGACGGCAAAAAACGGTGACTTCTTGTTGGACACCATCGAAGGTTCAAAGATCAGTTTACGGAGGAGGAGCTGAAGCTGCTCAAGGAGGCGGCGGAAAGATCCGCGGATTGAAAACAAGCTGACCATGATCGGAAAAAGTACCCCAGGCGGCGCAACGATCCTACGGATGGCGCTATGAGCGTGCCCGCGGGCAGCGACATGACCACGCCGCCTGATGACGGCAGCATGCAGAAATTCCCCGCCTTTGAGGGCAAGGACCTGGATGGCAACGAGGTGAAGAGCGACGAGCTGTTCTCCGCTAACGCCGTCACCGTCGTGAATTTCTGGTTTACCACCTGCAATCCCTGCGTGGGCGAGCTTTCCGAGCTGGACGCGCTGAACAAGGAGCTTGCGAAGAAGGGCGGCGCACTCATCGGTGTCAACACCTTCACATTGGATGGCGACGAGGCGGCAATTTCCGAAGCAAAAGACGTATTGGCCAAGAAGGGCGCGACCTACCAGAATGTGTATTTCGCTTCCGACGGTGAGGCGGGAAGGTTCACTACAAACATTTTTGCCTACCCCACCACCTATGTGGTTGACCGCAACGGTAATATCGTGGGTGACCCCAAGGCTCTGTTCCCTTTTACCAGCCGACAAAGGTATGCCCGTGCCAGTGGGAACATGGACAAATCAGTAGGTGTTTACGTTTCCCGCCTTGGAATAGCACTGCCGCCGCCTGTTTAAAGCCGCAGCGTATAGTGATTGACAGGCGGATTGTTGTCTCGGTATGCGTCAGTGAGCGTAACAGTGGTATTTGCAGAGAACACGGTATCCAAATCGTAATCTTTATTGCCGCCGCTCTTTTCGGTGTACCAGCGTTGAAGCTGTGGCACTTTGCTGCGGAAGCATCGGCAGAGAGGTCAGCTTCTGCTTGTTGGTGGTCATGTGCTGCCGACAGAGGGCGTACCGTCGTTGCCGTCAAGGTGACGGTATGCTCGGGCGGGGCGACGCATCCTCCTCGAAGATGGCCTTGATCTCCACGTTGCCGCTCGGCAGAACCGGCCAATTTTTTACGGTCGTCGCCGCTCATGACCTCAATTCTTAAAGTGGTAGCCCGCGTTTGGCGTAGCGGTCAGGGTAATCTCGTGCCGACCACTACTTTTGCGGAGAGGCGGAAGCCGTGCCATTGCCGTCCGTTTTCACGGTGACGGTGTGCTCGGTGGGCGTAGGCGGCGCATCTCCCGAGATGGCTCTGACTTCACGTGTTGTCGCTCGGCATGGTGAACTTGTCGTCCCTTGTCGTCACTTGCTGCTCATAACCTGCCAATTTTAAAGGGTGGATTCCTGGTTCTGCTGTCGTTTGAGGGCGGGGTCCAGAGTTATTCGTGTTTGTGTGGACTGGCTCGTCTCTTAGACGGCTCGGCGTGTATTCGCCTGAGTTTGACTATCGTGATGGAAAGCTCCTAATATCTCACCCAAATCGTTGACCGCCATAACGGTAAAGACCTCGGTCCTTCCCTGGCGGGCGCCGCTTATCTCTCCTGTATCCTCGTTTGCTTAAGTCCTCGGGCAGGACGCCGCTCACAATGCTCCATGTGATGGGCGCGGTACCCTTGGCGGTCAAGCGGTTGCCAAACCCGCCTTTCATGCCATCGGGTAGGCTTTCCGCGACGATTGTCGGCGGCATAGGGGGTCGGCTATCGATGTTTCACCCGAATCGCGGTTGTTACTGCAGGCTCCGGCTGTTGAAAGATGTTCTGTCATCTTCGCTAAGCACCGGCGTGCTGATGATGGTCTGCTAATCCACGACTCGCATCATAGATGATTCATCCCATGCCACGTCGATCCAGCGCCATGTGCCGTCAACGGTATTGATGGTTATTTTCCGGCAAGCCAAGTTTGCAAAGGGCGCTGAACGGCTTATCGGTAATGGGATCCGGTTCATCGATATTCCTTGATGGTGTTTTTGATGGCGTTGATTTTGATGTAATCTTATTGTAGCCTTGAGTCGTCCGGGCGTGAATACCACCGTCCACATGTCTTCGCCTCGGGTCCGGAGGTAGAACGGCGGGGTATTCTTGAAGGAGAACGTGCCAGGCGACGGTGGTCCGTACCTTTGCCACGCCGCCGACGAGCGTGCCGACTTCGTCGTTGTAGGTTTCACCAAGCCTTCGCCAGGTGAATATGGTGTTGTCGGGCAGCGTAAAATCACCGTTTTCCACCGGAATACAGGCAGTTGCGTGATCTCCGTCTCGGTTGGGTCAGGCTGCAGCTGAACTTTTCACGGCTCGGAGGTCGGCGCTGGTATGGTACTTTTCCAATTCGGCGCGGTCAACCGTACCGTAGATGGTCTGTCTGCTCAAAACGAATTGGGGTCGTAGGTCGAAGCGTCCCACGAGGTGACAACATCCATAGAATAACCCTCGAGTTCTCCGGGGGCGTTTCGTTGCTGACCGCGGAGAAACTGAACGACACATAGATTCAGTTCTCAAAGGTCGTTCCGATTTTTTGCTGGGAATGTGTACGGCCCGGAGCTGACGAATGTGCGGGGGGACACGTTCACATCAACATGCGCATTCCTTCACTGGTATACCGCTTCGGGTTGTCGGGCGTGAAGATGACCTTTTTGAGCTGCAGCTGCCCTGCCTGCAAAAGCGTACTCGCCGTCAATGAATGACCGTATATTTTCTGATCTTTTGTCCAGCGTGAACTTGCCGGAAACCGTTTCTGCCGTTCGCCGTGGCTGTTCCGCCGGAGATATTGGTCGGAAAAAGACAAGTGAGGCTACAGGTCGCCGCCGCCGTAGAGCTGCTTGGAATAGGTGGGCGGCTCCAGCGTGGGCGTAAAGACGCGGTCGTCAATGAGTGTTATTCTGGCGGTTGCCTTGACTGTTTGTCGGCTCCAGCCCATCCGTGAAGCTGCTCCTTTCAACATGCAGCTCGCCGGTAAATCTGCCTGCCATATTTGTTCGGGGCATAGGTGGAGCCGTCCCAGCGTCACGGCACGGGACTGTAGCCTGCGCCGGTAAGTTGGCTATCTCACCTTGACGCCGAATAGCTCCCAGATTCTCAAACGCCAAAATAATGGGCTTGTCCGTGATGATTACGTCAACTGAACTCTTTGTGACCGTGCGCTTTCGTCCTCCCCATCACGGTAAGGATACATTCCGCCGTGGTGTATGCCCGTATCGTTGGGGGTAAAGAGGATCACCATATGGTTGCCCGGGTATACTCTGCCGCCTCATAATCCCTGAAGCTGAACGTACCTGAACAACGGTGTCCGTCCGCCTCGCTTCGCCGCCCATGAGCGCCTTGTCGTGTACTCATTGCCGACATAGGCCGGAAGGCGCAGCGTGGCGGGGTGGTGGATGACCATTGTTTTGGTAGGCTGCAAAAGCTCTCCGTAAGCCGTATGACAAGGTTTCTGCAACAGCCTTCTCCGTGGATAGCCTTGCCGCCGGAGCAGCGTCCGTTTCTGTATGGCTGCTGTCCGTGGCGCAGGTGCGTGTGCGTTCCGTTGCCGTTGGAGGTCCATTCGCCCAGCCATGATTGTGCACCTCCCGATGGAAAGTGGTGGTTGATGGCCAGTTTCATATCAACCCTATGTACTACCACAGAGACTCGGTATAACTGCTGCTTCGCCATATCGGCGTACCAGTCCGATTAATCTGCCCAACCTGGCGAAGGTATACTCGTCACGGTTGGAATTATTTCGATATGGGAACCCATACATGAAATTCCGAGCTGGTCGTCACTCTGACTTGGCGGCGCGCCGCCGCCGCCGTTGGCATCGTAATGCAGCGTATAGGGTGTATTGCGGCAGCGGGACGGGCCGTCTGGGTTCCTCGTTTTTGGCAATAGTATCGGATGCCCTTTGCCGGTCTGCGCCGTAGGCCCTGTGGTGTTCATACAGGCCGCCTGTTTCTGACGCGCGCGGCAACCTCCATCCGCCGCGAAGACCGTCGGTGGGCATCATGGTCAGCACTATACAGCATGAAGCAGAATGCTGATATTGTTTCTTCATGTCGTTTTTCCTCCTGTTCCTTGGGTCCGGTTTGCCTGTCCCGCCCTTTTTCCGGTTTTCTGATCCTGAACCGCATGCACAGTGGTGGATTGCGCCGCCGCAGCGGCAGCGCGATACAACAGCCACCAGCACATAGTCGCCCGCATCCCTTCGCGCAGCAGCATCGCGCCGAACACGCCCCATGCAGGTCTGTCCCGGCTGACGACCGTAATTTATCGCTCGCATCAGTACTGCGAACAGCAGCATACGCGGCACTCAGTCCGTATATGCCGTGTTGCTGCTTTCGGCGGGTGTTTTTCCGTACCCGCCGGACGGACGAGTGCGACCCGTCTTGCGGTATCGTACATACAGTTTGACCCTCCTCCGGTTTGTCTGAAACTGTGGTCTAAAAACCCTTTCACCTATATAGGTACATAAAATCGGAAAAACCTCCACCCAAAACGCAAAAATTTTTCCAAAAATTTGAGAGCCGCCAAAAGCAGCTCTCAAGGTGTGAATGTTCGGTTATTTCATCCGCGATAAACGGAACGTAGACAGCCTTCCCGCCGCTACCAGCAGCACCGGCAGGCGTAGGCCACATACTGCGCCGCACCGCCGTAGGCGATGAGCGATTGTAAACGGCGTGGAGGGTGAGCGGCCGCGCCCAGCAGCCCCCAGGTGCCTGTATAATTTTCAGCCATGTCCGCTGCCACGCATAGGCAAGCCTGCCGCCCACGATCAGACCGCAGAGAACGTGCATGGCTCCGTGCCGAAGCCACGGAAGAAGATGAAGGAGAAAACGGTCTGCTCCGTTCTGAATAAAGATAGCACACGTTTTCAAGGTGGCAAAAGGCAAAGGGCAACTGTTATTGCGGCAGCCTTGATTTTATCCCCTCCGGCTCAAACACCAGAAGATAGAACACCAGCGGCAGCAGCTTCATCATCTCCACCACCGGCGCAATCTCCGCCGTGGCGGCAAGGGCGTCCGCCTGACACACCGACGCGAGGAAAGTATTGATGTAGGCCGAAAGCAGGCACACACCCATTCCGACGATGCAGAACAGAAAAAGCGAATGCCGCCTGCCAATGCACAAAGGCAGCCACCAGCAGGGGACACCATGCACAAATATGTTTCAATATAGGTCGTACGTCCACCGCCTTTCTCACAGCGGGCAGCAACTAATATGATCCGGCGTCAGCAGCATATCACCCCACCAGAAGACGGGGCTTGCCGAGGGGAGGCCTCCAGCCAGAAGCAGCCGCCGTCCAAAGCAGTACTCCGCGAACGTAAGCACAGCACGCCGATGTGGAAGTATGCTTTTATTCCGCGCCGCGCTTAGATGGAGATCTCCTGCATAGACAAGCCTCGAATGGCGCAGTAGGAAAGCCACCTCATGCCGCACCAGACCAGGTTGGAGAATGTCCCCGAAGGTGCGGTAGAACGCCAGCAGCGTACGCCGACTGGCGCAACCACGCCCTGCGGCGGCAGGCTGTGCTCATCTGCGCCTGCCAGCGTGGCCTCGTAATATCCGCAGAAAAATCACACTGGCCACCCAGCCGAACTCGACACATAAAACACTTCGGCGTGGATCGAACAGAAAGCATGATACAGCTGTGTCTTGAGGCAAGAACGGAAACGGAATATGGGGTGTAAAACAACGGCTTTCGATCCTTCAGACTCCGGCGTTCGTAGTACGGGGCGGCCAGCTTTGCAAGACCCAGAGGCAGGCAGATGGGGCGATAGTTCAGCTTTGCAGTCTTTCCTACAAGCTGAAGCATCTTGCGGATGGTGACATAGTGGCCGGACAAAATGTAGCCTTTACCGGGCTCTCCGCTTTCGGAACAGGCGAGAAGGCCATTTGCCACATCCCGCACATCCACAAAGTCATATCCGCCGCGAACGGCTAAAGGCAGCTTCCCGGCAAGAAAGGATTTTGCCATTGAGGTGAAGCTCCCACCCTGTAAGTCGCCCGGCCCGATGATGCCGGAGGGGAAAACAATGCTGGCATTCAACCCGCGTTCCGCTGCAGCGAAGACCAACTCTGTTGCAGTTGCCTTGCTCTTGGCGTAATCTCCGTCCACAAGCCCCGGAGAGAATTCACAATCCTCCGTAATGATGCAGCCCTTCGGCTTTTCCGGTATGGCATGGACGGAACTGACATAGACCATTTTGCCCACATCATGCTCCATACATTGCCGGAGAACTCTCCATGTCCCCCCTACATTGACCTGATAGAGCCTCGAACCGGGTCTGGACGCGACGGAGACGATACCAGCACAGTGAATCACAGGTACGGCCGTCGGCATCCGCGAAGAAGTCTGTCAGCGAGTTTTCCGCACACACATCACCGATGACGGTGTGGACCTCCTTCGGGAGCAAATTGATATAGGGGTCATCATGCAGCACAAGCGCATGCACCTGCGCCTTGCGGCGTACTAGCTCCTCCGCAACAGCCCTGCCGAGGAAGCCGGTAGCGCCTGTAACAAGGTATTTATCATACATTCAAAAAGCCTCCTCTCTCAAATAAGCATACAAGTGTTGATTATCTTTCACAAGTACAGTATACTTGAGGGGAAAGACAGAAACAATCAGCACTTGCCATGCGGCCGAAAGAAAAGCAACACTGTCTGTTGAAGTGTTGATAATCTTTGTAAACTTTTTTGGAGGGGCTCTATATGGAGAAGATGGATGCAAAGGAAACGCATATACGCAAATGGTGCTCAAGCAGTCTTTTCTGAAGTCGCTGAAGGAAAAACCTGTAAACAGAATTACGGTGAAGGAGGTTTGCGCGCTGGCGCAGCTTAACCGTGCCACCTTCTATGCCCATTACAGCGATTGCTTTGCCCTGATGGAGAGCATTGAGAATGAACTCATCGACGCATTTGAAATCCCTTCGCTATGTCAATTCGTTTGATGTGACGGCGCTGATCGAAGCCATCTACGATATGGTCGATCAGAATCAAACGGCGTGCCGCGTCCTGATTTTGGGGAATACAAACTCAACGGTCCTCATGCGGATGATTGCCCTGGCCAAGGAGGACAGCATTGCCTACTGGCGGAAAGAGCTGCCCAATGCCAGCGAAACAGATCTTGAGATGATGTATACCCATCTGTCAAATGGTTTGATGCATGTCGTTGTGGAGGGCTATGACAAGTACAGCAAGGATGAGATAATCCGCTTTGTCAGCGCCCCAAAGACCTCTTTGCTTAACATAGACCTTATGCTTGAGTGGTATAATAAGCTTTGCAAAATGGTCGATGGTCAAAGGAAAGGATAGAGCAGATTATGAAATCATTTCGGCAGATACTGCCGGCTATATGTGTTATACTTATTGCTTCTGCATTCGCGGGCTGCGGCGCGGACGCTGATTCGCCGGATAAGCGTCCGGCATTGGGAAAAATCGAGTACACGAACCTGAACGACAGCGGATCGAGGGAGCTTTTGCAGGGGCTGCTCTCTGGCGCAGGCGTATCAGACGGGCGTATTCAGAGCTTTTTCCGCCGTGTGGACCACTTTAATGGCAGCGTGAAGCAGGAATGGCTTACGGATGGCTTTGAGGAAGCGGAGCTGCTGTATACGAAATATGACCCTTATGCGATGCAGGACGAATGGACGGCGAAGAACGGGACGTTTCCGGGCTATAACTGCCGGATCACCGCCATGAGCCTGTTTGGGGACTTCCTCTCCGTGAGCGCAGACTCTCAAATCAATGCCGGTGAAGATGTGCTGTTTGTGGACGAGGAAGCGCTGAAAACAGATCTCGATGCGCTGGGCGGAAGCAGCCTTGCAGATTTCCGCGCACTGTATTCCTCCATGAAGGCGGAGGATACCACGGAGATCAAGCGTCATGTACAAACCGTACAAGAGGAATGGGCTTCCCGCGGCGTTACCTTTCGGGAGAATGAAAGAATCCGCCTCATCACGGTATTCTTCCACGATAAGCCGACCGAGGAGGAATCTCTGCTGTTTGTCGGGCATGTTGGCGTTCTTTTGACGGCAGAGGACGGGACGCTGTACTTTGTAGAAAAGGTTGCCTTTCAGGAGCCGTACCGGCTGCTGCGCTTTGCCGACCGAACGGCACTGAGCGATTACCTTATGGGGAAATATGACACCTCGTGGGGACAGGATACGGCAAGCCCGTTTATCATGGAGAACGACAAGCTCATGGACGGCTGGCGTCCAAATACTGACGGAGGGGCATTCACCGGCCATGTACTAAGCGGCGGCGATGAGGAATACTGCAAGAGCTTCCGTAAACACCAGCCTGAAGGCTGATGGGTTGCTTTTGCGACTACGGCGGTGTCTGTTGAAAAAAGCTGTCCTGGGTTCAAAACTCATAATTGTTCACTTGAAAGGTTATGGAGGAGTGCCGGTGGTGGTAATCCTCCTGCTTTTTTTTTTTGTACAGAGGGAACGAGTGAGAAGCAAAGAAAATGAGAAACCGCTTTCCTATGCAGCTAACAGCCTTATGTCGTTTTGCTTGGCAAACTGCCACAACGCAGCCGCAATAATTGGCTATTTTCACAAATAAAATCGGCAATATCGAGGGAGACAGGCGAGTTTAAGGACGGAAAACAGTTTCACAGAAAACGATTTACAGCATTTTTGGCGTGAATTATAATAAAAATGCCCTATAGTGATATTGGGACAAAAAATATGGAGGAAAGTAAGATGAAAAAGGTATTGGCCATTCTTTTTTGCTGTTTCTTTGTGCATTTCCTCGCTTTATACGGTTGCCTTTGCGGAAGAAGAGATGAGCAACGAGATGATTCCTGTTTGCGTATCCGTACCTGAAGGCTGGGACGCTCCCTGCTGTTGGGCCTGGGCGGATGATGGCACAAACGCTTTTGAGGCATGGCCTGGCGAGCAGCTTGAGCCTTTGGATGATGGCTGGTATTACACTTATGTTCCACGCTTTGTGCAGAACATCATTGTCAATGCCAGTGAGGCCTCTGTCCAGACGGAAGGCATTGCGGTAGAGGCCGGCAAAGCCGTTTGGATCACGGTTGCCGATGACGCGACCGCTTCTGTAAGCTATGAAGCGCAGAGTATGGCAGAGGTCCCCGAGTATGTGGAGAAGTTTACAGTACATGCTTATGTGCCGCTGACATGGAAAAGCGTAAATCTTTGGGCATGGTCCGCCCCTGATGGTACCAATGCATTTGCGGCGTGGCCCGGTCAGGCTATGGATGAGGGTGAAGACGGCTGGTTCACCGCCAAAGCCCCTACATGGGTGAATTCTGTCATCGTTAACGGCAACGAGGGGCACTGTTCAGACAGCCGATATCAGCATTGAGGGCAAGGAGCTCTGGATTACCGTTTATGAGGATCTGAGCTATGAGCTCTCCGACACAGATCCTAACAAAACGGCTGAAAATATTACCGTCCGCGTTCAGGTTCCCTCCGACTGGTCTGCTCCGTGCTGCTGGGCATGGTCTGCGCCGGACGGCACAAATGTATTTTCTTCGTGGCCCGGTGAGGCTCTGACAATGGATGGCGACTGGTATACCATCGAGGTTCCCGGTTGGATTAACTCCGTAATCATTAACGCCAATGAAGGCTCTGTCCAGACCGCTGATCTGTCTGTTGAAGTCGGAAAGGATGTATGGATTGTTGTGTCTGATGCGGAAAATGCAACCGTCAGCTACGAGGAACCTGCTGGCAGCGAAATCGTTGCCGCTGAAAAGAACAATACCGTTCTGATTGTTTGCGTTGCTTTGGCTGTTGCTGCTGCGGCAGCGGTTGCGGTCGTTGTTGTGGTAAAGAAGAAAAAAGCAAAGTAACGGTTGATAACAATAGTGCGGGTATGCGTTTTTGCATCCCCGCACTATGTATTAGAAAGGGGATATTATGAAACGATTTCTCGCCTTGACGCTGGCACTGCTGATAGTAATGACCATGGCGGCGTGCGGCGGATCTGGCGGCAAAGCTGCCGATCCGAATACTCTTGTTGTGTGGCACGACAAGGAGGCCGCAGTCATTGAAGCCTTACAGGCTTATCTGGATAAGGCACTGCCTGATATCACGGTACGGTTTGAAAAGAAAACCAGCCTGACAGACTCGCTGAAGCTGGTAGGCAATGATCCTTCCTCCGCTCCCGATCTGTTTGTATTTGCCCATGACAAAATAGGCGTTTTTGCCGAAATGGGAATACTTACGCCTGTTACAGAGCTGATCTCACAAAGTGAACTGTCCGGTTATCTCCCCATGACGCTGGAGGCTGCGACCTACAACGGCAGCTTGTACCAGCTTCCTCTGTATTTTGAAACGCTGCTGTTTATGTATAATCGACGCTATATGCAGGATGAAGAGGTGCCGACCACCACAGAAGAATTGCTGGCGTATATGATAGAAAACACCGGGCGCGGTCGCTACGGCTTTGTGGAGCAGCACAGCACCGCCTATTACAGCGCTGCATGGATTCACGGCTTTGGCGGCAGCATTATCGATGCAGACGGCACACCGTTCCCCGATCAGCAGGCAGTCAAGGACGCGTTGGAGTATCATTTGAAATTTGTAGATCTGATGCCTGGGGAAACGGAGTATTCTACGGTGAATACCCTGTTTTTGGAGGGGAAAGCGGACGCAACAATCGGCGGTCCGTGGATGGTTCCCTCTGCCCGTGAAGCGAATATAGACCTCGGCATTGCTTCGATGCCTACCGTAGATAAAACAGGCAGGGCTCTTGCTCCCTACTCCGGCGTGCAGGGGATTCATGTGCTGACCTTCGCGGCCCAGAACAAAACGGACGCCGTCCAAAGGCTGCTGCATGCATTGCTGGATCCGGAAGTGGGTGTTGTGCTGGCGCAGGCAAGCGGCTGTGCTCCGGCAAACAGCGCATGCTATGATGACAGCCGTGTATGTGATGATACACTGGTGCAGGCAATGCGCACTACCGCTGAAATTGCCGTTCCCATGCCCAATATCCCCGAAATGGATGTTATGTGGACAGTAGTCGGTAATTTGCTGACAGATGTAAACCTCTCCAAATCGGGGATATACAAAGCCTTTGCTGCCGCATTGACGCAAGCGAACAGCTTGATCGACGCCATGCATTGAGGAACTTTCTATGAAACGTAAGCTACAAAAGGAGTGGCTCCGCTCCTATTTATGGTCCGGACCGTCCCTCCTGCTGATTGCTTTGGTAGTAGTCTTTCCCATCCTCTATACGTTCTATATCTCTCTGACCAACATGAACGTGTACCACTGGTTTGACTTTACCATTATCGGCTTGGAGAATTATATCCGTGCGCTGTTCGTTTTTGATTCCGGGTTTTTATCGGCGCTTCTCGTAACCGTTTTGTGGACGGTGGTCAATATGGTGTTGCAGCTGGTGATTGCCTTTGTGCTGGCAAGCCTTTTGAATATACAGAACTTGCGGTTTCGGAAGCTGTATAAAACACTGCTGATGTTTCCGTGGGCCATGCCCGGCTATGTCTCCATTCTTCTGTGGAAAACCGGCATGTTCAACACACAGTTCGGCTTGCTGAACCAGTGGATGGAAAAGCTGGGGCTGGAGACTATGCGGTGGCTATCCTCGGATGTGTCGGCGTTTATCTGCTGCACGGCTGTCAATCTTTGGCTGGCGCTGCCGTTTATGATTATGATTATGGATGGCGCTATGCAGAGCATAGACAAAAGTTACTTTGAAAGCGCTTTGCTTGATGGTGCCGGATGGGTGCAGCGCACCCGTTATATTACGGTTCCAGCCATTCGTCCCATCATTGCGCCGGCTGTTATTATCACCATCTTCACAACCTTCAAGCAGTTCGATGTGATCTATCTTCTGACACAGCAGGCTGGAGCCAAAACCGGCGCACATGTGCATACTATTTTGACCTATGCCTACGAAAATGCATTCATCAGCAATAACTATGGATACAGCTCTGCCATATCCATCATTATCTTTGCGTTGCTGATTGCATTCTCCGCCCGGTATCGGCTGCAAGAGGAGGGTTCCAGATGAGCCGCAAACAAAAAGAACGCGTTATGCCTTACGGCACTGAATATTTTCTTTATTGTCCTGTGTTTTATTACACTGATTCCTATTCTCTATTCGCTTAGTGTTTCCCTCAACGGACAAAACACATTGCTGAGTTCGGATTTTTCCTTTATCCCCAAGAACTTCTCACTGGAAAACTACCGCCGTGTCCTTTTTGGTGAAGATATTCTCACATGGCTTGGCAACAGCGTTTATCTGGCGGTCGTTACTGTATCCCTGTCACTCTGTGTAGCAATTCCGGCTGCCTACTGTTTTTCACGGCGGCGGTTTCCCGGTCGCAGACCGATTTTGAAGTGCCTTGTGCTGCTCAATTCATTTCCGGCTGTCCTGTCGATGTTTGCCGTATACCGCCTGCTCCGCCCGATGGGACTTATCAATCACCGAACCGGCCTTATCCTGATCTATACCGGGACCATGGCGGTCTTCAGCCTTTGGAATATCAAGGGCTATTTTGACACGGTACCCGTGGAAATCGAAGAAGCTGCCCGGATGGACGGTGCGAATCCTCTTCAGGTGGTCACGCGAATTGTTTTGCCTTTGGCGAAGCCCAGTATCGTTGTCACAGCTCTGATGGTCCTGATTTATGTGTGGAACGAGTATATCTATGCTACAACCTTTATGACCGGCGAGGAGAACTACACACTGGCTGCCGGACTGTATGCGTTGCAAGCAACGGAAATGAGCGGCAGCTGGCCGGTTTTTGCCGCCGCGTCCATTACCGTATCAATTCCGGTGCTGATCATCTTCTTCTTATGCCAGAAGCACATGACTTCCGGCTTAACGGCCGGCGGAGTGAAAGGATAAGCATGAAAAAGAAGCTGTTTTACACATCCCCATGTCGCAGTACGCACATGGACTTGACGAAAAGCACATCGTTTTTCGCCTGCGCTGCGCCAAAGGCAATCTGAAGAGCTGCACGCTCTACTATGGCGATACCGCCTGCCGTGTTACTCCCATCGTTTTTACTCCTGTCGCCATGAAGGTGGCAGCGAGCGATTTGTATCATGATTACTGGCAGGTAGTGCTGGATAGTCCCTATAAGCGACTGTATTATTACTTCCATCTGAATGACGGTACCGAGCGGGTCCTGTATTACGGCGATGTATTTACCGATCATCTGGTGGATGACCGTTCGCAGTATTTCAAGCTGCCGTTCAACCACCGGGCAGACATTGCGGTTGTGCCTGACTGGGTCAATGACGCTGTGGTGTACAATATTTTCCCCGACAGCTTTGCCTCAGGGGTCAAACGCATTTCCATTCAGGATCGAGCCATTGACTATCATGGTCAGCCCGTACGCAGCAAATTGGGCGGCACATTGTGGGGTATTGCCGACAATGTTGACTATCTGGAAGAGCTGGGCGTGAACTGCGTATACCTGAATCCCATCTTTTTGTGGCAGGAGAGTCCCACAAATACGATCTTTTGGATTATTTTCACGTTGACCCGTGCTTTGGCGGCGACGAGGCACTGCATCATCTGGTACGTGTGCTTCATGCACGGGGAATCCGCATTTTGATCGACGGCGTGTTCAATCATTGCGGCTGGCATTTTTTTCGCCTTTGAAGATGTGGTGGAAAAAGGAGAGGCATCCTCTTACAGAGACTGGTTCTACGGTTTGAAATTCCCCGTGGTGTGTCCGGACGATCCGGAGGATTATCCGGAATACGAATGCTTCGCCTATGAGCGGATGATGCCAAAGCTGGATACAGCGAACCCTGCTGTGCGAGAGTACTTTTGCGAGGTAGGACGCTATTGGGTGAAGAATTTCCACATCGACGGCTGGCGGCTGGATGTTGCCAGTGAAGTGGACGATGGCTTCTGGCGGGCATTCAGAAAAGCGGTGAAGGAGATTGACCCGGATGTGCTGCTCATCGGCGAAGTGTGGGAAAGCGCAGGGCACTGGCTCCAGGGCGACATGTTTGACTCCACTATGAATTACGATTTCCGAAAGCACTGCAATCTGTTTTTTGCGGAGCAATCCATTGATGCATCGGATTTTGCGGGACGTATCACGGATATGCTCATGCGCTATCGGATGCAGATGACTCCGGCGCAGATGAATCTGCTGGACAGCCATGATGTGAGCCGGTTTCTGTCTTTGTGCGGCGGAGACATGAGGCGGTATCGATTGGCCATTCTTTTTATGATGACTTTTGTCGGAATGCCCACGGTTTTCTATGGTGATGAACTGGGTGTTCAAGGTCTTTCAGAAGAAGAATACCGTTGTCCGATGCCGTGGGATAACGAAAATTCGACTCTGTGTACTTTTTTCAAGGAAGCCATCGCCATGCGCAAAAAACTGGAACCGCTTCGCTGTGGCGATTTCCGCGTGGTATCTGCAGAGCGCGGAAGCGGACTAATCATCTACGCAAGGGAATACTGCAATCAGCGTGTTACCATCTGTATCAATCGCGGCGGCAAAGCCGTTGATTTGGACGAGGAATACGGTAAACTGCATTGGAGCGAAGGACTTGACCACAGGAAACTCTACGATCATGGCTTTGCCGTATTTGTTGACGGTCAATGCTGAATAAATTATACTTAAAATAGTTGTATGATTATTCTGCATGGAGGGCTGTGTCATGGGTATTACGATTAAGGATGTTGCGGCAGCGGCCGGCACCTCTGTTTCTACCGTGTCCAAAGTGATCAATGGGCACTACAGTATTTCAGAGGAAACAGCGGCGCGGGTGCGCAGGGTTATGCAGGAACTCAACTATTATCCAAACGCCAGCGCACAGAGTTTTGCAAGAGGCACGACCAAAACGATTGCGGTTTTAGCAAATTTAGCTCCGAACACAGCCTTTCAGAATCCACATATGTTTGAGATTATTGCGGGTTTAGAGGAGTCTTTGAGCGCCAGAGGGTATCGGCTTCAGCTTCGCGGAGTAGACCCGGCAACTGCATACGAAGTAGCCAAGGAAGTGATTTATCGGCAAAGTGCCGACGCACTGGCCATCCACGTTTCCGTAATAGCATACCCCTTGTCCGGACTGCTTACAAAATCGCACTTTCCTCACATCGTGTTGGGCGCGCCGAATTTTGAAAGCCAGGTGTGTTGGATCGATAACAACAATGTGTACTCCGGAACCGTCGCAGCGGCGTATCTTCTTTCACGGGGATACCGGAAAATTGCATTTATCGGCGGACAGTATTACGACTTTGGGTCGCTGCATCGACTGCAAGGTGTAAAGCAGGAACTCGAAAATGCCGGCCTGCAATTGGAAGATCAGTATATCTGGTTGGGAGAATCCACCCGCGCAGACAGCTTCCTTATGACGATGAAGCTCCTGGATCATAAAATCCTGCCGGACGCCATTATCTGCGCCAACAACTATATTGCCATGGGGTGTGTTGACGCTCTTTGCAGGAAAAACATAAGAATCCCACAGGATATCGGCATTGTTGCGTTTGATGACTACCCGCTCTCTCAAGTAATAGAACCTCAGCTCACCATTGTGGATATCAATGTAAGGGACTTAGGCAGGCAAGCTGGTAAGTTGATAATAGACATAATCAAGCATCCCAATAAGCAAATTCAGACGTATGTAACGACTTCAAACATTGTGGAGAGAAAGTCAACCAGACGCACAAATCAAACTTAAAACGATGAATGGAATGGAGTCAGGAGCCGTAGAGCATAAGTTTTAGGGTTTTTACACGATATATTAAGGCCATTTGATGCAGAAGGAGGAAATATGGCATGAAGCGTGCTAGAGGAGTTTTAGTGTTCGTGCTGGTAATAGTTTTGTTGCTATCCATACCTGGCGCGACTGTATTTGCTCAAGAAACTGTCAATGACCTTGGTCCAGTTTCGTCCAAAGATGTCATCTATCAGATTATTACTGACCGCTTCTATGATGGCGACAGTACAAATAATATTCCGGTTGGTTTTAGTTCCAACTTATATGACGGAACTGGGGCAGACTTGAAACTATATCAAGGTGGGGATTGGGATGGCATTGTTCAGAAAATTCCTTATCTGAAAGGGATGGGCGTAACCGCTGTTTGGATTTCCGCGCCCTATGAAAATCGAGATACAGCGATAATTGATTATCAAAATGACGGGAGTTACGACACTTGGACCAGCTTTCATGGATATCATGTGCGTAATTATTTTGCAACAAACAAGCATTTTGGTACTCTTAATGAGTTCAAGGATTTGCGGGATGCTCTTCATGAAAACGGCATTAAATTGGTAATCGATTTTGTTACCAATCATACAAGCCGTGAAATGAACCCAACAATCAACAATGCTCCAGAAGATGGAAAACTGTATGAGCCAGACCGCAAGGAAAATGGAGAATTTGCTTTTGATGCAAATGGAGAACCATATGACTACAACAATGACGGACTGATTGAAAAACTTGATCGCTGATCCCAACAACAATATAAATGGCTGGTTCCATGGTCTTGGGGACAGAGGCAATGACTCTAGCCGATTTGGATACCGGCATAAGGATTTAGGTTCGCTTGCGGACTTCTCGCAGCAACATAGTGATGTTGTTGCGTATTTGGAAGCCGCCATGCTGTTTTGGAGTGATTTGGGCGTAAATGGTATTCGCCATGATGCTACTCTTCATATGGATCCGTCTTTTTTGTAAAGGGTCTAAAAGATGTTGTGGATTCCAGAAAAACAGTTACTCACTTTGGTGAATTCTTTATTGGCAGACCAGATCCCAAATATGATGAATACGTTTATTTTTCCCAAGCAAACTGGTGTAAACAACCTTGATTTTGAGTTCTACCGAGCAGCAAGTACAACATTTGGCTCATTCTCTACTCCAATGAGCAACTTTGCCAATATGTTGGTATATACTCAGGAGGATTACGACCATCCTAATCAGACTGTAACCTTCCTAGATAATCACGATGTTACCCGCTTTGGATATACCCAAAGGAGTCAGAAAGTCTACAATGCGGCGCTTGCAGTTCTGCTGACATCAAGGGGCATTCCAACAATCTACTACGGAACGGAACAGTATGTTATACCCGGTGATGCAAGTGATGTTGCAGGAAGAGTATACATGCCCACCGAATGTGGCTTTAGTACAACAACAACAGCATATCAGCTTATAGCAACCCCTATCTACCCTGCGGCGCTCAAACGATGCAATTGCATACGGCACTACAACCGTTCGCTATAGTGATGATAATGTGATGGTTTTTGAACGACAATTCTACGATGACGTAGTTGTCGTTGCAGTCAACCGACAACCCGATAGTGCAAGCGTTATTCCTGCAATTCAAACAAATCTCCCCACCGGACAGTATTCGGATTATTTGGACGGATCCTTGTTTGGTACTGCCACGACTGTGCAGAACAATCTCATACCTTCGTTTACTATTTCTGGCGGCGGCGTTTGCGTATGGCAATACCAAGCATCCGAAGCGCCTTCCACGCCCCAGATTGGAGATGTAATCTCTACTACTGGACGTCCCGGAAATACCGTTCACATTTATGGAGATGGTTTTAGTGGGAATATCTCGGTATATTTCGGGACTACCGCTGCAACTGTTCAAAGTACAACCGCCAATAAGATTGTGGCAACTGTACCCGAGGGGGTTAATGCCGGACTCAACCTATCACCGTGCGAAAGGGGACGGCAACTAGTAATGCAATTTACTATAATGTTCTGTCTGGAGATCAAAATCAGATAGTTTTCCATGTATCCGCTGAAACTCAACTTGGTGAGAATATCTATATAGTTGGGAACATTCCGGAACTCGGAAATTGGAATCCTGATAACTGTACGGAATCCATGCTCAACCCCAATTATCCGGAGTGGTTTCTTCCTGTAAGCGTTCCCTCTGGAACAACGATAGAATTTAAGTTTATCAAAAAAAGATGCCTTAGGAAATATCACTTGGGAAAGCGGGAGCAACCGAACTGTAACATCCTCGTCTAACCCCTGTGGCGTTGTGGATACAGAAGTCTATACATGGAGAAACTAGCGCGTTGTTTGTGAAGAAACCATACGGTATGGTGGGATATTAAAGATCATTGTCGATCAAGAATCAGGAGTTCATTATCTGGTGGCAAGTGGCATGTGGCTAAGCGGTATGACGCCCCTTCTTGATAAAGACGGTAATCCAATCATAAAACACACATGAGGTAAAAACTATAAAAAACAGAATGTCAATCTTGTCCTTTGATCACGATGATCGCCTGGATTAACGAGCATACTGCCTAAAAAGGCAGGAGCAATGGTGAGTATGTTTTCTTCCAAAAGAGTACTGAGCGCCATCACAAACGATCCCCAATGAAGCCTGAGGCTGCGGCATTTGCCGCAGCCTCTTTTTGCCAGCATGTAGGGTGTCCTGATGCATATCGGGAGAGGTTCTTTCGTCTCCTGATATCACTACTGAGACGCACTTTTTAGATACCCAGCAGCTCCGCTGCGTTGGTATCGGCTTGACCTTAAACGAAGCCTTTTCTATGACACCTTGCTCGTCGATGAGAAAGCTGCTGCGGGCGACGCCTATGGAAACCTTCTCGTAGAGCTGCTTCACCTGCCAGACCCCATAGGATTGGATCGCCTGCAGCTCCGGGTCGGAGAGCAGAAGACCGGGCAGATTGTGTTTTGCGTAAATTTTGCGCGGGAGGCCTTCAAGTCCTTGCTGATGCCGATGAAACGGCGTTCAGCTTTTCAAATCCCACGTAGGCTACGGCAAAGGCACTGACCTGCAGGGGTACAGCCGGGGTGGTATCATTTGAATGAAAATATAGAACGACCTTCTTGCCGACAAAGTCGTGCAGACTGACGGCATCGCCGTTTGTATCATATTAGGCAAAGCCAGGGCTTTCATTCCGGGCTTGAGCACGGCCCATCCTCTGTTATGGCTTATAAAACAAATCAGAACCTACAGCGCGGCCTTTTTCCATTTCCTGATCTTCGTCCGAAACGTTCCGAAGGGCGCGACGGTATTGACGTGGATAAATTTGTAAACCTCCCATACCGCTGTTTTGGTGGCGTCATCCGCCCACCGTCTCATGTGCGGCTGGAACAGCTCCTCCTCGCTCATGCAATCAATCATGGTCTGGATAGCGACGATATTTTCACATAATTTGCCCTTCAATTCCGCCAAGGACAAATGGGCGTAGGTGTCCGTGAACCATTGGTACAGGTCGCCCAGCTGGTTCCACTTGAACTGCTCCGATGGTGTTTCCACGTCCATTCCGCGCTTCTCGTCAGCCTCCCATTTCAAAAGCAGCGTTGTCCACCCCACCTGATACGCAAGATTCTCTGCCGGCGTTCTGTCCACACCGGGTACTCTTTTATCCTTCAGGGCTTCCGGGACCGTATCAAACTCGGAAAGATACTTTTCAAAGCTCTGATGGATCTCGTTTTTGAGTTCCTCTTTATCCTTGTATGTTCTCAAAACATCCTCCCTTACCGGTTCTCCGCCAGATATTCCTCCGCGTAGTGGACAGCCACCGCGCCGTCCGATACGGCGGTGACCACCTGCCGCAGCGCCTTGGTGCGCACGTCGCCTGCGGCGAACACGCCGGGGAGGTTGGTGCGGGTGGATTCATCCGCGATGATGTAGCCGGATTTGTCCAGGGCCAGCTCCGCGTTGGAACAGCTCCGTCGCCGGGGCGCGTCCCACGCTGATGAACACACCGTCGCAGGCAAGGTCACGCTCCGCGCCGGTGTTGACGTCTTTTAGCCGAAGCCCCGTCAGGCGGCTTTCGTGCAGCAGCGCAGAAACGGTGCTGTTCCAGCAGAACTCCACGTTGGGCGCGTTCATCAGCGGCTCATGATAGACCTTCGTTGCCCGCAGGCTGTCCCGGCGGTGGATGAGGTAGACCTTTTTTGCGATGCGGGACAGGGCAAGTGCGTCCGCCGCGGCGGAGTTGCCGCCGCCCACCACTGCCACGGTCTTGCCCCGATAGGGCGCGCCGTCGCAGGCGGCGCAGTAGTGAACGCCCTTGCCGACGAGCGATTCTTCGCCGGGAACGCCAAGGGGCGGGGCGACGCGCCGGTGGCGATGACCACCGCGCGGCTCTGAAAAACACCCTCGCTGGTCTCCAGCGTCTTGATCCTCCATGACAGACTTGCTTTATAGACCTCAGCCAGTTCCGTGACCGCACCGAAGCGCTCGGCGCTCTGCTGCATTTTCTCACCCAGCGTAAAGCCGTCAATGCCGTCCTCAAAGCCTGGATAGTTGTCGATCTGTTCCGTCAGCGCCATCTGCCCGCCGGCGGAGAGCTTTTCCAGCACCAGTACAGAAAGTCCGCTTCTGGCAGCGTACAGGGCGGCAGTGTATCCCGCGGGGCCGCCGCCGATGACGATCATGTCATAGATCTGCTCCATAATCGTGTCCTCACTGTGCCAGCGTTTCCCGGATAAACGCCTCAATGGCCGCCTTGGAGTCAGGCGCGACAATAGAGCCGATCACCTCGCCGTTTTTAAAGAGCATCAGCGTGGGGATGGTGTCGATGCCGAAGCGCTCGATGAGCTGCGGTTCCTCGTCGTAGTTGATCTTGCCGGCGATGAGCGTGTCTGCGTACTGCTCCCCCACCTTGTCAAAGGCCGGGGCAATGCGGCGGCAGTAGGGGCACCACTGGGCCCAGAAATCCACCAGCACGGGCTTGTCCGCGCGGAGAACGTCGTTTTCAAAGCGGTTGGTCGTAATGGTAAGCATCGTAAGATCCTCCTATTTCTATGCAAAAAGTTGTGTTTCAATATCTGTGATCGTAATGTGCGAGAGGTACGCGGCGCATTCCTCGTTCATGTTCTGGTAGAGCGCATCCATCACGCCCGCCATGCCGGAGCAGATGGCGCAGTCCCGGTCAATGTCGCCGCTGTGCCACGCGCAGTCCACAAAGCGGGTATTTACCGCCTCCGCCACCTGCCGCAGGGTCAGGGTCGCAGGGTCTGCCGTCAGGCGGTAGCCGCCGTCCAAGCCCTCCCGGGTCTCCACCATCCCCGCCTTTTTCAGCCCCGCCAGCACCCGGCGAACGCGGGTGGGATTGGTGCAGATGTTCTCCGCCAGCGCTTCGCTGCTGAGGGAGCGTCCGCTGTGGCTCAGGCAGACCAGCGCGTGGACGGCCAGATTAAAGGAACTGTCCACTCTTACCCCTCCTTCACAAGCTCGTAGGGCCAGTCGATGACGCCGCCGAAGTCGTAGACGCTCTGATACCCCAGCTTCAGCAGCTTTTGTGCGGCATCCTTGCTGCGGCGGCCGCTGCGGCAGTAGACCAGCAGCGTGGCTTCCTTGTCGGGCAGCGCCTCGGGCATTTCGCTGCCGATGCTCTCGTTGGGGACAAGGACGGCGTTTTCAATATGTCCGCCGTCGTACTCCTCCCGGGTGCGGACGTCCACCACCACGACCTCCTGCGAGACCATCATCTCATAGGCTTCCTCGGCGCTGATCTTCTGATACGCCGCCTTGCCGGGCATATCCTCCGCCGTGTCCGCTTTTGTCTTGGACAGCGTGCAGCCGCTCAGCAGCGCGAGCGAGGCGGCAAGTGCCGCAAAAAGTAATATCTGACGCATAATTAACCTCCAATGCAACTGTGGTCGCTACTGATACAGTTTATACTGTGACTATAACAGATACAGTTGAGGCTGTCAAGGCTTTTTGGAGCAATTTGGGGGCGTAAGACCCTTGTGGCTGTTGACAAAGAGAGAAGTATGGGTATAATAAAGATGCAAGAATAAGACTTATTCTTGTATTAAGGAGGTTGGCAGTATGCCGAAATACGCAGAGGAGATATTGGCCGCCGTCACGGAGCTTCAGCGGCATCCCACGGCGGAGCAGGTGTTCATGGAGATGAAAAAGGAGCATCCCAGTATCGCCATTGGCACCGTGTATAAGCATCTGAACGCCTTGGCGGAGGAAGGTCTGCTGCACCGCATCACCGAGCCCGGGTCGCCGGACAGATATGACTGTACCGAACGGCATGATCATCTAATCTGCAGTCGGTGCGGTAAGATAACTGACATCTGTTTGAGAGACCTACAGAACCTATCGAAAACAAGCTTGGGCAGAAGATACTCTCCTATGATCTCAGGATCCGGTATATCTGTCCTGCCTGCAGAGAACAGGAGAAAAAGACCACAGCATTGAAGGAGGAAAACAATGAACGCTAACGTATCGAAGCTGCTCAACGAGCAGATCAACAAGGAGTTCTACTCCGCCTATCTGTATCTGGACTTTGCCAACTACTACGCCGCCGCCGGACTGGACGGCTTTGAGAACTGGTACCGGGTACAGGCGCAGGAGGAGCGGGATCACGCCATGCTGTTTTATCAGTATTTGCAGAACAACGGCGAGGGTGTCACCTTTGAGGCCGTCACAAAGCCGGAGTGGGAACGGGGCGACCACATGACACCGCTGAAGAAAGCGCTGGAGCATGAGAGGCTTGTCACCGCCAGCATCGATGCCATCTACGCCGCCGCGTACGAGGTCAGGGACTTCCGCGCCATGCAGATGCTGGGCTGGTTCATTAAGGAGCAGGGCGAGGAGGAGCAGAACGCCGCCGACCTTATCACCAAGATGGAGCTGTTCGGCGGAGACAGCAAGGGGCTGTATATGCTCAACAGCGAGCTGAAGGCACGGGTCTACACAGCGCCCTCCATGACGATGGAATGACGCCGTCCCCCGATTCGGCAATCAAACCAATTAAAAAGAAAAGGAGATCAAACCATGTCACTTATTAACAAAGAAATCAGCGATTTTTTCCGCACAGGCATATCAGAACGGAGAGTTTCGGACCGTGACCAAGCAGGATGTGCTGGGCAAATGGAGCCTGTTCTTCTTCTACCCCGCAGACTTTACCTTTGTCTGCCCCACCGAGCTTGAGGATTTGCAGAACAAATACGCTGAGTTTAAGGCGGCCGGCTGCGAGGTTTATTCCGTATCCACCGACACACATTTCGTGCATAAGGCGTGGCACGACCACTCTGAGCGCATCAGCAAGATCACTTATCCCATGCTGGCCGACCCCCACATGCGCTGAGCCGCGACTTTGAGGTGTATATCGAGGAAAACGGCCTTGCAGAGCGCGGAAGCTTCATTGTGAACCCGGAGGGCAAGATCGTAGTATACGAAGTCAACGCAGGAAATGTGGGCCGCAATGCCGACGAGCTTCTCCGCAGGCTTCAGGCCAGCCAGTTTGTGGCAGAGCACGGTGACCAGGTCTGCCCGCCAAGTGGCAGCCCGGAGCCGAGACCCTCAAGCCAAGCCTTGACCTTGTGGGTATGCTGTAATGGAGATGGGACAGCTCTATGATGTAATCGTGATAGGTGGAGGGCCGGCCGGACTTACGGCGGCCCTTTATCTTGCCAGGGCACGCTATCGCGTGTTGGTGGTAGAGAAGGAGCATTTCGGCGGCCAGATCACTATCACGAATGAGATCGTGAACTATCCCGGCGTAGCAAAAACCAGCGGCAGAGAATTGACGGACACAATGCGGCAGCAGGCAGAGGGCTTCGGTGCAGAGTTCCTGCTGGCCGAGGTCACGGCTTTTGAGCTGGACGGAGACGTCAAGACCGTGAAGACCGGGCGCGGAGAATACCGCTGCTTTGGCGTGCTTCTGGCCACGGGCGCCCATCCGCGTATGATAGGCTTTCCCGGCGAGGCGGAGTTCCGTGGACGGGGCATAGCCTACTGCGCCACCTGCGACGGCGAGTTTTTTACCGGTAAGGAGGTTTTTGTCATAGGCGGCGGCTTTGCCGCGGCGGAGGAGAGCGTTTTCCTGACACGCTACGCAAAGCACGTCACCGTACTGATTCGCGGGGAGGACTTCTCCTGCGCCGAGGCTGTGTCGCGCGCCGCTAAGGAGCATCCGAAGATCACTGTCCTCTCCCATACCGCAGTGGTGGAAGCCACGGGCGATACGGCGCTGCGCAGCCTGCGATACAGAGATTTGAAAACCGGAGAGGAAACGGTTTTCGCACCGCATGGGGATACCTTCGGCGTGTTTGTGTTTGCCGGCTACGAGCCGGAAACGGCCTTGATCCGGGACAAAGTTGAGACTGACCCGAGAGGCTATATCGTTACGGACGGCTCGCAGCGGACGAGCCTTGAGGGCGTATACGCCGCGGGCGATGTGTGTGTGAAGGAGCTGCGGCAGGTGGTCACCGCCGTGGGCGATGGCGCAAAGGCGGCGACTGCGCTGGAAAAGTATGCTGCAGCCATGCAGGAAAAAACCGGTCTTCGCCCCCGAAAGCCTGAGATAAAAGAAACGAAGGCGGCATCCGGCGGCGAGGCTCTGCCCGAGGGGATATTCACGCGGCAGGTAATGCAGCAGCTTGAGGCAGTATTTGAAAGAATGCAGGAGCCCCTGATACTGGAGCTTTGCCTTGACGAGAAGGCTATTTCAGCGGAACTCCGCTCCTATATGGAGGAGCTTGCGCAGCTCACACCAAAACTCACAGTAAGAAAATCTACCGAAGGCGCTGAGCATGTGCCTCTGGTGCGTGTACTGCGCTCTAACGGCAGCGACTCCGGTCTCGCCTTCCACGGGGTACCGGGCGGACACGAATTTACTTCTTTTATCATGGGGCTTTACAACGTGGCCGGACGGGACAGGCTCTTGACGGGGAAACTATGGGCCGAATAAAGGCTCTTGATGCACCTACAGATATGCAGATATTCGTTTCGCTGTCCTGCACCATGTGCCCGGAGCTGGTGATTGCAGCCCAGCACATAGCCGCCCTCAACCCTAATGTCAGAACTGAGGCATACGATCTGAACCACTTCCCCGCCTTGAAGGAGACATATAATGTCATGAGCGTGCCCTGTCTCGTGCTGAACGGCGAAAAGGTGCTGTTCGGGAAAAAGAGCATAAACCAGTTGCTGGACACGCTGGAACAGCAAGAGTAAAAAGAGCCGATACACCGGATCGGCCCGAGGGATGATGGCCGGAAGCAGTACATATCAGTTACTTGAGTAACCGCTGCCGGCCCCTGCGCTGACAACGGCGTTGTGATAACCGGGGTTGATATGCGACTGAAGCCAAGGCAGGCTGCACACAGGCGACCTGCCTTTTCTTCCACCAAGCGGTTAGAGACGGCTAATCAGAATACAGAGCAGAAAGGAACTCAGAGCTTGAACAAGGAAAAGGAGATCGAAACCGTTACCCTCATGGTGCGCCGGTATTGCCGGGGCGTGCATGGGACAAGGGGCAGGCGCTTTGTCCGGCGTGCAATGCACTGCTGGAATACGCCAGAGAGCGGCGGGACAGATGCCCGCACGGGGAAAATTGATCGTATCCAACGCACTGCACATCGTGCCGCAGCCGGAAAAAGCCCTTGCCGAGATCCGCCGGGTGCTGAAGGACGACGGTGTGCTCATCGCGCCCACCTTTACCCATGAGGGGAACTCATTTTCCGGCAAGGCCAAGGCATTTTTCATGAAGCTGGCGGGCTTCCCCCTCCACAGCAAATGGGCGAGCGCGGAATACCTGCGTTTCCTGCGGCAAAACGGCTGGACGGTGCGGAAAAGCACTGTCCTGAAAGCTTCGTTCCCGTTGACCTATGCCGAGTGTGTAAAAATGGAGGTGTGATATGTCATTCTTTGAAAACACCCGCAAGCCCGAGGGCTTTGGCGGGAAGCTCATGGTCGCTATGATGAACGTCGGTCACAGCGCCGTGGCACGGTGGGGGCTTCAATTTCTGAATGCCGCGCCGGACACCAAGGTGCTGGACTGCGGCTGCGGCGGCGGGGCGAACATGACGGCTGCTGAAAAAATGCCCGCAGGGTGTCATCAAGGGCATCGACTATTCGCCCGTCAGCGTGGAGAAGTCCAAAAAGGTCAACGAGGCCGCCATCGCGGAGGGCCGCTGCGCCGTTTTGCAAGGCAGCGTGGCGGATATGATGTTTGCTGACAACTGGTTCGATGCGGTGACAGCCTTTGAAACTGTCTATTTCTGGCCCGATCTGCCGCAGTGCTTCCGGAGAGATTTCCCGGGTGCTGAAGCCCGGAGGGACATTTCTCATCTGCAACGAGAGTAGTGGCGACACAGATAAGGACGAGAAGTGGACGAAGATCATCGGCGGCATGACCATCTACAAGACATTGAATTAAAGGCGTATCTGGAGCAGGCGGGTTTTCACGAGGTGCAGATACACAAAAAGAAAAACTGGCTCTGTGTCACGGCGCGGAAATGAGGGAGAAGCAGGCAGGTGAAGGACAAGAAGCTCCTATTCGACCGCAGCTGCCATGTGCTGTATTCCCGGCCCTGTAAAAAAGAGATACGGGCGAAGATCGCCCTGCACTACCCGGAAGCGGAGCGGGAGACGGTATGGGAACAGGTACAGCGGCAGTATGCGGACTTTCTTTCCGACTGGCGCACCGACTTGGGCGGCAAACGGAACTTCCACAACGGCGTAGGCGGCACCTACGACTGCATCGCCATCATGAGCTATTACACAGTCTGCAAAGCTGTCACATCCTTCCACGAGATCGAGGAGATGGAGGAAAATCTGATCCTGCCGATCTTCCGCAGGCTGCGGTTTGTGAACTGCAACAAGCCGTTCTGGAGGAAGCTGATGTACAGAGCGTTTGTGCGGGCGAAAAGCGGCTGCGACAAATGGCACGATTACGAGATGGCGGTGGCACCTTATGAAACCGATAAGCCTATTTATTATGAGTTTACATCGTGTCCGGCAGCGGAGTTCGCCATCAGGCACGGTCTTACCGACATTATGCCCGCCCTGTGCAATGTGGACTATGCGTCCATGGAGCTGCTCCACGCCAAACTGGTGCGGACGACCACCTGCGTGGACGGCTGCCGATGTGACTATGCCATCTGCGGCGATAAAGACCCGTATGTGAAGGAGCATCCCGAATACCGGGATGAGGCGGGGTATCAAAAGAGAACAAATAATACTGCAATGCAAAGGCGGTGAGACAAATGGAAACCTTTCTTGGAATCATGATCCCTTTCTTGGGTACGGCGCTGGGCGCAGCTTGTGTGTTCTTTATGAAAAAATCCCTTGGCGATCTGGTGCAGCGCTCCCTTGCCGGCTTTGCCGCCGGGGTGATGGTGGCGGCGTCGATCTGGAGCTTATTGATCCCTGCCATCGAGCAGTCGGAGGGCATGGGAAAGCTGTCGTTCCTCCCCGCCTTTGTCGGCTTTTGGGTCGGCGTGCTGTTTTTGCTCATGCTTGACCATCTGATTCCCCACCTTCATGTAGGGAGCGACCAGACGGAGGGGCCGAAAAGCAAGCTGGGGCGCACGACGATGATGGTGCTGGCAGTGACCCTGCATAACATTCCGGAGGGCATGGCAGTGGGCGTCATGTATGCGGGCTTCCTTGCGGGAAACGCGCAGATCACGGCGGCCAGCGCACTTGCGCTGTCCCTTGGCATCGCCATTCAGAATTTCCCGAGGGCGCGATCATCTCCATGCCCCTGCGGGCGGAGGGCGAGAGCAAGGGCAGGGCGTTTCTCGGCGGCGTGCTTTCCGGCGTTGTCGAGCCTGTCGGAGCGGTGCTGACGCTTCTTGCGGCACAGCTGGTGATCCCGGCGCTGCCGTATTTTCTGAGCTTCGCGGCGGGCGCCATGCTCTATGTGGTGGTGGAGGAGCTGATTCCCGAGATGTCACAGGGAAAGCACTCCAACATCGGCACGATTTTCTTTGCCGTGGGCTTTAGCGTCATGATGACGCTGGATGTGGCACTGGGATAGGCGCGGAGGTGCCGCTTCTTTTGCGACAGCTACGACATCAGCTACGCCGGTCTGCATCCGAAGCTCGTCTGGCATCGAACGAAAACGCCAGGACGCGGCGACGACCGCTGAAATTTTTGCATGAAGACCGTTAGAAAAGAAAGGAGTCCCAAGAATGAAGCCTGACTACAAAAACTGGATCCCCAAGGGAATGATGTTTTCGCTCATCGCGGGAACGGTGCTGTCGCTTACGCTGCTGCTCGTTTTCGGTGTATTCGGCATCGGTGTGAGCGGAAAGCTGCGCGTCGTGCTGGGCGTGGTATTCGGCATCGCCTTTGTCGTCTGTGCAAGGTACAGCGGGTGGTGTGTATATGCCTATCGGAGATTTTCCTATGACGGCGAACGCAAGCTCTCAAAGCGGATCATTGACGGTACGGCGAAGCATATCACACTCCCGGAGGGCGGCGTGGGACTGGATATTGGCTGCGGCAGCGGCGCGCTTACCATTGCCTGCGCAAAGCGCAATCCCCAGGGAAAAATGATCGGTATCGATCGCTGGGGTAAGGAATACGCCTCCTTCAGCCTGCCGCTGTGCGAAAAAAACGCTGCTGCGGAGGGCGTGAAGAACGCTTCGTTCCGGCGCGGGAACGCCTTGAAGCTGGATTTTCCCGACGAGAGCTTCGACGCGGTGACCAGCAACTATGTCTATCACAATATCACAGGGAAAGACAAGCAGGCGCTTCTGCTGGAAACACTGCGGGTTCTGAAAAAGGGCGGAACGTTTGCCATCCATGACCTGATGTCGCCCGGTAGATACGGCGATATGCAGGCATTTGTCCAAAAGCTCAGGGATATGGGCTATGAGCGCGTGGAGCTGATGGACACGACCGACGGCAGCTTTATGACGCCGAAGGAGGCCAAACGCCTGATGCTTCGCGGCTCAACGTTGCTTGTGGGAAGGAAGTAAAGGCGGCGATGACATCAGCAATGCCGGTCCGCATCCGAGGCTTACTTGGTAGAGAACCATGACGCCCGTTCACGGCGGCAGTCGGTGATCTTTGAAGAGCCGCCTTCGGGCGGCTTCTCAAGGGCTATATAGTTAGAGTATGCTAACCAATAAACATTCAAAGGAGGCGAGAGCGAATGTCCGAAGAAATACTGATCCGTCAAGGTGCGCCGACACTGGCGGGCATCAAGACGGGGAGCTTGTTTCCCTGTCCCTGCGAGGATCACGAGGCACTGATGACGGATATCCGGAAGCTGAACCGGCGGTTGACTCCCAAGGGGCTTTGCCTGCTGCCGCTCCGCTTTCTGCCGGGGCAGGCGCTCCTTTACCTCTATCGCCCCGCCGGACTGCGGCGGGATCTGCGGGATGTGCAGGCGTCCGAGGTGCTGCGGCAGGCGGGCTATGGCGATGAGAGCTGTGAGCGCTGTGTGGCGCGGCTTGTCTGCCGCTTCCGCGAAGGCAAAGAGTTCCCGCATGAGGTAGGGCTGTTTCTCAGCTATCCGCCGGAGGACGTGAAGGGCTTCATCGACCACCGCGCGGACGGCTTTAAGTGCGCGGGGCTCTGGAAGGTCTACGGCAACGAGGAAAAGGCGCGCTCACTATTCGCAAAATACAGAAAATGTACGGAGATATACTGCGCACTCTGGCAAAGCGGCTTGAAGCTGGAGCAGCTTGCCGTTGCGGTTTGATCATATAAAATCATGAAAAGAAAGGAACTTACAAACATGAAAACTGCTGTTATTTACTGGAGCGGTACGGGCAATACGGAGGCAATGGCGCGTGCCGTTGCCGAGGGCATGACCGCCGCGGGCGCAGAGGCTGTGCTGCTCACGCCCGCCGAGGTCGCACCCGGCGATCTGAACGCCTACGACGCCATCGCCTTCGGCTGCCCCGCCATGGGCGCCGAGGTGCTGGAGGAAATGGAGTTCCAGCCCATGTTCGATGCCTGCAAGCACAGCCTCGGCGGTAAGCGCGTGGCGCTGTTCGGCTCCTACGGCTGGGGCGACGGCGAGTGGATGCGCACTTGGGAGAGTGACTGCGACAGCGCAGGGGTGAACCTCGTTTGCGAGAGCGTGATCTGCACGGAAACGCCCGACGACGCGGCGCTTGAAGCCTGCCGCGCCTTGGGCAAGGCGTTGGTGGAATGAAAAATGATGCCTGCCATTGACGGTAACTTTAGCGGCAGATTGCGCGGGTTGCATTTGCCAAACAGCCTATCCGAAAAGGCAGGGACACCACTTGCGGTGTTCCTGCCTTGCGCTGTATGGCGATGCTTGGAGTATTGAAAAGAACATGCGCAAGCATCCAAGACAGGTGAACAGAGAGTCTCTGCATTGAACTGGGCAAACAGAAAAATCACAAACCACATTGACAAACTCAATCTGCTCGGTTATAATATACCAGCAGTATATACTACCAGTATATCGGGAGGCATCAATGGAACGTACAGAGACTCAAATGAAGATCCTCGAAGTTGGGAAAAAAGAATTCCTGGAAAAAGGATTTAAGGACGCATCTCTGAATAAAATCGTCGCAGAGGCGGGCTTCACGAAAGGCGCCTTCTACGGCTATTACCCGGATAAGGCCGCGCTTTTTGATGATCTTGTGGGCGAGGCAGCAAAGGGACTGTTGGAACAGTTCAAAGCCGCACAGACTGCCCATTTCGATCTTGTCTCCGAGGAAAAGACGAAGGACAGCCTGAAGCTGTCCACTGAGTATTTGCGCGTCTTTGTGGAATATATGTACGCCCATTTTGATGCCTTTAAGCTGATCCTCTGCCGGGCGGAAGGTACGCGCTATGCAAATTTTTTGGAGGAGCTTGTGGAACTGGAGGTAGAGTGCTCAGAGGAATACTATGCACTTCTCCGCAAAAGAGGAAAGCTCTCCGGGAAAATGACAAAGCAGCTTCACCACATGATTACCAGCGCCTATTTTACGGCGGTATGTGAGACGATTGCCCATGATATGCCCAAAGAAGAAGCTATGCAGTATGTTGAGGAGCTTGCAAGGTTTTTCAACTCTGGCTGGAAAGGCTTGCTCCGGCTGGAATAATGCACAATCACACAAGCACTTTAATTTTTTACACGCGAGTTAGCGTACTCTAACTGAACAATATAAAATTGGAGGTCGTTTATTATGCTAAAACAGATTCGAAGAAGCTGAAAACAAGGGACTTTATATCGGTTGGTATCTTTTCACTCATCTATGCTGTGGTGGCGTTTGTGATTGGCGGTGTTGCGCAGATGACGCCGGTCACTTTCCCGTTTATGCCAATGATCGTGGCGCTCTTTACGGGGACAGTTTTCATGCTCTATGTGGCAAAAATACCGAAGAAGGGTGCTCTCTCCATTCTCGGTGTAATCGCGGCGATTTTGCTGTTTATTACGGGAATGTTCTGGATGATGTCCGTATTCTTCCTGGTTTTCGGCTTGATCGCGGATTTTATCTGCGCTTCCGCTGATTTCAGATCCTTTAAGAAAAACCTGCTTGCCTACTGCGTCATGGCGCTTGCGCCGATGGGGGCATATATTCCAATGGTTGTCATGCCCGCACAGTTTGATGCTTTTATGAAGAATAAAGGCGACTTCGCCTCCTTTGAAGGAGTGATTCATTCGATTGGGGCTACCTGGTGGGCGATCCCCGCAATGATTATCGGGACACTTGTCTGCGCGATCATCGGCGGACTTATTGGAAAGAAGCTTATGAAAAAACACTTTGAAAAAGCAGGGGTTGTATAAATGAGACTCGACCCACGGACGAAGCTTCTGATTCTCGCGGTCACAAGCGTTTCCGTTTTTATGAATAAAAGCATCGCGGTGGAGTGTGTGCTTGCGGGGGATTCCGCTTGTACTTCTGAGCGTTTCCGGCAATCTGAAAAGAATGCTGAAATACGCAGCATTTTTTCTCGCGCTTCTGCTGATCCAGCTTTTTATCGTACCAAGGCTGCCTGTGACTTTCGGTGGAGTCGTCTATATGTTTGCAGTGTATATCCGCAAGCTTCTTCCCTGTTTTATGCTGGGCAGCTTTCTGATTGCAACGACAAGCGTAAGTAAATTTCTTGCGGCTATCACAAAGCTCCGATTGTCGAAAGGACTCACGATTGCTCTTGCCATTACGCTCCGTTATTTCCCGACCATGAGAGAAGAGTGGGCCTCCATACGGGATGCCATGGCGCTGCGAGGGATATCAGCGTCCGCGGCTGGGCTGATTAGCCATCCTATACAGACGATGGAGCATGTCTATGTTCCCCTGCTTGTTTCTGCTTCCAGAATTTCGGACGAGATTACGCAGGCTGCGATTACAAGAGGTATCGAGCACACAGGTGAAAGAAGCTGTATAGAGAAAATCGCGTTTTCGTTTGCTGATTTGCTGGTGGTAATTGCTTACGCGGCGGTCGTTGCCGGCATGATATACGCGGGCATGAAAGGGGTGTTTTGATTATGATATCGTTTCAAAATGTCTCTTTTACATACGATGAAAGCGGGAACGGCGGAGTCCTTGATTTGAACCTTATTATCCGGTCCGGCGAATGCGTGCTGCTTTGCGGGACCATCCGGATGTGGAAAACAACAGTTACACGGCTCGCAAACGGACTGATTCCCCATTTCTTCCACGGCAATCTTTCGGGGCAGGTGAACGTAAACGGTATGGATACCCGGGAGACAGAGATTGCTGCGCTATCGGATGCGGTAGGGACGGTTTTTCAGAATCCTCGAACGCAGTTTTTCAATACGGATACAGACAGCGAGATCGTGTTTGGGCTTGAAAATCGGGGCATTCCGCGAGAGACTCTGCGCTCTCGATTAGATGAACTTACGGAGGAGCTGCATCTTAGCGAGCTCCGGGGTCGAAATATCTTTGAATTGTCCGGCGGCGAGAAGCAGAAGATTGCGTTTTCCAGCGTGTATGCTTCGGCTCCCGATGTCCTTGTGTTTGACGAGCCATCATCGAATCTCGACATGAAGGCCATCGGAGAATTGGCTGATTTGATCCAACGGGCGAAAATATCAGGAAAGACCATTCTGATCGCAGAGCACCGCATCTGGTATCTGATGGACATTGTGGATCGCGTCGTTTATATGCAGGATGGCCGGATTGCATCGGACATGGAGGCTGCAGCGTTCAAGGCGCTGCCTGAAGCGGATATTCGCAGAATGGGACTGCGTGTCAGAGATCTGTCGGTATCCGAATCGGGCGGTGCGAAAACAATCGCTGCCGATGGATTGCTTTCCGTTCAGAAAATCAGCGTCCGTCTCGGCGGTCGGAGTGTATTGAATAATCTCTCTTTTCAGGCAAGCCGCGGAGAAATCATCGCCATTGCGGGCGTCAACGGCGCCGGGAAATCGACCCTCGCCAGAATGCTCTGCGGATTGCAAAGAACAGCTCCGGCACTGTTTTGTGGTCTGGAAAACCGATGAGCCGGCGGTTGAGACGGAAAAAGGCATACATGGTCATGCAGGATGTGGGACACCAGCTCTTTACCGACAGCGTGGCGGCGGAATGCGCGCTTGGCATAAAAGCTCCGAACAAAGACGAGATTGACCGCACATTAGAAAAAGGTGGATCTGCTGGCGTATAAGGAACGGCATCCCTTTTCCCTCTCCGGCGGGCAGATGCAGCGCCTTGCGGTTGTGGTGAGCGATATCTGCGGCAAGGAGCTTCTGGTGTTCGATGAACCTACCAGCGGACTTGATCTGAAAAGCATGGAAGAGGTTGGTGCCTTGACACGAAGCCTTGCGGCGCAAGGCAAGGTGCTTTTGATCATCACACATGATATTGAGTTTATGATGCGGATTTGCACAAGAATACTGTCCATCCGGGACGGAGAAATCGTGAAGGATCTTTCCGGTGGGCAGAAAGAAAAGATTGTAAGACTTTTGCGAGGTGAGGAATGATGGCGGGAAAAGAAAACTCGGCGATGACGATTCTGATGGATTTTGCGAAGCCATGCAAAGGGAAACTGATCGGCTCCGTCGTACTTGCGGTTTTGGGGGCACTTTGCGGCATGATCCCCTACATTGCGGTGTCCCGCGGGATCATTATGATCTGCCACGAAGACTATGCTTTCAGCAAGTTGGCGTTTCTGGCATTGATTGCTTTTACGGGCTATCTCGGGCAGGTGTGGTTCGGAACTTTTTCTACAATGAAGAGCCATGAATCTGCCTTTATCATTCTGCGGAATATCCGCATGGCGATAACAGAGAAGCTCTCCCGTTTCCCCATGGGAACGATCCTTGATACGCCGTCCGGGAAATTCAAAACGATCATCGTGGACACCGTGGAAAAGCTGGAGCTTCCGCTGGCGCATATGGTACCGGAACTCACTGCCAACATCCTAATCCCAATTCTAATGCTCGTTTACCTCTTTAGCCTTGATTGGAGACTCGCGCTGATCTCTCTTGTGACGATTCCGGTGGGCGCCTTCTGCTATATGGGAATGATGAAGGATTACGAGAAGAGATATGCCAGAGTACTTGCCGCAGGGAAAAACATGGATGCCGCAACGGTGGAATACATCGGCGGCATCGAAGTGGTGAAGACGTTCAATCAGGGTGAACGCTCATATAAAAAATACGCCGACGCCGTGGCGGAAAACGAGACAGCCAAAGTGACCTGGTTCAAGCAGACCAACGGCTACTATGTGATGGGGCTTTCCATCCTGACGGCAACGCTTGTGGGCGTGCTGCCCTTGGGGAGCTGGCTCTTTATAAACGGAAGGGTCGAAGCGGGTACGCTGATCACCTGCATCATTCTCGCCCTTGGACTTGTAAAACCACTGATTCAGGCATTGCAGTACACCGACAGCCTGGCCATGGTGGATTCCACCGTAAAAGAGGTAGGGAATCTTCTGGATGAGCCGGAGCTTGTGCGGCCGACCGAGAGAGCTGTCCTTGCGGACGCCGACGTATCCTTTGATCATGTTACCTTCCGATACAAAGAGACGGAGGTTTTGCATGGAATTTCCTTTGACTGCGCAAAAAACGGTATGACGGCCATTGTGGGTCCCTCCGGCTCCGGTAAATCTACCATTGCGCGGCTCATCGCCTCCTTCTGGGAGGCGGAGAGCGGCTGCGTCCGTATTGGCGGCGTGGACGTACGGAACATCCCTCTTCCTCAGATAATGGAGCTTGTCTCATATGTATCACAGGATAACTTCCTGTTCCATCTGTCTATCCGGGAAAACATTCGCATCGGAAAACCGGAGGCCACAGACGCAGAGATCGAGGCAGCGGCAAAAAAAGCGAGCTGTCACGATTTCATCGCCGCTCTGCCGGAGGGCTATGATACGCTGGCGGGCGATGCGGGAAGCCACCTCTCCGGCGGAGAAAGGCAGCGTATCGCCATTGCAAGGGCAATCCTAAAGAACAGCCCGATCGTGGTGCTGGATGAAGCCACGGCATTTACCGATCCTGAAAATGAGGCCGTTATTCAAGCATCGATTGCAGGGCTTGTAGCAGGAAAAACTTTAATTGTCATTGCGCATCGGCTGTCTACCATTACAAAAGCAGACAAGATCCTTGTCGTGGATAAAGGAAATGTCGCTGCGGAAGGAACCCATGAGGAGCTTCTTGAAACAAGCAATCTATACAAGGAATTGTGGAAAGCCCATATGCAGGGCAAAGATACCGCAGAGGAGGTGGCGTGATGATAAGGTTGTTTCAAAGACTTTTGTTGTTCTCGAGCTTACAGAAGAAGCGTCTTATCCGCTCTTTTCTTGCATACCTTGTCAGCTCATTCTTTGAGATGATCCCAATCATGGCCATTCTAACGGTGCTCACAGGAATCCTGAAGCAGCTTTCCGGCGATGTTATGCCTGAAAGCACGATCTGGATTTCGCTTGGCATCATGATTGTTTCCATTGTAGGGCGAATTGTATTTGTCAATCTTTCTGCCAATGCCAGAACTCTTGGCAGCTTCGCGTTCGGGTCGGAAAAGCGCATAGAGATCGGCGAGCGTCTGAAAAGGGCGCCTATGGGCTATTTCAATGAAAACAGGCTCGGTGATATCACTGCGGCGGTGACGACCACTCTTGGCGATCTGGAGCAGTTGTCCGTTACCATTATGGAAAATGTGGCGGGCGGGTTTATCCACGCCATCGTGATTGGCGTTTGGCTTATGATCTATGAGTGGCGGATCGGGCTGATCTCTTTGGCCGGACTTGCTGTGGCGCTCATTGTTTATTCGCTTATCGGCAAGGTCGGCAGGAAATACGCGCCCCGCCGTCAGGCAGCCCAGGCTGGCCTGGTCACTGCCGTTTTGGAATATGTGCAGGGCATGGGCGTAGTCAAGGCGTTTGGGCTGGCGGAACGCACCGGAAAAGCAGTTGACGCCGCAATTGAGGAAAGCAAAGAGGCAAATATCGTGCTTGAAAAGGCGTTTTCCAAAATGACGGCGCTCTATCAGACGGTGTTCAAGCTCGCACGGGCGGCTATTCTGGTTTTTGCGCCCTATCTTCTGGCAGGAGGAAGCATCACGCCGGAGAAGTGCCTGCTGCTTCTTGTGTCCAGCTTCATGATCTATGCCGCCGTGGAGGTGGCGGGCAGTATGTCCTCCATTGCCCGCGCGGTGGAGGCTTCCCTGGACCGGCTGGATAACATCATGGACATTCCATCCCTGGACGAAAACAGGGGCGGATCTTGTGCCGGAAAATTTCAATATCGAAGTGAAGAATATGTCCTTTGGATACGGGGAAAAGGAGGTATTACATCAAATCAGATTAAGCGTACCCCAGGGAAGCTCCTGCGCCATTGTTGGTCCCTCCGGCGCCGGAAAAACCACGCTGGTCGGTCTGATTGCCCGTTTCTGGGATGTGAAGGAAGGACAGATCACGCTCGGCGGCCGGGATGTGCGGGAATATACCAGCGGCAGCCTTCTAAAGAATTTCGCCATCGTATTTCAGAATGTGTATCTCTTTGAGGACACCGTCGAGAACAATATTCGGTTTGGTAGACCGGACGCGAGCGAGGATGAAATCATAGCGGTCGCAAAGAAAGCCTGCTGCCATGACTTTATCATGACGCTGCCCGACGGTTATCAGACAAAGATCGGCGAAGGCGGCTCCAGCCTCTCCGGCGGAGAAAAGCAGCGAATCTCCATTGCAAGGGCAATTCTGAAGGACGCACCCATCGTCATTTTGGATGAAGCTACAGCCAGCGTGGATCCCGAAAACGAGCAGGAGCTGCAAAAGGCCATCCGGGAGCTGACAAAAGGCAAAACGATCCTGATGATTGCCCACCGTCTGTCCACCGTGCGCACGGCAGATCAAATCATCGTGCTGGAGAACGGCAGGATCGTTCAACGCGGAAACCATGAGGAGCTGATGCGCGAAGACGGCCTGTACAGGCGCTTTGTGGGAATGCGCAGCCAGGCAATCGGCTGGACGCTGAAAGGCGGGAAAGCACATGGATAGAAGGTTAGACAAAAGATACTTGACCGGAGCGGTATCTGCAATGGAAAAACAGTATGGCGCGGAAAAGACAGACGCGATCATAGAAGATGCATGGAGGCGTTATGCGGAAATCGTGGATGAAAACGCCGACGAGCCGAAAAAGATGTATATGCATACGCGGAAACGCATCTATCCTGCCATCGCCGCCTTTGACGCCATGACGGGAAATGGAATCTCCCGTGAGGAAGCGGCGGCTTTTCTGAATAGATATTATGAAAAGCGGGCAGCGGGCGTTGGTGCAAAAATCCGAGGGGCAATGAGGATACCGGGTCTGTATAAGCTGGTGCCGAAGTTCTTTGCCAAAATGACAAAAAGCTCCTTTGGAGAGGACTGCGGTTTTAGGGCTAATTGGATACGAACGGAGCAAGAGGAAATGTGCTTCGACATGCTGGCCTGCCCCTATCAGGATACCTGTGTGAAATACGGATGCCCGGAGATTGTGGCCGGCTTTTGCCGCGCGGATGACGAGGCCTACGGGCATATCCATCCAAAGCTCAAATGGGGACGGACAAAGACGCTCGGACAGGGCGGAGACTGCTGTGATTTTAGACTGACGATAGAGTAATGACCCTATGGAAAGACTGATGAGATACAAGACCCTCCAATGCTTTCTTGCGGCGCTGATTATGATTGCGTTCCTCGCTCCTGCTACATATGCATCCGGCACACCGGACGCATATGAGGCAAGCGCAAACGCTGTTTCCGAAAAATATATTGGCAAAACGGTTCCAGGCGCGTGTGTCGTAATTTCGGAGCATGACAATACGGTATTTGCGAAGGGGTATGGCTTTGCTGATTTAGAGAACAATACGGCCATCGACCCGGAGACCACGGTTTTTTGAATGGGGTTCCATATCAAAGACCTTTGTGTGGGTCAGCGTGATGCAGCTTGTTGAGGATAGGAAAATCGATCTGGA
>VOFB01000540.1_pt1 | contig 40001 bp, 55 predicted proteins | sample 5384141 | NCBI WGS metagenome assembly VOFB01 (sample SAMN12384721, study PRJNA508395) | human gut metagenome | isolation source: healthy gut A | host: Homo sapiens
TCGAGATGAATACTAATAAACCTCAGTATATAGAGACTATTTGGGGTGTAGGATACCGCTTTAAACTTTAGTTTTTATCCCAAATATTCTCCGACTATTTGGGGTGTAGGATATACATTTAAACTGTAAAGGTTTTTATTTTGCATGTATCAGAGAGAAAAGAAAAATGGCGCGGAAGTCAGAAAATGGCTTCCGCGCCTTATTGCCAGTACATCGTTTTCAAAGAAGTAATATGAATTTGATGAAAGTACAGATCAGAAACGGAAGATTTTGATCATTTGATTGATAAGAAAGAAGCGATTAACCGTCTTCGCTATGAAAAGCCGAATATGCAGATTTGCTTTCGGACAGAAGATGCTTTGAAAAAGCTGCATTTCCGACATGCATTGCATGAGTGATGGATATCTTGCAGAAGAGCTTGAGATAGAGTATAAAAAGGGTATATAATAAAAAAGTTCGGGTTCAGATAACAGGACAGAAAAACAGGGCACATTTTTCATATCCCGATCAATATAGGATAAGCGAGGAAACACAAATGAGTAACTACGAAAAACCAGTTGTTGTAATGGCAGAAGAAAGCACAGAGGGCGTGTATCTTGCAAGCGGAGATCACCTGGAACAGTGCAGATTTGGAAGAACAGAGGCATCTGCAGGGGCAGATGCGTGCCAGGAATGTTCTAAGAGCGGTGGAAAGAGAGCTACTCCTTTGCCGGGAGAAGAATCTGCAAGGAGAGATGATTTTAAAAGCTGCGTGGACAATATGCCGATCAAGCAGTAGAAATGAGGAACAGTATGCAGCCAGCGATCATTTATGAAGATGAAGACATTATCGTCTGTAAAAAACCGGCAGGCGTGGCGACACAGACCAGACGCATCGGGCAGGCGGACATGGAGAGCCTGCTAAAAATTACCGTGCATCAAAGGGGAGCTTCCTTATATTGGTGTGGTACATCGGTTAGACCAGCCGGTGGAAGGCATTATGGTGTTTGCAAAAATAAAGAAGCCAGCGGCAGATCTAAGCCGCCAGATCAAAACAAAACTGGCGGACAAATATTATTATGCGATGACGGACGGCGTGCCGGAAAAGCAAAAAAAGGAACCTTAGAGGATGAACTTTTTACAGAATGGAAAGACAAATACCTCCGAGGTGGTGGAAAGAGGAACACCGCAGGCAAAACATGCCAGCCTTTCCTATGAGGTGGTCGAGCAGGATGGAAAACATGCCGTTTTGCGTATCAAACTTGATACCGGACGCCACCATCAGATCCGGGTGCAGCTTGCACATGCAGGGATGCCGATCGTTGGGGATAAAAGTACAACTTCAAAGAAAACATTGCACCGTCGGGCGGACAGCTTGCACTGTGCTCTTTTAAGATCGCGTTCCGGCATCCGAAAACGCATAGAAAACTGGAGTTTGAAATTGACAAGCCTTATGGTTTATCATAAAATAAATCAAAGGTTTAGATAGAAGAGTAAGGAGATTTATCATGGCAAAGGACAAGAAGTTAGTAGAGGCAATCACTTCCATGGAGGAAGATTTTGCCCAGTGGTATACAGATGTGGTCAGGAAAGCGGAACTGATCGATTATTCATCCGTAAAGGGATGTATGATCCTTCGTCCGGCAGGCTATGCGATCTGGGAAAATATTCAGCATGAGTTAGACCGCCGTTTCAAAGAAACCGGTGTTGAGAACGTATATTTACCGCTGTTTATCCCGGAGAGTCTGTTAGAGAAAGAAAAAGATCATGTGGAGGGATTTGCACCGGAGGTTGCATGGGTAACTTATGGTGGTTTGAATCAGCTTCCGGAACGTCTGTGTGTCAGACCGACTTCTGAGACATTGTTCTGTGATTTCTATAAAGACATCGTCCAGTCTTATCGTGATCTGCCAAAGTATATAACCAGTGGTGTTCTGTTGTAAGATGGGAGAAAGAGACACGTCCTTTCTTAGGTCCAGAGAATTCTTATGGCAGGAGGGACACACCGCACATGCGACCGCAGAGGAAGCAGAGCAGAGAACCGTACAGATGTTAAATGTCTATGCGGATTTCTGTGAGGAAGTATTAGCAATGCCGGTTGTACGCGGACGAAGACGGAAAAGAAAAATTTGCAGGTGCGGAGGCAACTTACACGATCGAAGCACTGATGCATGATGGAAAAGCATTACAGTCTGGAACCAGCCACAACTTTGGTGATGGATTTGCAAAAGCATTCGGCATCCAGTATACCGATAAAGATAATAAACTTCAGTATGTACATCAGACATCCTGGGGTATGACCACACGTCTGATCGGTGCGATCATCATGGTACACGGAGATGATTCGGGTCTGGTGCTGCCGCCGCGTATCGCTCCGGTACAGGTTATGGTGATCCCGATCCAGCAGCAGAAAGAGGGTGTGCTTGACACTGCAAAAGAAGTCTGTGAACGCATCGGAAAAGTCTGCCGTGCAAAACTTGATGATTCCGACAAGAGCCCGGGATGGAAGTTCTCTGAGCAGGAAATGAGAGGTATCCCGGTTCGTATCGAACTTGGACCAAAGGATATCGCAGCAGGCAAATGTGTGGCAGTACGCCGTGATACCAGAGAGAAGATTGAGATCGCATTAGACGAACTTGAGAGCAAAACTGCCAGAGTTGTTAGAGCAGATTCAGAAAGATATGTTTGCGCGTGCAAAAGCACACCGAGATGCACATATCTGGGATGCACATAATTACGAAGAATTTACCACGATTGCAAATGAGAAACCGGGCTTCATCCGTGGTATGTGGTGTGGAGATCAGGGCGTGCGAGGACAAGATCAAAGAAGACCTTGCAGTGACCTCACGCTGTATGCCGTTTAACGATCAGGAGCACATTTCAGATGTCTGTGTATGCTGTGGAAAGCCGGCACATAAATTAGTATATTGGGGAAAAGCATACTAAGATAATTAATAGTCTGTTTGAAAACAGATGGATTACTTTGAATGAAAACAGAACTGGAAAATGATCCGGGGAACACAGCCAGGTTTCACGGATCACAAGGTTCTGTTTCCTTTTTACATAATATGAAAACGATTCCGGTAGCGTTTCTACGATGAATTACAGGACAGAAAAAGTACATGTAACACAAAATATTATTTTTCCAGGGGCAGGAGAAGATGATAGAAAAATATTATGATGGTGCGATAGAACAGGTAGCAGCCGGTTTGGGAACTGTGGAAAAGAACCATCTTTTAGTCAGATACAGTGGACAATTTTCCGTAGAAAACTTAAATGATACAAAGCAGCTTGAGAAAAAATGAAGACATTTTCGTACAGGTACATGAATTTGAAACGGGGGAGATTACCTGTGCGTATGAGCCATATCTTACCATGATCTGTGATGGGTTCAGGCGGTATATGACGGGAACGTTTGAAGAATTTATGGAAACGTGCGATGTGTATTATCTGCACCGGCCGGTTTTGCTTGGTTATTTTAATCAGGATAATACAGGGCGGGAGGAGATCATTTTGCTTGATGAGGTGGCATATGAGCAGGAACGCATGTTGGCGGCACTTGAGCGCATGCTGTGTGCCATTGCTGACAGGCATCCGGTTCTGTTTGTTTTGAACCGTTTTCAGCTGGCTTCTAAAAAGTACCATGCAGCTTACGGCGCGCTTTTTGAAATGTGAAAACTGCAATATCGGTCTTGTGCTTGGCGTGAGTGATATCCAGGCAATGCCGGAATTTCTGGTGCCGGACTGGGAAATGCTGTATGAGACATTAGATGATGGCAGTAAGATTTATCATATCGGAAATTCCGGCAGAAAAAAAGAAGAAACCATAGATGACGAAAAATACGTTGACTATGGAAGTGAAAAAGTGTACCGGAAACTGCAGAATATGGTCGAATTTCTTGATTTTGACCAGGCGGCATATTATTTAGAAACCATTGAGCGAAAGATAAAATTTGATAATCTTTTAGTGGATGATGCCGCGCGTTTTCGCATGTGGCTCTTATTTGTCAAAGTATCGATTTTAAGACAGGATATTCCAAAGCGCTTGAAATCTGCGAGGATCTGGAAAAAATCCATCTTGCCGGAAAGGAAGAGGAGTGTGCATATGAGCAGGATTATCTGATCGCGACCGCATATATGTACCAGGGAAAATTAAAAGAGGCTTTGGAGATGGCAGGAGAAACATACCGCATCGCCGGGAAAATGTCCGATGATTACCGGATGTTTTTATCCGAACTGTTGGAGGCAAAGATCCAGATGTCCGGCTGGTATAACATCTTTTTCTGTGCACAGGATGTAAAGATAAAGGAAAGCCTGATCCAGAATCTGATCCGTTACAACTATCGCAATCACCTGGCACATGTATATATTTATGCGTATGATAACAAGCCGGAGATCGTGAAAAAAGCAAACCAGTCCGAGGAGCTTCTGATTTATTTCAGCAGGGGAATCCGCATAGCAAAAAAAACTTGGAAATGAGTATCTGATCAATATGGCATACCAGAAAAATATTATGCTGTCATCGACAAACGGTATGTATGAGATATCTCTGCTTTATTCGGTGAGGACTTATGAGGCACTGAAAGATAAAAGATCAATCCAGGCAGGGCGTATTTATTCGGGGATTGCATATAACTTATGTGCGATCGGTGAAAATGAGCGCGCGATGGCTTATTACAGGCATGCAATCCGTCTGTTTTATCATCTGAGGGAACCGGAAGATATTGCGGAAGTGCAGTATAACATGTCTTTAAACTGCATTATGTGTGGACAATATGAAAAGGCGGAGTTTTATCTGACACAGTGCATGAAAGCGGTGGAGCGTCTGCATTTAAACAGCTTAAGAGTCTGCAATCTATCCAAATTATATGGACTGCTCGCTCTTGTGTCGATCTTAGAGGGTAACCGGTTTAACTGTGAACGTTATTTAAACAACTGCAGGCAGTTTTTTAAATTACGTTATAGAAAAAAGAAAAGATGGGGATGGGTTTGGAACAGTCCACGATTATGCAAAGATCGATGATGACATGTTTTTGTATACATTCTCCCGCGGACTTCTTGCTGTACACGATGGAGATTATAAAAAGGCAGACACAGATTATGAAAGCGGAGGATTATCTGAGCCGATCCGAGGGAAATCAGTTTTTCAGCTATGCACTTTTCCGGCAAAAGTGGATGGAATGTTTCAAATGTCTCGAAAATCAGAAAGGTTATGAGAAGCAGAAAAAAACGTTAGAAGAATACGAAAGGCAGCATTTCAGTACCTATGGAAAACTGGCGAAAAAAATGATGGATACACTGCCGCCGGTGGATGAGGCGGACGGGCAGCAGGATGTTTCCGAACAGGAATTAGACGTACTGCTCTGGCAGGAGAGCATGGTATTAGCCTATAAGAGCAAGAAACACCAGCTGGATTTTATTTCGACCTGGCAGAAACTGATTGATGTGACCGGGGTCTGTGCAGAGGAAATGATCGATGCGGTCATGAAAACATTTTTAAATCACTTTAATGTGGACTGTGCGGTGTATGCGCGCTGTATGGAGAGACAGACGCAGGTATTATACAATAATACCGGGATCGATTTAAACGAGGAGCGGACGGGCAGGATCATCGCATCTTTAAAGCGGAATCCGGGAGGCTACGCGATCTCAAAGATCAGCAGCAACTATAACGAACACCAGGATATCACGGCATTGTTTGGTGAGGATGACGTGTGCTCTTTGGTGGCGGTGCCGTATTTTAACAATGCAAAACTCGAAAGTTTTCTGATCACCTATGTGAGGATGAAGGATAACTGGCATTCTTCCGTAAACCGGTATATGCTCGACGAAGATGATTTAAATATGTATCAGCTTTTTATTCCGCGAGGTAAAATATTCTTTGAACCGTCTGGACGCATATGATAAAATATACGAGATGAACAATAAACTTTACCTCGCAGCAGTCACTGACCAGCTCACCGGAATTTACAACAGGGAAGGTTTTTACCGTAGGATCAAAGATCTGATAGATGAATTTTCGGGTGGAAAACGGGAAACCGGAACTGGGTCTGATGTTTATTGATCTCGATAATTTTAAGCATTATAATGATACTTACGGTCATGATGTCGGCGACCTGGTTTTAAAGGAAATGGCAGATATTTTTTCCGGTCTGTGTGAAAAACAGGGATTTGTCTGCCGCTATGGTGGAGATGAATACATTATTGTATTTTTCACCGCGGATAAAGAAAGGCTGAAGGAAACGGCAAAGCAGATCTATCAGAAGATCGATCAGGCGGACGGTTTTGAAAAAGCGATTTCTGAGAAACTGAAAAACAGATTTCCATCCGGAAAGAGCAGCGCATTTCCTGCTCCATTGGAATCGTGTTGGCAGAAGACATTCATGGCGAGGAAGAAATCAACCAGATGATCAAGAGGGCGGATGATCTGCTCTATTCGATCAAGACAACGAAAAAGGGAACTTACCGTATATGAAAATCGTTTGCCGGAAAAAGTAAAATTTATCATAGAAACATTGGAAACACACGGGTATGAGTCGTATGCAGTCGGCGGATGTGTGCGCGATACCATGTTACACCGCACACCGGGCGACTGGGACATCACGACGCAGGCAAAACCGGAGCAGGTCAAAGAAATATTTGCCGAAAAGAACATTCATACCATTGACACCGGGATCCAGCACGGAACCGTGACTGTGATGGTGGAACATGAGGGATTTGAGGTGACGACCTACCGGATCGACGGGGAATATGAGGATGCGAGACATCCGAAAAATGTACAGTTTACCGCGAGTCTGTTAGAGGATTTAAAAAGGCGTGATTTCACGATCAACGCCATGGCGTACAATGACAAAAACAGGGCCTGATCGACGCGTTTGACGGTGTGGGTGATTTAGAGCGCGGCGTGATCCGCTGTGTGGGATGTGCCATGGAACGTTTTTCCGAGGATGCACTGCGGATGCTTCGCGCCGTGCGTTTTGCGGCGCAGCTTGGGTTCGACATCGAGGCAGAGACAAAAGAAGCGATGGTAAAACTTGCGCCTAATATTGCAAAAGTCAGTGCGGAGCGGATACAGACTGAACTGGTAAAATTAATTGACATCGCACATCCGGGAGAAATCAGGACTGCATGGGAAACAGGACTTACGGCAGTGTTTTCTGCCGGAGTTTGACCGTATGATGGCGACACCGCAGAATACAAAGCATCATTGTTATTCGGTCGGGGAGAACATGGCAGCGATGGAACATTGCAGGGCGGGAGATAAGGTACTGCGCCTTACCATGCTGTTACATGATGTGGCAAAACCTGTGTGCAGAACCACGGATGCTTCCGGCAATGACCATTTTTACGGACATCCCAAAGAAGGCAGTGAGATGGCAAAAAGATCCTCCGCCGGTTAAAGTTTGACAATGACACGACCGATAAAGGTGTGCCGGCTGGTGTGCTGGCATGATGACAATCCGCCGCTTTTCCGAGAAAAACGTAAGAAGGGCGGTAAGCAGGATCGGAGTGGAACAGTATCCTGCATTATTTGCAGTGAAACGTGCGGATATTCTGGCGCACAGAGTGAATACCAGGAGAAGAAAATCTTATGTAGATGGCTATGAGGCGTTATACCGGGAAATTTTAGAGAAGAATCAGTGTCTTACAATACGGATTTAGCTGTAAATGGAAGTGATCTGATCGCTGCCGGGATGAAACCCGGAAAAGAGATCGGGGAGCGTGTTAATTAAAAGTCTTTTAGAACTGGTGCTTGATGATCCAGAACTGAATAACAGGGAACTGCTGTTAGAGCGAATCTGTAGTCATGAATAAACAAACCCCTCTCATATGATGAAGAGACACGGGGGTAAGACCGTAATCAATCATATGGGGGGCGTTTTTTTGTATAATCGACCGGAACAGATATTAGAACAATACGAACTGGAAGTAAAGTCCATCTCAAGAGGACGGGACAGCTATCAGTGTGATACAGAGCAGGGACCGAAAATTTTGCGGGAATACAGAGGATCAAAGGAGCGGGCCGGGTTTTTAGCGGATATGCTGGATCATCTGAGTGGACAGGGAAGAACGGTGGAGACGGTAATGCGGACAAAAGAGGGTGAGCCGTTTTCCGTGAACGAGGAGGAAACAAAATACATATTATATCAGGCATTTCCGTGGGGCGGAATGTGACACGAAAAACAGGGCGGATATGCTTTCTGCAGTAAGAGAACTGTTGCATTGCTTCACCAGTCTGCGCAGAATTATGAGGGCAGTGTGCCGGAGTTTTTAAAGTCAGGGCAGAATAATCTGCTTCTTCTCTATGAAAAAGAAACCGGGAATTGAACAAAGTCAGAAATTATATCCGTGCAAAAAAAAAGAATGAATTTTGAGATGATGTTTTGCGGTCTGGTATCCGGAGTATGTGAAAAAAGCACAGGAGACGACGGATATTTTAAAAGATCTGGGAATCCAGGAACAGCTGATCGGATTCTGCCATGGGGACTATAACCAGCACAATGTCATTTTTTCACGGAAGGGATCGCGGTTGTCCATTTTGAAAATTTCCTGTATCAGGAGAGCGTCGGGGATCTTGCCAACTTTATCCGGAAAATGATGGAAAAAAATAACTGGAATACCGGGCTTGGCATGGATCTGATCCGCGGATATGACCGGGTCAGAAAACTGTCGCCGGAGGAACTGAAATATCTGTATGTCTATCTGGCGTATCCGGAAAAATTTTGGAAGATCGCGAACCGCTATTATAATTCACACAAGGCGTGGCTGTCGGGAAGAAATATAGAAAAACTGGAAAAGTCGTTGCACAGGAGGCGCAAGGGAGCAGTTTTTACAGATGCTCTTTTCACTTTACCGTATAGACAGTTTGCGGTATAATCAGGTGAGTAAAAAATTGTTCAAAGCTACAGTAGGAGACAGGAGAATACATGAAGATAAAATATCAGATCATATTACTGCTTACAGCAATGGTCATGCTGTCTTGGCGGATGTGGGAAGAAAAATACGGTCGTGACAGGACGCTATTATTATCCGGATCAGGAGAAAGATGCAAAAACGGAAGAAACGTCGGATGATGCAGATGAGTCGGCGGAGACGACTGAGAAAAATGAAGTTGTGATCGGAAGTGACCAGTTTCTGATCAAAACAAATGATATGCAGGAGGAATGCCTGACGTTAGAGCAGATTGCATCCGGGAAAGAGTATGTGTATTATTACACACTTGCGACCAGGTTTCTCGATAAATACGGAAACCGCAACTGCAGTGTCTTATTTTGAGCCGGGCAGAGTGATCACGGTGGAGAGAAAAAGATGACCAGGGAAAAGTCACACAGGTGCAGATTTCAGATGCCGTCTGGGAATATCCGGATGTATCGCGTTATTCGGTGGATATGGACCGTGGTATTTTTAAGATTGGAGATGAGCGGTATTCCTATGATGCAGATCTTTATATTGAATCGGATGACCTGAGAAAACAGTTGTCTGATCTGACTGATTTAGATACACTGCGCGTGACCGGTATAGGAAAAAAACTGATTTCCATTGTGGTTACGACCGGACATGGAGAGCTTGCTCTGACCAATACGGATCTTTTGAGGGAAGCTTTATCCAGATCGGAAGCAAAATTTTTGCGGAAGTGACCAAAGATATGACAATGGAGCTGCCGGCAGGCACCTATACTGTGACGGTGGCAAATAATGGGTACGGCGGCAGTACGGAGCTTACGATCGAGAGTGGAAGAACAGAGACACTTGATCTTAATACCTTAAAGGGCGCGGGACCGAAGTTTGGAAATATTTTATTTGCCGTGGATGTGGAGGGATACGCTCATTCAGATCGATGGAAAGGTTGTTGATACGGAAGAGGCGGTTCCAATCCAGTATGGAGTGCACAGTCTTACGGTCACGGCGCCAGGGTACGATACCTTTAATAAGAAATTATTTGTTAATTCTGAGGAGGCAACGATCGTAGTCGGAATGTCGGGTGACGGCACCGGAACAGACAGCACCACGGATCGGAAACGGAAACAGAAAATAATGCGGAAACAGCAAATGAAGCGGACAGTTCGGCAAGGGAGCGGCAGGAAGCCTTGCAGGAAGTCTTGCAGGAAGTCATACGGCCGGCGAAAGCGGTGGAACAACATCGGGAAGCAGTACCGGAACAGTAGCCGGAACAACTGCAGGAAGCGGTACTGACACATCGACCGGCACGGCAGCAGGAAGCGGAACCGGCACGGGTACATCTTCGGATCTTTATACAGGAAACAGTACCGGAGATGGAACATCAACAGGCAGCAGTGCGGACTATTTATCTACGTTGTCAGAGCTTCTGTCAACATTATCCGGTAACAGCAACTAAAAAGGACAGAAAAAATTTAGCATGGAATAGTACTTGAAAAACAGGTTCGTTATCGCTAATATAAAAATAGAATCATAAGTAAGTATGGGAGGAAAGAAAAATGGGATACAAAGAAAATTATGAGAGCTGGCTGAACAATCCTTATTTTGACGAGGATACCAGAAATGAGCTGAAAAGTATTGAGGGAAATGAAAAAGAGATCGAAGACCGTTTTTATATGGATCTTGAATTTGGTACGGCAGGTCTTCGTGGTGTGATCGGAGCCGGAACAAACCGTATGAATGTCTATACAGTACGTCAGGCAACACAGGGACTTGCCAATTATATCAGCAGGGTAAACGGACAGAAACGGGTGTTGCCATTGCCTATGATTCCCGTCATATGTCACCGGAGTTTGCAGATGAAGCGGCACTCTGTCTGGCAGCAAACGGAATCAAAGCGTATGTATTTGAATCCTTAAGACCGACCCCGGAACTTTCCTACGCAGTGCGTAAACTAGGATGTACCGCCGGAATCAATGTTACTGCAAGCCATAACCCGCCAGAGTATAACGGATATAAGGTATATTGGGAAGATGGCGCACAGATCACACCGCCGCATGACACCGGTATCATGGATGAAGTAAAAAAAGTTACTGATTACGCAGCGGTTAAGACCATGCCGCTTTGATGAGGCAAAGCAGCAGGTCTCTATCAGGTGATCGGCGCAGATATCGACGATCCGTATATTGCAGAGTTAAAAAACTGGTACTGCATCAGGATTGTATCGATGCAGTGGCAGCAGACATGAAGATCGTTTACACACCACTACACGGAACCGGAAACATTCCGGTGCGCCGTGTGTTAAAAGAACTTGGTTTCAAAAATGTATACGTTGTTCCGGAGCAGGAGCTTCCGGATGGAGACTTCCCGACCGTAAGTTACCCGAACCCAGAGGCAGCAGAAGCATTTGAATTAGGACTTGCCTTAGGTAAAAAAGTCGATGCTGACCTCATCCTGGCAACAGACCCGGATGCAGACAGACTGGGCGTTTATGTAAAAGATAGCAAAACCGGGGAGTACCACAGCCTAACAGGTAACATGTCCGGCTGCCTGATCGGCGATTATGTGATCGGTCAGCGTAAGGAGCGCGATGGAAGCCTGCCGGCTGACGGTGCATTTATCCGTTCCATCGTTTCTACGAATATGGCAGATGCGATTGCAAAATATTATGGAATCCAGCTTGTAGAAGTTTTAACAGGATTTAAATTCATCGGACAGAAGATTCTTGAGTTTGAAAAAACTGGAAAAGGAACCTACCTCTTTGGTATGGAGGAGAGCTACGGCTGTCTGACAGGAACCTATGCGAGAGATAAAGATGCGGTCGATGCTTCCATGACACTGTGCGAGGCAGCTGCTTACTATAAGACGAAGAATATGACACTGTGGGATGCTATGCTTGCAATGTATGAGCGTTACGGCTATTACAAAGATGATGTGACTGCTATCACTTTAAAAGGTATCGAGGGACTTGCCAAGATCCAGGAGATCATGAATACACTGAGAGAGAATGCTCCGGCAGAGATTGGCGCTTACAAAGTAACGGCAATCCGTGATTACAAGAAAGACACGGTTACAGATCTTGCAACAGGCAAGGTAACACCGACCGGACTGCCGGCTTCGAATGTTCTTTACTATGAGATGACAGATGGTGCATGGGTATGTGTAAGACCTTCCGGAACAGAGCCAAAAGTAAAATTTTATCTGGGTGTAAAAGGAACATCTCTTGCGGATGCAGATCAGAAATCAGCGGATTTTCAAAAGCAGTACATGCGATGATCGATAAAACTTTAATACAATTCTGGATAGAAAATGTTTGTAAAAATGGTTACTGTTTACAGGCATCTGAACTAGAAAATGCCCATATTTGGGGATTTTCCTTGACAACAGAGTCAAAAAACAAGTATAAATAATGAAGTAGGTATTTTACGGATATCCGAACATCAGAAAATTCAAAATTAAATTTACTGTGAAAATCCAGAGGAGGAATTTTTAACATGAACAAAGCAGAATTAGTTGCAGCAATGGCTGAGAAAACTGAATTAAGCAAAAAAGACGCAGAAGCAGCATTAAAAGCTTTCACAGACGTTGTAGCAGAAGAATTAAAAAAGGTGAGAAAATCCAGTTAGTTGGATTCGGAACATTCGAAGTATCTGAGAGAGCAGAGAGAACAGGAAGAAACCCACAGAGCGGTAAAGAGATGGTTATTCCAGCTTCTAAAGCTCCAAAATTCAAAGCAGGTAAAGCTTTAAAAGATATGGTTAACGCATAATCATAACAGAAAAGATTCTAAGCGGGTTCCGGTTGTGGGATCCGTTTCTCTTTTTTGTTGGAGGATTACTATGAGACTCGATAAATTTTTTAAAAGTATCCCGTCTAATCAAACGCCGCACGGTGGCAAACGAGGCGTGTGATGCGGGAAGGGTATCTGTAAATGGAAAACCGGCAAAGGCATCGGTCAATGTCAAAGTCGGGGATATCATTGAGATCGCATTTGGAACGAAAACCGTAAAAAAAAGTGCGTGTACTTGATCTGTTGGATACCACGAAAAAGAACAGGCAAAAGATTTATTTGAATATATAGCATAAAAGCAGGCACCTTCTAATATATTTAGAAACGGTAATAGATATTTCCGCCAATAAATATCAGGAGGTCTTAGGATGGATGATAAAAATACAAATGTGACAAAGTCACATAAGGTACTCTTGCAAACCGCAAAAGCGGAGCTTTTTCCGGCGTGGTGGACGTGTTGTCATTTGATGTGGCAGAGATTCTGTTAGAGACAGAACTTGGCATGCTTTTAATAAAAGGACATGATCTTCATGTGAACCGTCTTACCCTGGAAAAAGGTGAAATTGATATTGAAGGAAGAATCGATTCCCTGACGTATTCCGATATCAAAAATACAGGAAAACAGGCTGAATCTATTTTAGGAAGGCTGTTCAAATGATGGCTGTCAGCGCAGCAATCAGTGAGCAGGCAGCCTCGCTTGGGGTATCCATATTGATTGGCGGTGCATTGTTTCTTTTATATGATATTTTCCGGATATTTCGCAGAGTCGTGCCACACGGGAATTTCTGGATCGGTGTGGAGGATTTTTTTACTGGCTCTGCTGTACTGCTGTAGTTTTTGTGATGCTGTATCGGGAAAATGACGGCATGGTGCGGGGATTTTCCATAGGCGGCATCATGATTGGCATGCTGCTCTACTATTTTCTGCTCAGCCGGTTTGTCATACGGATCAATGTGATGGTCTTTGGGACGGTTTTTGGTCTGCTCGGCAAAATATTTGGTACTATTTTACTACCATTCAGAAAACATGGGAAAAAATTATACATTTTTTTTCAGAAAACGATTGAAAAAGTGTGCAGAGCAGTTAAAATTGGATTATGTAAACTATAGCCTGACGGGACGTTTGTGAAAAACAGTCAGGACAGCGGTATATCAGATGGAAGGAAACAGATATGGCAGGTAGGGGACGTCGGAAAAAAAATAATAACAGAGCAGGAAAGCTTTGTATTGGAATGATCGTCATTGCGTTTGTTGCGGTAATGTCTGTCCAGATCATCAGAGTTTACCAGAAAGATCAGGAATACATGCAGCAGGAGGCGTCGCTTCAGAAACAGTTAGAGGAAGAAACCGCAAGGGGAGAACAGCTGAGCAGCTATGAGACGTATACAAAGTCCCAGCAGTATGTGGAAGATACTGCAAAGAGTAAATTAGGACTTGCCTATGATAATGAGATCATCTTCAAGGAAGCGAAATGATAAAATAACAAAATGAAAAACCAGTTCCATGATGTGCGTATGACGCAGATGGAACTGGTTTTTTGTTACCTTCTATTTTACGATGGCGTCGATTTTATCCAGCTCTTCTTTGGAGAAAGAAGTATGTCCGATGATACCGATATTGTCTAAAATCTGTTCCGGTTTTGAAGCACCGATCAGTACGCTTGTCACATGGTCGTCCTTTAAGATCCAGCTTAATGCCATTTCAGCGAGTGTCTGACCGCGCTGTCCTGCCAGTTCATTTAATGCTTTGATCTGACTGAGACGTTCCGGTGTTAAGGAAGATTCATGTAAGAACCGTCCGTCTTTTGCGATACGGCTGTCCGCTGGAATACCGTTTAAGTAGCGGTTGGTCAGCATGCCCTGGGCTAAAGGAGAGAATGCAATGATACCTTTTTTCAGGTCATGGGCAGTTTCCTTTAAGCCGTTCTCTTCAATGGTACGGTCAAAGATCGAATAACGGTTCTGGTTGATGATGAACGGACATTTTAAGTCATTCAAAATAGCCGCTGCCTTCTTTAAGGTCGGTCCGTCATAGTTAGAAAGTCCGACATAAAGTGCCTTGCCGCTTTTTACGATAGAATCAAAGTGCACCCATTGTCTCTTCAAGCGGTGTTTCCGGATCCATGCGGTGATGGTAGAAGATATCGACATATTCAAGACCAAGTCTCTTTAAGCTCTGGTCTAAACTTGCAATCAGGTACTTGCGGCTTCCCCCAGTTGCCGTAAGGCCCCTCCCACATATCATAACCTGCTTTCGTGCTGATCAGAAGCTCGTCACGGTAAGGCAGAAAATCATCTTTTAAAATCTGACCGAAATTGCGCTCAGCGCTTTCCGTAAGCAGGTCCGTAATTGTTAGCGAGATCGAAGTGGGTAATGCCGTGGTCGAATGCGGTGTGGCACATTGCCTTCATGTTATCGTAACATCCGGTATCACCGAAATTATGCCATAATCCCAAAGATACGATCGGAAGTTTTAAACCGCTTGCTCCGCAGCGGTTATACTGCATGGTTTCATAACGTTTACTGTCTGCTGTGTACATTTTTCCATCTCCTTAAATGCTTTATTAATCCAATTCGCCGTTCGTCAATCATGCAAGCATGCTGACTCACTTGCGTTCATTATACCAAAAACCTGAATGAGGTGTGAGGGCAATGTGAAATTCTAAAAATAATCAACTGTTTTGAACTCCCTCGAAAGGACATCGAAAAAGGGATTTTGGCGAAAACTTTTTTGAAATCGGGATTTCCTTTGACAAAGATTTTTATTTCGGACTCCTATAATGGGATGCACCCGAAAAAATCCGGCAGACAAAATGCCGTGGTTGGAGGGAGAAATAAGAAAGTGTAAGGAGAAAAGGAATGAAAAAGACGGGAGTCAGACAAATGATATTTGGAATACTCGGGAGCCTGGCATGTGGAGTCAGTGTGATGGGATGTTATCCGCTTGTGCCGGCATATTTTACCGCACTCTATTTAGAACAGGTAAACGGAGTTGTGCTGCTTGCTTTTATGTACATAGGAATGACTCTGTTTATGCCGCTGACCGCAGCGGTAAAATACGGGGTGACACTGATCGTTATGATCGGTGCAGTGAAGCTGATCGAATGGGCAAATGAAGGGTGTCCGGCATTTTTGGCAGGTGTGATGGCGGGACTTACCACACTGATCTTATCGTTTTGCGGAAGTCTCCTGGAATGGAAAAACCAGCCGGACGGGGCAGCGGTATTTTTGGAGGCAGTCTTTATTTTTGGTGCGGTAATCCTTTTAAACCGCGGTATACATTTCCTGATGGAGTGGACGCCGGTGCAACGGAAAACAGAGGAACTGCCGGAGCGGGGAAATGGCGAGCGGCTCAAAAATTATGCGGAGTCTTTTCAGGGACTGTCCCAGATATTTTTAAATATGAGTGCAGGAAAAGAAAAATATGCTGCGGATGAGCTTGGCAGGGTACAAAAACGAACTGACCGGAAAAGTATGTGCCTCCTGTGATTCCTGCGCACTCTGCTGGGAGAGGGACTGCACACCGCTTTATGGAATTTTGTCTTCAATGATCACATCCATCTGGCAGGTGGGAGAGCCGGGGGCGGAAAATGAGGCGGAGTTAAAGAAGTACTGTGCGAAAAGCCGGGATATGGTGGAGGAGGCGGTGCGTGTGTTTGAGCGTGTCAGCTTAAATCATGCGTGGTACAACCGTCTTTTGGAAAACAGGCAGGTGATCGCGGAACAGCTCGATGCCATGGCTTATATCATGCAGGACTGTGCAAGAGAAGAACGTGTGCTCGATACACAGGAGAGAAGAGCGATCTCTGAGATACGTTACCGGGCAAAAGAAAGGGGAATTTCCATTGAGGAAATACATCTGATCGAGACTCTTGACGGCAGATTAAAACTGAGTGCGGCATTAAAGAGCAGAATGGGGGCTGTATTTCCCTGAAATCATTTGTGACTGCGGCGGGACATGCATTAGGCAGGCAGATGCGGGCGGCAGCCGACACAAAAACCTTTATCTCAAAGGAACCGGTCAACTATGTTTTTTATGAGGACACGGTGTACCGTAATGTACAGGGAATCGCGCGAGTCAAAAAGGACGGGGCAAAAATATCGGGGATAATTTTTCTTTTCTGGAGTTAGAGCGTGGAGAATTTCTGCTTGGACTTTCAGATGGAATGGGATCAGGGAGCATGGCATGTAAAGAGAGTGAGATGGTCTTAGATCTGGTTGAACGTTTTTTGGAGGCGGATTTTCTGTTGAGACGGCGATCCGGCATGATGAATTCCGCGATGGTCATGAAAGGAGCGGATGATTTGTATTCAACGGTCGATCTCTGCAAGATCAATCTGTATACGGAATGGCGAAGTTATATAAGATCGGGGCAGCAGCTACCTTTATTAAGAGGGGGCGGAGGTGGAATGTATCACTTCCCAGAGTCTGCCGGTTGGAGCGCAGGTACAGATGGATATCTCTGTGCAGGAAACAAAACTAACGGGCGGTGATTTTGTTGTCATGGTAACGGATGGTGTGTTAGAATATCTGCATGTGAAAAAACCGGAGGATACCATGCAGGAGATCATAGAGAGCATACAGACAAATAATCCGGGGATACTGGCAAAGAAAATCATGGAGCGCGTCATGCTTTTTACGGAGGAAAGGCGAAGGATGATATGACCGTGTTAGCGGCATGTATCTGGGAAAATAAATGACAGAAGATGTATTAAACTGGATCAAAAAAGAAAAAACTGATGACAGAAGGGGACACCGTGATCGTGGGACCTCCGGCGGAGCGGATTCGGTGGCACTTTTACTCGTGCTTTTGGAACTGCGCCAGAGGATCGGCTATACACTTCTGGCAATTCATGTGGAACATGGATCCGCGGTGAGGAGAGCAGAAAGGATGCAGCGTTTGTGGAGGAACTCTGCAGGCAGAAAAATATCCCATGCAGGATATGTCCGGTCAATGTGCCGGACTATGCAGCCACAGAGGGAATCGGTGTTGAGGAAGCTGCGAGGATACTGCGTTATGGATGTTATCAAAAGGCAGCAGAAGAGCTGAAACAGAGTGGAGCTGGCCGTGTCAGCATTGCCCTTGCGCATCATGCGAACGACAATGCTGAGACCGTCTTATTTCAGATGGCGCGGGGAAGCGGTGTGCATGGAATGTGCGGTATGCACCGAAACGGGTGCTGGGAGATGACATTTTGATTGTGCGTCCGCTTCTTTGTGTGTCGAGGGGACAGATCGAGGAGTATCTGAAAAAGTGCGGGCAGGAGTACCGGACGGATGGCACCAATCTGGATATCAATTACAGCAGAAACCGCATCCGTCATCATATTCTGCCTGAACTTTCGGTAATTAACGAGCAGGCAGTTTCTCATATCAATCAGAGTGCACTGCTTTTGCAGCAGGCGGTCAGTTATATGGAACAGGAAACAAAAAAAGCCGTGCAGACATGCTGCATTGGCGGGGGCGGTGCATATGTTATTTTAGAAAATGAGTGGAAGCAGTATCCGGAGATCATAAGACAGGAAATCGTTCATGAGGTGCTTGGAAAGACTGCCGGCAGCCGGAAAGATCTTGGCATGGTGCATGTGCAGGATGTCTGTGCACTGATGGAGAAACAGACCGGACGGGAGATCACGCTTCCGTATCAGATGACGGCGAGCCGGATCTATGAGGGGGTAAGATTGTGCCGGAATCAAAGGGACAAGGGCACAGGTGTTCCCCAGTCATTTTATGAGGTTACGGCAGATGATTTTGCAAAACTTGAGGCAGGAGAAACGGTAAATATCACACTGCCGGATGCCAATGTAAGCCTCAGACTGCTTTTATTTTCGGGAAAAGTTGACGAAATTCCAAAAAATCAGTATACGAAATGGCTGAATTATGATAAGATAGAATGTGGCTTGCAGTTTCGGAGAAGGGCATCGGGAGATTATCTGACGGTGGATGATGCGGGACACAAAAAGAAACTGAAAAGCTATTTTATTGACGAAAAGATACCGCAGATAAAAAGAGAGCACATATGGCTTTTTAGCGCAGCAGTCGCATGTGTTATGGGTCATTGGCGGGCGGATCAGCGCCGTCTGCAAAATAAAAGAAGATACAAAAAAGATTCTGGAAGTAAGGATCGACGGAGGAAATTATCGTGAAGATTAAAAACATTAACGTTCATTTTACGGAAGCAGAGATTGACAAAAAGATCAGAGAATTAGGTGCAAGGATCAGTGAGGATTATGCAGGGGAATCCGTATGCCTGATCTGTATTTTAAAGGAGCATCTTTCTTTACCTGTGAGCTGGCAAAGAGGATCACCGTTCCGGTAGAAGTGGAATTTATGTCTGTTTCAAGTTATGGCTCCGGTACGGAATCCAGCGGAATTGTAAAGATCGTGCAGGATTTATCAACAAGCATTGAAGGAAAGAATGTCATTGTTGTCGAGGACATTATCGATACAGGAAGAACTTTAAGCTACCTTCTGGAGAATTTGAAAACAAGAAGTCCAAAGAGTGTCCGTCTGTGTACACTTCTTGACAAACCGGAACGCAGAGTTGTGGATGTGAAGGTTGACTATGTCGGATTTGAGATACCGGACGAGTTCGTAGTAGGTTATGGTCTTGATTATGATCAGCAGTACCGTAATCTGCCTTACATTGGATTTGTGGAGATAGAGGAATAAAGGAGAAAAGGGATTGAATAATAAGAGAAGTGGTTTTAGAGGATTTGGAGTATATCTGATATTAGTTCTCGCTGTCATTGCAATCTGGTACTGGCTCGATGGCAATAACGTGACCAACACGTATACAAGACAGCAGTTTGAGACGGCATTGGCAGAGGGCAAGGTAACACAGGTTAATGTTGTGCCGAATCGTGAAGTGCCGACAGGAAGTGTCAACATTACATTCAGTGATTCGAGTACGCAGGTGATGCTTGTCTCAGATGTGGCAGAGATCGAGCAGTATATGCGGGATGCGGGATTTAAGACTTATACCGTGCAGAATCCGCCGGAGGAAAGCTGGCTTTTGACATTGCTTCCATATCTGATCATTTTTGCTGCAATGTTCATTTTCTTTATGATCATGACCAATCAGGCTGCAGCAAACTCAGGCGGCGGAAGCAAGATGATGAACTTTGGCAAGAGCCGTGCGAGAAGAATGAGTGACGATCCGGCAAAACGTGTGAAGTTTTCTGATGTCGCAGGATTACAGGAAGAAAAAGAAGAGTTAGAAGGAGATCGTTGATTTCTTACGCGCTCCAAAGAAATATACGCAGCTCGGTGCAAGAATCCCGAAAGGCGTGCTTTTGGTGGGACCTCCTGGTACCGGTAAGACATTGCTTGCAAAGGCGATTGCAGGGGAAGCAGGAGTACCGTTTTTCTCTATTTCCGGTTCTGACTTTGTCGAGATGTTCGTCGGTGTCGGTGCATCGAGAGTCCGCGACCTTTTCGAGGAAGCGAAGAAAAATGCACCATGTATCGTGTTCATTGATGAAATAGACGCAGTGGCGAGACGACGTGGAACCGGTATGGGCGGCGGACATGATGAGCGCGAGCAGACATTAAACCAGATGCTCGTTGAGATGGACGGATTTCGGTGTCAATGAGGGAATTATCGTGATGGCTGCGACGAACCGTGTGGATATCTTGGACCCGGCGATCATGCGTCCGGGACGTTTTGACCGTAAAGTGTATGTCGGCCGTCCGGATGTACGCGGCAGGGAGGAAATCCTTGGCGTACATGCGAAGAATAAGCCGCTGGGCGATGATGTTGATTTAAAACAGATCGCACAGACCACAGCGGGATTTACCGGTGCGGATCTTGAGAATCTGTTGAATGAAGCGGCAATTATTGCTGCAAAAGAGAACCGTGCGTATATCAAGCAGGATGATATCAAAAAATCTTTTGTAAAAGTCGGCATCGGAGCAGAGAAGAAGAGCCGTGTGATCTCTGACAAAGAGAAACGGATCACGGCATTCCATGAATCCGGTCATGCGATTTTATTCCACTTATTACCGGATGTGGGACCTGTCTATTCGGTATCGATCATTCCGACCGGAAGCGGTGCAGCAGGATATACGATGCCTCTGCCGGAAAAAGGATGAGATGTTCAATACCAAAGGGAAAGATGATCCAGGATATCATTGTATCACTTGGCGGACGTGTGGCAGAGGAACTGGTATTTGATGATATTACAACCGGAGCTTCACAGGATATCAAGCAGGCAACACAGATGGCAAAAGCCATGGTGACCCGCTATGGTATGTCAGAGAACATCGGACTGATCTGTTATGATAACGATGATGATGAGGTATTCATCGGACGCGATCTTGCACACACCAGAGGTTACAGTGAGGGCGTGGCAAGTGCAATCGATCAGGAAATCAAGCGCATCATCGATGAGTGTTACGCAAAAGCAAAGCAGATGATCATGGAGATCACCGTGATGTATTAGATGCCTGTGCAAACCTTCTTTTGGAGAAAGAAAAAATCAGCCAGAAGGAGTTTGAGGCGTTATTTGAAGCATAAATTGTGCATAACTGTTCTCACAAAAAATAAAACCAAGGTACTGTACAATATGCATAAAACCAATGATGAAAAATTGTGAACTTTGTGCACACTTATTTGCGGGGGCATGCTATTATAATAACCGTAAAAACCCCCAATACATTTATATAGTTTTTGCTATACCCCATAGTAAAAATACCTTCTCCTAAAAAAATGGAACCTGACCCCAGGTTTCATTTTTTTTTTTTAATCTGTAATCACACATCTTTTGAAATACACAACCCCATAAATAATTGAAAAAATTTTCCAATTATATCTTGACACATCAGTGAACTAAAGTTATAATCCTAGTAATTTATAGGAATAATATAGAAAAAGAAAAAAATAAAGGAACAGATGATAAGATATTAAGACAGTTTTACAGGACAGCAGACACAGATTTTACCTGTGCGTGAAGAATAAAACGAATGGGGGGACAATGAGAAAGAGGATGGAGCAATCCTTGCAGCAGCAATGCTTGCAATGGGAACATTCGCCGGATGCGGCAGTGTGGCAGATGCGGATACAGTAGAGATCGTCAATGTTTCCTACGATCCGACCAGAGAATTATATCAGGCCTACAATACCTTGTTCGAAAAACACTGGGAAGAGCAGACCGGGCAGAAGGTAAGGATCATCCAGTCCCATGGCGGTTCCGGAAAACAGGCATTGAGGTTGCGAACGGCCTTGACGCCGATGTGGTAACACTTGCATTAGAGGGTGATATCAAGACGATCTCCGATTCCGGGCTGATCGATCCGGGATTTACATCAGAGTTTCCGGACGACAGTGCTCCCTATACCTCAACGATCGTATTCCTTGTGAGAAAGGGAAATCCAAAACAGATCAAAGACTGGGATGACCTTTTAAGATCGGATGTCAGTGTTATCCTCCGAACCCAAAACTTCCGGTGGAGCAAGGTGGAATTATCTCGCGGCATGGTACTATTTTGAAGGACAGGGCGAGAGTGAGGAAAACATCACAGAGCATATGAAAACACTATATCAGAATGTGCTGGTCTTAGATTCCGGGGCACGCGGTTCAACGACCACATTCATTGAGAATGGCCAGGGTGACGTCCTGATTGCATGGGAGAATGAAGCATTTTTATCCATGCAGGAGGAACCGGGAGAATACGAGATCGTTGTTCCATCGGCATCGGTGCTCTGTCAGCCGACGGTAGCTGTTGTAGATGAAGTGGTTGACAGAAGATGCAGCCGGAGCTGTTGCGGAGGAATATTTGAATTACCTGTATTCCGATGAAGCACAGAAGCTTGCAGGAGAAAATTATTACCGTCCGGCAGATCAGGACATTGCAAAACAGTTTTACACGGAGGAGGGAACACATGAGATCACAAAAGTTCCTTCCGATGGAAAATGGATGGTGACGGATGTTGCTATGGCAGATATCAGTCACTTTGGCGGATGGGATGCTGTGATAGAGAAACATTTTTCGGATGGCGGTATCTTTGACACGATCTATGAACGTAACAGGTAGTAAGAAGAGGGAGGATTGCATGCGTAAAGTAAAAATAAAAAGAGTCATACCGGGTTTTGGTCTGTCTTTTGGAATTACCATAACAATGCTTGGACTGATCGTGATTATTCCGTTATGTTCGCTGGTCGTATTTTCAGCAAAACTTTCATTTCCTGAATTTCTTGATACAATCACAAGACTGCGTGTGTTATCGAGCTATGCAGTCAGTTTTTTACTGCATTCGTGGCGGCGGCGATCGATGCGGTCATGGGTATGATCATCGCCTGGGTGCTTGTAAGATATGATTTTCCCGGAAAAGCGATCATGGATGGCATCATCGAACTTCCATTTGCACTGCCGACCGCAGTTGCCGGTATCGCACTGACACACCTGACCACGACGGAGGGCTGGGTAGGCAGCCTATTTTTTCAGCCAAGTTCGGAATTAAGATCGCGTACACAAGACTTGGAATCATCGTGGCGCTGGTGTTTATCGGAATTCCGTTTGTTGTGCGGGCGGTGCAGCCGGTTTTGGAAAAAATAGATATCCAGTATGAGGAGGCGGCAAATATCCTCGGCGCAAACAGCAGGCAGACGATGTTCCGTGTGATCCTGCCGGAGATTTTACCATCCCTGATCGCCGGATTTACGATGTCCTTTGCGAGAGGACTTGGCGAATATGGAAGCGTGGTATTTATTGCAGGAAATACCCTTATGAGACAGAGATCGCACCGCTGATGATCATGTCAAAGCTTCAGGAATTTGATTATGCGAGTGCAACTTCGATCGCTCTTGTCATGTTAGCGGCAGCGTTTGTGATCCTTTTTATCAATGCATGGCTGCAAAGCCGGGCGTCAAAGATCGTCAGCGGAATTGCATAGCAACCAGGTTGCATAGCAGCTAAATTGCAGGATAGATGTATGGAGACAGACAGAATATCTGTCAGGTTTTGCAGAAATCAGATCACAGGAAGGAGAAAGCTATGGAAATCAGAAAAAATTCAGGGCCACTTAAATGGATCTTAATCGGTATCAGCACATTATTTCTCATAGTGATGTTGATCCTGCCGCTCACCTACGTCCTTGTCACAGCGTTTGGGGAGGGCATTAAAGTATTCGTGGCGGCAGTCACCGATTATTATGCATTAAAGGCAATCGGTCTTACATTGGAAGTAACGCTGATCGCGGTGGTGGTCAACACCATATTTGGAATTGCGGCATCCTGGTGTATCACGAGATTTCAGTTTCATGGAAAAAAGATCTTGTCAACGCTGATTGATCTTCCACTTACAATCTCACCGGTTATCGCCGGACTGATCTATATCCTGACCTTTGGACGGCAGAGTATCCTTTATGAGTATCTGCGGTCGGCGGGGATCAAGCTGATCTTTGCGGTACCGGGAATCGTGGTTGCAACAGTGTTTGTGACATTTCCGTTTATATCGAGGGAGATCATCCCGGTGCTCTCCACGCTTGGCACCGACGAGGAGGAAGCGGCTGCACTGATGGGAGCAAACGGATTTACGATTTTCCGGAAAATTACCTTCCCACATATCAAATGGGCATTGCTTTACGGAATCGTGCTCTGTACGGCAAGAGCGATGGGAGAGTTTGGTGCGGTATCTGTTTTGTCCGGTCACCTTCAGGGAAAAACAAATACGATGCCGCTTTTACATTGAACTTTTGTATCAGGGATATGATTTTACCGGAGCGTTTGCGGTATCGGCGATCTTAGTGTGTATGGCAGTCGTGATCTTAGTGCTCCGGAGTGTGTTGGTTACACAAGGGCAAAGAAGCGTAGGCAGGGCTGCCAGAGAAGAAAAGTAACAGCAGCGCAGTTAAGGCATCATAGCAGCTGGCGCAGCATAGCAGCTGGTGCAGCATAGCAGCTGGTGCAGCATGGCAGTAAATGTACTACTGGAAATGGAGCGGATTATGGCGGAACAAAATTATGTAGAACTTAGGCATGTGAATAAAAAGTATAAAGATTTTCAGGCATCCGACGACATCAATTTTGGAATTGGAAAAGGAAAGCTGATCGGGCTGCTCGGACCGAGTGGCAGCGGAAAGACGACGATCCTTCGAATGCTTGCCGGATTAGAACATGCGGATTCGGGGGAGATCATCATTGATGGAAGAGTCGTCAATGATGTACCGGCGAGTGAGCGCGGGATCGGATTTGTGTTTCAGAACTATGCGCTGTTCCGCTACATGACCGTATATGATAACATAGCATTTGGACTGGATGTAAAAAAATGGAAAAAGGCAGATATCAGACGGCGTGTGGATGAGCTGGTGGAATTAGTCGGGTTAAAGGGATTTGAGAAGCGCTATCCGAACCAGCTCTCCGGAGGACAGAGACAGAGGGTGGCATTTGCGAGAGCCTTAGCGCCGAACCCGGAACTTCTTCTTTTAGATGAACCGTTTGCAGCCATTGACGCAAAAGTACGTCAGGAACTTCGAAGCTGGCTTCGGGAGATGATTACGAGAGTCGGCATCACCAGCATTTTTGTCACGCATGATCAGGATGAGGCAATTGAGGTTGCAGATGAGATCATCATAACCAACCATGGACATATCGAACAGGCGGGAACGCCGATCGAAATCTACAGCCAGCCGAAGACACCGTTTGTCACAGAGTTCATGGGAAGTCCGACCAGAATCAGCAATATCACCAGCTTCCATGGGTATGAGGAATTAGGTGAGGGGCTTCATGCGGTGGTGAGACCGGAACATGTGAGTGTCACAAAAAGACAGAGCAGAGCCGCTTTTCTTCTTCCGTGGAGGAAGGTGTTGTGGAGCGCGTGATGTTTCGCGGCAGAGAGGTCGAACTTCATGTAAGAGTACATGATGTGCTGCTTGTGGCAAACCGCAGGTTAGAGGAGGCATCGATCACAGAGGGCGAGCGTGTCAATGTGTTCATTTATCAGGTGTTTGCATTCCCGGCAGGTGAAAAACGGCACACAGAATGTAAACATTGTAGAAAATGCCAATATTGAAACAGAGAAGCTGTTTTATATTTAAGGGGATCAGTGTGAAAAATAAGATTTTTCACACGCAAGATTTGTGCTCCGGCACAAACTTGATATGCGCAAAAAACTGCGCAGAAATGGAGAATTATATGAAAACAGAAATCATTACATCGGATGTGCTGATCATCGGCGGTGGAACTTCCGGCTGTTATGCGGCACTGACTATCGCAGAGCAAAACCGGAGCTTAAGGTTGTGATCGCGGAAAAAGCGAATATCATAAGGAGCGGCTGTCTTGCAGCCGGCGTCAATGCCCTGAACGCATATATCACGGAGGGAAGAAAGCCGGAAGATTATGTCGACTATGCACGAAGGATGCCAATGGCATTGTGAGAAAAGACCTGCTGCTCTCCATGTCGCAGGGACTCAACCGTGTGACAGCGAAGTTAGAGGAGTTAGGGCTTGTTATTTTAAAAGATGAAAACGGAAAATATGTGACAAGAGGTAACCGGAATATCAAGATCAACGGCGAGAACATCAAGCCGATCTTAGCGGAAGCCGTGAAAGCACAGAAAAACGTGAAAGTCATCAATCATGTGAACATCACGGATTACATTACAGAGCAGGATAAAGTGACCGGGGCATACGGATTTGACGTCAATGAGAAGATAGCATACATTTTTTCTGCAAAAGCAGTTTTATGTGCGACCGGCGGAGCGGCAGGACTTTACCGTCCAAACAATCCGGGCTTTTCAAGACATAAAATGTGGTACCCGCCGTTTAACACCGGTGCGGGCTACGCAATGGGAATTTTAGCCGGAGCAGAAATGACGACTTTTGAGATGCGTTTTATTGCACTCCGCTGTAAGATAGATACGATCGCACCGACCGGAACGATCGCACAGGGAGTCGGGGCAAAACAGATCAACTCCCTCGGAGAGGTCTATGAGACGAAATATGGCATTACGACTGAGGAGCGTGTCTACGGTACCGTGGCGGAGAATCAGGAGGGAAGAGGCCCGTGTTACCTGCATACGGAAGGCATTAAGGAAGAGCAGGGCAAAGATCTGTTAAAGGCATACTTAAATATGGCACCAAGCCAGACCTTAAAATGGATCGAGAGCGGAAAAGAGCCGAATGAGCAGGATGTCGAGATCGAGGGCACCGAGCCTTACATCGTGGGTGGTCATACCGCAAAGCGGCTACTGGATCGACGATGCGAGAAGAACCACATTAAAAGGACTTTATGCAGCCGGAGATGTCGCAGGAGGATGCCCGCAGAAATATGTGACAGGAGCACTGGTAGAAGGCGAGATCGCGGCGGAGACGATTCTAAAGGATCTGAAGCAGGAAGAGGAAGGTCAGCAGTCAGAAGGACAGGCTTCAAAGGAACAGTTAGAAAAGCTGGCACAGGCAGTCGATCAGGAATATGAGTCCTGTTTTGCAGAGAAAAAATCATTCTTTGGCACGGAACAGATCGAGGAAGCCATGCAGAAAGTCATGGATGCCTACGCAGGCGGGATCGGAACGAATTACCGCTACAATGAGAAACAGCTCAATATCGCGGAAAAAAAATTGACCAGCTTTTCGCACTGACCAAAGATCTGACCGCAAAAGATACGGATGACCTGTTACATATTTACGAAGTAAAGGAACGCTTAGTCGTATGTAAAAGCGTCATCGCACATCTAAAAGCGCGGAAAGAGACACGCTGGCGAGGTTTTGGGCAGAACATGGACTATCCGGGAACAAAAAGATGACTGGGATAAAAAGCAGTCAATTCCGTCTATGAAAACGGTAAAATCAAAATCCTGTTCCGTGATCTGACACAGACACCGGATTTTGGTCAGAAAGGAGGTACCCTGTGAGCATAGCGATCAATAAAAAGTAAATGCGTAAAATGCAGACGCTGCATCGAAGTCTGTCCGGGAAATCTGATCAAGGCAGACGCAGACGGCAAGGCATACATCAAAGAGCCGAGAGACTGCTGGGGCTGCACCTCCTGCGTCAAAGAATGCAGGGCCGAAGCCATAGACTTCTTCTTAGGGGCCGACATCGGCGGCAGAGGCAGCACCTGACCACCAGAGAGGACGGTGACTACCGCCTCTGGACTGTCACCGCACCCGACGGCAACAAGACCGTCGTACGGATCAATAAAAAAGACGCCAACAAATATTAAAACACAGCAAAATAGAGGAGGATATTTTATGAGTGGATTATCACATTTGGACGAACTGGAGGCAGAGGCGATCTACATCATCCGCGAAGTAGCTGCCGAATGCGAAAAACCGGTAATGCTTTACTCCATAGGAAAGGACAGCTCGGTAATGCTGCACCTCGCCATGAAAGCATTTTACCCGGAGAAGCCACCTTTCCCGTTTTTACATATTGATACGACATGGAAATTCCATGAAATGATCGAATTCCGCGACCGCATTGCAAAAGAAAACGGAATTGAGATGTTAGTTTACACCAATCAGGAAGGTGGACGCCGGCATCAACCCGTTTGACCACGGTTCCGCTTACACCGACATCATGAAAACACAGGCATTAAAACAGGCGCTTAAAAAATATGAGTTTATCTGCAGCATTTGGAGGCGGCCGCCGTGACGAGGAGAAATCCCGCGAAAGAGAGAATCTTTCCTTCCGTAACGAAGCGCAGGCATGGGATCCGAAAAACCAGAGACCGGAGATGTGGAAACTTTATAACACCAAGATCAACAAAGGCGAGAGCATCCGTGTCTTCCCGATCTCAAACTGGACAGAAAAAGATATCTGGCAGTACATCAAACGTGAGAACATTGAGATCGTACCGCTTTATTTTGCAAAAGAGCGTCCGGTCGTATACAGGGACGGCAACATCATCATGGTGGATGATGACCGCTTCAAATTCCGTGAGGGTGAGAAGCCGGAGATGAAAAAAGTCCGTTTCCGTACATTGGGATGTTATCCGCTGACAGGCGGTGTGGAATCCGATGCGGAGACTTTGGATGAGATTATTGACGAGACACTTGCAGCCGTATCTTCAGAACGTACCAGCCGCGTGATCGACAACGAGGCGGCAGGCAGCATGGAACGTAGAAAAAGGGAGGGGTATTTCTAGATGAAAGGTTTACTTAAATTTATTACCTGCGGTAGTGTGGATGACGGAAAATCCACACTGATCGGACATATTTTATACGATGCAAAACTGCTTTTATGCAGATCAGAAAAAGCACTCGAATTAGACAGTAAAAGTCGGAAGCAGAGAGGGGGCCATCGATTATTCCCTGCTGCTTGACGGTCTGATGGCAGAGCGTGAACAGGGTATCACGATCGACGTTGCATACCGTTATTTTTACAACAGACCGCAGAAGCTTTATCGTGGCAGATACACCTGGTCATGAAGAGTACACCAGAAACATGGCAGTGGGAGCCTTTGCGGACCTTGCGATCATTCTTCTGGATGCGACACAGGGTGTGCTGGTGCAGACCAGACGTCATGCAAGGATCTGTGCTCTGATGGGTATCCGCTATTTTGTATTTGCGGTAAACAAGATGGATCTGATCGGCTATGACCAGGAAAAATTTAATGCGATCCAGGCAGAGATTTTACAGCTTGCCGGAGAACTTGGACTGGAGAGCGTCAAGATCATTCCGGTATCTGCGACAGAGGGCGATAACGTCACAAAGAAATCCGATAACATTCCATGGTACAACCGGCGAACCGATTTTAACTTACCTTGAGGAAGTCGATGTGACTGAAAAGGCAAAAGAGCAGGGATTTTATATGCCGGTACAGCGCGTGTGCCGTCCGAACCATACTTTCCGTGGTTTCCAGGGACAGATCGAGGCCGGAGAGGTGCATGTGGGTGATACCTTAACGGTACTGCCGGGCAATGAGACCGCCAGTGTAAAGAGCATTTTAGTAGCCGGAAAAGAGGCGGATACCGCACAGACCGGACAGCCGGTTACGATCCAGTTAGACAAAGAGATCGACGTCTCAAGAGGATGTGTGTTGGAAAATGGCAGCGGCATCACGGCGGCGCAGAAATTTACGACAACGCTTCTCTGGATGGATGACAATAACCTGTCAGCCGGAGGCGATTACTTTATCAAACTCGGAACCAAACTGATCACAGGAACTGTGACAGAGATCTCTATAAGATCGATGTCAATACCGGGGAGCATCATCCGACCGATATATTGGGAAAAATGAGATCGCAGTCTGCAGGCATTGTGTTAGACGAAAAGATACCGCTTGATGTATTCAAAAACATAAGACCATGGGTAAACTGATTTTAATCGACCGTGTGACCAACATGACTTCCGCCTGCGGTGTCGTGGAGCAGTTTGCAAGCGGCAATGAGACAGAGGAACCGGTATTTGTTTACGGAGACTTAAAAGCGCGCGGAGATATTTTCGAGGAGTTTTACTTATAACATGGAGAAATCTTTGATTGCGAAACATAAACCGGAGCAGAAGACCTACACCGTGGGAGATGAGATCCCGACGAAGAGCGAGACTTATGAATATCCGGAGTACTTTGATATTTTGATCTTAAGAGATCAGGCTGCCGTACAGGTGCGTGACAATAAGATCGAGGCGATCCTTCCATTAGCAGAATACCGCTACTCAGGAGTTCCGGTTGTCAACGGAAGAGGATTTGCCGTGAATGTGAAATCGCAGAAAGATCTGCAGGCATTCTTAGACGGATATGGACAGGGAGAGACGGATACAGAATTCTGGAACCACTGGCTGACCTTCGGAACTTACCGCAAAGTGATCTTCCATGAAAACTATTGGGAAATCTGATGCGCAATCGTTTGTGCATAATTTTAGTACCAGTTTTTAAACTGGTACTAAGGTACTGTTTATTTTGTATAGTTTGGGCGGTAAAAAAACTTCAAATTTGTGCACACTTATCCTGCCGCTCATGCTATTATAATTACTGTAAAAACCCCCCAATACATTATATATTTTTTTGCTATACCCCATAGTAAAAATACCTTCTCCCTTAAAAAGATAGCTAGCCGATAGCTATCTTTTTTTTGAAAAAATAACCATGCGGTTAAAATCGCATGGTTATTTTTGTTTGTTCGCAAAAGTGCGGTATACATCATAATAGATATTTTCGCGGTTTGGTCCGATTAAAGAGGCAAGCTCTTTCTGAAGATCCGGATGATCCAGGATCAGGTCAATGATATTCGGATTATACTGTGTGCCACGGCCATCCGCCAGTTCCGAAAGCACGGTATCAAAATCTTTTGCATTGTGATAGTTGCGGCTTAAGTAATCCGTAGCGGCATCCAGACAGTCACAGATGTGCACGAGATCAATGACCGGGCGGCACGGTGAATGGAGGATGTCAAAGTCATCCGGATAACCGCCTGTGCCGTCATAAGTGCGGTGATGTCCATGTGCGATATCTGCATAACACGCAAAATCAGGAACAGAGGCGAGATCCTTTGCTCCCGTTTCCGGATGCATGCGGATCAGGTCAAACTCGTAATCCGTCAGCCTGCGGTGCTGCGTGTTGATGATCGGGACGATTCCGTTTTTACCGATATCGTGAAGCAGCGAACCCTGCACGGCGAAATCAATGATATGCGTGCGGTTTTTTCTGAATTTCAGAAACCGTCGAACCAAGTGCCGGGCAGATCAGAAGCTCTGGCTTATCATCGAAAATATATTTTAAAAGCGCCTCCGCCAGATAGGAAACCATAACGGAGTGTGTCAGTGTTGCCAGATGACTAGAAACGATCAGATCAAGGATAAAGTTTGTCTTTTCAACCGGGTGGTGGAACGTATCAAGCACGATTGGATGAAAACATGCCATACGCATACCATCATACTGCGAGTATGTGTGCAGACGGTAATGTCTTGTCGACAGAAAATGAATGACCATACTGCGGTAAGTGAGGTTTCTGCGATCTTTTTTCTGCCTCGGAAAGGGTGGTATGGGACAGAAAGTGCATCAGAAGAATTGGAAGATCCACATAAAAGGACAGATAATCCAGTTCTGTTTCATCCGGAATCATTTCTTTTTTCGGGTATAATAATCATCTACGACCGAATAAGCTTCGTCCCAGCTTAATGCCTCTTCTTCTGCCATGAGACGATAATATTGAAATACGAGGGCGGGCGGACAGTCGTAAATGGAACCCTTGTGCTTAAGGACTTGGGTATAATGCTGCAGTGTCAGTTCAGATAAATGCAGCCGCAGTGAATCCGGAAATTCAATATCAAAAAGCAGCAGGTCATTTTCGCAGGAGAGAAAATTGTTGATCGTTTTATTTACAATTTTGGGAATGCGCGGATTGACCGTATCGTAACGGCAGAACTTTTCCTGCTTGCGCAGTTCGATCAGTTCTAAAAAGAACTGATATGCCTCCTCAATCGGCAGATTGTGAAGAAACGGCTCAACACGGATCAGGTTATCATAGGCGACAAAAATATAATCGCGGCTTTCCGGTACCTGAAATGTGTCGATCTTATCGCGCAGTGCTACAACTTTTTGTAATAGTCACTTGAGCGCAGTCCCATCTTATGATCGCCTGTGCGGGAAAGCTGAAGTGCGGAATAGGCGGCGCAGGTGTAGAGAAAAATAAGACTCTCCACATCTTTATTTGCTTCATAATGAGAAATCAGCTCTTTTGCAAAACGAAGCTGCAGGGATGGCTCATTATACTGGCTGTAATAAAGTTTACGGCAATAGCTTAAGACCAGATCATACTGGCTGTTGCTTAAAGTAGATTTATCTTCTTTTAAGTGCGTGAAAAATGAATGGAATAAAAGATCATCCTCGATACAAAGCTGATATCTTGAACGCCCACAGTTTTTCAGGCATCTGATCCATTCTTCTTTTGCAGCCGGAGCATGAATCTGTTCATCCCTATATTATGCAGATGCGCCCGATTCTTAGAAAACGCGCACTCTTTTCTGATGGAACAGAAGATTATCGTAGTCCGGCAGAACCCAAAGCCGGAGAGCTGGTGACCATTCGTTTTCGTACAGCAAGAGATAATGTAGATGCAGTCTGGCTTTGCACAGAACAGAAAAAATATTTTATGGAAAAGACTGAGACGGATTATTATTCCGCTTCGCATTTCTCCTATTAATGCTTCGCTGTATCTTTGACCGCTATGGCGTGAATCAGACACCAAGACCGCAGTATAATTTTGAAATTGTACCGGGCTTTTCCACGCCGGACTGGGCAAAGGGGGCGGTTATGTATCAGATTTTAACAGACCGTTTTTACAACGGAGATACTTCTAATGACCCGTTGACGGATGAATATTTCTATATCCGTACTACCAGTCAGAAGGTAGATAACTGGGAGAAATGCCCGGAGAATTTTTCGGTAGCAGAATTTTATGGCGGAGATTTAGAGGGCGTGAGAAAGAAAATGGATTATCTCGCAGAACTTGGAATAGAGGTGATATACTTCAATCCACTGTTCGTTTCTCCGTCCAATCATAAGTATGATATTCAGGATTACGATTATATTGACCCGCATTACGGCAAAATAGTGGTGGATGAGGGAGAACTTTTACAACCGGGTGACCGCAATAACCAGCATGCCAGCCGCTATATCACCCGCGTGACGGATAAACGGAATTTGGAGGCAAGCAATGAACTTTTTGCAACGCTGGTAAAGGAAGCGCACCAGAGGGGCATCCGTGTCATCCTGGATGGAGTATTTAATCATTGCGGTTCCTTTAATAAATGGCTGGATCGTGAAAAAATCTACCGTAGTGAAGCAGGCTATGAACCGGGAGCCTATATCAGCAAGGACAGTCCGTATAATGACTTTTTCCAGTTCCATGATCAGAATGCATGGCCGGATAATGGAAGTTACGATGGCTGGTGGGGACATGATACATTGCCGAAGCTTAATTACGAAGATTCAGATACATTACACGATTATATTCTGCATGTGGCTGCAAAATGGGTTTCTCCACCTTATAATGCCGATGGCTGGAGACTGGATGTTGCGGCAGATCTGGGACACAGTCCGGAATATAACCATCAGTTCTGGAGAGAATTCCGTGATGCCGTAAAGAAAGCCAACCCGCAGGCGGTGATTTTGGCAGAACATTACGGCGACCCGAGAGACTGGTTGGGTGGAGACCAGTGGGATACGGTTATGAACTATGATGCATTCATGGAGCCCGTGACCTGGTTTCTGACCGGTATGGAGAAACACAGTGATGATTTTAAACCGGAAAATATCGGAAAGTTTGAGAATTTTAAAGGCGCTATGAAGCATTATATGGCAAGCTTTTTGACACCATCGCTGCAGTGCTCCATGAATGAACTTTCCAACCATGATCATTCCAGATTCTTAACCAGAACCAATCATAAGGTGGGCAGAGCGGAACAACTTGGAACAAAAGCGGCAGAAGAGGGCGTAAATACAGCAGTTCTCCGGGAGGCGGTTGTTATTCAGATGACCTGGCCGGGAGCACCTACCGTTTATTACGGAGATGAAGCAGGTCTGTGTGGATTTACGGATCCGGATAACCGCAGAACTTATCCGTGGGGCAGGGAAGATAAAGAGCTGATTCGTTTCCATCGTGATATCATCAGAATTCATAAAGAAAACCCGGCACTTCGTACCGGAAGTGTGAAATTTTTAAATGGCGAGGATAATCTTCTCTGCTATGGAAGATTTAACCGGGAACAGCAGTTTGTCATTATTGTAAATAATGATGAAAATATCCGGCACATTGATTTGTCTGTATGGGCAGTGGGGCTTCCGAAGTATGGAACTTTAGAACAGATACTTTTTACCAGTGAAAATGGATACTCCATTTCTTCTGTCAGCTATGACATCGTCAATGGAAGACTGGATATTACATTGCCAAAGCATGCAGCTGTCATTCTGAAGAGAAAGAATTCGGAAGAATAAAAAATGGCAAAATAAAAAATGCAAAAAATGCATAAAAACGCCTTGCACACAGCAGGGCGTTATGCTATAATCTATATTCGTCAGGACAATTAAGGACTGATAAATGGGCAGATTCCCGAGTGGCCAAAGGGGACAGACTGTAAATCTGCTGCAAATTGCTTCGGTGGTTCGAATCCACCTCTGCCCATTCTCGTTGTGGTTATGCAATGAGAATTTTTTTATAATGAAAACAAAATGCCTTTCAAGTAACTATAAAAGATACTTGCCCGCGTGGCGGAACTGGCAGACGCGCAGGACTTAAAATCCTGTTAGCAGGAATTACACTTGTTGTCTGTGTGATTATTGGATATCTGTTAAGCCGCTTCATCTGTACACCACTGGAACATCTGACAGAGATTATCAAAAATACTGCAGATCTGAATTTCAGTCATAATGCAAAAGAGTGACGGTTTATGTAAAAGAACAGACGAAACCGGTTTTATGGCGCGGGAACTCCGTGTTATGAGAAGAAATCTGCGTGAAATGGTTGCAAATATTGACACAGCAAGCCAGCAGATTACCGGAAATGTAGATGGATTAAAACAGGTAACTGAGACGGTGGATCACATGTGCTCAGATAACTCCGCAACCAGCCAGCAGCTTGCAGCGGGTATGCAGGAGACTGCAGCAACGACTGTAAATATCAATGAAAATGTCGGCACCATGAAAGAGGAAGCTGACAGACTTACAGAAATGGCTGAAAAAAGGTGCAGATGTTTCCAATGAGGTTATGGACAAGAGCAAAGAATCTGTGTAATAAGACAGTAACTGCAAGTAACCGTACCATGGAAATGTATACAATGTGAAAGAAAAATCCGAAAAGGCGATCGAGGGATCAAAGGCTGTTGAAAAGATCAATGAGCTGACTAACACCATTATGGAAATTTCTTCCCAGACCGGACTTTTAGCATTGAATGCAAGTATTGAGGCTGCGAGAGCCGGAGAAGCAGGACGTGGATTTGCAGTTGTTGCAACAGAGATCGGAAGTCTTGCAGACCAGACCTCAAAAGCAATCGCAGATATCGGTAATATTGTAAAGGCTGTCAATGAAGCAGTTGGTAATATGACCGAGTGCTTAAGTGAGACAACCGGATTTTTGGAGACGACCGTACTTGAAGATTATAAAGAATTTGAACAGGTAGGTGCCCAGTATCAGGATGATGCAGATGTATTCAAGTCCAACATGAATCAGGTAAAAGATTCTATGCTGCAGCTCTCGGATTTGATCGAGTCGATCGCACAGGCATTAAGCGGTATCAACGATACTGTGGGAGAAGCAGCAGTCGGTGTATCCGATATTGCGTCAAAGACAAGCGGTATGGTGGAGAAAACAGGTGCTACACATGATATGGTATCTGAGTGTTACTCCTGTGCAGACGAGCTCCGTGAGATCGTTGGCAAATTTGTTTTAAGATAGGCGAATCCGTTGTCATGAATTATGGCCTGTCCTCATAAGATGTGGTAATCACAGATTATGAGGGCAGGCTTTTTGAATTCATAGGAAATTATGTCCTATGAATTCAAAAGCCCTCCGCCGGGATATCTGTGTGAAAGTATGCGGTAGGGAGGCTATGATGCAGGAGAAGTCAAAGGAACAGGGAAATGGGCAGAAGCGGGGATACAACCTGTTGGATAAGGAAGAACAGAAATCGATGCTGTCGTGTTTTGTGGAACAGCTTTGCGATCCGCTTATTTTTATTTTGTTTGCGGCTGCGGCAATATCCCTGCTGCTGCGGGAATATGGAGATATGTGCATTATACTTGCAGTAGTACTGTTAAATGCCGTGGTCGGAGTGATCCAGGAGGGAAAGGCGAAACGGGCGTTAGAGGCGTTGGAAAAAATGACAAGCCCGCATGCCCTGATCCATGATGAGGATGGAATCCGGGAGATTCCTGCAGCTGATCTGATTCCCGGGGATATTGTCTGTCTTGAGGCAGGGCGGCAGGTGCCGGCAGATATCCGGATCATATCAGCGGTTAATTTAAAAATCGAGGAGTCGGCGCTGACGGGAGAATCTGTCCCGGTCTCAAAAAATACGACCGATCAGAACGAGGCATATATGACCACAAATGTCACATACGGCCGTGGGGAGGGATCGTCACTGCAATCGGGATGGATACGAAAATAGGCGGTATCGCAAAATTGCTTTCCGGGACAAAAACGGAACTGACACCGCTGCAGAAAAGACTTGCGGATCTTGGGAAAATTCTTGGTACAGTTTCCGTTTTTTTGTGTATCCTGCTGTTTGTGATGGCGGTTTTGCAGAGACGCAATGTCGCAGAAATGCTGATCACCGCGATATCACTGGCGGTCGCAGCAGTCCCGGAAGGACTGCCGGCGATCGTTACGATGGTACTGGCACTTTCGGTATCACGCATGGTAAAGGTCAATACGATTGTGAAAAGACTGCCGAGTGTGGAAACCTTAGGCTGTGTGAGTGTGGTATGTTCGGATAAGACGGGAACGCTGACGCAGAACCGTATGACGGTGACAAAATGTTATACGGATGGGAAAATCTGTGAGCCAAAGCGGTTAAACCGCAGAAAAGACCGGTATTTTCTGGAGGGATATGCACTTTGTAACGATGCGTCCATCCGTGGAGAGCGGATCGGCGATCCGACAGAACTTGCGCTGCTCGATATGGCGGCAGGGTTTGAGATACAAAGAGAGCGTTTAGAAGAAAGTTTTCCGAGAACGCAGGAGATCGCATTTGACTCTGAACGGAAAATGATGACAACTCTGCATCGTGGGGAAAAAGAAAATGTTTCTTATACCAAAGGCTCACCGGATGAAATTTTAGAGCGCTCTGCATTTCTGCTGGAAGGTGGCGGGCGGATTCCAATGACGCCGGAGAAACGCAGAGAGATCGATCAGGTGATCCATGCGTTTACCGGGGAGGCACTCGGGTACTGGCACTTGGAATGAGAAATCCGGCCTCCGGTTTAAAGGAAAACGGGTTAACGTTTATCGGGTTTGTCGGAATGGCAGATCCCATACGCCCGGAGGCAGAGGATGCTGTGCAGGAATTTTACCGTGCGGGTGTAAAGACGGTCATGATCACGGGGGACCGGATCGACACGGCGTTTGCGATTGCGAAAGAACTGCACATTGCGTCGGAAGAAAACGAATGCATTTCCGGGGAGGAATTAATGGAAATGACGGATGAAATGCTCGCGGAGAAGATAAAAAAGGTGCGTGTATTTGCACATGTCTCACCGGAGCACAAAGTGCGTATCGTGGCGGCATGCAAGAAAAACGGAGAGATTACTGCGATGACGGGAGATGGCGTCAATGATGCGCCGTCCCTAAAAGCAGCGGATGTCGGGATCGCCATGGGAAAGGCGGGAACGGATGTGGCAAAAAATGCGGCGGATATCGTGCTGACGGATGATAATTTTGCAACGATCGCAAAGGCCATCGCGCAGGGAAGATGCATTTATGAAAATATCCGTAAATCCGTGATATTTCTGCTCTCCTCTAATTTTGGGGAGATCATAACAATGCTTGTGTCTGTGGCGTGCGGTTTTGCGGCACCGTTAAAATCAAGCCACATTCTCTGGATCAACCTGATCACAGATTCCCTTCCGGCGCTTGCACTTGGTGTGGATGAGGAAGAAAATAAAAGCTATATGGACAGACCACCGCGTGGAAAGATGAGAGCCTGTTTGCGGGCGGTGGATTAAACTGTACCTGCTTTTATGGAGCGCTGATCGCATTGATCAGTATGGTGGCATTTTTGCAGCCCCGGTGGGGATTCTGCTCCGGGCGGGAAATCAGATCACACCGGCTGCGATAAGGACACTGCTTGTGGACACGGAGCTTTTAAACCGCTGTCAGACCTATGCATTTACAGTGCTTGGAATGTCACAGCTGTTTCATGCGATCGGCATGCGTGATGTTGAAACGTCATTGTTCCGGATGAATCACCTGGAAAACCGGTTGATGATCGCTGCGTTTGTGATCGGGATGGGACTGCAGCTGCTTGTGACGGAGGTACCTTATTTTGTCGTTCTGTTTGGAACCTGCAGACTGACACTGCTTGAATGGGTAAAACTGTTAGTGCTTGCATCCATGCCTTTGTTTGCACATGAACTGTTAGTATTCGGAAGCTGTCTGGGTGAAAAGGTAAATAGGGAAAATAGAAAAGAAGCAACAGGGCAGGCTGTATCATCCGGCGGGCGCTGGAGCTAAAAAAAACATTCATTTTTTGCGGGGGGTGTGGTATAATGAGATGTCCGTAAGTTTTGGGCAGGTTTTTGCAGGAAAGGATATTGGGAAATTATGGAAGAGAAAATGACAATGGAAATCACGAACGACAGACTTGAGGAGGCTATTAAGGAATACGCCGCAGACCGGACCAAAGAACGTCTTACCACGGTTCTTAATCTGCTCCGTCCGACAAAGCTGTTCGTACCGGCGATGTTGCAGGCACCAGATCGCCCGATTCCATGTTTTTTAAAGAATAGTAATGAAGAGCAGTTTTTGGTTGTATATACGTCAAAAGAGCAGATTCCGGAAGAGCCAAAGAGCCAGGCGATGCTTAATATGCCATTCCCGGCATGTAATAATATCGTTGTAAAACCGGAGTTAAAACTTGCAGGAATGGTGATCAATCCGTTTTCTGACAACCTCGTATTAAAGACAGAACTTGTACAGAAGTTACATGAGGCTGATGAGCAGGCAGCAAAACGTGCAGCGCAGATGAAACAGGTGAAGATGACACCGGCACAGTTCAGGTATTTGTAAAACGCCAGGTTGAGTTTGGCGTATTACCGAAGCGTCTGTTTACTGAGAAACAGGAGTTCATGAACAAACTGTGCGATGAAAAGAGGCTTTTATCAATGAGATTTTTGCAGGCGTGTTCAAGGAGCCGAAGTTAAATCCATACACTGAGAATGATTATTCCGTTATGGCACTTGACATTGCAGAGGATCTGACATTAGTCCGTGTGGATCTCCCGGAAAAGGGTTAGTTCCGCCACTCTGCTACCGTATTTATCTGACGATCAATCCAAAAACCGGAAAAGCAGGTTACTATACGATTGAAATGTCCAAAGAAAAGGATGTCCGTATGCTGGGCGAATTTTTAGAGGATGGAAAACATATCGATCACGGTGTTGCACCAGTAGAAGGCGCTGAACTTCAGAAGATCATGGATCTTGCCAGAGGCGAAGGTGCAGAGATGACAAGTTAGGAACAAAAATAGCACAATTATAAGGAAATAATAAAGTTCGGGTGTCAAAAGGTGGTTCACAACTTTGACACCCGGAATTGTCTTTTAGTTATGCTGGATAATATCTGCGTACTGTCCGCGAGTCACTTTTAAGAGTGCATCCGGGTTGACCGTAATGGAAGTGCCTATGCGGCCGCCACTGATATAAATCTTATCAAAAGAAGCAGCACTTTCATGTACAACAGTCGGA
>VOFB01000549.1_pt1 | contig 40001 bp, 36 predicted proteins | sample 5384141 | NCBI WGS metagenome assembly VOFB01 (sample SAMN12384721, study PRJNA508395) | human gut metagenome | isolation source: healthy gut A | host: Homo sapiens
TTCCACACTGCCTGTCTTGACACACCAAGCTGTTCGGAAATTTCACTGCCCGAAACATAGCCGTCTGTTTTTGTTAAAAGTTCAATAATTTTCTTTTGCATAACATCACCGATTTTAAAATATAATGTAAAAAATTACGGACGATTCTAAACAAAATCGCCCGTTTTTGAATGTTAATTATTTACTTTTGTTTGCCGCAACAATTTTCTTGACTGCAATGCTTACTGCCGAACCGACAACAAAGCAAGCAATGATTTCAAGAATGCAGTTGATTGAAAGAGCAGGGATAACCACGGCTGTGATTACATTAAGTCCCATAACTTCGATACTGCCGAAAAGGATTGCCATAAAGCCAAGGAAGAAGGCTGTGTTCATAACAGGGCAGAGTATAGTAGCAATAAGGTCGTTAAGATTGAACTTGCCTACAGTTTTACCTTCAAATACCTTGCCCAGACCTTTTGCGATAAGTCCTGTGAACCAACCCATAAGAGCTCGTGCAACAACACAAATTATAAAGGTGTAAAACCAGTTGATTGAAAGCATTGCCGTGCCGAATGCGTCCATACCAAAGCATTGTACAAAGCTTGTGATACCAAAGAGTGTGCCGAGAATCAATCCTGCTGTAGGACCGAGAACGGTTGCACCGATTGCAATCGGAATGCAAAGGAATGAAATGGAAAGCGCACCGATCTTCAAATATCCGAGCGGTGTGAGCGCCATTACAAGCGTCAATGCGATAAGCACTGCAAGAATAACCATTCTTTGCACCTTTGAAAAGTTTCCTGTCTTATTCATAAAAAATTCCTCCTGCTGTTTCCCTGCTCATTTTCCGCAGGTGAAACGCAAATAATATTTACAAGGGGAGAACCCCGTTGCATCAAATTAATAATTCAAAAACAAGTTGTATATTAAATTGTCTTTATTTTTATTTCTCTCGTAAATAATTTTGAGTCCGTCAAGAATAATATTCTCATCAAAGATAATATCGTGACGGCAGTTTTTGATTGCAAGCGGAGCAAGACCGCCTGTGGCAATAACCTTGCATTCTGTCTTGCATTCCTCGGTAAACATATCAACCATTCCGTCAAGCATACAGGCTGTTCCGAACATAATTCCCGAACGAATGCAGTCGGATGTGTTTGACGAAATTACCTTCTTTGGAGCTTTCATATCAACCGATGAAAGCAATGCGCCGTGATTTGTGAGTGCATCAAGCGAAATTCCCATACCGGGGGCAATTGCACCGCCGTGATACGCGTTGCTTGCGTCAACATAGACAATTGCGGTTGCAGTTCCCATAAAAATCATAATGAGAGGACCGCCGTATTTTTCACACGCTCCCACACAGCCGGCAACGATATCTGCACCCAAGGTTTCGGGATGTTCTATCTTGATGTCAAGACCTGTCTTGAGTCCCGGACCGATGAGCAGACTTTTTCTGTCTGTAACGGTCATAATCGCACGTCTGAGATTATATGTAAATTTCGGAACAACAGAGCTTATAATAGCGCCGTCAATGTTTTTTGCGTCGATGTTGTAAATCTGCAAAAAAGTGTAAAGTTCAACGGCAAGCTCGTCGCTTGTTTTGTTTTCATCGGTTGAAAAACGGAGTTTGAATTTTAAATTATCTCCGTCAAAAATGCCGAGCTTGACATTGGTGTTTCCGACATCGGCCGCAAGCAGCATTGCTGTTCCCTCCAAACGGTTTTTATAAATAAGCTTTTACAAAAGTTTAGAATTAATCGTATTTTACTTTACTTATTATATCATAAAAAATTATTTCTTCAAGGGCGAATTTAAGGAATTTATCCGATTTTTGGAAAATCCTAAAAAATTGTTGAAATTTGCGTTGGATTGTGTATAATTAAAATAGGTGTGTATAACACGGTCATGTATTACGCAAAATTCTGAAAGGAATGGTTTATTAAATGGACAGTTCAGAAATCAAGCAGCTCCGAATTCTTGCCGCAAGGTCAAGAATGGGCGCAATTCTCGGCACTTACCACGCCAAATCAGGTCATCCCGGCGGATCGCTTTCGGCAGCAGATATTTTCACATATCTCTACTTTAAGGAAATGAATGTTGATCCTAAAAATCCCGATATGCAGGACAGAGATCGTTTTGTTCTTTCAAAAGGTCACTGCTGTCCGGCTCTTTATGCAACGCTTGCACTCAAGGGCTTTTTTGAATGGGACGAGCTTACAAAGCTCCGTCATGTAGGCGCTATGCTTCAGGGACATCCCGATATGAAGGGTACTCCGGGTATTGATATGAGTACAGGCTCACTCGGTCAGGGCATTTCGGCTGCCTGCGGTATGGCACTTGCGGCTAAGCTTGATAACAAGAGCTATCGCACATATACAGTTCTCGGTGACGGTGAAGTTGAAGAAGGTCAGGTTTGGGAGGCTGCAATGTTTGCCGCTCACAACAAGCTTGACAATCTCGTTGTAATTGTTGACCAGAACGGACTTCAGATTGATGGTACTGTTGAAGAGGTTGCAGGCATTGAGCCTCTTGATAAAAAGTTTGAAAGCTTTGGCTTTGAAGTAATCAAAATTGACGGTCACGACTTCAATCAGATTGAATCGGCTCTCGAAAAGGCTAAGACAGTAAAGGGCAAGCCTACCGCAATTCTTGCCAAGACAATCAAGGGCAAGGGCGTTTCATTTATGGAAAATCAGGTTGGCTGGCACGGCACTGCTCCCAACAAGGAACAGTATGAACAGGCTACTGCCGAGCTTCAGGCTGAAATTGACAGATTGGAGGGCAACTGCTGATGGCACAGGTAATTAAGAAGGCTACAAGAGAAAGCTTTGGCATGGCTCTTTGTGAGCTTGCAAAGACAAATAAGGACATTATTGTTTTTGATGCAGACCTCGCAGCTGCTACAAAGACAGGAATTTTTAAAAAGAGTTTCCCGAAAGATTTTTTGACTGCGGTATTGCCGAGGGCAATATGGTAGGCGTTGCGGCAGGTATGGCAGCGGCAGGCAAAATTCCGGTTGCCGCATCATTTGCAATGTTTGCAACAGGCAGAGCATTTGAGCAGATTCGCAACTCGGTTGCTTACCCTCATCTTAATGTTAAAATTGCCGGCAGCCACGCAGGTATTTCAACAGGTGAAGACGGTGCTACTCATCAGTGCCTTGAAGATATCGGTATTATGCGTACAATTCCGGGTATGGTTGTCCTTAACCCTGCCGATCACTACGAAATGATGGCCGCTACAAAGGCTGCAATTGAGTACAACGGTCCTGTTTATATCCGTCTCGGCAGACTTGCTGTTGACAGTTTTAATGATCCCGATACCTATACATTTGAGCTCGGCAAGGGTATTACTCTCCATGAGGGCAACGATGTGGCTGTTATTGCAACAGGACTTGTTGTAAACGAGGCTTTAAAGGCTGTTAAAGAACTTGAGGCTGAGGGCATCAACGCTCGTCTTATTAACATTCACACAATAAAGCCTATCGACAGAGATATCATCATTAAGGCTGCAAAGGAAACAGGCAGAATCATTACCGTTGAGGAACACAATGTTATCGGCGGTCTCGGTGACGCTGTTTGTGATGTTGTAAGCGCAGAGTGTCCTGTTAAGGTTACAAAGATCGGTGTGAATGATCGTTTCGGTTACAGCGGTCCGGCTCTTGAGCTTCTTGACAAGTTCGGTCTTACACAGCCTCACATTGCAAAGGTTATCAGAGATGTTGTTAAAGAGGATAAATAATTTCTGAATTAATTTAATAATTGCAAAATATTAACGGTCGGTTTGTTCAAACCGACCGTTTTTTGTATGTACCGTTCAAGAATAAAAAGCAAAGGGCGGATATCGCAAAAAACGGCAGCCGCCCTTTTTTATATTAAAACATCCTCAGCAATAAGCCGAATGGGGCTTTAGTCAGCGTGCTTTATCAGCAGCCGCAGCCACAGCTGTTGTTGTCACAACCACAGCCGCCGTTGTTTCCGCCGCAACAGCAGAGAACGATGATAAGAAGAATAATCCATGAGCAGCAACCGTTGCCGTTACCAAAGTTACACATACGCTTACCTCCTTTCGTTTACACTACATATTATTGCAAAAGGAGAAATGTGTGACATCAAAAAATGACGGCTGCGAAAATATTCGTAACCGTCATCAATTGTAATGATTTAATTAAACATTGAATCTGAAAAGAACGACATCGCCGTCTTTCATAACATAGTCCTTGCCTTCACTGCGGACAAGACCTTTTTCTTTTGCGGCTGTCATACTTCCGCAGGCGATAAGGTCGTCATATGCGATAACCTCGGCTCTGATAAATCCACGCTCAAAATCCGAGTGAATTTTGCCTGCTGCCTGAGGTGCTTTTGTTCCTTTTTTGATTGTCCATGCACGAACCTCCTGTTTGCCGGCTGTAAGGTAGGAGATAAGTCCGAGAAGTGCATAGCATTCCTTGATAAGTCTGTCAAGACCGCTTTCCTCAAGTCCCATATCGGCAAGGAACATTTCCTTTTCTTCCTTGTCCATCTCAACGATTTCTTCCTCAATCTGAGCACAGATTGGAAGAACGCCGGCGTGTTCCTCGGCGGCAATCTTTTGAACAGCCTTGTAGCCCTCGTTTGAGTCGATGCCGTTTGAGAAATCCTCGTCACTCATATTTGCGGCATAGATAACAGGCTTGTTTGTGAGAAGCGCAACCTCTGAAAGAATTGCCTTTTCGTCATCGTCACATTCAACACTTCTTGCAGGCTTGCCCTCGTTGAGTGCGGCAAGAACTCTTTCAAAAAGGTCGATGTCTTTCTGATACTTTTTATCGCCCTTGAGCATTTTCTTTGTCTTGTCAATTCTGCGTTCGAGCATTTCAACATCGGAGAGAATAAGCTCAAGATTAATTGTTTCAATGTCACGGGCAGGGTTGATGTTGCCTTCAACATGGATAATGTCATCGTTTTCAAAGCAACGGACAACATGAACGATAGCGTCACATTCACGGATGTTTGAAAGGAACTTGTTGCCGAGTCCCTCGCCCTTTGATGCACCCTTTACAAGACCTGCAATATCTACAAATTCAATTGATGCAGGAGTATATTTGTCAGGATCATACATTTCCGCAAGTTTATCAAGTCTTTTGTCCGGAACTGCAACAACACCGATATTCGGTTCAATTGTACAGAAAGGATAGTTTGCACTCTGAGCACCTGCATCTGTAATTGCGTTAAAAAGTGTACTTTTGCCGACATTTGGAAGTCCGACGATTCCGAGTTTCATTTATTTTCACCTCAAATAATATTCGGGCAATGCTTGCCTATTTTCACTGAATATTGTATTATTATATCGTATGGATACTTACTCTGTCAATTCACAGACGAGTAATGCACACTTTGTTAAGTATATCACATAAAATTGCTTTAAACAATAAGAAAGGAAATTTTTATGAGCGAAATAAATACATATTCTGTAACAATTAAGGTGGAAGAAGAAAATCTTGCCGTTTCAATGGGCAGCGGCAGTCTTTGTGTGCTTGCAACTCCGTGCGTTGTGGCTCTTATGGAAAATGCCGCCGCAGCTCTTGCAGACAAGGTTCTTGACAACGATGAGCTTACAACAGTAGGTACAATGATTTCAATTGAACACACAAGCCCTACTCCTCTCGGTGCTGAGGTTACGGCAACAGCCGTTCTCAAAAGCGTTGACGGCAGAATGTTTAATTTTGAAGTTTTTGCCGAAGATAAAAAGGGTGAAATTGCAAGAGGCACTCACACAAGAGTAAGCGTAAAATCAGAAAAATTTCAGATGAAGGCGGACAGCAAGTTTGATGAATAAGTACAAATATTATCTGTTTGACCTTGACGGCACAATCAGCGAGAGCGCATTGGGCATAAGAGAGTCACTTGAAAACGCAATTAAAAGTATGGGCAAGCCGTTGCCGAATCTTGACGATTACACATTGTACATCGGACCGCCGTTGCTCGATACATTCCGCAATATCTGCCGTTTCAATGAGGAAGAATCGGCAAGAGGCGTTGAGATTTATCGTGAATACTATAACACCAAGGGCAAGCTTGTGAACAAGCTTTATGACGGCATTGACAGGGTTCTTGCAGAACTTAAAAACAGCGGTGCAAAGCTTGCCGTGTGTTCGTCAAAGTATGAAAAGTTTGCCGAAGAAATTACAGACCTTCTCGGTGTGCATGATATGTTTGACGCAATCTGCGGTTCAACACTTGACGGCAGCAGAAAAGATAAAAAAGACCTCATTCCGTATGCTATTGAAAGATTGGGCGGCAGTCTTGAAAATGACAGAAAAGATACCGTTATGATTGGCGACACTTGGTTTGACACAAAGGGAGCAAGACTTTGCGGTGTTGATTTTGTCGGTGTTGAATACGGCTACGGCGACCTTGAAAGCATGAAAAAAGAGGGCGGCAGGGTGTTTGTGAAAACCACGGCTGAACTCTTGGATGTTTTTACAAAGTAAATAATTTGAAATCGGACAAACGGAATTATCCGAAGATTTTTCGCATACATTTTATCAGAGAATAAAATGTGCGGAGGATTTATAATGTTCGTTTTTAATTTAAAAATTAAGGCTAAAAAAACGGTAATTTTGGCGGCGGTGCTATCCGTAACAGCGGCAATAATATGTACAGCCGTCACGGTTGCAATAAATTCACGGTTGCCCGATACAGCCGTAAGTGATAAAACAGGGAGTATTCTCTTGTGCTTAATGACGGTGAGGAGAAAAAATTCCTTGAACAGTTCGGAATTGAAACCGCCGACGCAAAGCCTGAGAAAAGGTCGGTTGTAATTCCGTCGGATTTTAATAAATATTATGAGGAATACAACAAACTTCAGAAGAAAATCGGACTCGACCTCGGAAAATTTAAAGGCAAAGAGGTTACGGAGATTATCGTTCCCCTGGAAAAGCCAAAGGATAACAATGCCGTTTTGCTTGTTTACAAAAACAGGGTAATCGGCGGACACATTACAAACGGAGAATACGGCAGTAAAAATCTGCCGCTTGTTGAATAAGATGGAAAGACTTGATAAGCTTATTTCGTCACAAAGAGCCGACGGCAGAAAAGAGGTTCAAAAGCTGATTAAAAGCGGTGCGGTTCTTGTGAACGGAAAAATCTGTAAAAAGCCCGATGCAAAGGTTGACCCCGACAAGGATGAAATTGTTGTGGACGGACAGGCTTTGAATTACAGCAAATACATATATATAATGATGAACAAGCCTGCGGGAGTTTTGTCGGCAACCGAGGACAGGCAGTTTAAGACTGTTATTGATATTATCCCCGAAGATATGAAACGAAAGGGACTTTTTCCTGTGGGCAGGCTTGACCGTGATACGGAGGGACTGCTTCTTATTACAGATGACGGTGACTTTGCGCACAGCATTACCTCGCCTAAAAAGCATGTGGACAAGAAGTATGTTGCAAAGCTTGACGGAGAAATCACAGAAGACACCGTAAAGGCTTTTTCTGACGGAATTGAGTTCTCTGACGGTACGAAGTGTCGCAGTGCCGTGCTTGAATGTGACGAAAATGATAAAAAAACAGGAATTGTCACAATTTGTGAGGGTAAATATCATCAGGTTAAAAAAATGTTTTTGTGTTGTGGATTAAAAGTTGTCATCTTCAACGAATTTCAATAGGCGGTTTGTATCTTGATAGCAATTTGCACATAGGCGAGTGCAAATTGTTAACGGATTTGGATAAAAAGTCGGTTTTTATCGGCAATATACACTAAAAAATGCATCTGAATTTTATCCTGTGTCGGTTTTAAATAAAATAATGCATATATCTTTGGTCAATTTCGGTATGGTCAAATTGTGCGAAAAGTGGTATATTATTGTATGTAATAAAGCTAAGGACTTTATCGTTATCGACTAATTGGAGGTTTATACACAATGGCAAATGTTTCATTAAAGGACAGAGATATCGCAATGGTATTCCAGAACTATGCTCTTTATCCTCATATGACTGTATATGATAATATGGCATTCGGTCTTAAACTCCGTAAGTTCTCTGCAAGAAGAGTTGCAAGAATATCGAGCAGTATCTTGACAGAAAACCAAAGGCTCTTTCAGGCGGTCAGAGACAGCGTGTTGCTCTCGGTCGTGCTATCGTTCGTAACCCGAAGGTATTCCTTCTTGACGAACCGCTTTCAAACCTTGATGCTAAGCTCCGTGCTCAGATGAGAACAGAGATTTCAAAAATTTATCAGCGTCTCGGCACAACATTTATCTATGTAACCCATGACCAGACAGAGGCTATGACAATGGGTACAAGAATTGTTGTTATGAAAGACGGTTTCATTCAGCAGGTTGATACTCCTCAGCATCTTTATGATATGCCTTGCAATATGTTTGTTGCCGGATTTATCGGTTCACCTCAGATGAACTTCATCAATGCTGTTCTCTCTAAGAACGGCGGCAAGTATACTCTTGATTTTGACAAGTATCACGTTCCTGTTCCGGAGTCAAAGGTCAATGCTGACCTCGACAACTATGTTGGCAAGGAAGTTGTTTTGGGCATCCGTCCTGAGCATGTTCACGATGAGCCTGAAGAAATTGCTAAGGCTGAGTGTCTTCTCAAAGCCAATGTTGATGTTACCGAGCTTATGGGCGCTGAAATTTATCTCTATGTAAATATCAACGGTACACCTATCACAGCTCGTGTTGAACCTACTTCAACAGCTAAGCCGGGCGACGAAATTGAGATTGCTTTCGACCTCAGCAAGATTCACATCTTTGATAAGGATACTGAGAAAACAATCACAAACTGATTATAATTTAATTTGGTTTTTACGGCGGAGCGTTATGCTCCGCCGTTTTTGCGTTTGCAGAAGGAAAACGATTGTTGCCGTAAGCACAATAATTTTCAAAAACCATTTGCGTTTAAATTTTATAATTGATTAACCGTGATGAATAGATATTTTTCGTATTTTGTCACAAAATCAACACAATGTTGTGATATATTAAAAAACAAATAAGACTTTGTAACAATTGTTTAATTTTGCTTTCAAAACTGTAACTTGTTGCTGATTATGCAAATTCTCTAAAAAAAATTCAAGAAAAATTGTAAATAGAGGTTGATTTTTTTCTCGTTTTTTGTGTAATATGTATATGAGACAGATTGTATTTTATTGAACTCTTTTACAATCACAATATATAACTGCGGAGAAAACGAGGTAAAAATTTATGTCAAACAGATTATTTCAAGGTATTGTACACCAGATGAAAGACGCAATCGACAGAACGATTGGCGTAATTGACGAGACTTCGGTTGTTATTGCCTGCTCCGAGCTTGGAAAAATCGGCGAGGTAAACGAGAGCGTTAATTCCGAAACACTCAGCTCGACAGCACCGTTTGTTGTTAACGGCTATACATACAGATCTTTCGGCAGCAATGCAAAGTATGATTATGCAGTATTTGTTCAGGGTACCGATGAGTATGCTCAGAAGTATGCTCAGCTTTTGTCGGTTTCTTTTGCAAGCATCAAGCAGTATTATGACGAAAAGTATGATCGTTCAAACTTTATTAAGAATGTTATTCTTGACAACATTCTTCCGGGTGACATTTACCTTAAAGCAAGAGAGCTTCACTTTAACAGCGAGGTTTCCCGTGTGTGTCTGCTTATTAAAATTGTTTCAAAAACAGATGTTTCCGCTTATGATATAGTTCAGAATCTTTTCCCGGACAAGTCAAAGGACTTTGTTATAAACATTAACGAGGTTGAAATTGCACTTGTTAAGGAAATTAAACCCGACACAGAGAGCCGTGACCTTGAAAAGCTTGCAAGCTCGATTTCAGACACACTTTCGAGCGAGTTCTACACACACTGTGTTGTCGGCATCGGCACAACGGTTACAGGCATCAAGGATCTTGCAAGAAGCTTTAAGGAGGCTCAGTCGGCTCTTGAGGTTGCAAAGGTATTTGACACAGACCGTACAATCGTAAGCTATGATAACCTCGGCATTGCCCGTCTTATCTATCAGCTTCCCACAACATTGTGTGAAATGTTCCTCAAAGAAGTTTTCAAGCGTGGTTCAATTGAGAGCCTTGATCAGGAAACTCTCTTTACAATCCAGCGTTTCTTTGAAAACAACCTCAATGTTTCCGAAACATCAAGAAAGCTTTTTGTACACAGAAACACTCTTGTGTACAGACTTGAAAAAATTAAAAAGCTCACAGGTCTTGACCTCCGTGAGTTTGAGGACGCAATCGTGTTCAAGGTAGCTCTTATGGTTAAGAAATACCTCAACGCAAGTCCTACAAAATACTAATTTGGTTAAAGTGTGCCCGAGCACAGTGTCTTGCTGTGCTCTGGGCGTTTTGACTTTTTATGAGTATTTGTACAATAACTACAAAACAAAGGTGACTTTATGATTGATTTTATAAATGTGTCTAAAACATACCCTAATGGCACTCATGCTCTCTACGGTATTACGCTGAGTATTGATAAGGGCGAGTTTGTATTTATTGTCGGTGCATCGGGCGCAGGCAAGAGTACATTTCTTAAACTCATTATGCATGAGGAGACTCCGACATCGGGCAAAATCGTTATCAACGACACTGATGTTACAAAGCTGAGAAGGAGCAAGGTTCCTTATATGCGCCGTCATATGGGCATTGTTTTTCAGGATTTCAGACTTATTGACAAGATGAATGTTTTCGACAATGTTGCGTTTGCGATGCGTGCTGTCGGAAAACCTTCGGCAGTAATCAAAAAGCGTGTTCCGTATGTGCTTGAGCTTGTCGGCCTTAAAGATAAGATGAAAAACAGACCGAGTGAACTCTCGGGCGGTGAGCAACAGCGTGTAAGCCTTGCAAGAGCCCTTGTGAATAACCCCGAAATTATTATTGCCGATGAGCCGACAGGTAATGTTGACCCCGAGATGTCACACGAAATCATTGAGCTTCTCAATGAAATTAACGCAACAGGCACAACCGTTATTGTTGTAACGCATGAACATGACCTTGTTCGTGAGTTTGACAGACGAGTTGTTGTTCTTGACCACGGAAAAATTAAGAGCGACACCAAGGATTTGTTTGTTAAAGATGACTATACTAACGATTACGGTGATAACAGCGGTGAAGAAGAAAATACACCGGATTATCCCGATAATGCAGTGGTTGTTCCGGAATAATGCGTTTGCGCAAATAGGATTTTGAAAGGATTTTTGATATGACCGGATTTGGTTATTTGGCAAAAGAAGGTTTCAAAAATGTGTGGAACAACCGTATTATGAGTATCGCTTCTGTCTGCGTACTTATAAGCTGTCTTGTTCTCACAGGTGCGGCGGCACTTTTTTCATTGAATGTTGACAAGGTTGTTGAATCTGTCGGCAAGTCAAATGAAACCTCTGTATACATTAAAGACGGATATTCACAGCTTGAGGCTGTTTATGTAGGAAAAGAAATTGAAAAGCTTGACAATGTTGAGTCGGCAACCTTCCTTTCAAAGGAAGATGCGATAAAGCAGTATAAATCTACTCTCGGCGATGACCTCTTTGCAGAAATGCAGGGCAGAAACAAACTCCCTGATTCATTTATTGTTGTGATGAAGGATTTGTCGAAGTACGATGAAACTATTGCACAAATCACGAAAATTGACGGTGTTGAGAGTTTCAGCAGTCACCGTGAACTTGCCAAAAAGCTTACGGACATCAGCAGTCTTGTCAATATGATTTGTATTGCGGTTGTTTGTGCGCTGACAATCATTTCAATCTTCATCATTGCCAACACAATTCGTGCAACAATGTATTCACGAAGATTTGAAATCAGCATTATGAAATCGGTTGGTGCAACGAACTCGTTTGTACGATGGCCGTTTCTTATTGAAGGTATGATAATCGGACTTATTTCCGCAATTGTTTCAACAGGCGCAATTGCAATCCTCTATGAGACTGCACAGGCTCTTGTTTATCAGATTGTTCCGATTGATTTCATTCCGATTAACAATGTCATCTGGATTACAGGCGGCTTGTTTGCAATTGCAGGTATTATTATCGGCTTCTTCGGCAGCTTTATTTCAATCAGAAAATACCTTAAAATGGAAGGTAACGAAATACTCGGTTGGTAATCCCGACAGAAATCTTAAAGGAGGAGATTACGATGAACAAATTAAAAAGAATTTTATGTGCAATGCTCTGCGTATGCATGATTTCAATTCCAATGGCAATACCGACTACTGTTTCTGCTGAGGACAGCATCTCAGACCTTGAACAACAGCTTCAGCAGCTTGAACAGGAAAATCAGAAGTATCAGAAGATTCTTGATGATACAAAGTCTGACATCGCAGAAAAGGAAGAATACAAGAGCGCCCTTGTAAGCAAGGTTCAGGTTCTTGATGAAAAAATTGCAGTAACCCGTGAGAAAATTTCAAGCCTTAACGATGATATTAAGGAAAAGCAGGACGCTTATGACAAGGGACTTTCGGAAGTTGAGGATCAGTTTGACGCACTTGCAAACAGACTCAGAATTCTCTATATGTCAGGCAATGCAACCGACCTTGAAATCATTTTCGGTGCAAAGGATTTTTCTGACCTTATTGATAAGATGGAGCTTGTAAAGAGCCTTGCAAACAGCGACAAGGAGCTTATCAGCGAAATCCAGACAAAGCTGAACGAGCTCAGCACTAAGAAGGAAGCCCTTGAGGCTGACAAGAAAGACCTTGAAACTCAGCAGGCGTCATTGAAGTCGGATCAGGACGAGTTTAATAAACTCATTTCCGATAATGACGAGATTCTTAAAAATCTTTACGCATCAAATTCCGAGGCGCAGAATTCCTTGGAAAGTGCGGCTTTGCAGAGTGATGAGATTGAAGCTAAAATCAGCCAGTACTATGCCGCTCAAAAGGCTGCTGCGGAACGGGCTGCTCAGGCTTCACAGAGCTCAAGCGGTTCATCAAGCAGCTCTTCAAGCAGTTCATCAAGCGGCTCAAGCAGTTCAGGTTCATCAAGCTCAGGTTCATCATCTGTAATTGTTCCGTCGGGTTCGGGCTTTGCATGGCCTACACCGGGCTTTGTAAGCCTTTCATCTGAATGGTTTGAGGACAGAGAAGTTTATAACCACGGCGGAATTGATATTGCCGGCGCAGGCATCATGGGAACTCCTGTTGTTGCGGCTGCCGACGGTACTGTTGTTGCAACCAACAGCAGTTGTACACACAACTGGGGCAAGAGCTACAGCTGCGGCTGCGGCGGCGGTTATGGTAACTATGTAATGATCAGCCACGCGGGCGGTAAGATGACAGTTTACGGTCACCTTACAAGTCTTACAGTAAGTTCAGGTCAGTCTGTTTCAAGAGGACAGGTTATCGGCTATGTCGGTTCAACAGGTAACTCAACAGGACCTCACCTCCACTACGAATGCCGTCTTAACGGTGTAAGATACAACCCGATGTCTGAGTATCCGTACATGTGATAATTTCTTTGATACATACACAATTTGATAATTAATTTAAAAGCCTTCGCATATACTTAAATAAGTAAATATGCGGAGGTTTTGTTTTGATTACTTCATTGAATGTTGTGTTTCCCGAAAAGTGCGGGAAAATAAGGGGATTTTTTAACAGGCTGAGAGGGGACAAGGTGTGCGTTGAAATCAAAAGGGCAAGGGGCGTAAGCGTAAAACAGCTTACATACATCTGTCGCAGACAAAAGGTCAATCTCAATAAAATTGACAGGGCAATCGGCAATCAGCGCACAAGACTTTTGTGTTGCGAAGAAATGATTTTTCCGAATGACAGCGGTTACAAGCGTTTTTACTCGCCGCTTTTTTCGGCAAGACTTTGTACTAATATGGCACTTTTTGCCCTCAGCAAATTTGATACTCCCGAAAGGCTGACGGTCGGAATTTATGACCCCGACGCTCAATGCACCGACCTTGTTTCGTTTGTGTTGAAATATACGGGCAATGCCTGTATTATCACAGACAACGAAGATGTGTTCTATGATGAGCTGAATACCATTGCCGAAGAAACAGGTGCGTGTGCCGTTGTTACTCACCACCGTGAACAGCTTTCAAATTGTGACCTTGTCATTGCACCGTTTGAAATTGAAGAAAATCTGCCTGTAAGAAATGATGCGGTTATCCTCACAAACGGCAGACCTAAGGAAAATATAAAGGGCTTTGTGTATTTTCGCTATTGCTTTAAAATGCCGAACGGATTCGCACTTTTGCGGCCTGAGGGATTGTCGGAGGAATACTTCTGCTCAGCACTCTACACACTCGGTTCACAGTACGAACTCGGTTCAATTGTCCCCGATTTGTGCCGTAATGATACAGAGGCGCAGACAGTGAAATCTCTTTGCAGTTATCTTGCCCGTTTTGCTTGACAATCGGTGTGAAAAAAATTATAATAAATCTATATGCAGTTTTTTGCTGATATGAAAGAATTTTATACCGTATGCACGCTTGTGCAGGTGCGGTATTAACTGAAAGGAACGATATAAAATGGCAGCTAAACCAACAATGCTTACTGCGGAAGGTCTTAAAAATCTTGAAGAGGAACTTGCAGAATTACAAAATGTCAAGCGTAAAGAAATTGCAGAGAAAATCAAGGTAGCCCGTTCCTACGGCGACTTGTCCGAGAACAGTGAATATGATGATGCAAAGAACGAGCAGGCTATTATGGAGGCAAGAATCGCTACTATCGAGTCTATCCTCAAAACTGCTCAGATTATTGATGAGTCCGAAACATCTAACGATAAGGTACACCTCACTTCTGTTGTTACAATCGAAATGGTTGGCACAGACAGACAGATGACATACAAAATCGTTGGTTCGGGTTCTAACGAAACAAATCCCGCACAGGGCAAAATTTCTGACGAATCACCTGTGGGCAAGGCTCTCATGGACAGATGTGTCGGTGATGTTGTTGAGGTTGAAACTCCCGGCGGCGTAAAGGCATTTAAGATTCTTGAAATCTCAAAGTAATTTGTTTATCTATTGAATTTTTGCTGACGGATTCTGCTTTTGCAATCCGTCAGATTTATTGATGTTGAAAAGAGAGGAATGATTGGAAATGAGTCAGAAGCCACAGCAGACCGGCACAAGCGATGTTATCAAGGTCAGATACGAAAAGCTTGACGCCCTCAAAGAAGCAGGCAGAGATCCGTTTGTAATTACAACAAGTGCCCGTGATGTTCTCACGGAAACAATTAAAAACAATTTTGAAGAGTACGAAAATAAAGATGTATGCGTTGCAGGCCGTTTGCTTTCAAAAAGAGGCAAGGGCAAGGTTTCGTTTATGGACCTTTGGGACCGTTCGGGCAAAATCCAGATTTTTGCAAAATTTGACGATCTCGGTGAAGAAGAATACGGTTTCCTTAAAAAGTGGGATATCGGCGATATCGTTGAAGTAAAGGGCTTTGTTTTCAAAACGCAAATGGGCGAAATTTCTGTTCATGCAAAAGAGGTTAAGCTCCTTTCCAAATCACTCAAACCCCTCCCCGAAAAGTATCACGGTCTTACAAATACAGACCTTCGTTACCGTCAGCGTTATGTTGACCTTATTATGAATCCCGAGGTAAAGGATACCTTTGTAAAGCGTTCAAAAATTATCGGCAGTATCCGCCGTTACCTTGACAATCAGGGCTTTATGGAGGTTGAAACTCCTATGCTCGTTGCCAATGCCGGCGGTGCATCGGCTCGTCCGTTCCTTACTCACTTCAACGCTCTTGACGAGGATTTAAAGCTCAGAATTTCTCTTGAACTTTACCTCAAAAGACTTATCGTAGGCGGACTTGAAAAGGTTTACGAAATCGGCAGAGTATTCCGTAACGAGGGTGTTGACACCCGTCATAACCCTGAGTTTACTCTTATGGAGCTTTATCAGGCATATACCGACTACAACGGTATGATGGATCTTACCGAAAACCTCTATCGCCATGTTGCACAGGAGGTTCTCGGCACAACAACAATCACATACAACGGCATTGAAATGGATCTTGGCAAGCCGTTTGAGAGAATGACAATGATCGACGCTGTTAAAAAGTATTCAGGTGTTGATTTCAACGAAATTCATTCTGATGAAGAGGCAAAGGCAATTGCTAAGGAAAAGGGTGTTGAGTTTGAAGAACGCCACAAGAAGGGCGACATCCTCAACCTTTTCTTTGAAGAATTTGCAGAAGAGCATATGATTCAGCCTACTTTCGTTATGGATCATCCGATTGAGATTTCTCCGCTTACAAAGAAGAAACCCGAAAATCCCGATTATGTTGAGAGATTTGAGTTCTTTATGAACGGCTGGGAAATGGCTAATGCATAACAATGAAACCCTTCGACAGAATGGTCACAGATTCAGCCGCAAAGGACAATGAAAAATGGTGTAAAGGACGAAAATGGTGTAAACAAAACCGAGTCCGAAGCGCCAAAAGCGGAGCCGGAAAAGATAGACTTCTCCAAAGTAGAGATCGAGCCTTTATTCAAAGATTTCGTGGATTTTGAGACTTTCTCTAAGTCTGATTTCAGAGCCGTCAAGGTGCTTGCCTGCGAAGCGGTGCCGAAGTCCAAGAAGCTCTTAAAATTCACGCTGGACGACGGTACAGGCGAAAACAGGACGATTTTAAGCGGTATCCACGCCTATTACGAGCCGGAGGAGCTTGTCGGCAAGACCTGTATCGCCATTACCAATCTTCCGCCAAGACCGATGATGGGTATTGATTCCTGCGGTATGCTGATAAGCGCCGTACACCACGAGGAAGGCGAAGAAAAGCTCCATCTTCTGATGGTAGACGACCACATTCCGGCAGGCGCAAAGCTCTACTAAAACGAGATGTACTTCATTTTCCGAAAAGCTCGGAATTTACACAAATACACCAATTTTACACCAATCGCTGCCAAAATCGGTGCAGCAACAAAAAAATCGCATAATTTTTAGTTTCACACTGCCCCTGAGAAGTTATGGCTTCTCAGGGGCTTCTGTATTTTCTCATAGTTTTTATTCGCCCTTGTCGCAAACTATACCAATCCACGCTTTCTCAATATAATGAAGATAATCGCAGAGGAAGGAGAGGATTGAGTATGAGCAATATTTTATCAGAAGTACACCCTGAGCTTGTTGCGGAATGGTCGGATAAAAACCTGCCGCTTACACCGGATAGAATTACATACGGCTCAAACAAAGTCGTTTGGTGGAAAGGCGCTTGCGGTCACGAATGGCAGACAAGTGTTAAAGCTCGTTCAAACGGCGAAAACTGCCCAATCTGCTCAGGCGCAAGAGTGATAGAGGGTATCAATGATCTGGCAACGCTGAAGCCGGAGCTGGCTGATGAATGGTCGAGTAAGAATGATCCGCTGAAACCGACAATGGTAACGACAGGCTCTCATAAAAAAGTGATTTGGCAAGATAAATATGGTCACGAATGGACGGCAACGGTTAAGAGCAGAGCGATAAGCGGCACAGGCTGCCCGTATTGCTCTCATAACAAGGTCTTGGAGGGATTTAACGACCTTGCCTCACAGCGCCCTCAAATCGCTTCTGAGTGGTCTGAGAGAAATTACCCACTAAAGCCTGATATGGTTACAGTTTTTGCGAATCGGAAGGTATGGTGGAGGTGCAGAAAAGGTCACGAATGGAATACCCTTATTTCCACTCGTTCAGGTGGCAGCCAATGCCCTTATTGCAGCGGTCAACTTCTGCTGAAAGGATTTAATGATTTCGCTACGACACACCCTCAGCTTGCACAGGAATGGTCAGACCGGAATCTGCCCCTTACTCCTGATATGATAAACGAAAAGTCCCGCAGAAATGTCTGGTGGAAGTGTAGAGAGTGCGGGTATGAATGGCAGTCAGTCGTGTATGCTCGTGTAAAAGGAACGGTATGTCCTGTCTGTGCGGATCGGGCGGTTATGACGGGGTATAATGATTTAGCAACGACGGACACACATCTTCTTTCGGAATGGGACTACGAAAAGAACAAAGATATTTCCCCAAACAAAATATCAAGGCACTCAATGCAGAGCGTGTGGTGGAAATGCCCACTGGGACACTCGTGGAAGGCAAAAATTTCAGAAAGAGCGATTGAGGGAAAAGGCTGTAAGGTGTGTGAAAAAGACTATCTGACGGTTTTTCCGAAGCTGGCGGTTATGTACTATGCAGCGAAGAAGCACATAAAGGTACAGACAGATACGGATAAGATTATCGGCATATCGCTTGAAATATATTTACCTGAAGAAAAAGCAGCGATTGAAACGGTTAGTCGGACAGAGAATGTAGAAACCTTGAAAGCATATCTGTGCCGGAAGCGGGAGATCAAACTGATTAAAATCCCCTATACATTAGGAAACAGCGAAATAGACTTCGCTATGAAAATCAAAAAAGCGTTTCGCAGCTTACATATTTTCATAACCTCGAATGAAGATGAAGATACGGCGTTTATCCGGCAGAGGTTTTTTGAATGGAGAAAAGAACAGATAAAATAAAGGAGATGGTTTGATGAAAGACAGGCAATTTCATATCTATCTTGATGACGAGGAGTACAGACAAGTTTTGCAGGCGTTGATCGCCCTTAAAAATAATCTGATAGCGCAAGACAGATATACGGACGCAGTAGATGATGTCCTTATCAAATTTACAAAAGCACGAAAGAAAAAGATGACCGTGCAATACATCTGAATAAAACCGCAGTTATGCCGCTTGTTTCTTTACGGAGAAGCAGGCGGTTTTTTGCGTTTTTAGGGCAATTTGGTGTGCATTTTGACCCCCTTTGTCCAAATGAGTGAAGGGGTTATTTCTCCGCAGGGGATTTCCCCCTTCAAAGTACCTTGAAAATTGAATAGACAGGCGCTAAGGACATTAGTTCTGATGAATAGCCCGAAGGTGGGTACGCCGTGACTTTTCCTATTGATATACGGAGAACGAGCGAGAATCCCCGACCTGAAATTCAGCTTGCTACTGAAACGGCAATGACAGTCAGAATGATAATGATACTTCTCTACGGAGCTGGCGGAGTACCCGGCAGAGGTGAGATTCCTATGATACGGTTTCGCAAACCGTAACCTTAGTGCTTCCCGTACAAAGCGAATCGCTTTCCGCAGGGGGTGTTGAGAACAAATACTGCGGTCTTTACATAGCCGCCTCTTATTGAGGCAGGCTGTGAAATCTATGAAAGGAGGTAAAGCCGGAGATGTCAAACTGCAAGACGATTGCTATATGCAATCAAAAAGGCGGTGTGGGCAAGACCACGACTACGGTTAATTTAGGCGTCGGACTGGCTATGCAAGGGAAAAAGGTGCTTCTGATTGACGCTGATCCGCAGGGCGATTTAACGACCTGTCTCGGCTGGCGGGATACCGACAGCCTTTCCGTAACGCTGACTGAGAAGTTACAAACGATCATATCGGAGCAGGAGCAAAATCCCTTTGACGGTATTCTGCACCATAAAGAGAAGGTAGACCTTGTACCGTCCAATCTCAGCCTATCGTCATTGGAAATGACGCTTGTAACGGCGATGAGCCGAGAAAGCGTCCTGAAGAATTATCTGAGCCTTGTAAAAGACAAGTACGATTATGTCCTTATTGACTGTATGCCGAGCTTGGGCATGATTACCTTTAACGCTCTAACGGCGGCGGACAGCGTGATTATCCCCGTTCAGGCGCAGTATCTTCCCGCTAAGGGAATGACGCAGCTTTTGGGGACGATTGTGAAAGTGAGGAAACACACAAACGCCGATTTGAAAATCGACGGTATCCTTCTGACGCTTGTAGACGGAAGGACAAATCTTGCGAAAAGCACAGTGGAAGCGCTCAGGGAAAATTTCGGCAGCCATATCAGGATATATAGATCAATGATTCCGGCAGCCGTAAAAGCCGCAGAGGTATCTTCTAAAGGGACAAGTATCTACGCCTATGAGCCGAACAGTCCGGTGTCTAAGGCTTACGCCGGTTTCACAAAGGAGGTGTTAGCCGATGGCAGGCAGAAAGAGCGACTTCACGCTGCCCACGAACACGCTCGATGAGCTGTTTTCCTCTCAGGAGGAACGGGACGAAGCGAAGCTGTCTAAAATTAGGGATATTCCGCTTGAGGAAATCGACGATTTCCCCGACCACCCGTTTAAGGTGCGGGAAGATGAGGATATGTTTCAGCTTGTGGAAAGTATCAAAGAGCGTGGCGTGATTACTCCCGCTACCGTAAGGCAGAAGGAGGACGGCAGATACGAGCTTATTTCAGGACACAGGCGAAAAAAGGCTTGTGAGCTTGCCGGATTTGAAACGCTCAGATGTGAGGTAGTAGACCTTGACCGTGATGAAGCGACGATTTTAATGGTCGAAAGCAACTTCCAACGGTCGCAGATACTTCCCTCGGAGAAAGCTCACGCATATAAAATGCGGCTTGACGCTATGAAAAGACAAGGACAGAGAACAGATTTAACTTGTGCCCCACTGGGGGACAAGTTGGTGGGAACAAAATCAGTAATGCTTTTAGCTGATAAATCTGATGACAGTAAAACTCAAATTCAGCGATATATCCGCCTTACAAACCTTGTTCCCGAACTGCTTGAATTTGTAGACGAGGGCAGGATTAAAATGCGCCCCGCCGTTGAACTGTCCTATCTGAACGAGGATTGCCAGAGGGATTTGGTGGACGAAATCGACTTAAACGATTGTACCCCGTCCCACGATCAGGCAATCCGTATGCGGAAGTTTTTCGAGGAAGGCAAGCTGACAACAGAAGCGATTTCTGCGATTATGAGCGAGGAAAAGCCGAATCAGCGTGAGAAGATTGTTTTGCGTGGGGACAGGGTGCGAAGCCTGATCCCGAAAAATATCCCCATCAACCAAACGGAGGAGTATGTCTGCAAGGCGCTGGAGCATTACAACAAGTTTTTGCGTAACCGTGCCGAGCGTGACAGCAGGTAAGGCGGAGTGTGTTTTTCTTCTTCCCCTTCCTCACACTCCAACCCCTAAACTATCTCACTATCCGAAAGAATAAAACTATCTCTTCTGATTACAGCTATCTCACCTAACTCAATCTATCTCAGAAAAACGCACCATTCCAAAGCACAGGAGGTATGCCCTATGATGTAAGATTAACCTTCGTTTCACACCTTTGCCTGAAATGCTGTTTCGCATTACAATGGCGGCAGAAAAGGAGTGAAACGCAATGAAAACAAAAACGATTGTTTTTTTATTGGCTCTTTTGCTGATCGTGTTTGCAGGCTGCAACAATGCCCCGTCAAATGAAGATGAGACGCAGCCGTTTTCTTTTTCGGAGAGTGTTCAAAGCACCTCTGAATCCGAAACGCCTGCTGGAAAGGAAAGCAAGGAGGTTGAAACAACGCCTGAAGCCGTGCAGGAAGTAAAGCCGGAAAAGCAGGAAGAAACGACGGAAACGGATACGGTCAGCTCCGAACAGCCTCAGACTGTTTCTGAAAGCGGGCAGGCGGCACAGTCCGCCGAACAACCCGATAAAGCGGATAAGACCGAACATTCCGTATCCACACCGCAGCCGGATATTCCAAAAGAAAGCGAAGCGCCTGCGCCGCCTGAAACGGAAGAAACGCCGAGCGAAACCGAAACCGACTTTGACATTGAATACTGGATTTCCTTTGCAAAAGGCTACGCTCAGAGTGTGGGACTTCTGTTAGACAGCGAGGCAATTTACTGTTGGGATAATCCGATCCGAGCCGGAGCGCACTGCAAATATCTTGAAAGGGATATTCACAGCCGCTTGGATCGGTACAAGGCTGACGAAGAAATCACAGCCGTATGGATTTGGGCGGAGGAAGTCTCTGACGGAATCTACGACATCTATATCGGCTATGCTTAAATTTAATATTCCATTTTGAGGACGCACCGAAAAAAACGGTGCGTTTTTTTTTTTCAAGGAGGATTTCAGATGAAAATTAAGAAACCAAAGCGCATTATGTCGCTGTTTCTTGCAGCGCTGATGTGCGTGACTTCCCTTGTAGGGATTGGTACGACTGCCTATGCCGCAGAGGAAACGGACGATGTGTACCTTATCTCGTTCCCCCGTGACGGGGACTCGAATTACAACGCCGAATGGGGACACGGCAGCCTTACCTTTATGAACGGCTGGAAAACAGGCACTTCCCGTTATACAACCGTCCGTGCGATGGGCTCGTACGACGGCAATATCTGCTACTGTATTGAGATCGGCGTCCCGCAGCAGACCGGAGACAGCTTTACCAAAAAGGGCGAGGATTTTTGGGACAACTACCCTTCGTCCTATAACAGCACCATTTCTCCTGACGATATTAAGCTGTTCATTGGTCGTATCTTCCAGTACGGCTATACGGGAACCATCTCAACCTCGTGGCGTTCTCAGAACGAGGGCGGCGATAAGCTGGCTCACGCAGTCGCTACACAGCTTCTCATTTGGGAAACCGTGATCGGCGAGCGTGATGAAAACTTTAACAAGGTCAGCACAGGCGGCAAGGACGCTGTTCTGGATCAGATCAGCCGCAACCACCCGCTTTATGACAAGATTATGAGCTACTACAATTCAATGGCGGCAAGTGTGCAGAAGCATTCCAAGCTGCCGAGCTTCCTTTCCAAAACGCCGGGAAGCGCACAGGAAATTGAGCTTAAATGGGATGGCTCTAAGTACACGGTTACGCTGACGGACAGCAACAATGTCCTTTCCGGATATAAGTTTTCGTCCAATAATTCGGGTGTTCAGTTCTCCGTAAGCGGCAACAAGCTGACGATCACTGCTGAAAAAGCGCCGAGCGATGGGCTGACGATTACCGCAGAGAAAACAGCGCAGAGAAAAGGCGTTATCACTTGGACGGACGGTATCTATGGACCGAACGGCGGTGTGCAGGATACCGTAACCTATGCTCAGACGGTCAATGATCCGGTTAAGGGATTCCTTAAGTTAAAGGTTTCCTATGGATCAGCGAAAATCGTCAAAACCAGTGAGGACGGAAAAGTTGACGGTATTTCCTTCCGTATTCAGGGCAACGGCATTGATAAAACCGTTAAGACAGAAAACGGCGGTCAGATTCAGGTAGATAACCTAATGCCCGGAGTATATACCGTAACCGAGCAGGAATATGACCGCTACGAGCCGCAGGAGTCCCGCAGAGTAACCGTAGTTGCGGGGCAGGTTGCGACCGTCAACTTCAACAACACGCTGAAGCGTGGCGATATTGAGGTTATCAAATCCTCGGAGGATAACTTCAATGAGGGCGTGACCTTCCATCTTTACGGCACATCGCTCTCCGGCATTGCCGTGGACGAGTATGCCGTTACGGATAAAAACGGTGTGGCGACCTTTGAAGATGTGCTGATTAGCGGCACTACGCCGTACACCATCGAGGAAGTGGATACCGCAATCCGTTATGTCATTCCCGCAGATCAGACCGCACCCGTCAAGTGGAACGAGGTCACTACCCGCAATTTCACGAATATCCTGAAGAAGTTTACCGTTACCGTGACAAAAAGCGACGCTGAGACGGGAACGGCTCAGGGGAACGCCTCTCTTGCGGGAGCAAAATACGGGATTTTCAAGGGCGAACAGCTCATTGACGAATACTACACTGATGAAAACGGGCAGTTCACCACAAAAGAATATATCTGTGATTCGGATTGGACAATTAAGGAACTGGAGCCGAGTGAAGGTTATTTGCTCGATCCGACCGTCCATAAGGTCGGCGCAGAGCCGGAGCTTTATACCATCGAGCATAATCAGACCGCAAATGATGTAACGGAACAGGTCATCAAGGGCAATATCGCCATTATCAAACATACGGACGATGGCGAGACGCAGATCGAAACACCCGAAGAAGGCGCAGTTTTCGAAGTGTATCTCAAATCCGCAGGCTCTTTTGAAAACGCAAAGGAATCTGAGCGTGATACTCTGACCTGCGACGAGAACGGCTTTGCACAGACAAAGGATATGCCTTACGGCACATATACCGTCCATCAGGTGTCCGGTTGGGAAGGCAGGGAGCTGATGGACGATTTTGATGTGTTCATCGCAAAGGACGCTCAGACCTACCGCTATCTGATTAACAACAGTAATTTTGAAAGCTATATCCAAGTAGTCAAGGTAGACGCAGAAACTGGCAAAACAATTCCCTATGCGGGCGCAGGATTCCAGATTTATGATCCGTCCGGCAATCTTATCACGATGGAGTTTACTTATCCTACCCCGACAACCGTTGACACTTTCTATACCGACGCTAACGGCTCGCTCGTAACGCCGGAAAAGCTGCCTTATGGTCAGGGCTTTTCTATCGTTGAGGTACAAAGCCCTTATGGATATGTTCTTGATTCCACACCCGTCTATTTTGATGTAGCGGAAGAAAATTCTTCTGAGGAAAGCGGGGTAACAGTGATAAAAGTCGAAAAGACCAATATGCCGCAGAAAGGTACGATTAGTATTGAAAAGACGGGCGAGGTATTCTTCGGTGTCTCAGTAAGCGGCGGGACAGATGAAAACGGGCAGGAACTTCCCGTTATCTATCAACCGATCTATGAAACACAGGGACTGCCTGATACCGTTTATGAAATCCGTGCCGCCGAAGATGTGGTAACACCCGATGGTACGCTGAGATACAGTAAGGGCGAGCTGGTCGATACGGTTACAACCGATGAAACGGGCTTTGCAAAAAGCAAGGAACTCTACCTCGGAAAATACGAGGTAAAAGAGGTCAAGGCAGGCTATGGAATGGTGTTAAGCGATGAAGTCCATACCGTAGAACTTATTTACGCCGGACAAAATGTAGCCGTAACCGAAACGGCGAGTTCCTTTGTCAACGAAAGACAGAAAGTTGAAGTAAGCCTTGAAAAAGCACTGGAAACAAACGAGCTGTTTGGTATCGGCAATAACGGAGAAATCAAAAAAATCAGCTTCGGCTTGTTCGCCGATGAGGAGCTTGTATCCGCAAGCGGCACTTCCATTCCGAAAGACGGACTGCTTGAAATCATTACGCTTGATGAAAACGGCAAGGCGACCGTTAAAACTGATCTGCCTTTGGGCAGCTATTATGTAAAGAGCTTGCGACAGACGAGCATTATCAGCTTAGCGGCGAAAAATATCCCGTTGTATTTGAATATGCGGGACAGGAAACTGCAACGGTAGCGATTGCAGTGAATAATGGTGAGCCGATGGAAAATAAGCTGATCTACGGCTCTGTATCAGGTAAGAAGGTTGACGAGAACGGCGAGGGACTCGGCGGTGCGCTCATTGGTCTGTTTAAGAGCGATGATGTGGAATTTACCGAAGAAAATGCCCTGATGACCGCCGTATCCGGCGACGATGGCAGCTTCGCCTTTGAGAATGTGCCTTACGGAAACTGGTATATCCGTGAAATCGAGCAGCCGACCGGATTCGTGCTTGATGAAACCGTCTATGATGTAAACATTTCGGAAAACGGGCAGATTGTTGAGATTGAAATCGTCAATGAGCTTATCCGTGGAAATATCGCTTTGACAAAGGTGGACGCTGAATATACAGATACCAAACTGGCAGGCGCTGTTTTTGAAGTCTACAAGGATTCCAATGACAACGGCGAGCTTGACAGTGAGGACGAGCTGATCGGTACGCTGACCGAAAAGGAAATCGGACAGTATGAAATGAACGATCTGCTCTATGGACGCTATTTTGTGAAAGAGACAAAAGCACCGGAGGGCTTCACGCTGGACGAAGGCGTGTATGAAGTGTTTATTGACACCGACGGAAAGACCTATCAGGTCAAAAATACAGAGGGCAAAGGCTTTGCAAATGAGCCTATGCGTGGGAACCTGAAAATCGTGAAAACATCGTCCGACGGAAAAGTGGAAGGCTTTGCTTTCCGCATTACCGGAGCAAACGGATATGATGTTACCCTTGAAACAGATGAAAACGGCGAAATCTTCCTCGAAGGTCTGCGGATCGGCGAGTACAAGATTTCCGAAGTAAATAATTCTGTTTCCGCTATGTATATCCTGCCAGCCGATAAAGAAGCTGCGGTGCAGACAGGCTCTACCACAGTTGTAGAAATGCACAATGAGCTGAGAGATACACCGAAAACCGGAGATAACAGCAAGCTCGGTCTTTGGCTTGCTCTTGCGGGCGTATCGGTAGCAGGCATTGCGGCTTGCGGTATCATCGGCTTTAAGAAAAAGAAGAAGGAGGATAACTAATGGAACTGAAAGCGATTATCGGAATTGCTTTGGTCGTCTTTATCGTAGGCGGCTTTATCTTTTTGCAGATCCGTAACAGAAAGAAAAAGTAAGAACTTCTGCGGGGGCGGAGTTTAAATACTCCGCCCCTTTTTCTATTTTGGGAGGCTTAGATGAAAAAGCTTGAAACTGTGGAAAACAGGGTGCTTGCGGTTTTAAAGGAACACCCCGAAGCACGAAACGATGATATGAAGCTATATCTGCTCATAAGCAAAGCGTGTATCTATGATACTTACGGTATCGCAGATTTCAGCTTTGAAGATGTGATGAGCAATTACAAGGCTTACGGTATCCCCTGCTTTGAGAGTATCCGAAGGACACGACAAAAAATTCAGGCGAAGTACCCTGAACTTGGCTGTTCCCCCGAAGTACGCAGGGCAAGGCATAAAATGCAGCGTGTCTATTCTGACTACGCTAAAAACTAAGATGGGAGGTAAAGAAAATGGCAGCGAAGAAAAACGCAAACACCGCTTTGCAGCAGAAAGTAAAGGTGCTGGCGAAGCTCTATGATTCCGGCTGTAAAACGGAAAAGGATTTGAAGGGGCTGAGCCTGCAAAGCATTTTGAAAATCCCCGATATTTCCGTTTCCGATATGACGGTTATTACAGAGCTTCAGGAGCAGATTGCAAAAAACAGGCTCTTTTCCTATTTGGGAGGTGCTGATGATGAGCAGCAGTCAGAACAGAGCGACGGATAAGCATATTATCTGGAGCGATATAAATCTCAACCCTGATGATTGGCGTGACAATTATAAGGATTTCCTTGAAATCAATGAAATTGACGGAGATCCAAACGACGAACATAAGCTGTATGAATATATGGTTGAAACCAATGGCGAGTATCTTTCCGATGAACGGGAAAATCTCAATGTCCAGCTTTCTCAGCCGATTATCGTTATCGGCGACATCGGCAGATGGAACGGCAGAGTGATGGGCTATAAAATGATTGATTCCGGCAACATCAAGGACTGCCTGTATTCCGATACGGATATGACTGAATGGTATGTGGATAAGTACGGCGATCTTCGTGCCGACGCTGTTCATCACGATGGGACAAATCACTATTTGTACCGTGTGTTTAAGGATACTGTTTCGCCGGAACAGATTGAACGATTGCAGGAAAAAATCTATTTTGGAAAAGCTACACGGGCAGATATAACGAAGGTGACAAAACGGCTTGGAGATGAAATTGCGGCAGTCTATGGTTTCCACATACCGAAACAAAGAACAGCAGCCGAGAAAGAGAGGTAAGTATGCTTTCTGATGTTACTAACGAAAAAATTAAATATGCTAACTGTGGTGAGAATCGTGAATTACTCATTGACGAAATAATCCGCATTGGCATTTTAGATGTTTCTGGAAATCCTATTGCGGGTTGCAAGGAAAGGATATGCGAGCTTTATAAGTCACAACCTTTGTCACAGAAGGAATTTGGAGAAAAGTTAAACGCACTGTTTGCACCCAATGGATATAATCCAGTTAGCTTGCCGGCTGATGATCACACGCCATATAAACCATTCAAAATTGTATATAACAACGCCGGACTTCAATTTATGTTTAGGGACAGGAATGATAATATCCATTTGGAGTGTATTGGATGGAACGAAGTGGCACGGCGAACGGGTAGAATGATTCGACGAAGAGAATACTTTGCCAATGAGTCGCTTTTGGAATTACGAAAAGTCAGAGAAAGGAGCGAACGCTGATGGATTTTGTTATCAATCCCCTTACGGAAGCAGAATGCAAATACACTTACGCACAAAGCACACAGATAGAGGGACAGACAGGTTGCATAGGGCATTTGCGAGGCGATTTTGGCTCAGGCGGCAATGAGTTTTTTACCTCTTGGTTTGACCACAGGCGTGATTTGAAAACAGACCAGTTCAAAAACGAGCTGGACGAGGTTATCAATGCTCTGCGCTCTGAAGAATACGGGCTGTTAAAAAGCCGCACCGATATGTCACAGTATGCGAAAAGTCGTCCGGACAGTGCTTTTGAAGGCAGTTACACCACCGAGTATGGATTCCGTGCTGATACAGAAAAGTATGCTTTCCTGATACGCTGTAACCCTACCCGTGGAGACTATAACTTCTATTGCTACTGTTATGTGCGGGAATGGCTTGACCGCCATATGGAAAAAAGCGAGCCGTGGAATCCGCTTTATCACGCCGGATTATAAGGAAAAATTCATAATTCCCGATGGAGATAAAATCCGCATTGCTTTAAGCGACGGTGAACAGCTTGACCGTACCTGCCGATATATCAATGAAAACTATTTGGAGGTTGGCAGCAATCTTTATCACATCTGTGAGTTTGCCGAGCGAATGGAACAGAACGGGAACACTGTGATCCCCCTTCGTTCCTCTTTGCCTGAGAAATGCTATGTGTTCGTGCAGACGGAAAACTGCGCCGGCATTGTCAAAAAGGGCGAAAGCGGATTTTACCGCACGGATATTCAGGGCGGCAAGCCCAGTGAAACAAACGCCCTTGTGAATGAGATGAACGAAAAACTCGGCTTGTCGAAAGGTCAGGCAGAAGCAATGAAGGCAGGCTCAATGTTCGGTTGGGATACCCCTGCTGCCGATCCGAAAAGTTATGATAAAAACGGTATTCCCGTAAAACCGAAACAGAAAGACTATGAAAGATAGGAGGTGCATAACCGATGGCACGAAAGTACGACCTGATTTCCGAGCTGTACCGCCGTACCGCACACGCTGTTGTTTCCGATGTTCAGAACTGGCAAGCCTTTTTACGATGTGCCTGCCGAAATTACAGATTGCGCTTTGATGAGCAGCTTCTTATCTACGCTCAAAGACCGGACGCAACGGCGGTTTTGGAAATTGAGCGTTGGAATGATAAATTCGGGCGTTGGGTAAACCGTGGCGCAAAAGGTATCGCCGTATTTGAGGACGCTGACCGAAGTAGACAGCGCTTAATCCATTATTTTGATATTTCCGATACCCACGAAAGCCGCTATTCCCGCCCCGTTCCGATTTGGGAGATGAAGCCGGAATATACGGATGATGTGATCGAATCCCTTGAAAATACTTTCGGCGAGCTGGAAAACAAGGACAGCCTTGCGGACGCAGTGATGAGTGCTGCTAAAAACGCCGTGGAGGATAATATCCCCGACTATTTGAGCGATCTGATGTATGCCGCAGATGACAGCTTCCTCTACGGTCTTTCAGAGGATATGATTACCTCTATGTATAGGAAAGCGGTAACGAACAGCGTGGCGTATATGATGATGACAAGGCTTGGAATAGATACCGAGCCGTTTTATGAAGCGGAGGATTTTTCCGTTATCACAAATTTCAATACGCCGGAAGCTTTAAATGCCCTCGGCATTGCGTCAAGCGATATTGCGGAAATGGGACTTGGAGAAATCTCCCGCACCATTCTTGCCCTCGACAGAAAAAATCGCATAATTGCAGATAGAGGAAAACCCGATTACAATAAAGTTGAAAATACAAGCGAAAGGAGCTTTGAAAATGAACGAGCTGACATACACAATGCAGGGCGATTACAATCTTCCCGACCTGACAATGCCGCAGCAGCCGGAGGTAACTTTGGGCAGGTACGCTCAGATGAGGCGGAAATTTCTCAAAGAACACCACAAAATCCGATACTACAATCTTCTGACGAGCTGCACCCTGACGGAGCATTTGGCGGAAATAGAGCAGACAGCGATGAAGCTGGAAGAAACCCTGATGAAGCAGATGGCGGCGCAGGAGGGCTTGACCGAGAGCCTGAAAGCGGCGGATATGATAAAGTGGGTGCAGGGAATGAACAACTTGAGGAACAGAGTGCAGGAGATCGTGAAAGCGGAGGTCATCTTCGCTTAGACTATTATGACAGGAGACACGAAGATACCAGTCTGCCGTTTTTCGGCGGAGATGATACAATCCGTGAAATCCTCGGCATAACGCCTCACTTGAAAGCCTCGAAAGAGGAAATTCGTGCTTTCTATGAAAGCAATCCCGATAACGCCGCCCGTACCGAATATATCAAGGGTGTTTTCAATAATGATTATACTGAAGTAATTTTGAGCGATGGGCGGCGAGTCGGGTACAAAACTTGGCAGAATGTGCTTCAGCTTTGGGAAGGCAGTTACCTGTCCCGTACAAAACAGAGTTTCTATGATTGGGGTGTGATCGCACAGCACTTTGAAGCAATGCGGCTTCTCGGTGAATTACAGGATACAATGAAGCCGCTTCCGTCGGTAGATGGACAACTGAACTTTATGGAAACGCAGGCAGAGGAAAAAACCTCTGCTTTTTCTTTTTCACAGGAAATCATTGACGCTGTTCTCACTCGTGGAAGCGGCGTATCTGAGGGAAAGTTCCGTATCTTTGAACAGTTTGAAAAAAGTTTGTCGGCAAAGGAAAATGTCGATTTCCTAAAGGACGAATATGGTTGGGGCGGCTCCTATCCTGTAATTACAGGTACAGGGATTGACGAGCAGCACGACGGAAAAGGTATTTTGATTTCAAAGGGTATCGGTGATGATAAGCCTCATATCAGGCTGAATTGGAATCAGGTAGAAAAGCGAATCAAAGAATTGATACGCCTTGACCGTTATCTCAATCCAAAGGAAAAAGAGATTTATCCACAGTGGCTCCAAAAGCAGGAGGAACGCCGAGCGGAACTTGCCGAAGAACAGAGAAACCGTGAAATCCTCTCATCTGCGCCACCCGAAAACAATACGGCTGTTTCCAAATCTTTTGAGTACAACGGTTATCACTTTGAGCCAACAGGAATACTCTCTGCCGGAAGGACGCTAAAAGAGATTAGTAATGAAACTATTTCCAACAATACTCTTGGAATGTCGGCTTATGAAGGGGCTACTCACCCATATTCTTACGAAGAATTTTATAATGCTGCAAATAGCTCATCAGCAGATATTTTCAAATGCGTAGAAAACGGCAGACTATATATTCCGGGCGAAAATGAGTTATTTGAATACACCGGAAACTTTAATCCGATTTTGTCAATCGAACAATCTGAAACTCCTGAAAATTCAGCGTATGCCTATCATCTCGGCGATACGGTATATATGGGCGCAGACGAATATGAAATCCTTTCCTTTAACGATGAGCGTGTTGTACTTCACGATGTCCAATTTCCATTATTCCAAAAGGAGATGGACAGAGCAGAGTTCGACCGCAAGGTGCGGGAAAACCCAATGAACGATCACCTGAAGGTTAAGGAGTTACCGTCCGAAGAAAAAACAGATGAAGCGCCTGCCTTTGACATTGGTATGGGCTATCTTGGTAACGGTCTTACCGTCTGGAACAGAGCTGTTGAGGAAAGCGGCGATTACCAAACGATTGCCCATATCAGCGATGAAGGTGAAATTCACTACTATGTGGACGGACTGCCCGAAGATGTAGTGGCAAGGATAGAGCAGGCGGCAGCGCAGGAACAGCAAAAGTCTTTGTTTGCCGCTTCTTATCAAGTGGGTGACAGAGTGTATTTGGACGGCAAGCCGTTTGAAATTACACGGGTAGATGACTGGAATGTGGAGCTGATGGATCGTTCGGAGCAAAACCCGCAGCCACGCTTGGAGAGCAAGGATAACTTTATGCAGCTTGTTCAGCAAAACGAGCGCAGCAGCTTTACGGACACTTATCGTGAATACAGCGAGATCAAGGAAGATAATCCTGACAGTCTTGTGCTGTATCAAATGGGCGATTTCTTTGAAGCCTACGGTGCGGACGCACAAACCGTCAGCGAAGCGTTAGAACTGAATCTGACTTCTCGCTTTATTGGAAACAATCAGCGAACTCAAATGTGTGGTTTTCCGGCAAACCGCTTGGAAACCTATATCAATATGCTGCTTGACCGTGGCTTTGATGTGGCGGTTTCTGCCGCCGAAAACGGAGAGCGAAATACCCGCAACATTGTATCAAGCAACAAGGAAGATCCGGTACAGTCGCAGCCAGTCGGCAGGATTGAGTACCTTGATGAAGATGGAAATATAATCCACACAGATGAGTATACCAGCGAGTATCAATTCAAAAAGGATATTGAGGAAGAAAGCTCATTCGGCACACGCTTACGCTTTTATGTGTATCGAGACGCAGAAGGAAAAACCATAGATCAAACCTTCATCACAAAACAGGATACCCCGTTAAATGTCTACGAAATCATTGATTCGCCTTATCTTGTAAAAGACAGGACAGAAAACGCACTCCCGCCTGATGAAAGATTTTTCGTCATTGAAACCGATGAGGGCTATGCCATTTGGGACGATTTGACGGAAGCAATCTATATCGACGATGAGGGCGTCAGCGAGGAATTTAAGAGCGAGTGGCAGGCAAACGACTACTTGGAAGATGTCAAAAAATCTGTTTCCGAAAAGGAAGCTGCCGGACAGCTTGAGCCTGAACAAAAAGGAGCTAAGCCATTAACACCTGCTTTTGTCCAACCTAAACGCTCACGGGTACAGACCTTTGATTTGCACCCTGAAATCCCGTTATCCGAACGGCATACCTTTGACCTTGCTTCCCACGAAGTGCCGGAGGCAGGCAAAAAAGAACGCTTCCGTAGGAATATGGAAGCAATCCGTGTGTTGAAGGAATGTGAGTTTGAGAATCGCTTTGCTACACCCGAAGAACAGGAAATCCTTTCACAATATGTCGGTTGGGGCGGTATTCCGAAGCATTTGATGAAAACAATTCCTCGTGGGCTGATGAGTTTATCGAGCTTTACACCGCCCTTTCCCCTGATGAATACGAGAGCGCAAGAGCAAGCACGCTGACCGCTTTCTACACCCCGCCGGTCGTCATTTCCTCAATTTACAAGGCAATGGAACAGATGGGATTCCGTGAGGGCAACATCTTGGAGCCTTCCTGCGGAATTGGAAACTTTATCGGTATGCTGCCACAGTCTATGCAGGAAAGCAAAATCTACGGCGTTGAGATCGACAAAATTTCGGCGGGTATCGCACAGCAGCTCTATCAGAAAACCTCGATTGCGGCACAGCCGTTTGAAGAAGCCAATATTCCCGACAGCTTCTTTGACGCTGTTATTGGCAATGTGCCATTCGGTGATATTCGAGTCAACGACAGGAGGTATAACAAGCATAACTTTTTAATCCACGACTACTTTTTTGCGAAGTCCTTAGACAAGCTCAGACCGGGCGGCGTGATGGCACTTATTACAAGTAAAGGCACAATGGATAAGGAGAATCCAGCCGTGCGGAAGTATATCGCACAGAGAGCCGACCTGCTCGGCGCAATCCGCCTGCCCAATAACACCTTTAAGGGAAATGCCGGAACAGAGGTCGTTTCGGATATTTTGATATTACAGAAGCGTGACAGACTTATTGACCTTGAGCCGGAGTGGGTACACCTGAATACCGACGAAAACGGTGTGAAGATGAACGCCTACTTTGTCGATCACCCTGAAATGGTATTAGGCGAATGGAAAACCGTGTCCGGCAGATTCGGCGAGGAAGATACCGTTGTACCCTATGAAAACGCCGACCTTGCCGAGCTTTTAGACGAAGCCATCTCCAATATCCACGCAGAGATCACGGATTATGAGGTGGACGAGGAACTGACCGAAGAAGATAACTCCATTCCCGCCGATCCCGAAGTACGCAACTTTTCCTATACGGTTGTGGACGATAAAATCTACTATCGTGAAAACAGCCGTATGGCTCCCGTCGATGTTTCTGCTACCGCAGAAAACCGTATTAAGGGTATGATTGCGATCCGTGACTGCGTCAGAAACCTGATTGAAATGCAGACCGCAGATTATCCCGATTACGAAGTCGAAAAGGAACAGCAGAAGCTAAATGCGCTTTACGATACTTTTTCCAATAAGTACGGACTGATCAATTCCCGTGCGAATGTGTCCGCCTTTTCGCAGGACAGTTCCTTTGCCCTGCTTTCCGCACTGGAGGTGCTGGACGAAAATGGAGAACTGGAGCGCAAGGCGGATATGTTCACGAAGCGGACGATCAAGCCACACACACCCGTTACCTCGGTGGATACCGTCAGCGAAGCGCTTGCCGTATCTATGGGCGAAAAAGCCTGTGTGGATATGGAATATATGTGTTCTCTCACAGGCAAAACCGAAGAAGAAGTTTATCAGGAATTAAAGGGAGTCATCTTCTTAAACCCGGTGTACGGCTACGGCGGCAGTGATGAGCAAAAGTACCTGATGGCGGACGAATACCTCTCCGGCAATGTGCGGGAAAAGCTCGCTTGGGCGAAAAAATCCGCAGAAGTTTATCCCGAAGATTACAACATCAATGTAGAAGCGCTGGAAAAGGTACAGCCCAAAGACCTGACTGCCAGCGAGATTTTCGTGCAGCTCGGCACGACTTGGCTGCCGGAAGAAGTCGCACAGCAGTTTATGTACGAGTTTTTGGATACGCCCGTTTATGCGAGATGGAATATCAAAGTCCATTACTCAAAGCTGACGGGCGAATGGAATGTGGAGGGAAAATCCTATGACCGTGGGAACCTGAAAGCCTACAATACCTATGGCACAAAGCGTGTCAATGCCTACAAGATTATCGAAGATACGCTCAATATGAAAGATGTGCGTGTCTTTGACTATATCGAAGATGATGAGGGCAAAAAGAAAGCTGTCCTCAATAAAAAGGAAACCGCTATCGCCCAGTCGAAGCAGGAGCTTATCAAGCAGGGCTTTCAGGATTGGGTATGGCGTGATCCGGAAAGGCGAGAAAAGCTGGTACGGCTGTATAACGAAAAGTTCAACTCAATTCGCCCTCGTGAATATGATGGAAGCCACATTGTCTTTAGCGGCATAAACCCTGAAATTACACTCAGGGAACATCAGAAAAATGCGGTCGCTCATATCCTTTACGGCGGGAATACCTTATTGGCACACGCTGTGGGTGCGGGCAAGACCTTTGAAATGACTGCCGCCGCTATGGAATCCAAGCGGCTCGGACTTTGCAATAAATCACTCTTTGTTGTGCCGAATCATTTGACGGAGCAGTGGGCGGCAGAGTTCTTACAGCTCTATCCTGCGGCGAATATCTTGGTCGCTACCAAAAAAGACTTTGAGATGAAAAACCGAAAACGCTTCTGCGGCAGGATTGCAACAGGCGACTACGACGCTGTAATCATCGGTCACTCGCAATTTGAAAAAATACCGATAAGCATTGAAAGGCAGAGGGCTGTTTTACAGCAGCAGCTTGACGATATTGTCGACGGAATTGCGGACATAAAGCGAAACCGTGGCGACCGTTTTTCGGTTAAGCAGCTTGAAAAGACCAAGCGCTCCTTACAAACGAAGCTGCAAAAGCTGAACGATCAATCAAGAAAGGATGATGTGGTAACCTTTGAAGAACTCGGTGTAGACCGTCTTTTTATCGACGAGTCTCACTACTATAAAAATTTGTATCTCTACACGAAAATGAGAAATGTGGGTGGTATAGCTCAGACAGAAGCACAGAAATCCAGCGATCTTTTTATGAAATGCAGATATTTGGATGAAGTCACCGGAGGGCGTGGCGTTGTGTTTGCGACAGGCACGCCGATTTCAAACAGTATGGTTGAGCTTTATACCATTCAACGGTATTTGCAGTACAAGACACTGCAAGAACACGATTTGCAGCACTTTGACGCTTGGGCTTCCAGCTTTGGCGAGACGGTCACGGCGGTAGAACTTACACCCGAAGGAACAGGATACCGAGCAAAAACACGCTTTGCGAAATTCAATAACCTGCCCGAACTGATGGCGATGTTCAAGCAGGTGGCGGACATTAAAACGGCGGATATGCTCAATCTCCCCGTACCGGAGGTGGAGTACCATAACATTGCTGTGAAACCGTCACAGGTGCAGAAGGAAATGGTCGCCTCTCTCGGAGAACGAGCCGAAAGAATAAGAGGAGGCGGTGTTGATTCCAGCGTTGATAATATGCTGAAGGTGACAAACGACGGGCGAAAACTCGCCCTTGACCAGCGAATGATGAATCCAATGCTGCCCGATGAAGAAAGCAGCAAAGTCAACGCCTGCGTAAATGAGGTGTTCCGCATATGGGAGGAAAACAGTGATAAAAAGCTGACGCAGCTTCTTTTTTGCGACCGTGTAGCGATACGTTGCTACAAATAAACTTTATGTGGGCGAAAGCCTGTAAGGAGGTAAAAGTAGCGGGGAAAACAGAGTTTTCCCTAACTGATATTCTGAAGAGTGGAATGATGGGGTAACGCCCTGAAACGCTCACCTGATACTACGTTGGAAGCAAAGGAGTGCAATATCCTGCGCTGACACAGCACGTTGAAGTCGGCTGAGAACCGTCCAAACAGAGCCGTAAGGCAGATGTGGAAAGCTGTCCAGAGGTGGATAGTGCGGTCTATAGGTCGGGGGTCTATAAAATTCCCATGGCCAGAATGTGGCTGACAACCACTGACGAAAGTCCGAATGTATGGGTCAAGAAGAAAGAACGGTAGAAATGCCGTTGCCATGAAAATGGTGTATGTGGGTAAAGTAAGGCGGTCGCAATGAAATTCCCTATAGCATTACAGGTGCTATCCAGCATACTGGCCAAAAGGATAGTCTAAGGGCATCATGTACAGATAGGAATATCGGAACTTGCACGCTATGAAGCATGAAAAGGAAATCTGTGTCGTCAGGAATGAAGGTGCAGTATAACTTTTCTTAATCCGGGAGGAAGGTGCAGCCATGGTACCGTATTCAGTCAGCGATGGTTGAATTTAGAAGCCGTGAAAAAAGTAAGCGGTGGAGGGACGGGCTGTAGTCAAGAGTAAATTGAAAATATCATTATTAACAAACACGCATAGGTTCGAGTAGGACTAAGAAAGGTTAAGCCCACGAAAGTGAGTGATGACCGACTATGGCAACAAAGAAAAAGGCTTTGAAGAAATCGAAACTGCGCCATGCTGAATATTACGATTTCCAGAAAATTCAAGATAAGCTGTATGCCGAAAGTATGGATGGCAAGATGTTCACCAAGCTGGTGGAAATTATCACCCTGCCGGAAAATATCAAATTGGCATACCGGAACATCAAGAAGAATAAAGGAAGCAAAACAGCAGGCACAGATGGCAAGACCATACAGCACTTAGAAAAGCTCTCTGAAGAAAAAGCTCGTTGTGCTTGTGCAACGGAAATTCAGTTGGTATGTCCCCCAAAGTGTTCGCCGAGTAGAGATACCAAAGGATAATGGTAAGACAAGACCGTTGGGGATACCGACCATTATGGACAGACTTGTTCAGCAATGTGTTCTACAGGTTTTAGAGCCAATTTGTGAAGCAAAATTCCATGACCACAGCTACGGATTCAGGCCAAACAGAAGCCAGCAGCACGCAATTTCTCAAGTCCATAAAAATATGCAGCTAAGCCATCTGTATTATGTAGTTGACATTGACATTAAGGGATTCTTCGATAATGTGAGCCATGGCAAGCTGCTAAAACAACTGTGGACACTTGGAATATGTGACAAAAAGCTGATTTCTATTATATCTGCAATGCTGAAAGCGGAAGTGGCAGGAATTGGGTTTCCAGAGAAAGGGACACCGCAGGGCGGTATCATCTCTCCGCTTCTGTCAAACATTGTGCTGAATGAACTGGACTGGTGGTTGGCAAGCCAATGGGAAAACATTCCAACACAATATCCGTTCAAGCAAACGCCTAACCGCAATGGCAGCCCCAATCATGGTAATAAGTATGCGTCCCTGCGTAGAAGCGGATTGAAAGAAATAACCTGTGTCCGATATGCAGATGATTTCAAAATATTTACCAGCAGCTATCCTAATGCGGTCAAGCTGTTCCATGCAACAAAGGACTGGCTAAAAGAGCGTCTCGGTCTGGATATAAGCCCGGAGAAGTCCAAGGTAATCAGCCTGAAAGAGGACTATTCCGATTTTCTGGGATTCAGACTGAAAGTGATTCCCAGGGGCAAAACCAAACAGGGACAAACCAAATTTGTTGTAGAGAGCCATGTCAGAGAGAAATCCATTAAGAAAATTAAAGACAACCTTGCGGAACTGACCCATGCGATTCAGTACCCGAAGAATGCGGCACATTCCGAATATGAGGAAATTGCGAAATACAATGCCTTTGTACTCGGTGTCCATGACTACTACAGCATGGCGACCAAGGTCAGCAAGGATTTCAGAGGATTAGCCTTTTCAGTCCAAAAGAGCCAGAAAACAAGATTTCGACAGCGGTTAAAAACGGCAGCAGAGGTTGAAAAGAATCGGATTCCGTGTCATATAGCAAACGTGATTAAGGAACGGTACGGAAAAAGTAAGCAGTTGCGATATGTAGGAGGAATTGCGCTTGCGCCAATAGGCTATGTCAAGCACAGGCATCCCATTCAGCGAAAACGTGGTGTGAACTCGTACACCGCAGAAGGTAGGGCAATGATTCATAAACAACTGGAAGCAGTTGATATGGAGATTCTGCATTATCTGATGCGAAACCCGGTCTGGAATGCCACCATAGAGTATAACGACAACAGATTGTCACTATACTCGGCTCAAATGGGTAAATGTGCCGTAACCGGGGCGAAGCTGATGATTGGAGATATTTTCTGTCACCACAAAGTCCCACGTTGCAACGGAGGCACAGATGCATACCAAAATCTGATTTTGTTATGCGGAAATGCCCACAGGCTTATTCACGCTACCGATACCGACACTATTGCAAGGCTTACGGATTCCTTAAACCTCACTCCGAAACAGAAAACCAAAGTTGATAAGCTCAGAAGTCTTGTTCATGTTGAGAGTTGTTAAAATGTAAATCAATTTGCCCTTGATGGCAAGCCGTGTGAGCTGAAAGGTTCATGCACGGTTTAGGGCGGGGAAAAGTTGGAGATAACATCAAAATCTTACCTATCGCCACTCTCTACTCCAAAGGGCGAAGGCGAATTTTCCGTCTATACAGACATAAGAAAGAAGCTGATTGAGCGTGGTATTCCCGAATCGGAAATCAAGTTTATCCACGAAGCTGATACCGAAGCGAAGAAGCAGGAGCTATTCAAAAAGGTGCGCTGTGGCGAAGTACGAATCCTGATGGGCAGTACACAGAAAATGGGGGCTGGGACAAATGTGCAGAACAAGATTATCGCTTCTCACGACCTTGACTGCCCGTGGCGACCTGCCGATCTGGAACAGCGAGCCGGAAGAACGGTGCGGCAGGGCAACGAAAACCCGACTGTCGGCTTATACCGATATGTTACGGAAGGCACTTTCGACGCATACTGCTGGCAGCTCGTAGAGGGCAAGCAGAAGTTCGCAAGTCAGATTATGACGAGCAAATCGCCCGTGCGTTCCTGCGAGGATGTGGACGCTACCGCCCTTTCCTATGCGGAGATCAAAATGCTTGCGGCAGACAATCCGCACATTAAGGAGAAAATGGACTTGGATATTCAGGTGCAGAAGCTGCGCCTTTTGAAGTCCAACTATCTTTCTGAGAAGTACGAGATGGAGGACAAAATTATCAAATACTACCCGACAACAATCGCTCGGACAAAAGAGACGATTGCGGGACTGGAAAAGGATATATCGCTTGCAAAAGAACACCCGAAGCCGCTTGACGATACCTTTGTAGGGATTGAGGTTAAGGGTGTTTCTTATTCCGAAAAAGCGGAAGGCGGACAGAAAATCATTGACGCCTGCAAGGAAATGACCTCGCCCGATCCCGTCCCTCTCGGCAAGTACAGAGGCTTTGATTTGGAGCTTTCCTTTGATACCTTTGAGAAAGCCTATCAGGTAAAAATCAAGGGCAGCCTTTCCCGTTCCGTTTCTTTAGGCACGGACGCTATCGGCAATATTACCCGAATCGACAATGCCATTGAGAAAATTCCTGAACGGTTGGAGGCAAAAAGCAGGGAGCTTTCAACTCTCGAACAGCAATTTGCTACTGC
>VOFB01000840.1_pt1 | contig 40001 bp, 37 predicted proteins | sample 5384141 | NCBI WGS metagenome assembly VOFB01 (sample SAMN12384721, study PRJNA508395) | human gut metagenome | isolation source: healthy gut A | host: Homo sapiens
AAGCAAGAATTATGACACCAGCAGATAGAAATAAAATAACATTTGATGATGTAGCAGGTGTTGATGAAGAAAAAAAGAAGAATTAGAAGAAATAGTACAATTTTTAAAAAATCCAAAGAAATTTACAGATATGGGAGCAAGAATTCCAAAAGGAGTATTGCTTGTTGGTCAACCAGGTACTGGTAAAACATTACTTGCAAAAGCAGTTGCAGGAGAAGCAGGAGTTCCATTCTTTATTATGAGTGGTTCAGACTTCGTTGAAATGTTTGTTGGTGTCGGACTTCAAGAGTAAGGGATTTATTTGAACAAGCAAAGAAAAAATGCACCATGTATTATATTTATAGATGAAATTGATGCAGTAGGAAGACAAAGAGGAGCAGGACTTGGTGGTGGACATGATGAAAGAGAACAAACATTAAACCAATTACTTGTTGAAATGGATGGATTTGCAGAAAATGAAGGAGTTATCGTTTTAGCAGCTACAAACAGACCAGACGTTTTAGATAAAGCTCTACTTAGAGCTGGAAGATTTGACAGACAAATAGTTGTTGGACTACCAGATGTAAAAAGCAAGAGAACAGATATTAGAAGTTCATTCAAGAAAAAAACGTTTAGCAGATGATGTAGATTTAAAATAATAGCAAAAAATACTTCTGGATTTGCAGGAGCTGATCTAGAAAACGTATTAAACGAAGCAGCATTACTTGCAGCAAGAAGAAATTTAAATGAAATTGGAATGAAAGAAATAGAAGATGCCATGGTAAAAGTTACTATGGGACCTGAAAAGAAAACAAGAGTAAGAAGCGACAAAGAAAATAGACTTGTAGCATACCATGAAGCAGGTCACGCAGTAGTAAGTCATTTCTTAGAAACACAAGACCCTGTACATCAAATATCAATAGTACCAAGGGGTATGGCAGGTGGCTATACAATGTATAGACCAACAGAAGATAAATCATTTATGTCAAAAACAGAAATGGAAGAAAATATTGTATCACTATTAGGTGGTAGAGTAGCAGAAGCTCTTATATTAAACGATGTATCTACAGGTGCAAGTAATGATATAGAAAGAGCAACAAAAATTGCAAGAAGCATGGTTACTAAATATGGTATGAGTGAAAGAATAGGAGCTCGAATGTGAGGTTCTGGCCAAGAAGAAGTATTTTTAGGAAGAGATTTTGCACAAGCAAAAGAATATGCTGAAGAAACAGCAGCAATTATAGATGAAGAAACAAAGAAAATTGTAGATGCTGGCTACAACAGAGCAAAACAAATATTAACAGACAATGTTGACAAATTACATGCAGTAGCAAAAGTATTACTTGAAAAAGAGAAAATTGAAGGCGACGAATTTGATGCAATATTCGCATAAATATTAAATAAAATAGTAAAAATAGCAAGGTAAATACTTGCTATTTTTTATATTTTAATATAAAATTTAAAAAGAAATATATTATAAATAATGGGAAGAGAAGAAATATGTTTAATAAAAATAAAAAAGAAAAAAAATCAAATCAAAATGGATCAAAAACAAAAATTAAACAAGAAACCTTATTTACCAATTTAATAAATAGGGTAAAAAAAATAACCAAAGAAGAAGAATTAAAGGTAGAAAAAAGAGAAGTGACAAAAGAATTAGGATTAGGTCTTTTATTATGGATTTTGCCATTTACACATCAATTTATGGAAGATTTTTTATTTCTAAGATTTTAGACAATGGGACGGGGTTTTTGTCTTAAGCTTTTTGTAAAGTTTTCAAAAAATTAAGATATTATATAAAAACTCCCAAAAACCTAAGACAAAAACCCCGTCCCATTGTCTATTTTTATGGAGGAAGTTATGGGACTTAGAATTATTTATGGAAAGGCAGGATGTGGAAAAAGTAGTTTTTGCTTTTCTGAAATAAGTAAGTTAATAAAAACAGATGAAAAAATATTTATTGTAACGCCAGAACAATTTTCTTTTACTGCAGAGAAAAAATTAATGGAGTGTGTAAATCAAAATGCAGTAATAAATGCAGAGGTAATAACACTGTCTAGAATGGCTTACAGAGTAATGGGAGAGGTTGGAAATAATGGTAATTCCAACCTTTCTAAAGCTGCAAAAGCAATGATTATGAATTATATTTTAGATATTAATAAGCAAAAAAAATAAAATTTTTGGGAAAATCTGATCAAAATATTGATTTGTCTATACAAGCTATTACGGAGTTTAAAAAACATGGAATTACAGTAGATGATTTAAAACAAAATATAGAAAATATTGAAAACAAATACCTAAAAACTAAGCTAAATGATATGTTATTAATTTATGAAAATTTTGAAAATCACATATCAAATAAGTATATAGATGATACAGATTTACTTACTTATCTTGCGCAAAATATAGATAAAGTTGATTTAATAAAAAATTCTATTATATATATAGATGAGTTTATGGGATTTACTACACAGGAGTATAGTATTATAAAAAAAATTTATACAAATTGCAAAACAAGTTAATATATGTTTATGCATAGATAATTTAAATCCAGCATCAAATCCTATAACAGACATATTTTATTCAAATAAATTAACATTATATAAATTGATAAATTTAATTCAAGAAAATAACTTAAAATTGGAAGAACCTGTCCAGTTAAATAAGTTACCGAGATTTAAAAATAAGGAATTAAAGCACCTTGAAAAAAATATTTATAATACACAATCCACAAATTATGAAGAAAATGTGGAAAATATCAAATTATTTTTGGCTAAAAATCAATATTCAGAGGTAGAAAATGTTGCTAAAAATATAACAAAACTTGTAAAACATAATAATTTAAGGTATAAAGAAATATCTGTTATAACAAAAGATATGAATTCATATTCTAGTTTAATACGTGCAATTTTTAATAAATATGATATTCCTGTTTTTATTGATGAAAAAAGGGATTTAAATCAAAATATAATTATAAAATACATACTTGGTTTATTAGAGGTAATTAGTAAAAACTTTTCCTATGATTCAGTTATAAGTTATATAAAAACAGGTTTTTGCGGCATAGAAGAAGACGAAATTTTTAAATTAGAAAATTACTGTACAAAATGGGGAATAAAAATATAGTAAATGGAAAAATGATTTTGAGTATGGAATTAAAGATGAAAAAGACAAACAAGATGTCCAGAGATTAAATGAGATAAGAAAAGAAATTATAAATCCAATAATAAAGCTTAAAAATGATTTAAATAATAAAAAAACATATGAAGCAATTTCAAGATTGATATATGAATTTATAGTTAGTCAAAATATAGAAAATAAAGTAATAGAAAAAATACAAAAGCTTGAAGACAAAGGATTAATTGACTTGGCAAATGAATAAAAAAAAAGTTACGAAATAGTAATATCTTTATTAGATGATATTGTGGAAACGTTTGGAGACACAGAAACTGCAATAGAAAAGTATATAAATAGCTTTAAAGTAGGCCTAAAAAATAGTAGTTTAGGAAAAATTCCAGGTACACAAGACCAGGTAATTGTAGGAGATGTAGAAAGGTCAAGAAGTCATAAAGTAAAAGTTATTTTTATAATAGGGATAAATGATGGAGTATTTCCAAGTAACAATAAAGATGAGGGATTTTTTAATGATTCAGATAGAGAAATTTTAAAATTAAATGGAATAGAGCTTGCAAAAGGAACAATAGAAAATTTATATGAGGAAAACTTTAATATATATAAGGCATTTACAACAGCAGAAGAACAACTATATTTATCATATGCAACAACTGACAGTGAAGGTAAATCATTAAGACCTTCAATGTTAATTATAAAATTAAAAAGATATTTTTAAGCTTAAAAGAAGAAAGTGATGTAATAACAAAAATTATGAAATAACAAACAAAAATGTTACATATGAGCAATTACTAGAAAACATCTATAAATTAAATGAGAATGAGCAAATAGACGATATTTGGTATATGGTATATAATTATTATAAAAATCAAAACGATTATCAAATTAGTTTGAAAAATGATTTAGAGGGATTAGAATATACAAATTTACCAAAAGATATAGATAAAGAAATAGTAGATAAATTATATGGGAATACATTAAACACAAGTGTTTCAAGACTTGAAAAATATCGAAGTTGTCCATTTTCATATTATTTACAATATGGATTAAAATTAAAAGAAAAAGAAGAATTAAAAGTACAAAGTTTTAATACAGGATCATTTATGCATGAAACAATAGATAGTTTTTTTCAGTTAGTAAGAGAAGAAAATTTATCACTTGCACAATTAATGACAGATGAAGAAATGATAGAAAAACTGGTGGCTCAAATAATAGAAGAAAAACTAAAATTGAGTAGTAATTATATTTTTACTGCAACATCAAAATATAAAATTTTAGTTAAAAGGCTAAAAAAAATAATTACAAAGGCATTAAAATATATAATTGAAGGACTAGTATATAGTGAGTTTGATATTCAAGGAACAGAAGTGGAATTTTCTAATAAAGGAAAATATAAGCCAATAATCCTAAATTTAGAAGATGGAAAAAAAGTAGAGATAACTGGAAAAATTGACAGAATAGATACAGCACAAAATGAGGACGGAAAATATTTAAGAATAATAGACTATAAGTCATCTGCCAAAAATATAGATTTAAACGAAGTATATGCAGGACTTCAAATTCAGTTATTAACATATTTGGACGCTGTATGTAAACAAGAAGATTTAATGCCAGCTGGAATTTTATATTTTAGTTTGTTAGAGCAAATGGTAAAATCTGATAAGAAGATAACAGAAGAGGAAATTGAAAACGAAATAAGAAAAAACTTTAAAATGAAGGGATTAATTGTAGCAGATGTAAAAATAATAAAATTGCATGATAAAATATTAGAAACCGGAAGCTCAAAAATAGTACCAGCAGCAATTACAAGTAGTGGTGAAGTAAATAAAAAATGGACATCAGGGGTTAGCAAAGAAGAATTTAAAGTTTTGCAAGATGACATACAAAAAATAATAAAAGACATTGCAAAAGAAATATTAAGTGGAAAAATAGACTTAAAACCATATAATAAAAAGGGAAGAACACCATGCAAGTATTGCGAATATAAGCAATTTGTGGATTTAATACTAAAAATCCAGGTAATTGTTATAATTATATTTAATTTAGGAGGAAATTATGGATTTGTCAAATGATAATGTAATTCACGTAAAAAAGGGCAAGTGGAATATCTACAATTTAGGAAGTTATTAGAATATAAAGATATAGTAACACATGCATATACACTTGGAAAAAATGTCAATTTTAGGACGGCAAAAGCAAATAAAGAACCTTTAGAAAAGGAAATATATAAACAAAATACACAAAATTATAAAGATGTATGGGAAAAATGAAGACAAAACTATATTAACATTGTAAAATGCAACCAAGAACATACCAAAAATGTTGCATCAGTCAAAGAAAAGGTAAATAAAAATGAGCCTGACTTTAATGTGGAAAAATATAATTCAACAGATGGTCTTATTACAAATAAAAAAGATATTATACTTGCGACAACAAATGCAGACTGTATACTTATGCTATTTTTTGATCCACAAAAAAAGGTAATTGCAAATGTACATTCAGGTTGGAAAGGAACATTACAAGAAATATCTATAGAAGCGGTAAAAAAGATGAAAAAAGAATATTCATGTAATGCAGAAGATATAATGTGCTTTATATGTCCAAGTATAAGAAAATGCCATTTTGAAGTAGACCAAGAGGTCAAAGATCTATTTTACAATAAATTTAAAAAGTTATATAATATAGAAGAAATAATAGAGGAAAATAAAGAAAAAAAATAAATGGCACATAGACACTGTTTTAATAAACAGAACAATACTAAAACAGGAAGGATTAAAAGAAGAAAACATTATAGATTCTGGTTTATGTAGTGTATGTAATTCAGACATAATACACTCATTTAGAGTAGAAAAAGAAGGTTATGGACTAGAAACTGCATTAATTGCTTTAAAATAGACAATGGGACGGGGTTTTTGTCTTAAGGTTTTTGAACTCTAGGATTTAAAAAATTAAAAAATTGCAATGGCTTAAAAACTCTAAGACAAAAACCCCGTCCCATTGTCTATTGTCTATTGTCTAGATTTATAAAGGGAGGATTTATGATAATTCCAAATAAGTTGAATAAAGGTGATATAATTGGAGTTGTTGCTCCATCTAATCCCATTGTGGGAGAAAATATAGATGAGATTATGAATGCAAAAAAGATTGTTGAAAATGATGGTTTTAGGGTAGAATTTTCTAAAAATATTTTTTCAAATTCAAATTTGTATAGTGCAGCTGCTAAGGAAAAGGCATATGATATTAATAGCATGTTTGCAAATAAAGATATAAAAATGATTTGGTGTGCAAAGGGTGGCGAAAATTCCAACTCTACATTTGATTATCTAGATTTTGATTTAATAAAAAATAATCCTAAAATAATATGTGGTTATAGTGATATAACTTCTTTAACCAATATTATAACTGAAAAAACAGGCCTTGTGACATTTAGTGGAACTAATTTTAAAACTATAGCAACAGATAATACCAATTATAGCTATAATCAAGCAATAAATCGCTTTGTTAATGGTAGTTTGTCTTTAGGACTTGAAAATGAAGAATATAAAACAATAAGACAGGGAAAAGCAGAAGGAATGTTAGTTGGCGGAAATTTAAGTTTAATTAGAGGACTGGTTTTAGGTAAATACCAAATTGATTTTAATAATAAAATATTGTTTCTAGAAGAGTTAGGGATTGAAACAGGACCTGCTCTTGCAAGTAATTATTTGTATTATATGAAACAAAATGGAGTATTTGAAAAGATAAAAGGCTTATGGATTGGTTCATATGAACATGAAAGTAATATTTCATTAGAAAAAATTGTTTTAGATGTAATAAAAGATGAATATAATTTTCCAATTATAAAATCCAATAATTTTGGACATATAGAAACTAAAACAGTAATACCAATAGGAACAAAAGCAAAAATTGATACAAATCAAACAAAAAAGATAGAATTAATTGAAAAGTGTGTAGTTTAAAATAAATGGAGTAATAAAATGGTTGAGAATCTTGATGAATTGGAAGAAAAAATTAAAGGATGTAATAGATGTAAATTATGTAAGACAAGGCAAAATATTGTTTTTGGGGTAGGAAATAAAAATGCAAATATAATGTTTATAGGAGAAGGGCCAGGTGCTGATGAAGATAGACTAGGAGAACCTTTTGTTGGAAAAGCAGGGAAACTTATGGATATGGCTTTTGAAGCAGTTGGTATAAAAAGGCAAGAAGTGTATATTGCAAATATAGTAAAATGTAGACCTCCTGCCAATAGAAATCCAGAAGATGATGAGGCAGCAGCTTGTATGGATTATTTAAGAAATCAAGTAATGATTGTAAAACCGAAGATAATAGTTTTACTTGGAAGTGTTGCATTAAAAAATATAATTGGAAAGGATTATGGAATTACTGCATCAAGAGGAACGGTAATAGAAAAGAAGCAAATAACATATATACCAACATGGCACCCAGCAGCATTACTTAGAGACGAAACAAAAAAGATAGATTTTATTAATGATTTAAAACTAGTACTTTCAGTATTAAATAAAATTGAAAAATAGAATATTAAGTAAAATTAAAGATTATTAAACAAAATAAAAATAGGAAGAAAAATATTAAATAAAGCCTAAAAAGTAAAAAGGTATTAAAGAAATTGGAGAAACAGATGGAAAGTATTGATGAAATAAATAAAAAAGCCCAATATTGCTTAAATTGTAAAATAAAACCTTGCAGTAATAAAGGGTGCCCATTAGGAAATAATATACCAGATTTTATAAATGCTATAAAAAACGAAGATTACAAAAAAGCATATCAAATATTATCTTTAACAACAGTTCTTCCGGGAGTGTGTGGAAGAATTTGTCCACATAAAAAACAATGCCAAGGAAGCTGTGTTAGAGGAATAAAAGGAACCCCTGTAAGTATAGGGGATTTAGAAGCTTTTGTTTTTGACATGGCTGTGAAAAATAAAATAAATTTAAGTGATGTTTTTTAGATAAAGAAAAAACATGCAGCAAAAAAAAAGTTGCAGTAATTGGAGGGGGACCTGCTGGACTTACATGTGCAGCATTTTTGGCCAAAAAAGGTGTAAATGTAACAATATATGAAAAATATAATTATCTTGGTGGCTTATTAGTTCATGGTATACCAGAATTTAGATTACCAAAAGATATTGTAAAAGAAACAGTAAATAGAATTTTAAGTTTAGGAATAAATGTAAAATATAATATGGAATTAAACAAAAATTTAATATTGCAAGATTTGGAAAAACAATATGATGCTATATTTTTAAGCTTTGGTGCAAATATTTCATCAAAAATGGGAGTAGAAGGAGAAAATTTATCTGGAGTATTTGGAGGAAATGAACTTTTGGAATATAATTTACATCCAGACTATACAAATAAAAAAGTAGCAGTCATTGGTGGAGGAAATGTTGCAATGGATTGTGCAAGAACAGTAAAAGAAAAAAGGAGCAAAGGAAGTAAAAGTAATATATAGAAGATCACGTGAAGAAATGCCAGCAGAACAAAAAGAAATAGAAGATGCAATAGCAGAAAATATAGAATTTTTATATCAAAATAATATTGTAAAAATAATAGGACAAGATAAAGTAGAACAATTAGAGTTAATAAAAACTAGATTAATTCAAAAAGAAGGAGAAATAAGAAAGTCACCTGTAAATATTGAAAATAGTAATTATAAAATAGATGTAGATTATGTGATTATGGCACTTGGCTCAAGACCAGAAGAGTTTGTAAGCGATTTAAAACTGGTTTTAAATAAGTATGGAAATATTTTAGTAAATGATAAATGTAAAACTTCAAATCCTAAAATATATGCCGGAGGAGATTTAGCAGGGAAAATAGGAACAGTAGCTTGGGCTGCAAAATCAGGAAGAGATGCAGCAATAAGCATATGTGAAGATTTAAAAAAATAAAATAACCCCCAATTATAATATTGGGGGTATTTTTTATTTACTTTCTTGCATATTTGTATCTTTTTTATAAATAAATCTTTTATTTTTTTCAATAAAGAAATAAATAAATTTTCTTTTTTATTTTTTACATCTAAAGCTGTTTCATTTCCGCCATTTTCTAATATATTATATTTATGCTCTAATTTTGCCATTTGTTCAACATAATAATCATGATAAAAAGTATAACCATCAGTTGAACCCAAATAATCTTTAAAATTATAAAGTTTTCTTCTATATTTTTCAACATCTTCTAATGTAGAAATTTTGTTAAAAGCTGTATTAAAATAACTAGAAATAATTAAATTCTGGGTTCTTAAAAATGTAAGCATTATTTCATTTTTTAATTCTTCAATTTTTCTTATAATATTGTCACACCTGTCTTTTGTAGATTCCATCATTTTATTGTTTAATTTTATAATATCTTCTTCAGCATATAAAATTGAATCTAGTGCGCTTTGAACACATAAAAAGGTTTTTATAGATGTTGATTCAATGAATTTATTTTTAAAATTATCATTGCTATTTATAGTACTTTCAAATAAAATGTCTTCTCCAATTAAATATGCTAGTTGATTTGCTAGGCAACATTCAAGAGGATAATATGAAGGACTATTAGTTTCAAAACTTATTCCAAAATATTTAACAAAGTCATTTTTTATTCCAATTACTTTTGATGCCATAAGTTGAACAGAAGCTTCATTTAGACCAAGGCCATAAACTTTAAAGTCAGAGTGGTCACAAAGTCCCATTCTAATTAAATTATTTTTTTTATCTTTTATTTCTTGAATGTAATGAATACACTCATGTACAGCAAATTCTTCTATATCATCTATATCTATTTTCTCATTAAAGTAAATAGATGTATTTTTATAAAAATAATTTGCCTCTGACATTCCGTTCTTGCATTTTAGCTTTATACATATCCAATCTAGAAAGTCTAATAAATAAATCATTTTGATTTAAACCAAAATTTGGGAATGTTTGGCATAGTTTTTGTGATATATTTTTTGCTATTGAATTTATTGTTAAGGTATCTAGTTTTTCTGTAACACAAATACCATCTTTTTTTAATTCATTTTCTATACTCATAAAATTCTCCTTATTGTACCTTAACAATATTATACAATAAAAGACATTAATATACATTTCAAATGCATTAAAAATTTATTACAATTTAATTACAAAAAAACTCTAGATACATAAATTAGTATCATAGAGTTTATTTTTTAGTGGGCATCTGTTAAAGTTTGCTTTAATGTAACTGTTATTACTGTACCTTCTGGGACTTTAGTGTCTTTTGAATAATCTTGACTTATTACAGTTCCAGATCCTTCAATGCTTATATTCAAATTCTTTTCTTTTAAAACTCTAGTTGCTTCACTTGCCCCCATTCCTTTTAAATCAGGAACTGTGGTAGAAGTTGCAACTGCATCTTTAGAATATAACATAATTACAGAAGACTTTGAAAGTGCAATACCTGGTTTTGGATTTTGTTCTGAAACAAGTTCAGTATTTACATCACCAGAACATGTAACTTTACTTTAAATCCAGCATCTTCTAATGTTTTTTGTGCTTCAGCTATTGTTTTATCTTTTATGTTTGGAACAGTAATTAAATTTTCATTATTAGAGTTATCTGTTTTTGTAGATTCAGAAGGGACATTTAAATATGGTAATATCTCAGAAAGCATTTGAGAAACGACAGGACCTGCAACTTGTCCACCTTGGTGATTACTCTGAGGTGGTTTATATAGTGTAAGTAATAATACAACCTGAGTGTCTTCAACTGGAGAAATTGCAACATATGATGCAACATAACCTTGTTCTTTTTTATCATCTGGTGGTTCAGAAGTTCCTGTTTTACCACCTATAGAATAACCAGAAACTGCGCCATGTTTACCGGTTCCATATACTACAACTGATTCCATCATGCCACGTACTTTTTCAGATGTTTCTTTTGATATAACTTGTCTTACAGTAACAGGTTCTACTTCTGTTACTGCACCTGTATCAGTATTTGTAATTTCTTTTACAATTCTTGGTTGCATTAAATAACCATCATTTGCAACAGCAGAAATGGCTGTAATCATTTGAAGAGGAGTAATGCTTAATCTTTGACCAAAAGACATTGTAGCTAAATCAACAGCAGTTGCATTTTTTTCTGCACGAACAATACTATTTTCTTCGCCTGCAAGAGCAACACCAGTTTTTTCAAGCAATCCAAATGCTCTATAATATTTATATGTAGTAGGAATTCCAATTTTTCTACTTAATTGAATAAATGCAGGGTTACATGAATTTTCCAATGCTTTTCTTAAAGATTGATAGCCATGTGGATTATAGTAGTCTCCAACATGCAATATTTCTATCTGCAACATGTTCATAACCAGTACATACAAATTCACCTTCATTGTCTGGAGAAGTAATGTTTTCTTCTATAGCAATAGAAGAAGTTATTACCTTAAATGTAGAACCAGGTTCATATAAGTCAGAAACTGATTTATTTTTCCACATGTTTTGTATTGCTTCATTTTTTTCTTCAGAACTTAGCGAATCATAAGTTTTTGCAAGAGTCTCATTTGGTGTAAATGGTGTATTTAAATTATAGTTAGGATATGAAGCCATTGCTAAAATATCACCATTTTTAGGATTCATTACAATAACATTTCCACCATTTTCACAGTTATTTTCTTCAACTGCCTGTTTTAAATATCTTTCTACAATTGATTGAATATTAAAGTCAATTGTTAGTGTTAAATCACTACCATTTTCAGCCGCTATATATGTTTCTTCTGAATCTGGAATTTCCTTTTGATCGCTACCTTTAGAACTTACAATTTTACCAGGAGTACCAGTTAAAACTGAATCCCATTTTGACTCTATACCAGTTATACCTTGGTTATCTGTTCCACAAAATCCAAGAATACTTGAGCATATTGTTTCATAAGGGTAATATCTTTTACTATCTTCGTCAATATTTATACCAACAGTAACTTTATTTTCTTTCATCCATTCTTTTAGCTTTGTAACCTTATCTTGGTCAACTTTTTTAGCAATTGTTTGAAACTGAGAATCACTAGTAACTTTTTCTAAAACATCTTCATAATTTAATTCAAATATTTCAGACAACCCTTTGGCAACTTTTTCTTTAAGTGCTTTTGTGTTTTTTCTTCATCTTTATTTTCATCTACTATTTTTTGAGGATTAATTGTAATTGTGTCTACTCTTGCACTTATTGCTAAAGCCTCTCCAGTAGATGCATATATTTTTCCACGTTTTGGGCTTATAATTTGATTTATTGTTTGTTGTTTATATGCACTTTCTTTTAAAGAATTACCATCAACAAACTGAAGTATACCAATTCTTATAAGTAATGCAAGAATTAATATAACAATAATAATGAATATAGCTTTTAATTTTTTAAAATGAATAAGATTTTGGGTGTTAAAATTTGTATTTAATTTTACAACATTAGAATTCTTAGGGCTCTTAGCAATTTTTTTTGCTAATTTGTTCTTTGAATTTTTTTCTTAGAATTCAAGTTTTTATTATTCATAATTTCTCCAATCTTTTGTTTTTTCATATATTTTATATTAAGAAATATGAAAAATCAATAAACTGTGGCAAATTTATTTTAATTTAATTATATTGAAAGTAAGGTAAAAAACTGTTATAATAAGCAAGAGGTAAAAAAATGGAAAATATTTTAGAAGAAACAAAATTTATAATGAAAAAATACAATATAAAAGCAAATAAAAGCCTAGGGCAAAATTTTTTAATAAATGGTGAAGTGGTAGAGACTATAGTGAAATCAGCTAATATTAATAAAGATGATTTAGTAATTGAAATTGGACCAGGGCTTGGAACGCTTACTAAATTTTTATTACAAGAAGCCAAAAAGGTAATTTGCGTCGAACTTGACAAAAATATGATAAATATATTACATGACAGATTTTTATTATATAATAATCTAGAAATAATAAATGAAGACATATTAAAATTAGATTTAAAAGAGTTAATAAAAGAAAATAAAAGCGAAGTAAATAATGTAAAAATTGTTGCAAATCTGCCATATTATATAACTACACCAATAGTTATGAAATTGTTAGAAGATAATTTAGAAATAGAAAGTATAACAATTATGATACAAAAAGAAGTTGCAGACAGATTAATAGAAACTCCAGGTGGAAAAAATACAGGAGCAATTACATATGCAATTAATTATTATTCCGTACCAGAAGGAATAATGGAAGTACCAAACAGTTCATTTATTCCAGAACCAGAAGTAACTTCTAAAGTTTTAAAATTAAACATTAGAAAAGAACCACCTGTAAAAGTTAATGACGAAAATTTAATGTTTAGAATTATAAAAAGTGCTTTTATGCAAAGAAGAAAAACACTTTTAAATGCATTAGTAAACAATAATGTATTTACATCAAAAGAAGAGGGAATAAAAATTTTAAATAAATTAAATATGGATGTAAATATAAGGGGAGAAAAATTGACATTACAGGATTTTGCAAATTTAGCCAATATTTTAAATGATATGTAATTTAAAAAAAGGTATTTCAATTTCATGTAATTTATGATACAATATTAAAGAATATAGATAAGGAGAAATGTGATGAATCAAATTTTAGTTACAAAAAAAAAATTATATGTTACGCCAGAACTAAAAAGAAAAAAAGAAGATTTACAAGTTTGATTTTCTTTTATCTATTTTTTTGATGATTGTTTTAACATCTGTATACATATATGCAGAATATGACAGAAATAAATCAGCAGAAGCTTCACAAGAAATATTAGAAGAAATACGAAATACAGACATAGAAGAAGATAATACTACAGTAAAAGATGACAGCGTTTTAGTAGTTGTTTTAGACGACTCATCACAAACAGAAGAGGTAAATGAACAGCAGCCACAAGAAGAGGCAGAAGAGGTAAACACAAAAATAAACAATCAGCCAGTAAAAAAGACAGTTGACGGTTATACATACCAAACAACAGCAACTATAATGATTCCAAAAATAGGGGTAGACCTTCCAATATTAGAAGGAGAAACAGGAAGCGTAAAAGAGACAGAACGTTTATTAAAAATATCTCCATGTAAATTTTGGGGACCAAATATAAATGAAGTAGGAAATTATTGTATAGTTGGACATAATTATAGGAATAAATTATTTTTTAGTAAAGTTCCAACATTAGTTAATGGTGATAAAATAACAATTTCTGAAACATCAGGAAGAGTAGTTACATATGAGGTTTATGACAAATATGTTGTAGAACCAAGTAATAAAAGTTGCACTAGCCAACTTACAGGAGGAAAAAAAGAAATAACACTTATAACATGTACTGATGATAGTCAGGGAAGATATATAATTAAAGCAAGAGAAGTTAAATAAGTGAACTAAAATAAAGAACCTTTCATAATATAGTATAAAAAACTATTTATGGGAGGTTTTTATGGCAAAAATATTAGTATTTAATAATGATACAAATAGAATGGAAACATATTATAGGGGAGAAGCAGAGCCCATGCCATATAATACAAATGGGACGCTTAGAGTAAGAGAATTTAGAGGTTCAAGTAAAAGTAATATTTTATGGACTACAAAAAGGTGTATGCAAAGTTGGAATAGTCAACGATATATATATGGAAGGCCTATTCCTGTCGGATTTGCTTTTAAGAGGCCATATGAGGGAGGACATGGAAACCAAAGTCAACATTATGCAGGTGTTGCATTTGATGTTGGTCAAACATTAAGTACAGCTGAAAGAACAAGATTATGGAATTCGGCAAATAATTCCGGAGTATGGGCATATGTTGAGCCAATATCACAAACACCTACATGGGTACATTTTGATAAAAGATTTGGAAAGCCAGCATGTTCTACAGGTGGATTTATGCAATTAAAAAGAGGAAGCATAAGTAATTATGTATGTATTGCACAAGATGATTTAAATACACTTGGATTTAGGACTAATGGGCTTGACCGGAATATTTGGAGCAGCAACTCAAAATGCAGTAAAAAATTATCAAACATCAAGAGGGTTAGCATCAGATGGAATAGTTGGCTGTAAAACTTGGAGATCATTGCAAGAAGAGGTAGTTGGAACAGGGGCAACAAGCACAACTATAAACTAAATTATAGTTTAAAAGTAAATTTAAAAAAATAATAAAGGGAATAAATTAAAATAATTTATTCCTTTTTTATAAGTTTATTTAATTTCTGTAATTAATTTTTATAATTAATATTAAAAATTAAAGCTAACCCAAATTTTTACTAGCATCTTTTTTCTGTAGTTTAATAAGTTGTTTAACCATAGTATCTATAATTTCTTTATTATAATCATTTAATTGCAAATAATTTTCTAAAAAACTATTATCAACAAAATCATTTAAACTTGAAGAATTACATTCGATAATATCATTAAATAAAAAATCAGAATTGATGTTTAATGCTTGGCAAAGGTTAACTATGGTAGTTGCGCTACCAAATGCCACTCCACGTTCTAATTGACTAATATATCTTGCAGAAAGAGATAGCTTTTCGGCAAGTTGTTCTTGAGTGTAGTCTGTTTTAGATCTTGCAAGTTTAATTCTCTTACCAATGTTTTTTCTTAGTACTTTTTCAGTATCATTCATAATTAACCTCCTTAAATAATATAAAAAAGTATAACAATCCAAAGTTAAAAATAACACGAACTAATAATGTAAAACAATACCAAAAGTAACACTAATAATACTAAAAACGCGCAGATTTTGGAAATTAATGAGTAACTATTGACAAATTTAATAGATTTAAGTATAATATCATAGTGTTAGCAAAAAACTTTGTTAACCATGCGGAAAATCCCGAGTATACATAGACGTATATCTGGAAGGAGGGGAATTAAATGTCAGAAATTAAAGTTAAAGATGGAAATATAGAAGATGCTCTAAAAAGATTTAAAAGACAATGTGCAAGAAATGGAGTTATGCAAGAAGTAAGAAAAAGAGAGCATTATGAAAAACCAAGTGTAAAAAGAAAAAAGAAATCAGAGGCTGCAAGAAAAAGAAAGTTTTAATTAAAAAATACAAAAAGTTTAGGTTTATACTTAAACTTTTTTTGTTTTTAGACATTTAGACATTGGGACGGGGTTTTTGTCTTAAGGTTTTCGGGACTTCTCTAAAATAAAATCCAATAGCTACCAAAAAGTAGATTATATTAAAATCAAATTTTAGAATTGAAAATAATTGAATTAGAAATTTTTATATTAATTTTATGGAAAGAGTTCATCTCCTGATGGAAGGGTGCCATAAAATTAATTTAAAATTTCTTTGATAATTATTTGAACGATAAAATTTTATTTTAATATAATCTACTTTTTATATATTATTTTATTTAAACTAGAGAAGCTACGAAAACCTTAAGACAAAAACCCCTGTCCCAATGTCTAAATGTCTAAAAACATCTTGCATAATTATGGTAAAATGTAATATACTATGTAGGAAAAAAGGAGGAAATAAAATGAGTTATGAAAAAATAGACATAAAACAAGGAATTAAGCTTCATAAAATAAATACTGAAAAATTCAAAACAAACTTACTTGCCGTGTTTTTAACGACAAAATTAAATAGACAAAACGTTACGAAAAATGCTTTAATATCATCAATATTAAGAAGAGGTACAAAAAATATGCCAACTTCTGAGCAAATAAGCAAAACACTAGAGCAAATGTATGGTGCAAGTTTTGACTGTGGACTAGATAAAACAGGAGACAATCAAGTTTTAAAATTTTATATAGAAACAATTAATGATAATTTCTTACCAAGTAATAGTGAAAACTTATTAAAAGAATCTCTAGAAAAATATTAGACATAGTATTTAATCCATATATTGAAAATGATGGATTTAAGGAAGAATATGTAGAACAAAAAAAAATAATATAAAACAAATAATAGAAGGAAAAATAGATAATAAGGCTCAATATGCATTAGATAGATGTATAGAAGAAATGTATAAAAATGAAGATTTTGGACTTTATAAATTTGGGTATATAGAAGACCTAGAAAAAATAAATGCAAAAGATTTATACAATTATTATAAAGAACTAATAAATACATGTAAAATAGACATATTTGTGTCTGGAATGTTAGATAACAATGTTGAACAATTAGTAAAAGAAAATACATGTATTAACAATTTAAACGAAAGAGAAGCAAGTTATACTAAATTAAATATTTGTCCTAAAGAGGAAAAAAAGGAAAATGTAGTTACAGAGAGTATGGATGTAACACAAGGAAAATTAATTGTAGGGCTTGATGTTAATATAGATAATGAAGACTTAAAATATGACACATTAATTTACAACAGTATTTTAGGTGGATCTGCTAATTCTAAGATGTTCCAAAATGTAAGAGAAAAAGCACATTTAGCATATGTTGCAAGTTCTAGTTATATGAGATATAAAAGCAATATATTTATAAAGTGTGGAATTGAAATTGGAAATTACGAAAAAACATTAACTCTTGTAAAAAAACAAATTGAAGATATGGAAAAAGGAGATTTTACTGAAGAGGAAATAGAAAATGCAAAAAAGGAATAATTGCAAGCATAAAAATTATTGATGATGAGCAAGATACACAAATTACTTACTATTTTGGACAAGAGTTAACAGGAACTATAGTATCTTTAGAGGAATATACTAAAAAAATTGAAAATGTAAGTAAGGAAGATATTATAAATATTGCTAAAAAAGTATCTATTAATACAATTTATTTTTTAAGAGATTAGAAGGAGATAAAAATGCAAGTAATTGAAAATTTAAAAGTTAAAGAAAAGTTATATATTGACAAGTTAGAAAACGGCTTAACAGTAATGATTATTCCTAAAAAAGGAATAGAAAAAAAATATATTATTTGGGGAACAAATTATGGGTCAAATGATAGCAAGTTTATAGTTCCAGGAGAGACAGAAACTATAGAAGTGCCAAAAGGTGTAGCACACTTTTTAGAACACAAATTGTTTGAACAAGAAAATGGAACAAATAGTTTAGACACACTAACAGCATTAGGAGTAAATGCAAATGCATATACAACAAATGACCATACAGCATATTTATTTGAATGTACAGATAATTTTTACGAAGCACTAGATGAATTTATGGACTATGTTCAACACCCATATTTTACAGATGAAAATGTGGAAAAAGAAAAAGGAATAATAGGACAAGAAATTATGATGTATGATGACTATCCAGAGTGGAGAGTTTATTTAAATGCTATGGAGGCAATGTATCATAATAATCCAATAAAAATTGATATAACAGGAACTATAGAAACAATAAGCCATATAGACAAAGAAATTTTATATAAATGTTATAATACATTTTATAATCCATCAAATATGGCGTTAGTTGTAAGTGGAGATTTTGAACCAGATAAAATATTAGAAGAAATAAAGAAAAGACTAATTCCAAATAAATCTAATGGAGAAATAAAAAGAATATATGAAGAAGAGCCAAGTAGTATAGTAAAAGAAAAAATAGAGCAAACAATGCAAGTAAGTCAAAGTTTATATTGCATAGGAATAAAGGATAACCAAATAAAGTGCAAAGACAAAGTAAAAAAACATATTGCCGTAGAAATAATATTAAATTTACTATTTGGCAAAAGCTCTGAGTTATATAAAAAATTATATGATGATGGAACAATATATTCTACTCCAAGCTTAGACTACGAATTTTCTACAACATATGCACATGTTCTTCTTACAGGTCAATCTAACACACCACAAAAAGTATATGACAGTTTTAAAGAACAAATAAATAAATTTAAACAAAATGGAATAAACAAAGATGATTTTGAAAGAATAAAAAAGAAGATATATGGAACATATGTTAAAGAATATAATGATGTAACAGATATATCTAGAATGTTTTTGGCAGATTATTTTAAAGGAATAAATAGCTTTGACTATTTAGAAGAAATAGATACAGTAAATCTAGAATATACGACACAAATTTTAAATGATTTATTTAAAACAGAAAATATGGTGCTTTCAGTCGTAAGAAAGTAGAAAATAAAATATCAAAAAAACAGTATAAATAAAATAAAAAAATTTATGCTGTTTTTTTGTGTCATTTGATGTCGAAAAAAATAGATTTAACACGTACGAAAACCGCATGAATACTACAAATTTCATTGACTTTGATGTAAAAATGTGTTAATTTATAAATGTACTTAAGAGAAAAAATAAAAAAAGGAGAGATGCATATGTTAAATGATGAAATTTGTAAATTAAGAGATAAACTAAATGAAAGTATAATATCTGGTGAAGATTATAGTATTATTTACAAACTAAGCGTTGAACTAGACGAGTTAATTGCAAAATATTATCAAGATTCTCCTGAGATTATAAATAAAAGATAAACTAAAAAAGAGAAAATATGTGCAATCATATTTTCCCTTTTTGTTTTTTAGCTAAACTTGCCAAATATAAAAAAATGTAGTATAATATCGAGCCAAGAAAAGGGGAAATAAAAATGCAAGTAAATAATAATAAAGAATATAAAAATTTTAGCAAAATAGTCAACACCTTTTATAATGAAGAAATAGAAAATATAAGTGAAGAAGAAATTGATATAAAAAGTAAAGGAACAATAAAATTAGAACCAAAAATCATATATGATAAATTTACAGGAAATATGAAGATAGAAGTTCAAATAGGAAAAAATAAAATGTATAAAATAAAAAATTTAGCAGAATTTTATACAAAAATGATGCATAAGGAAAACTTTAAATATAAAGAAGGTTTACAATTTATTCATGATAAAGAAATGTTTACTAAAGAAAGCAAACCATTATTGGAGTTTATGTTAAAATATGCAGAAATAATGAAATATGCAAATTCAAATTCAAACAGTAATTATAAATACTTTGGAAAAGCCTTAAATGAAAATTTTATAATTATAGGAAATAATGGGATAGATGAAATATTTGATATACTAAAGGACCAAGAAGTAAAATTTCAAAAAGATGGAAAAGAAGAAAAAGTAAAATTTATAGAGGAAAACCCAAAGCTGGAATTCTTATTAAAGAAAACTAAAAATGAGGACTACATAATTATTCCTAATATTGATATATACAAAGTAGTACTAATAAGGGGAAAAAAATATAAATACATATTAGAAAAAAATAAATTATATAGATGTAATAAAAATTATGAAAAAACAACAATAAAAATGTTAGAAACATTTAGACAAAATTATATAACAGAAGTAGAGCTAGGAACAAAACAGTTAACACAATTTTTCTCTATAATAATGCCTAAAATGGAAAATTCAATAAAAATTTTAAATATACCAGAATATGAACTAGAACAATATAAACCAAAACACTTGGAAGTAAAAGTGTTTTTAGATTTTGACAATGCTCAAAACATAATAGCAGATGTAAAATTTAAGTATGGAAAAGATGAATTTAATCCATTAGATGAAAAAACAAAAATAGAATTTCCAAGAAATATAATTGAAGAAACAAAAGCCTTAAATATCTTTAGAAAAACAGGTTTTATGTTTGATGTAAAAAATTTAAGATTTATATTACCAAATAATGATAAAATTTATGAATTCAGGTCCAATGATATAAGCTTATATATGAAAAAATTTGAAGTACTTGTTACAGAAAATTTTAAATCCAAACAAATAAAACAACCCAAAATAGGAAATATAGGAATAAAAGTAGAAAATGATTTATTATCAATAAACCTAAATGAGCTAAATTTGGATTTAAATAGTATAAAAGAAATAATGGAAAGATATCATCTAAAAAAGAAATATTATAGGTTAAAAGATGGGAGTTTTTTAAATTTACAAGATAATCAGGAAATAAGCTTTTTGGATAAATTAATAACAGGTACAGATGTAAATTATAAAGAATTAGAAAAAGGCGAAATAAAGCTTCCTGTAAGTAGAACATTATATTTAAATACTATTTTAGGAAAACTTAAATCAACTGCAATTACTAAAAATGAAACTTATAAAAATAGTAAATAGCTTAAATAAAGAACAACTAGAAGAAATTAGGTTACCAAAAATAAATGCAAATTTAAGATATTACCAAAAAACAGGTTTTAAATGGTTAAAAACACTAGATGAATATAAGTTTGGAGGAATACTTGCAGATGATATGGGACTTGGAAAAACAGTACAAGTATTATCAATAATTTTAGACTATATACAAAATAATAAAGAAAAACAAACAAGCCTTGTAATAGCACCAAGTTCATTATCATTAAACTGGAAAAATGAAATAGAAAAATTTGCACCAACATTAAAAACACTTGTAATTAGAGGGACATTATCAGAAAGAAAAAAATTAATAGAAACTTTGCAAGATTATGATTTAGTAATAACATCATATGATCTATAAAAAGAGACATAGAAAACTATAAACAAAAAGATTATAAATTTAAATACATAATAGCAGATGAAGCACAATACTTAAAAAAAAATAGTACAACTCAAAATGCAAAAGCAATAAATTTAAAAGCACAAACAAGATATGCGTTAACAGGAACACCTACAGAAAATTCATTATCAGAATTATGGTCAATTTTTGACTATATAATGCCTGGATATTTATTTGGACATAAAAAATTCAAAACAATGTATGAGATTCCAATTGTAAAAGAAGAAGATGAAAGTTCTATGCAAAAACTAAAAATGTTAATAGAACCATTTGTACTTAGAAGAACAAAACAAGAAGTTTTAACAGAACTTCCAGAAAAAGAAATAACAATATTAGAAAATGAAATGCAAGAAGAACAAGAAGAAATATATTTATCATATTTATCAAATATAAAAGAAGAAGTTGCAAAATTAATAGGCCAAACAGACTCAGGGAAAAACCAAATGAAAGTATTAGCAGCACTTACAAGATTAAGGCAAATATGTTGCCATCCAAACTTATTTATAAAAGACTATAAAGGGGAAAGTAGTAAATTAGAGCAATGCATGGAAATAACAAAAGAAGCAATAAAATCAGGACATAAAATATTATTATTTTCATCATACACATCAATGCTAGAAATAATAGAAAAAAGACTAAAAGACGAAAATATAAAATACTTTAAACTAACAGGAGCAACAAAAGTAGAAGAAAGAGTAGATTTGGTTGACGAATTTAACAACAATAATGAAATAAAAGTGTTTTTAATATCACTAAAAGCAGGAGGAACAGGACTAAACCTAACAGGAGCAGACATGGTAATACACTATGACCCATGGTGGAATGTATCTACAGAAAATCAAGCAACAGACAGAGCATACAGAATAGGCCAAAAAAATAATGTACAAGTATATAAACTAATAACAAAAAACTCAATAGAAGAAAAAATATATAAACTACAAAAAAAGAAAGAAAAACTAATAGACAATGTGTTAGATACCAAGACTACATTTATAAACAAGCTATCAAAAGAAGACATATTAAGTCTTTTTGAGTAAAAATTGCCAACAGTTCCGGGTTTAAATGGCAATAATTGCTGATTACTTAGTGGTTGAAAGAAAATAGAACACTATTAGTTTATGATTAAAAGGGAGAAAGCAATGAAAAATTATATTACAATAATTGGCGGGGGACTTGCAGGAAGCGAGGCTGCATACCAAATTGCAAAAGCAGGAATAAATGTAAAATTATATGAAATGAAGCCTAAAAAATTTTCTGAGGCTCACAGCAATAAAAATTTAGCAGAAATTGTATGCAGCAATTCATTTAAATCTAATTTATTAACAAATGCATGTGGCTTATTAAAAGAAGAATTAAGAAAATTGGATTCTTTGTTGATAAAAATTGCAGATAAAACCAAAGTGCCTGCTGGTCAAGCATTAGCAGTTGATAGAGAGGAGTTCTCAAAACAAGTAACCAAAGAACTTGAAAGCAATCCTTTAATTGAAATTATTCATGAAGAAGCGGGAGTAAATAACACTTTAAATCAAATTGCGCAAGAAGGAATTACAATTATTGCAACAGGACCATTAACATCAGATACATTAGCAAAACAAATACAAGAGCTAACAGGACAAGACAAATTGTATTTTTATGATGCAGCAGCACCAATTGTGACCAAAGAAAGTATAGATTTTAGTATTGCTTTTTATGGTGACAGATATAGTCAAGAAAAGAAAAAAGAAGAAACGGTAGAAGAGTGGAAAAAAAGGCTGGAATGTGAAGAAAAAAGCTATATAAATCTTCCAATGAATAAAGAAGAATATGAAAACTTTTGGAATGAATTAATAAATGCTAAAATTGTAACTTTACATGATTTTGAGAAAAAAGAAATTTTTGAAGGATGTATGCCAATTGAAATTATGGCAAAAAGAGGGATTGATACATTAAGGTTTGGACCATTAAAGCCAGTTGGATTTGATGATCCAAGAACTGCAAGAAGACCATATGCTGTTGTTCAATTAAGACAAGATGATAAAATAGCAAGTATGTATAATTTGGTTGGTTTTCAAACAAATTTAAACTTTATGGAACAAAAAAGAGTTTTTAGCATGATACCAGGTCTTGAAAATGCAGAGTTTATAAAATATGGAGTTATGCATAGAAATACATTTATTAATTCTCCAAACTTGCTTGATGAAACATATAATTTGAAATCTAATACAAATATATATTTTGCAGGACAAATCACAGGAGTTGAGGGCTATGTAGAATCAATAAGTTCTGGTATGGCGGCTGCATTAAATGCAATTTCAAAATACAATGGCCAAAAACAAAAAATAACTTTTAGTGAAAATACAATTATAGGAGCACTTGCAAAATATATTTCATCTCCAAATGAAAAGTTTCAACCAATGAATGCAAATTTTGGAATATTGCCAGAATTAGAAGGAAAAAGGATTAGAGACAAAAAAAGAAAGATATATGAATTTAGCAAAAAGGAGCTTAAAAGAATTTTAAGCTCCTTTTTACAATTATTACCAAAATATTACAATTGTATTAAATTTCTAATAATTTACATAATTTTATTGAAATAAATTGTGAAAAATGTTATAATAAAAATACTAGTGTAATAAAATACAAAAATATATTGTATTTTGAAAGGGGAAAATTATGGATAAAAAAATATTAGATAAAATTAAAGAAACTTTAGACAGTAGTTATGAAATACAAAAAGATATAAAAGAAAATGAAGAAAAAATAAATAAACAAGAAGAAGATTACAATGTTGAAAAAGAAAGTTTTGATAAAGAATTTCAAAAAGAAAATCCTAATAATCCAGTTTACATGGATAGACGTAATAGCCAAATGACTGAACTTGAAAAATTAAATAAAGAATTACAAGATGGAAAAAAACTTGTAGAAGTAAAAAAGGTTGAATTAAAAGAGAAATTTAATAAAAATAAAGAAGAAATATTAAAGCAAGTTGAAGATAGAAGAGAAAAAATGAAAAAAAATTATGAAGACTATAAAACAGGACTAATTAATGAAAAAAAAGAAGATATATCAAGAAAAATTGAAATATTAAAAAAGGACATGGAAAACAAAAGTGCTGTTGCATTGGATATAATGAAACCTATGCTTCAGCAAAGAAGAAAAACTGAAACAAATTAATGATGAAATAGCTAATGTCGAAAATCCTGAATTTGAAAAAGAATTTGAAGAATTATCTAATGTAGAAAAGGTATTAAAAACAGCCATATACAACAAATTTCTTAATCGAAGGGTTAGCTGAATTTTTTAAACCATATGCAGCAAAAATGAAAGAAGAAAAAAAGAGGCAGAGGAGAAAGAAAAAAAAGAAGTAAAATTAGAAGAAGAAAAAGAAGTTAAGCAAGAAGAACCAGAACAAAATGAAATACAAGCAAAACAACCAGAAGAACCAAAACAAAATGAAGTAAAGGCAAATGAACCAGAAGAAATAAAAACAAAAGAAGAAAAAAATAGTGATAATAGAGGTGAAAATATAAAATTAAATCAAATAAAACAAGATGATGAAGAAGAAAAAATACACAGTAAATATAGCAGAATGAATGATTTAAAATTTGAAAGAAGACATAATGAAGAAGCAAATGAATTAGATAAAATAACAAATGTTGATGTTAAAATTAACAAAAAAGGAATTCTTGAGTATCTAATTTATGAAGAAGGAAAAAAGGAGCCAACTATATTTTCTTATAATTCAAATAAATTTAGTTTAAGTGATTATAAACCTATATTAAAAAATATTAGAAGTCATATTGATGAAAGGCAGGGCTTTGAAATACTAAACGAACAAGATAGAAAGAATATTGATCCATTTCTAGTTGATGTTATAGGAGAAAAAATAGGCTCAAATAAAAATAGTGATAGTTTAGATAAATTGATTGTAGGTGGACTATATAATAATGATTATATAGATGTTAAATATGATATGGAAAATCTAAAGAAAGTAAAAGGATTAAGAAATAAAATGCACCTTAGAGAAATAGCTAGAGGAGCAGAAAAACAAGGATTTGAAGTTGAAAATTTTAAAGATACATTACTTAGAAGAATAATTAGTAAAATAAAAAATAGATCTTATGAGTTAGAAACAAAGGAGGAACCAAAAAGAATTGCTGATGGCAATAAAGAGGAAAAAATAATATTAAGACCAAAAACAAGCAAAGAGAAAAATAATGATCTTTCAATGGATAATAAAATTAGACCAAATATGCATTTACATGGAAAACTAAAAGATAAAATTTCTGATTATAGGAACAATTGGTTACTCAAAAGGAGTGAAACATTTAAAAAGAAAAGTGAAAAATATGACGACATGCATAAAAAAACGCAAGATAAAATATTTGATATAATAAATAAAGAAAATAAAGAACAAGAACAAAACCAAAGTATGAAGTTTGACAAATTTGGAAATAGGGTTACAAAAACTCCTGAAGAAATAAAAGCTGAAAAAAGAGCAAAAGATATTTCTGAGAAAGCATTAAAAAGTATACATGAACAACAAAGAGAAGAAGTAAAATAATTAAGAAAAACTTGGAAATTTTCCAAGTTTTTCTTGACTAATTAAGCTAAAAATGATACAATATAAACCGTTACGATAAATTACGCGTATTGCGTGAATCCGTAGCGGTTTGTTTTATTAACAAAAACATTGCTAATAAAATAAAATAAAAAATAGGAGGTGAAATTTAAGTGCCAACAATTAATCAATTAGTTAGAAAAGGAAGAAAAACAGGAGTAACAAAATCAACTGCACCAGCTCTTCAACATGGATATAACTCTAAAAATAAAAGATTAACAAACAATAGAGCTCCACAAAAAAGAGGAGTATGTACAGTAGTAAAAACAGTTACACCTAAAAAGCCAAACTCAGCTTTAAGAAAAGTTGCCAGAGTTAGACTTTCTAATGGTTATGAAGTTACATCTTATATTCCAGGTATAGGACATAACTTACAAGAACACAGTGTTGTATTAATAAGAGGTGGTAGGGTAAAAGACCTTCCAGGTGTTAGATACCATATCATAAGAGGAACATTAGATACAGCTGGTGTTAAAGATAGAATGCAAGCTCGTTCTAAATATGGAGCTAAAAGACCTAAAAAATAAAATTAAATAAATATTTTATAAACTAATAGGCTATTAGTTCAAAAAATAGTGCTTGTTATTTTGTCTAAATTAAGGTGCTTAAATTTAGAATAGATAAGTGCTATACGGAAAAGCTAAAAAAGCTTTTTTGAGTACCTTTCTGCATAATGTGCAGAAATAAAAATATAAAAATGCATATTTATGTTATATTTTCATTGTCACAGATTTAAAAATGTGAAATGAGAGACATGAAATGTGATGAATAGGAGGGAAGAATAGTGCCAAGAAGAGGATTTATAGCAAAAAGAGATGTATTACCAGATCCAATATATAACAGCAAAGTTGTTACAAAATTAGTAAACAATATAATGTTAGATGGTAAAAAATCAGTTGCTCAAAAAATAGTATATGATGCATTTGATATCATAAAAGAAAAAGAAGGAAAAAATCCTTTAGAAGTTTTTGAAGCAGCATTAGAAAATGTAATGCCAGTTCTTGAAGTTAAAGCAAGAAGAGTTGGTGGTGCAACATACCAAGTGCCACTAGAAATTAGACCAGAAAGAAGACAAACTTTAGGTTTAAGATGGATAGTTAGTTATGCTAGAAACAGACATGAAAAAACAATGGCTGAAAAATTAGCAGGTGAATTAATCGATGCAGTAAACGGAAATGGTGGAGCATTTAAGAAGAAAGAAGATACACATAGAATGGCAGAAGCTAACAAAGCATTTGCACATTACAAATGGTAAAATTGAAAGGGGGAAAATATAAATGGCAGGAAGAGCATACCCACTAGAAAGAACAAGAAATATAGGAATAATGGCTCACATTGATGCTGGTAAAACAACAACAACAGAGAGAATATTATTTTATACAGGAAAAACACATAAAATAGGTGAAGTTCATGAAGGTGCAGCAACAATGGACTGGATGGAACAAGAACAAGAAAGAGGTATAACAATTACATCTGCATGTACAACATGTTTCTGGAATAATAACAGAATTAATATTATAGACACACCAGGACACGTTGATTTTACAGTAGAAGTTCAAAGATCTCTAAAAGTTCTTGACGGTGCAGTAACAGTACTTGCAGCAAAAGGTGGAGTTCAACCACAAACAGAAACAGTTTGGAGACAAGCTGACAAATATAATGTACCAAGAATGGTATATGTAAATAAAATGGATATAACAGGAGCTAACTTTATGCTTTGTATAGACCAATTAAAAAATAGATTAAAAGCAAATGCAGTTCCAATCCAATTACCAATTGGTGCAGAAGACCAATTTAAAGGTATAGTAGACTTAATAAAAATGAGAGCATTCATCCATAAAGATGATTTAGGAAAAGAAATAGAAGAAACAGATATACCAGAAGATATGAAAGATTTAGCTAATGAATATCATGATAAAATGATAGAAGCAGTAGCAGAACAAGACGAAGAATTAATGATGAAATACCTAGAAGGTGAAGAATTAACAGCAGAAGAAATCAAAAAAGGTTTACGTGCTGGAACAATAGCAAATAAAATAGTACCAGTAACATGTGGTTCTTCATACAAAAATAGAGGTGTTCAAGAATTATTAGATGCAATAGTTGACTATATGCCATCACCATTAGATATAGACCATATTAAAGGTGAAACATTAGATGGAGAAGAAACAGAAGCAAAAACATCTGATTCAGAACCATTTGCAGCATTAGCATTTAAAATTGCAACAGACCCATTTGTTGGTAAATTATGTTTCTTTAGAGTTTATTCAGGAACATTAGAATCAGGTTCTACAGTATTAAACTCTAGTAAAGATAAAAAAGAAAGAGTTGGAAGAATTCTTCAAATGCACTCAAATCATAGAGAAGACATAGACAAAGTTTATGCTGGTGATATAGCAGCAGCAGTTGGATTAAAAGATGTTACAACTGGAAATACTTTATGTGATCCAGAACATCCAATAATCCTTGAATCAATGGAATTCCCAGAACCAGTTATTGATATAGCTATTGAGCCAAAAGATAAGGCAGCTCAAGAAAAAATGGGAATTGCACTTGCAAAATTAGCTGAAGAAGATCCAACATTTAAAGCATATACAAACCAAGAAACAGGACAAACTATCATTGCTGGTATGGGTGAATTACACCTAGATATCATCGTAGATAGATTAAAAAGAGAATTTAAAGTTGAATGTAATGTAGGTAAACCACAAGTTGCTTACAAAGAAACAATTAGAAATAAAGTTAAAGTTCAAGGTAAATTTATTCGTCAATCTGGTGGTAAAGGACAATATGGTGATGTTTGGTTTGAAATGGAACCATTAGAGCCAGGAAAAGGAATAGAGTTCGAAAGCAAAATTGTTGGAGGAGCTGTTCCAAAAGAATACATTAAACCAATTGAACAAGGAATGAGAGAAGCTGCTGAAACTGGTATTCTTGCTGGTTACCCAGTTATAGATTTCAAAGTTTCATTAGTTGACGGTTCATACCATGAAGTTGACTCTTCAGAAATGGCATTCAAAATCGCTGCATCTATGGCATTCAAAGAAGGTTGTAGACAAGCAAAAGCTGTTATATTAGAGCCAATAATGAAAGTTGAAATAACAGTTCCAGAAGAATACATGGGAGATGTTATTGGAGATGTAAACTCTAGACGTGGTAGAATGGAAGGAATGGAAGCTAATGATGGAATGCAAGAAATTAAAGCATTCATCCCACTTTCAGAAATGTTTGGTTATGCAACAGACTTACGTTCTAAAACACAAGGTAGAGGAACATATTCTATGGAACCATCTCATTATGAAGAAGTTCCAAAATCAGTATTTGAAGCAATTGTTGCTTCAAGAAAAAAAGCTGAATAAAACAATATAAATTTATTTAGTATAAAATGCTTGCTTTTTTAACTAAAATGTTATAAAATGCAAACAACAACTTAAGTTATTAAATTTAATTAAAATATAAAGCATAAGGAATAAACCTTAATAGCTAACTTAATTTAAGGAGGAATTTAAAAATGGCAAAAGCTAAATTCGAAAGAAATAAACCACATGTTAACATTGGTACAATTGGTCACGTTGACCACGGAAAGACAACAACAACAGCAGCTATTACAAAATATTTATCATTATTAGGAAAAGCTAAATTTGAAGCATATGATCAAATCGATGGTGCTCCAGAAGAAAAAGCTAGAGGAATCACAATCAACACAGCACACGTTGAATATGAAACAGATAACAGACACTATGCACACGTTGACTGTCCAGGACATGCTGACTATGTTAAAAACATGATCACAGGTGCTGCACAAATGGACGGAGCAATATTAGTTGTTTCTGCAGCTGATGGTCCTATGCCACAAACAAGAGAACACATCTTACTTGCTAGACAAGTTGGTGTTAAATATATCGTTGTTTACTTAAACAAATGTGATATGGTTGACGATCCAGAATTATTAGAATTAGTTGAAATGGAAGTAAGAGACTTACTTTCTGAATATGGTTTCCCAGGAGACGAAATTCCAATTATAAAAGGATCTTCATTAAAAGTTCTAGAAAGTACATCTACAGATCCTAATGATCCTGTATATGCACCTATGAAAGAATTAATGGATGCAGTTGATAGCTATATCCCAACACCAGAAAGACCAATCGACCAACCATTCTTAATGCCAGTTGAAGACGTATTTACAATCACAGGACGTGGAACAGTTGCAACAGGTAGAGTAGAAAGAGGACAAGTAAAATTACAAGACGAAGTTGAAATTATCGGTCTTACAACAGAAAGAAGAAAAACTGTTGTTACAGGTGTAGAAATGTTCAGAAAATTATTAGACCAAGCAGAAGCTGGAGATAACATTGGTGTTTTATTAAGAGGTATTGATAGAAAAGACATCGAAAGAGGTCAAGTTCTATGTAAACCAGGAACAATTCATCCACATACAAAATTCACTTCAGAAGTTTATGTATTAACTAAAGAAGAAGGTGGAAGACATACACCATTCTTCAACGGATACAGACCACAATTCTATTTCAGAACAACAGACGTTACAGGTGTTATTGAATTACCTGCTGGAACAGAAATGGTTATGCCTGGAGATAACGTATCAATGACAATCGAATTGATTACACCTATCGCTATCGAAAAAGGATTAAGATTCGCTATTCGTGAAGGTGGTAGAACAGTTGGTTCAGGAGTTGTTGCTGATATAATAGCATAATTTATGAATTTAATTAAAAGATGCAATGAAAATTGCATCTTTTTTGTTTTTTTACTTGCATTTTTACAAAAACAATAATAAAATATAAACATTATAAATATATTTAAACAAAGAAATTGCTTAAAGTTAAATAACATTTAGGAGGAAAAACAATGAAGATTATATTAGATACAATGGGAGGAGACAATGCGCCTGATGCCAATATAAAAGGTGCAATAAATGCAATAAATAAAGTAAAAGCAGAGGTTATACTAGTAGGAAAAGAAGAAGTAATAAGAAAAAGAGTAAAAGAATTATATGGAAAAGAAATAGAAGAAATATCAGATAGATTAAAAATAAAAAACGCTACAGAAACTATAGAAATGGAAGATACACCAACACTTGCAATAAAACATAAAAAAGATTCATCAATGGTAGTAGGATTTAAAATGCTAAAAGAAGATGAAGGAGATGTATTTATTTCAGCAGGAAATTCAGGAGCATTATTAACAGGAGCAACATTAATAGTAGGAAGAATAAAAGGAATAGATAGACCAGCATTAGCAGGAATTTTGCCATCATATAAAAGTCAATTATTATTAATAGATTCTGGATCAAATACAAATTGTAAGCCTATTAACTTATTGCAATTTGCTCAAATGTCTACAATATACTTAAAAAATACATTTGGAATAGAAAAGCCAGCAATAGGTTTATTAAATATAGGGACAGAAGAAACTAAAGGAAATGAATTAGTTAAAGAAAGCTATAAATTACTAAAAGAAAAATCAGAAGAATTAGATATAAACTTTATAGGAAATGTAGAAGGTAGAGATGCATTTTCAGGTAAAGTAGATGCAATTGTAACAGATGGATTTACAGGAAATGTTTTTCTAAAAACAGCTGAAGGATTAGGAAAATTTGTAAAAAGAACACTAACAGAGAGTTTTACAAAAAATTTATGTACAAAATTACAATATTTAGTAGCCAAAAAGCCAATAAAAAGTATGTCAAAAGCAATGGATTATAAATCTTATGGTGGAGCATTATTTTTAGGGGTAAAAAAACCAGTAGTAAAAGCTCATGGAAGTAGTGACGAATTATTATTTGAATATACAATTATTCAAGCAGAAAAATTTGTACAAAATAAAGCGGTACCAAAAATGATTGAAGAATTTGAAAAGACAAAATCTATGGTAAAATAAAAATTGCAATAATATTAAGGGAGTAAAAGAGCAATAAAAAGTGATTTAAATACCTAATATGATAGCAATTTTGAACGGTTAGTATAAAAATTAATTATATTAATAAATATACTTGACAAAAACATAAACATATATTATAAAAGAACTATAAGATAAAAAATACAACAATATTTTTAAAACTTGAGAGGAGGTGAACTCGCACAAATGAGTTCAGAAGAAGTATTAGAAAAGGTAAAAGGAATAATAGTTGAGCAATTAGGTGTTGCTGAAACAGCTGTAACAATGGAAGCATCTTTTATTGATGATTTAGGTGCTGATTCACTTGATATAGTTGAATTAATAATGGCATTAGAAGAAGAATTTGATATTGAAATTCCAGATGCTGATGCAGAAAAAGTTGTAACAGTAGGAGATGTAGTTGACTACATAAAAGAAAATGTTTAATTTTAAATGTTAATTGTTATAAAATTATAAAAAAAAAGAACTTAAATGAACATAAATTAAAATGTTTCATAAAAGTTCTTTTTTAAAATTTGAATTAATGAATTTTAATTTTATACATTTGTTAAAATATTTATATAATTTTTGCTAAAATTATTAAAATAATCAAATATTCCCTTTCTATTAATTTTGTATTAAGTAAGAATCTTGGTTGAAGTAATTAAATTATTTTCTGAATAAATATCAATAGTTCCAAGAAAATAATTTTCTGCAACAGGAGCAACTAAATAAGATTTACATTTTATTTTTATATCCAAATTATTTATTTTGTCTTTTTTAATGGAATTATTTCATGTTCAAGCATTTCATATTTTAAACAAATATTTTGGGTTCTTCCCTTTTCTATATAAAAATCGTTTAAATTTTCTTTTTTTTTGCCATGTATCAAATTTTTCTTTAATTAGAGTATTTAAGTTAACAGGTTCATATTCTTTAAAAACATATTCAATTAATTTTATACTATCTTTTGTTCTAAAGTTTTTTGTATCTGCCCCAAGCACAACACAAATTATATCCATATTTCCTCTTTTACAAGCTGTTACTAGGCATCTATTTGCACCATTTGTAAAACCAGTTTTTATTCCATATATACCATTTAATGTACCTAATAGTTCATTTGTATTTGATAAAGTTTTGGTATAGTTATTTATTGTTACAGTATAACTCTTTGTTCCCACAATTTGTGCAAAATCTTTGTTTTTTAATGCATAATTTGAAAGAAGAGCAAGTTCATATGCTGTTGTATAATGTTCATCATTATCTAAACCATGTGGTGTTACAAAATGTGTATTTTCCAAATTTAATTTAGCAGCTTTGTCATTCATAAGTTTAGAAAAATCTTCTATACTTCCTCCAACATGTTCAGCAAGTGCAACTGCTGCATCATTTCCAGAACATAACATTAATCCATATAGCAAGTCTTTAACAGTGATTTTATCTCCTGTTTTAAGCCCTAACCTTGAACCTCCTGTTCCAGCAGATTTTTTAGAAACCTCAACTATATCATTTAAGTTACCATTTTCTAACACAATTATACAAGTCATAATTTTTGTTGTAGATGCCATTTTTCTTTTTTCTTTTTCATTTTTTCCATATAAGATTGTATTTGAATTTCTGTCAATAACAATTGCTGCTCTTGAATTTATATTTGGAAATTCGTCTGGTTTAGAGGTTGTTTCTACAATTGTATCATTTATTAATGAATCATCATTTAATGGTTCATTTATATCATCTGCATATATAATTGTAGAAGAAACTAAAAAAAAAATAATATAAAAAAGATATAAATATTCTAAAAAATTTATACATAAAATCACCTATATAATTTATATTTTAAAAGATAAATTATATTCTATATAAAATAAAAATCAGATAAAAATTATACAAAGCTAGGGGAATAAGTAAAAATCGAATTAATTTACGTAAAGTGTTGATTTTGTAATGAAAATGTAATATAATTGTAATATAGGACGCATTTTTATGGCTAGGAATGAAAATGATAGTTCCGTAGCATAAAAAATGTTACAAAAAAATTAATTAAAAAGTGCTAAAAAAGCGGTATTGACTTATTATAATAAGATAGTAAAATATATATAGAAATGTGTCATTAAATAAAAGAAGGAGAGTTAATTAAAATGAAAGTTAAAAAAATTCTTTTAAGTATTATAAGCATGTTGGTGTTAATATCATTAGCATTAACAAGCAAAGTATTTGCAGCTGATGTTTCAGTTTATTTTGGAATAATCCAAAAAGGACCATCAGGATGGGGATATGCCATAGGAGACCCAACGAACGGAGGATCACAAATATGGAATATAGTTAAATATAAGGGAAGTAACAAAGCTTCAGGCTATGATTGGAAAGACGCATATTGTGCAAGAGCAGGTAGAGGATTAGGAAATATGACAACAGGTGTTGCAGATACTGAAGTCCATAATTACGTAAATGCGTTTAATATGAGAACTGAAAAAGAAACAATTCTAAATTATGGATCAGATGCAACATTAAATGGTCAAGTAAATAGAATATTACCTACAGCAAATACAAAAATAGCAGGAACAGAAGTTACATGTTATGATGCAATACTTTCTGTAGCTGATTTAGTATATTTAAGAGAAGATGCAAATAAAGATAGCTATAAAGAAGAATTAATGACAAAAGCATTAGAAAAGACTGTAAATCAATATAGTGATTATAATTATAAAATTACCGAAGATGATATAATTGCTGTGCAACAAGCTGTAATCTGGTATTTTACAAACTATGATGAAACTAAATATAATTTATTAGAAAATGCAAGCTGGTTAAGTTATGTAACAGATACAACAACAACTTATACAAGTTTAAGTGATTACAGACCAAATGGACAAGGTTCAAATGATGAAGGACCACAAAGACAAGAACAAGCAGTTGCTTTATATAAATACTTAATAAATACAGCAATAGAAAATGCAAAAATTCAAATTATAAAGGTATAAACCCTGTAACATTATATACAAATATAGCAGATATAACAGGAACACAACCAATAATTATAATTGAAAAAGGTGAAGAAAAAGTAGATGATCATGAATTAACAAATAGTAATGAAACAAGAATACCAAATCCTAATACAACAAAATTAGAATCTGGAGAAGAAACAACAGCTCAGTATAATCACAGAAAAAATCCTGTAAAAGTAAAAACAGGAAGTAAAGTTACATATAATTTAACAATATATAATGAAGGCGAAGTTGCAGGAAGAGCAACAAAAATTTCTGATCAATTACCAACTGGTTTAAAATTAGATACAACAGGAACAGTAACATCAGAAAAAGGAAATGTGTACCAAATATCTGTAGATGCAAATAATAAAGTAACATTAGTAACAGATGGAACAAATAATATAAATGCATTTGATGGAACAAATTTAGATAAAGATACAGTTTCAATTGTATGTGAAGTAACACAAACTGCAAGTACACAAAGTGATATAATTTTAACAAACTTAGCATGGATTGCAGAAGAAGTTAATGCATCAACAAATACTGTAATTACAAATCAAAAAAGGAGAAGACAGAGACTCAGAACCATCAACAATTGATACAAAAACTGCAGATCAATTAAAAACAACTGATATTGGATATACAGGAAAAGATAATTATTCAAAAGAACAATTAAATGATAGCACAAAATACTTTAAAGGTGGTCAAGATGATGACGACTTTGAAAAAGTAATATTAGAACAAGATACAAGAAAAGTAGATTTAGCATTAAGAAAATATATAGTATCTATTACAAATAACTCAAATACAACAATATTAGATGGAAATAACTCTAGGGTACCAGATGTAAAAGAAGATTCATTACTTACAGGAACAACAGCAACATATAACCACAAAAAAGACCCTGTAGAAGTTGAAGAAGGAAGTTTAGTAAATTACAAATTAACAATATATAATGAAGGAAATATGGCAGGAAGAGCAACAAAAGTTGTTGACCAATTACCAGCAGGTCTTGAATTTGTAAGTGTTGTAAGTGGAAATTTTGAAAAAGATACCTATAATGAAACAACAAATAAGTTAACATTAAAAAGAAAAGATGGAAATGGAACTAATTTACCAGCATATGAAGAAGGAAAATTAGTAGAAAATTCAGAAACAATAGAAATACAATGTAAAGTAACAGCAAAAGCTGACAAAGAAAATAACAAAGTTCTTACAAATATTGCTTGGATTGAGGATCAAGTTGATGAAGCAGGAAGACAAACAGATAGAGATTCAACTCCAGGAAATACAAATGTGCCAGGAAGCTTAGTTACAACAGACAATGGTTATACAAATAATGATTCAACAGATTTAAATAACAAAGATCATTATTTTGAAGGTCAAGAAGATGATGACGACTTTGAAAAAGTTGTATTAAAACCAAAAGCATTTGACTTAAAATTAATTAAAAGAATAGTAGAAGTAAATGACCAAGAAGTTCCAGAAAGAATTAAAAATGTTGATGTAAGTAAATTAAACACCAGTTCAAGTTAAAAAAGGTGACATTGTAAAATACACATTCAGAATTTACAATGAAGGTGACATAGATGGTTTTGCTTCTGAGATTACAGAAGATATACCAGAAGGATTAGAATTTATATATTCTACAAAGCAAGCAGATGAATTAGATGCTGATACAACATTAACAGCAGAGGAAAAAGCTGCAATTAAGTTTAACCAAAGCATGTTATGGGTATATGATAGTAGTAAAATAGATGCAAACGGAAAAATATTAGAAATAAAAACAGATTATCTATCAAAAGAAGTATCAGAAGATAATTTAATAAAAGCATTTAATAAAGAAACACAAGAAATTGATTATAAAGAAGTATCTGTAATGTTAAAAGTTATAACAGAAGATACAACAGGAAAAATAATAAGAAATGAAGCATGTATTTCTGAAGATTCTGATAAAGATGGAAATGATGTAGATGATAGAGATTCAAATCCAAAAGAATGGAAAAAATATGAAGATGACGAAGATTATGATAATATAGTTCCAGGGTATTTGAAGCATTAAGAAAAATTCATAGTTGCTGTAAGCAAAGATGAAAAATGAAAATACTGAATATATGAAAAATGAAGATGGAACATATACAAGAGCTCAAAAGTAGATACAAGTAAATTAAATACAAAAGATGAAAATGGAAAATTAATTACAACTGCAATTTATAACCATACAAAAGAACCAGTACAAGTTCAAAAAGGAAACTATGTAGTATATATGTTAAGAGTATACAATGAAGGAAGTATGGCAGGATATGCAGCACAAATAAAAGATCACTTACCAGAATATTTAGAATTTGTTGACGGAGACTTTAACAAAAATATGGATGGGAAGTAAGTGAAGATGGAAGAACAGTTACAACAAAATACTTATCAGATGATAAATATTTAATAGAAGCAGCAGTAGAAAAAAACGGAAAAATTGAATTAGACTATAAAGATGTTCCAATTATGTGTAAAGTAAAATCTACAGCAAAAACAGGAGAAAAAGTTACAAATATAGCAGATATATCAATATATGAAGATGAAAAACATAAAGAAATAGGAGATAGAGATTCAAGCAAAGACAATGTAAAATTACCAGATGACAAAGACTTACCTTCATACAAAGATGATGAAAAAGGTGACTATATACAAGGTCACGAAGATGATGATGACTTTGAAAAAGTAATAATCAAAAAATTTGACTTAGCATTAAGAAAATTTATTACAGCTGTAAATGATAAAGAAGTAACAACAAGAATTCCTGTACCTCAAATGGGAGAAGATGGAAATATTAAATATAATCATACAAAAGAACCAGTAGAGGTTACAACAAAGATATAGTAACATATACATTAAGAGTATATAATGAAGGTGAAATTAATGGATATGCAAAGCAAAAGTATCAGACGATTTACCAGAAGGATTAGAATTTTTACCAGAAAATAGCTTAAATAAAGAAATGAGATGGGTAATGTATGATAAAGATGGAAAAGAGACAACAAATGTAAAAGATGCAGTAAAAATTACAACAGATTACTTATCAAAAGAACAAGGTGAAGAAAGAATGAAACAAGATTCTAGCCTAAAAGAAAATCCAAATTTAATAAAAGCATTTGATACAAGCAAAGATATTTCAGATACAACCAGATTATAAAGAAGTAAAAATTGCATTTAAAGTAGTAGAACCAAATAGTTCAAAAGAAAATACTAGTAAATGCAGCCCAAATATCAGACGATTCAGATGAAGACGGAAATGAAGTAGATGATGAAGACTCTATTCCAGATAAATGGAATGAAGGTGAAGATGACCAAGACAAAGAATATGTTAAATTAGTTGAATTTGACTTGGCATTAAGAAAATGGGTAACACAAGCAATAGTAACAGAAAAATGGAAAACAAACAGTTACAGAAACAGGACATCAACCATATGATGATCCAGAAGCAATAGTAAAAGTTGAATTACATAGAAAGAAATTAAAAGATGTTACAGTTAAATTTAAATATTCAATAAGAGTAATAAATGAAGGTGACATTGAGGGTTATGCAAAAGAAGTAAAAGATTATATACCAGAAGGATTAAAATTTGTTGCAAGTGACAATGCTATAATATTAATAATATTTGGAATATTTATTACAGCTAGTAGTTCATATGCATTATATAAAAATAACGAAAAAAGAAGTTCCAACAACAAAACCGGAAATTGTTTTAGAAAAAAAAATGAAGACCAATTAATATTAAAAGTAATGCATGGTCAAATTATAGACAATGTTATATATTATTGGAATAATGAAGAAGAAAAATAAAATAAATGGAAATGGTGGAAAATATGTTGAAAAAAAACTTTAGATATACCAAATGGAGAAAATACACTTCATGTTATTGCAAAAGATATAAATAACATGACACAAGAAGTTAATAAAACATATACAAAAACAGCTCAAAGTGGAAATGTAAATATAGAAATAAAATTATCAGGAAATAACATATCAATTTCATTTACATCAGAAGAAAAAAATATCATATATAAAATATAATTGGGATGATGAGGAAGAAAAAGAAGTAGAAGTAAATGATACACAATATAAAACAGAAATAGAGGCTATAAAGGGGAAACATACATTAACTGTTTATGCAGTAGATGAAAATGGAAATGAAACAAAAGAGGTTAAAAAATAATAGGTACAACAAAACCAAAAATACAAATATCAAAAGGTGATGATTGTTTTGTTATAACAGCAACAGATGAATCTGGAATAGATAAAGTTGCAGCCCTCTAGGCAATAGAGGGCTGTGAAACGCAAAAAGAGGGAAAATTTAATGAGTTTTTTCAAGTATTATCATATTTCGTGATATATTCCTTTTTAGGATGGATATTAGAATCAATTTTAGGTCTTTGTGAAAAAAACTTATAAATACAGGATTTTAATTGGTCCAATATGTCCTATATATGAGCAGGAGCAATAATTATGTTACTATTTATGGGACAATTAAAAGGAAAAAACAATTGTACTATTTTTTGTATCAATGCTTGTACTTACAGTATGGGAATATGTAGTTTTATTTTTAGAAAAAGTTTTTTAAAAACAAAATATTGGGATTATTCAGATCATAAAATAAATTTTTCAAGGAAGAATTTGCTTGACAAATTCTATATTTTTGGGGTTTACTAGGTGTAGGGTTTATTAATTATACATCCATATATTAAGTTTAATAAATATGGTGGATGTAAATATTTTTAAAAATATAATTTATATTTCAATAACTATAATTATAATTGATACAATTATAAGCATAATAAAGGAAAATATTCCATCTTTAATAATTATAAATGAAGATGCAGTAGATAGAGATGTTGTAGAACTTTGCAAACAGATTAGAACAGATGAAGATAATACAATTACTCCAGTTATAGTAGTATCTTCAAATAGTGAAAATCTCATAGAGTAAAAAATATTGCAAGAAGCAAT